>Ga0134128_10003086_pt1 | contig 20371 bp, 14 predicted proteins | sample KB31754_FD_96462 | JGI IMG/M metagenome (GOLD analysis project Ga0134128, IMG submission 96462) | Terrestrial soil microbial communities with excess Nitrogen fertilizer from Kellogg Biological Station, Michigan, USA - KB3-175-4 | ecosystem: Environmental > Terrestrial > Soil > Unclassified ...
ACCATCTTCGCTCAGGTGCTGCATGAGAAAACCGGCGTTCCGCTCGACCGCATCGACGTGATCCTCGGCGACAGCAGTCTGCCGGAAGGTCCCATGTCCGGCGGATCGATGGTCACCGGCTCGGTCCTGAACGCCATCGCCTCCGGCACCGATGCGGCCATCAAGCGCCTGCAACAGGTGGCCGCGTCCACTGAGGGCTCGCCCTATCACGGTGTTGAAGTCGCCAACATCGCCTTCACCGGCGGCCGCGTGCACCGCAAAGATCAGGACCACGCCGAAGGTGCGCACTTCGCCGACATTCTCATCGCAGGAAAACTCGCCCGCGTAAGCGGCGACGGCAAAACCATCCCCACATGGGAAGATCCAAAATCGAAGGGCTACTCCCTTCATTCCTTCGGCGCACAGTTTGTCGAAGTGGAGTGGGATCCGGAGATCGCGCGCCTTCGCGTGAGCCGCGTGGTCTCTGTGATTGACGGCGGACGGATCATCAATCCCAAGGCCGCCGCCAACCAGGTAATCGGCGCGGTGGTCATGGGCGTGGGCATGGGCCTGCTTGAACAAACGCATTATGACGATCGCACAGGCCAGCCGATCAACTGCAGCCTGGCCGACTACCTGATGGCCACCTGCGCCGATGCACCGGACGTCGATGTCACATTCCTCAACTATCCCGACCCGATCATGGGCGGCTATGGGGCACGCGGCATTGCCGAGATCGGCCTCGCCGGCGTGGCTCCGGCAATCACTGCGGCGGTGTACCACGCCACCGGCGTGCGCGTACGAGATCTGCCGGTGCGCATTGAAGACCTTCTGCAGTCGCAAGTTGTTTAGAAGAGCGGATAATAGATAGAACATCCAATGACGGACTTCGAACATATCCTGCCCCTGTGGCGCGAACTTGAAAGCGCCGGGGCAGATTACGTGCTCGCCACCGTAGTCCAGGTGCAGGGCTCGAGCTATCGCCGTCCCGGTGCGCGCATGCTTCTCGCGCCCGATGGCCGCCGCGCGGGAACAGTGAGCGGCGGATGCCTGGAAGCTGAAGTTGCGAAGAAGGCCTGGTGGCTCACTGAGCGCGGCCCCGTCGTAGAGCGCTACTCCACGCTGGAAGACGATGGCGATCTACCGTATGGCTCCGGCTGCGGCGGCGTCGTATTCATTCTGCTGGAACGGAGCGCGACCGCCCGCCCTCTGCTTGAAGCGCTGCACAATGCTTGGTCTGGCCGCGAGCCGCTTGCCATCGCCACAGTTCTTTCCGGACCGCAGATTGGTCACCGCATGTTCGCCGGACCAATTCTGCCCACCATCGCTCCGGATTTTGCATCGCCACGTCTTGAAACCTGGCAGGTGGATTTGCAGCAACTGGCCTTCGCAGCGTTCGACGAGCGCAAGCCGCGCGATGAGAACGTCGTAATCGATGGGAGCGCAGCCCGCGTATGGGTCGATTACCGCTCAGCCAGGCCGGCGCTGTGGATCTTCGGCGCAGGCGATGATACGAGGCCTCTGCACAAAATGGCCCGCGAACTCGGCTGGTTTGTGGCGGTCGCCGACGGCCGCACGCACCTGTGCACGCCGGCCCGGTTCCCGATGGCCGATGCAGCGGTTCCGCTGGCGACGGCCGATCTGCCCGCAGCGCCTCCAGCGGAACTCGATCTGCATTCCGGCGACGCCGCTGTTCTCGCCACGCACAGCTACGAACAGGACACGCACATCCTGGCTTTCCTGCTCGCGAGGCCGCCGCAGCAGCGTCCCGCCTACATCGGTATTCTCGGTCCGCAGCGCCGCACCCGCGAAGCGCTCGGCGATGCCGCCCGCCTCCTTGGCCTGACGCTGACAACCAAACTGGTGGATGAGTGGCTGGAGGGAATCAATGGGCCCACCGGCCTCGATCTCGGCGCCGACACATCCGCGTCCATCGCCCTCTCCATCCTCGCCGAAGTGCAGAAGTCCCTGACCGCCGCCAGCGCCTTGCCCCTGAAAAAACTGCGGGCGATACGGTCCGTTACTGCCGGCTAATCCGCCGCATCCCGGAAGCGCGCCATCTCCTAGAATTGATGTATGCCGACTTCGAATAGTCCGCTCGACGACTTCAACTCCCGCATGTCCGCGTGCGAGCGCTGCAGCCGGCTCCGCGAACACTGCACGAACATTGCGGCTGTACGGCGCCGGGCGTATTCGGAGTGGGAATACTGGGGCCGTCCCGTTCCTTCGTTCGGCGATCCTCACGCGCGGATACTGATCCTCGGCCTGGCCCCGGGCGCGCATGGCTCAAATCGCACAGGTAGGCCATTCACCGGCGACGGGTCTGGAGACTTCCTATACCCCGTTCTGCATCAGGCCGGCTTTGCCTCGCAGCCCAAGGCCACTTCGCGCCAGGACGGCATGCGTCTCCATGATCTCTGGATCTGCTCCGTAGTGCGCTGCGCGCCACCCGGCAACAAGCCCACACCGGAAGAATTGCGCAACTGCGCTCCGTGGCTTGACGAGGAAATGTCGCTGCTCACCAATCTCCGCGTCGTCGTTTGCCTGGGCCGTATCGCGTTTGACGGGCTGCTAGCATGGGCCCGGCGCGGCGGCATTCTGAAGAGCCGCTCCGGATACCATTTCGGCCACGGAGCGGAGTTCGAGCTGCCGAATGGACTGCGCGTCATCGCGAGCTATCATCCGTCTTTGCAGAACACGAACACCGGAAAGCTGACGCGACCAATGTTCCTCTCGGTCTTCCAACGAGCCAAGGTGCTCGCAAACGCCGCAGATCGGGCCAGCGCGCGGCGCGCCAAATCAACATCCAAAACGAGGAAAGACTAACCACATGAGACTGATCCAGGTTGCCGACGCGACACGTTATCCCCGTATGACCAGCGAAGAATTGCGTGCAGCGTTCCTCGTCGACGGACTGTTTACCCCGGGACGCATCGACCTGGCCTACGTCGATCTTGACCGCACCGTAATTGGCTCTGCCGTCCCACTCGCCGAGCCTCTGACACTTGAAACCGATCCCGATCTGCGCGCGGACTACTTCACGGAACGCCGCGAGATCGGCGTGCTGAACATCGGCGGCCGCGGCACCGTGCGAGTGAATGACAGCGCTTGCGAACTCGGCCCGCTCGATGCCCTATACATCGGTCGCGGCAATGAGCACGTCAGCTTCTCCAGCGCGAATGCCGCGCATCCCGCGGAGTTCTACCTGCTCAGCTACCCGGCACATGTGGTTTACCCGGTCGCAAGAATCGAGGGCGGCTCGCTTGACGCGACGGTTCTGGGATCGACGGAAACCGCCAACCACAGGGCAATCCGCCGCCTGATTCATCTCGAAGGCGTGCGCAGTTGCCAGGTCGTGATGGGCGTAACGCAGCTCAGCCCCGGAAGCGTGTGGAATACCATGCCGCCGCACACACATATGCGGCGCTCGGAGGTCTATCTCTACTTCAACCTGCCGCAGAACGAGCGCGTTGTACACTTAATGGGCCCCGCCGACGAGACGCGTCATCTCGTAGTAGCAAACAAGCAGGTTGTGATTTCGCCCGGCTGGTCCATCCACGCCGGCGTGGGCACCGCGAGCTACACGTTCTGCTGGGGCATGGGCGGCGAGAACCAGGTTTACAGTGACATGGACCCGCTTTCCATTGCCGATCTGCTGTAATGCTTTAACGAAGAGGCGATGATGAGATTGACCAGGAAGTTTCAGGCAGCCGCAACGCTGCTTACTTTTGGGGCGACGATTGGAGTGACCGCGCAAACCATGAAACTTGATCACTGGACTACCGCTCAGCTTATGGACCGGGCGCAGCATCTTCGGCAGCAGGCCGCGCACGGCGACGGCTCGGCCAGCGAGACGCTGGAGAAGTATCCCCACCACTACACCATGCTCGCGTTTCGGAGTCACAGCGGGGGCGGCGAACTGCATGAGGACTACGCCGACCTGTTCTACATCGTCGACGGAACCGCGACAGTGGTTACCGGCGGAGAGTTGGCTGACCGGAAGGCGGCGGGCCCAGGCGAGGTGCGCGGTTCAGCAGTAAACGGAGGCTCACGGCAGGACGTCAAAGCCGGCGACGTGGTCCACATTCCCGCAGGCATGCCGCACCAGATGGTGCTGCCCCAGGGAAGCACCATCACGTATTTCGTAGTGAAGATCCAGGAGAAAGAGTAAACGTCCGGCGGCGTGAAACTGGAGCGAGAGACCGGGATCGAACCGGCGACGCTCCCCGGGGGATCCGAAGTGGCGTCTCCGTCGGCCAAGACAATGCTCGACAGGCTGGGGTGCCGCAACGATGCTGGTCGGCAGCAGCCTCTGAACAGGAAGCAAACCTCCGTCCCCTCCCGGGCCATCGAAGGAACCGCCGTGGTTCGGTCCGGCGATCTTTAGATTCCAGACCTTGAGGTAACCCTAGTGAAAAGCAGAATTCCTGTAACGCTCGCGGCGGCGGCTCTGTGTGCCTTTGCGCACGCGCAGACCACAACCTCATTCACGCACTTTACGTACAACGGAGCGTACACCTACACGCACGCGGACCTGAACGGAGACGGACGTGAGGACCTTGTATTTCCCCATGACACCTCCTCGGGGCAGAATGCAGGCTTCGGAGTGGTTCTGAGCACGGGCTACCACGCCTATGGAACGGAAACCGACTATGTCGTGCCAGACGGCCACGCGTCGGGTGTGGTGACGCTGGACATCAACAACGACGGAAAGCCGGACATCATTGCATACAACACTGCCGCACCTGGCTTCTACGAATATCTGAATAACGGAAATGGAACGTTCCACCTGCAGGCGACGATTCAGCAGGCGAGCGTCTACGACGTGGTTGTGGGGGATTTCAATCACGACGGCTACGCGGACCTCGCGTACTCCGTGGTGCCGTTTAACCAACCCTGGACCCTGCAAGTGCGGTTCAACAATCATGCGGGCGGATTTACGGTGGGTCCGACAACGACCGTGCCGGTGGTGGCCGAACTGACTGTGGGGGATTTTGACGGAGACGGCATGGCCGATATTGTCGCGAGCGGGCAAGGCGGAACTCCCGCAACTTACATCTACTTTGGCGACAACACGGGACATTTTCCCGCGATTGTGAACGCGACGACATCGCACGGGCCGAATGTCTTCGCGATGGATATCGACGGCGACGGCAAGACGGACCTGGTGGGCGCGTCGGTGGTCTTTAACACCGCTGGCGGACCGCCTACGTACGACCGCCAACTCTTCGTGATCTACGGAAATGCATCCCGGACCATTACCGAGAGATCGATCGCCCTGGAGGGTTATGCGGTGCCGTGGCGTTATGTGACCAACCAACAGATCAGCCCCAGCGCTGATGTGGCGGACTTCAATGGCGACGGAAAGCAGGACGTTGCGCTGGTGGAGGCACAGAACTCCGACGGAACCGGAACGCGCAACCTGGTGGTGCTCACAGGCAAGGGCAACCGCGAATGGAACCCCGAGCTTACGATCTACTCCAGCAGCGAGCTCGACTTCGGCGTAGCGGCGATCCGGGACAACATGGATTCGAAGCCGGACCTGCTGGTGGACACGCTTGCCAACAATATGACCACGGCCCAGTTCTTCGTCAACGACACGAATGGCGGGTACTATGGCGGATGCGCCCTGCCCGATGTGGCCTACGCTATTCATGTGTGCTCTCCGACGACTTACAGCTCGACGACCGCGCAATTTAGCGCGAGCGCGGCGGGCGAGCCGATCATGCGGAACATGGAGATCTGGATCGATGGGGTCAAGCGGTACCAACAGATCGCGAAGCGTGATTTCTCGCGCTACGCGCACATGAACACGACCCTGACCCTGACGGAGGGCACTCACAAAGTGGGAATCTACGCAGCCGGTTACGACAACATGGTGGAGAAGAAGGTCTATTCCATTACGGTGAAGTGAGGGGGAATAAGACACGGGGAGCAGAGGGTTAGGGCGGTCCCAGCTGGCGGCTATCCCCGCGCTGCTCCCTGGCACTCGGCGGGTCGCCCGCATCTCATGCTCAACGGCTTACATGGGGTGCCCGAAGTCTCGGCTTGAACCCGGAACACTATCTCCGGGCCGTCCTCGCGAGCATCGCTGACCACCGCATCAATCGGGTCGCCGATTTGCTGCCCTGGAATCTGGCCATAGCACCGGCCCACACATCCCAGGCTGCCTGACCCACTCTTGCCATAAGTGTCCACGTAGAAATAAGTGGACACTCTGCGGATCTCAGCGACCGGTCACGATCGGTCAGTCAAGAGGGGACCACAAGGTTACGATCCTTCTGAATGGCGTGAGCACGCGGGCGCGGTCGGCCGGTCCGGTCCCCTCGCCGCTACAAAAACACCTGGTTGGCGTTTACGCCTTCCGCCTGCGCTATCCGGGCTACGCTCGCACCAGGCAACAGCGTCAGTTCGACAATCCGACGCTTTCTTCCAACGGCCACCGCTTGCGACCCATCACAGAAGGGTCAGGTCTCAACCTTCATAGAAGCCAGAGCGGAACTTCGAACGCTTGCACTGCATCGGGTCAACATTGCCGTGATCGAAATGACTCTCATCCCGTGCATTAGTGCACTTAAATGAGCCTGCAAACATGAACGCGCAACCAGTCGGTAAGACTGGTTGCGCGTTCGTGGTTATGAGTTGTTTCCAGTTGACCGGCGTGCCAGGTTCGACAAGCCGGGCACAATTTTTACTGCTACTCGTTGAGATCGATCATGAAGCGGCGATCATCTCAATTCCCGCCATATTCGGCGCTCGAATACCTGCTCGAACACGGCGAGCCTGCCGAGACGGTCAGCTTTCCTAACAGCACCATCGCGCCAAAGAATGGAAGCAACAGCAACAAAACCAAATCGGTTGTGGTGAGAGTCGCCGCCCTTGCAAGTCTGAGAGACGGACTCTCGAAGCGTTCCGGAACGATCAGTTGAGGGCGTTCAATGAATCTCATTTTGCTAGACCCTCCGCAGGACGAGATAGCGACATTCGTGATGCTCATCCGGCAACGCTGTTATCCAGGTTGTGACTGCACATGAGCGAGTGGCCGTTGACGATGGCGGCGCTGGAACGGTCCAGCGCCGCCAATCTGAATGGCCCCACGCTTCATCGACTTTCGGAGACATCTACCAGGCAGAAGCGAGGCTGATGGTTACTGGTAAACGTTCGCCACCGACACATCATCGAAGTAGAACGTGCCCACGACCTGGTCGAAGAGCAGCAGCCGAGCCATGGGATTGGGGTTGGATAGATCGGCATCGACAGCTCCGATCGACGCCCCATTCAGCCAGACTTCGGCCTTTCCAGCGGTCGTTTGGTTATCCTCGATCTCGATGCTGTACCAGGTGTTTGCCGCGATTACCTGGGTCGCCGAGGAAATGGAATACACGCTGCCCGACGAGGTCCAGAAGTAGAAGTCAAGGCCGTGCCGATTGCCGTTGTAATCCACTTCCCAGGTCTCGCCGCCATTGGCATTGCGGCCCTCGGCCAGAATGGTGCTTGTGCCAACATTGGTTGTCTGGAAGTAGAACCGCGTGAACGTTTGGGTTTGCGGACCGCCCGACAGAGCTGTGTAGAGGTACGCATACTGCCCGCTTGCAATGTTGACAGCTGCAGCAAAGGCGCCGCTGTGCTTTACCGTGGTTTGTACGCTCAGCTGGCCATTGCTGTCACCGTTTGGCAGGTTCCATTGACTGAAATCTCCAGTCTCGAAGCCATCATTGAAATAAAGGGTGGCCGTGTAACCGGAGCCGCTAAGTGGTACGCTCTGTGGGCTGTCGGCCGCGTTGTCGACGATTGTGATGCTTGCGTCTCGTGCGCCATTCGCGGTCGGATTGAATGTGATGGTGATCGTACAGGATGCATTCACCGCTAGTGTGGTGGACCCGATCGGGCAGTTGTCTTGTTCTGTGAAGTCGCCCTGACTGGTGCCGGCGACCGCGATGCTGCTGATGCTGATCGGCGACGTTCCATCGCTCGTCACCGTGATGGTTTGAGAGTTGGTGGTGGTGAGCATCTGCGATCCGAAATTCAGGCTCGCGGGCGCTACCGCAACTGCCGGACCTGGGTTGATTCCCGTGCCACTCAACTGGATGGTCTGTGGGCTGGTGGGATCGTTGTCGGTGATGACCAGGTTGGCGCCTCGACTCCCGAGCGCAGTGGGATTAAACGTCACGGTAAGCAGGCACGACGCATTCGGCGCGAGAGCTCCGCTGCATTGCCCCGCAGAAAAGTCGGAAGCATTCGCGCCTGAAATCGTAAAGCTTCCAAAGTTGAGCGGAGCGTTCCCCTTATTCAGGATCGTAAGCGTCTGCGAATCCTGCGGCGGATCGTCACTATCTCCCTCACCTGCGCCGTTCACTCCCCAGGTTCCGAAGCTCAGGCTTGAGGGGTTTACGCTGATCACGGGCGTCGGTTGCGCCGGACCGTTGTATACGTTCGACACCACCACATCGTCGAAGTAGAAAGTGCCCGTTACTCCGTTAATCAGCAGTAACCGAGCCATCGGATTGGAGTTTGCGAGGTTGGCACTGACTGACCCCACGGACGCACCGTTGATCCAGACCTCGGCCTGGCCCGCAGTGGTTTGAGTGTCTTGCAACTCCACGCAATACCACGTATTCGCAACGATTCCGTTCACTGGGGAGAAAAGACTGTAGGTTCCGCCCGAACTGTTCCAAAAATAAATGTCCAGCCCATGGCGATTCGCGTCGTAATCCACTTCCCAGGTGTTGCCGCCATTGGCATTGCGAGCGAGAGCCAACATCGAGCTTGTGCCAACATTGGTCGCCTGGAAGTAGAAGCGTGTGAACGTCTGGGTCTGCGGCCCACCCGGCAGAGCAGTGTAGATGTAGGAGTACTGGCCGCTCGCGTTGGTGAAGGCAGCCGCGTATTGGCCATTGTTGGTGACGGTCGTCTCCACCATCCGCCCACCCGTGCTGTCACTGCTCGCCAGGGTCCACTGGCTCAAATCGCCCGATTCGAAGCCATCTTTGAAGAACACTATCGGTGAGATCGAGGTTCCAGCAACCGATATGCTTTCCGGACTGTCTGGGGCATTATCAGTTATCACAATGCTCGCGGTTCGAGAGCCGGCTTGCGTTGGTGAAAACTGCACATTGAGGATGCACGACGAACCTACGGTCAGGCTGCCTGTCCCCTGAGGGCAGTTGCTGTTGGTGATGAAGTCGCCGGCAGCGGAGCCCGACGCACCGATACTGCTGATGTTCAATGGGGCAGAGCCAATGTTGCTCAGTGTTATGGGCTGCGCCGCGCTCGATGTACCCACGTTCTGGAATCCAAAATTGATACTCGTCGGGGTCAGCGAAACGACCGGCCCCGAGGTCGACTGCCCAAGGCCGGAGAGCGAAACACTGTGGGGACTTCCAGTCGTATTGTCTGCGACAAGGAGAGTCGCCGCTCTGGTGCCCGTTGCGCCAGGGGTGAATGTTATCTGCACCGTGCACGAGGCTCCGGTGGTCATCGTCGCTGGACAGTTATTCGTCTGGGAGAAATCGCTCGCGTTCGTACCGCTGATTGAAATGCTGCTGAGGCTGAGAGTAGTGGATCCCGTGCTGGTTATCGTGATTGTCTGCGCTGGGCTCGCCGCTCCCACCACACCTCCGTAGAAGTTGATTCCGCTCGGGCTGAAGTTGGCGAAAGGAGTACCGGTGAGGAAGTTATTCAGGATATTCGCGGTCGCTCTCTGAATGCCTGTGTTGGCCAATGTTGTCGAGTTGATGTTCGCCAGGGCCAGGCTCCACTCGATCGTGCCGGAAGCGAACACCCGGGCTCCGCTGGGGGCGGTATAGATTGTCGAATTGGAATTGGAGTGAAGCCCGGATCCATCGACAACCGGTGACTGCGAGAGAATTGTCAGGCCTGCAGGACTGAAGCCGTTGTTCCAGACCTTGTCATACTCATATCCGACAATGCCCGGGACCTTTGTTCCCCCGACAAATCCGGTATTGGCGTAGACCCAGTTTGTAGCGTTCTGCACAACATAACTTCCGTCCGCGGCACTCTCGAACATTACGCCGATCAGTGCGTTTTCGGGCTGGTTTACCAAGGGGTCGCGCCAATTGGTCGTAAGGACCGTGTTATCCACTTGCCACTCAGGGTCTGGCCCCGGGGCGCTGGGAGAGTACGCATAATCCTTGTAACCCACCTCTACGCGATTGGGCACACCGCTGATGTTAGGCTCAAAGCGAATTTGCCAATACATCGTATTTGCCGAGAAGAATCCGACGTTGACACCCCCGGCAATCGCGTTCTCCACGTTCGTACGCATCCCGCGACTCCAGTATTCGTCATGCCCAACAGACAGGAAGGCCTTGTGGTTGGTCAACGGGTTCACGCCCGTATCGGTATCCACGTCCGTGGTGTACGCCACGTTGTATCCCTGCTGCTCAAGCCAGAACACGAAATATTGTTCATAGGAGAAGTACTGGCCGGCGCCATTGCTGCCCTGCGGATTGAATGGGCGATCAAAGCTGACCTTGGTTGCATGTGCGTAGGGATAAATACTCTTATCCGTTTCGTTCGCGTACAGGCTTGTTTGACCCCAGTCGTTATAGGCTTCGTAGGTTGTCACGCTGGACTGGAAAAGAATGTCCTCGTGGCCACCGTCGTTGCGCACAACGAAGAAGATGAAGCTGGAATCTCCAGCCGGATCGGTCAGCTTCGCAAGATAGACTCCGGAAACCCACGTCGACGGCACCTGGAGCGTCGTCGATTTGACCCAGTTTGTGCAGGCGACGATGCCCGTAACCGCGTCGGGAGATGGTATCGCCTGGTGGTGGCCGGTGAAGCTTCCCATAGACTGGACTAGGCGCGCGCCGATTCCCTGGTAATAGCCGGTTCTGTAAATGTCAACGGTGAAATTAGGCGCCGTGGTGGTTACATAGAAATCAATCGAGTCACCTGCATTAACGCTGATCGCCGATCCGAATCCCGATAGGGTATCCGGGGCGTCGGGCGCAGTGAAATCATTCCACCCGGGGGTGCCTGGCAAGCTGTTCTCTCGCTGGATGGCATTTTGGCCAGCGGCTATTTGCGTTGACATTGCGATCACGATACCGGCAACCAACAGGATCACGCGCAGCAAGCCGCGTCTCCCGAGTAGGAGAAACGGCCGTCGGCGGCTTTGCTGCGATGTGGTTCCGCAAGAACTATGGGAAGAAACACCTGCAATCACGAGAAACCTCACTTTCGTACTTTCTTGGGTGCACTCAGCTGACGATCTCGGCACCACGGTTGTTGCATGCTGATCGAGTTCGATCATCCACACATGGCGCGTGGAACGTTGCGCAGAATTCGGAACCAGCTAGCTACTCATGCAACCGCGTACCCAGGCCAGAAGGATGATTAAGCACGACTCTCCTCGGTGCGTGTAAGCGAAGCGCCATTAAGACCTGCGCTCATGTTGAGCAGCGAGCAACGAATTCAACACATTCGTTCTCACGCCTCACCTGGCCCTGAACGGAATCCAATAGATGTAAGTTCTCTCGTGTAATCCGATTCGATATAATCCACTAATTTTGAACTGCCCCCGATTGACTTGAGGTCCTTGTCAGTGGCCGGATATCCAGCGGATCGCCTGCCTCCCGCTTGCGAGCACGGTGGGCACAGGGGGCATTGCTGGCTCTTTGGGAAATAACACCAATAGTGCAGGATCGCGATTATGGGTTTAAGGTAGGATCATTGTGTCCAACCCAGGAGGATGACTGCAGAATGCTCCCTAGCGAACTTGTGACTGCTGACAAGAAGTACCAAATTCACTCGCTGCACCACCCGGTCGATGAGCAGGATGCGCTGATCTTCACCAGTGGGCACGGAATTCGAATCCGCGATACAGACAACCGGGAATACATAGACGGCCTGTCGGGCCTGTGGAATGTCAACATTGGCCATGGCCGCGCCGATATGGCTGAGGCAGTGGCGGAACAGATGAAGACTCTGGCCTACTTCTCTGGATACGCCGGATCTTCTACAATTCCTTCCATTCAGCTGGCAGAACGCCTCATCGCATTGGCGCCAGGCATGGCTGCGGTGTTCTTCACTTCAGGTGGCGCCGAGTCCAACGAGTCCGCATTCAAGACTGCGCGGTATCACTGGAGGGCGCTCGGAAAACCCCAGAAGATCAAGATCATCTCCAGAATTCACGGGTATCACGGCGTCACGCTTCAGGCAATGAGCGCCACGGGGATTTCTGCCTACTGGAAAATGTTTGAACCCCGCGTACCCGGATTTCTTCACATACCCACCTGCTACCCTTATCGCTTCCAGGGGAGCAATCCCTCTGAGACTCCCGGCCAAGCGGCAGCCGCCGAATTGGAGAAAGCGATCCTGCGCGAAGGCCCCGACACCGTGGCGGCATTCATCGGTGAACCTATCCACGGCGCGGGGGGGGTCATCTATCCCACCGAGGACTACTGGCAGCAGGTCCGCGCGATTTGCAGCCGATACGAAGTTCTGCTGATCGCCGACGAGATCATTACTGGCTTCGGCCGCACCGGTCGTTGGTTCGGCCTCGATCACTGGAACGTAACTCCCGACATTCTCTCCTTCGCCAAAGGTGTCAGTTCGGGTTATCTGCCGTTGGGTGGAATCATGATTACTCAGGCCATTCGCGATGTGTTGAATTCCGTGGAGCCGGCGAACCGCTGGATGCACGGGTTCACAAATTCTGGCCATCCTGCATGCTGTGCAGCGGCACTTCGGAATATCGAAATCATCGAACAGGAAAATCTGGTCGAAAATTCCAGAAAGATGGGAGATGCCCTCTTCCGCGCTTTGCAACACGAATTTTCAGATCATCCAAATGTGGGAGACATCCGGGGCGGCAAGGGATTGTTGGCGGCCCTGGAGTTCGTGGAGGACCGCGGCAGCAAAAAGAACTTTGCTATTGAGAAGGATTTTGGTAATCGCCTGCGACGGGAAATGCGATCTCGAGGAGTGATCACCCGTACGCGATCCGCAGCCGGTGAACATCCGGATCCTGGGGATCAGGTGTTGTTTGCCCCGCCTCTCATCATCCAGGAAAGCGACATTCAAGAGCTCGTAGCAGTCACAAAGGACGCGATCGAAGCAGTGCTCAGGGGTTGAGGCTTATGCCCTGCCGGAGATCGTGATCCGCCGAACGTGATCCGGCACGGCATAGACCGCTAAAACCCTGCGTTCTCGAACGCTTCTGCTTGCCGGTTCCGCAATGGCTCCGACACGAAACTCGCGCAATCCGCTTCCGCACTCGTAATCGGAACCTGCGCTTCCCTCTTCGCATGAATCTCTGTGAGCCAATTCGTGTACAACATCAAAGCGGAACTGCCCCAGCTCTTTTCCATTGCCATGAAAGGCGCAACCGATTCGATGAATTCAAGCGCTTCTCGATGCGACCCAGCATTGCCTTTGGCTTGGAGTTCTAGTAGCGCGCGTTCAGTGCTCGCATCAAAATAGCCTTTAGGCATCGACGGATAGGCTGCTGCCTCTCCGCTGAGGAACCTGCTTATGTCCCGCCGGTATTCTCGTAGCAGAGTGTCCCCATCGTACTCTGGATGTCCCTGGAAGTAGACGAACAAGCTGGAGTCCTGCTTGATAAAACAATCGACATCGGCTCCCTCAGCCCGCGTCACAATCTGGTAACCATTCCGCATTAATTCCGCTTCAGGCAAGCCGTTCCAGCGAGAGTGTGGCAGCCGGAATGTCGTGGGAAGATGCCTCAAGATAGGATGGTGTGAAACCCGAACGCAATCAAACACCCCGCAGCGCTTCTGCGCACTTCTCTGGCGTTGTATCCCATCCATGTGCAGGACAGCCGCGTGAGCGGCGAGGCATGACCAGATGGTCGTTAGCGTGTTCGTGCGAGCCCATTCATGCACCAGGCCAAAGCTGTTCCAGTAGGGCTCATCGCGCAGGCTCGGGAAGAGTGGTTCCCTTCCAGTTACGATCAGGCCGTCCAGCTTCTTACGCAACAGAGCTTCGACGGGATGGTAGCGCCCGTCCATGTAACGCTTCGCGGTATCGCCTCGCGGGACCTCGGAAAAGTGATAGAACGAGACCTCGATGTGTAGATCTGCGCCGGCTGCGGTAAGCAGATGTAAGAACTGCCTCTCGGTTGCCTCCAGCGCCCCATCCGACATGTTATTCAGCAGTCCGATGGCAAGTGGCGCGCCAGTGCGCTCATGACGCTCTGGCAATCTGTTCGCCCATTCCTGACGGGCAGCCGGCTTATAGATCCCGTTCTGGGGAAAGTTCAGTGTGATGGCCATAGTGTTTACGCTCTGATGCCTTGTCTGGCGTCGCGCGCCATTGCAAGTGCCTGGTCCAGATCCGCAAGTATGTCATCGATGTGCTCGATGCCGATACTGAGCCGGATCATCTCCGGGAAGACACCGGCGGCGCGCTGCTCCTGCTCCATCATCTGACGGTGTGTCGTAGAAGCGGGGTGACAGGCGAGCGATTTGGCATCTCCCAAGTTGACAAGGCGCAGGATCAGACCGAGAGCGTCGTAGAATTTTACCGCCGCCGGAAAGCCGCCCTCGATTCCAAAGGACATCAACGAACATGCGCGTCCGCGCAAATACTTCTGAGCCATACGGTGATAGGGGCTGTCGGGGAAGCCAGCATAATTGACCCACTTGACCATCGGATGGCTGCGAAGGAATTCGGCGACTACTTTGGCGTTTGCTACATGTCTCTCAACCCGCAGTGCCACAGTTTCGATACCCTGCAACAGCAGGAATGAGCTTAGAGGCGACAGCACTGCGCCGGTCGTGCGTTGATAGACGCTGCGGCAGCGGCCCAGGTAAGCCGCGTTCCCATAATGCTCGGTGTAGACCAGCCCGTGGTAGGACGTATCAGGCGCGCTGAACATTGGAAATCTCGCGGCGTTGTCGCTCCACGGAAACTTGCCGCTATCGACAATTGCGCCACCTAGAGTCGTTCCATGTCCGCCCATAAACTTGGTCAGCGAATGAACGACAATGTCCGCGCCAAAGTCAATTGGCCTAAGGAGCACCGGGCTCGCCACGGTGTTATCTACAATCAGCGGCACTCCGTGCTTGTGAGCTACGCTCGCCAGGTCCTCTATGTCGCATATATTCCCCGCTGGATTGCCAACGCTCTCACAGAAAACTGCACGGGTGTCTTCATCAATCAGCGCCTCAATGTCCGTTGCACGATCCGACTCGGCAAAGCGGACCGAAACTCCCTGGCTCGGCAGCAAATGAGCAAACAAGCTATGCGTGGTCCCGTAGATCTGCGGCACGCAAACAATATTGGATCCCAAGCTGGTGACATTTTGGACTGCGTACGTTACAGCAGCCTGTCCACTGCTCACGCAGAGCGCGCCAATGCCGCCCTCAAGCGCAGCCACACGGCGCTCGAGTACGTCCGTAGTAGGGTTCGAAATGCGCGTATAGCGATAACCATCGGCCTCCAGATTGAAGAGTGCCGACGCGTGCTCGGTACTATCAAACGCATACGAGACGGTCTGATAGATGGGCACCGCCGCGGACCGCGTCGTCGGATCCACCTGATAGCCGCCGTGAATTGCAACAGTTTCGGGTTTCAACGTAGAGGTCCCCAGGTTCTGTTCAGCGCATTTATGGGCCATAGTTTGTCTCTTCAATTCATCTCGCACGGAGCGGTTTAGACCGGCGCCCCAATATTCTCGGCGAGGTCTGTAATCTCACGAACCACATCGAAGATGTCTTTCGCGGTGGTCTTGAAACTCGTTATGCAAGCCCTGACGGCTGGTTTTCCCGCAACACAGGTCTCTGACATCCACGCGACCTGTTCCTGACGGAGCTCCTGAAGGAAGGCCGGCACGTCCAGACCCTCGCGGGTAAAACAGACCACCGGAAGCGGCGTTCTATTAACCACTCTCCACCCTGCCGCAGCAAGAGACTGCCTTAGCAAATTGCCCATTCCCGCCTGGTGTTCGATCATCTTCGCCTGGCCATCTTCACCACGTTCCGCCAGACTGAGAAACAGCTTCAGGCCGATGAATCTACGCGACCACTGCACCGAAGTCATATAGGGATCGGAGGTGTTCGGGTTGACGCTGCTCGGCATATAACCAGCGTCGGTGCTGAACGCTTTCCGCACCGACTCTGGGTGTCGACAAAAGAACATGCCGCACGCCATTGCGACCGAGAGCCACTTATGAGCATCGCAAGTGATCGAGTCTGCACTCTCAATTCCTTCCAGGTGGCGACGCAGTGAAGGTGAAACAATGGCAGCCCCGCCCCACGCCGCGTCCACATGGAACCACATTTGTTTTTCCCGGCAGATATCGGCAAGCACAGAGAGCGGATCGATGGCTCCTGCAGCGGTGGTCCCCGCTGTGCCAACCACCATGAGCGGGAAGAACCCGCGAGCACGGTCATTCTCGATCTTCGTGATCAGTTGCTGCGGGTCCATCCTCAAGCTGGGATCTACCGGAACAACTCGAAGCGCGCTTCTGCCAAGACCCGTCATGCAGGCAATCTTGTCGAACGAATGGTGGGCCTCGGAGGAAAGATAGATCGCCGGCCGTCCAGGTAAACCATTCAGCCCTTCGTCGCCATAGCCCGGAAATGCGGATGCAAGGGCGGTAACGACCGCCGAAAGATTCGCTTCCGCTCCACCGGTGGTGAACGTCGCGGCCGAGTCAGAAGGAAGTCCGAACAGTCCGGTAAACCATGCAAGCGTATGGCGCTCAATTTCGTTGGCGGCTGGCGATGTGCGCCAGCTTGCAAGCTGCGGATTATATGTCGCCACCATCGTGTCTGCAACAACCGATGAGAGCGTCACGCTGGGGTTATACAGGCCGAAGTATCTGGGGTGCGTGACCTGAACCTGCCACTGGCGAAGCATGCGTTCCACGTCTCCCGCTGCCGCTTCGAGCTGGACCGGGCGTCTAAAATCGTATCTCGACCTCAGGTGGTTTCGAATCTCTTCTGCCGTCACACATGGGTATAGTGGACCGTTATCAATTACACCGGTCGCTGCTTCGAACTCATCTCGAATTGGCTGAATCAACATAGGTCAGAACGATCTGAAGTCAACGTGTCTTGTTGGCGCGCATTACGGCGCAACCGAGGCGCGGCTTCGCACAAACACTCCTCTAGCCCCCTTGCTGAGCGACTGAATGCACCGCGACCAGAATGGATGAGAGGATTCCCTGCTTGAGTTAGAAACGCACCTCACCGGCCTGAATGCGGTCGTACCAGATCCGATCCAGCGGTTGTAGAGTCTGCGTCTGCGAATTGTCGAAATAGATGGCATCCGAGGTAACTTCCGGATTGAAGTTTTGTTTCACCAGATCTGATTTCGAGTATTTGAAAGTTCCGGTGATCGGACTTTCAGCCGTGATCCTGATAAATGCGGGACGCGCGTAGCTTGGGAGTTGGCGGATCAGATATTCGCGAAGTGCGGAGAGGTTGAGCTCTCCCTCTGGAGTGATTGCGGCCATTCCCACTCTTCCCTCAGCGCCCGCTACTCTCACCCCGTAGACAATCGCGTGTTGCACACCCGAAAAGGATGAAATGACGTTGGCAACTTCGGTGGTTGCAACGTTTTCTCCCTTCCAGCGGAAGGTCTCTCCGACCCGATCTACAAAGTAGTAAAAGCCCCTGCAGTCTCTTCGCATCAAGTCCCCGGTCCGGATCCACGAGTCCCCTGTCTTGAACACGTGTGGTAACAACTTGCCATCCGTTGCTCGAGGGTCGCTATATCCTTCGAAGCGCGCCCCGGTCTGGGATGGACCCTGGAGCATTGGTGCTAGTGCCTCGCCCGGTTCGTCTGGCTGGCACCTGATGCAGAAACCTTGTTCGTCGCGGATCGGCTCGCCCCTTTCGGGATCAAACCGCACGAGCGCTGGTGCCACTCGATGGGCCAGATACGGTGGGACCCGCCCAATCGATCCAACTTCTCCCTCAGCGTTGAATAGCGAAAGGCCACCCTCTGTCGACGCGTAGAACTCGAAGACCCTTGGAATCTGAAACCGTTCCTGAAACGGCTTCCAAAGGTCGGGAGACAGCCCGTTGCCGCATGCAACCCTGATGCGGTGTGCACGTTCATCCTGGAAAGGCGCAGTGTGATAGAGATACCGGCAGAACTCACCGATGTATTGAAACATCGTACAGTCCCAACTCACGATATCGTTCCAGAATCGCCCAGCAGAAAAGCGCTCGCGAACTACGACACTGCCGCCTGAAACTAATGTTGCTGCTGGAGCTAGCACACCTCCGATGCTGTGATACATGGGGAGGCAATCGTACATCCTGTCCTCCGGCCGTATATCGAGCATGCCCGCAAACCAATATGCCCATTGAAGAATCCTGCCGTGGCTCAGTCGTGCTGCTTTCGGTAGTCCCGAGGTGCCCGACGTGTAGATGTACAGAGCCAGATCTTCAAAGGTTAGCCGCGGACGCTTCCATGAATCCGTCGTCGGCGCAGAATCATCCAGGCAAGTATCTATTCGCCGAAAGGGGGCAAGATCGGAGCCGTGGATCCAGATTTCTGACTCGCCGCTAACCTCCGGAAGCGCGGCAGCGAGCGACTCAGCAAATCCGTCTTCGACAATGATGTGCTTGGGCCGAACTACATTGATGCAGTGAGCCAGAGAGACACCCACTAAGTTTGTATTCAGCAAGGCTACGGTTGCGCCTGCTGCCGCAATTCCAACCCAGAGTGCCAAGTATTCCGGCCTGTTCGTCATCAGCAGGCCGACAACTTCGCCCCTCTCAATCCCCTGTTTGAGCGCCCACCGGCAGTAAAGGCTAGCGCGTGAGTGCAGTTTGTGGAAGTCGAAGCACTCCCTTTCCGAAAGCAGGGCCGCGGAATCGCCGATCCTAGTGGCAAGTTCCTCGATCACATCGAACAACAGTCGATCTGGCGTTCGGGCGCTCGCTGCCGTGAGTTCCAGAGCTCGGAGCCAGGCATTACCGGGTTTGGCCGCAACAGCTTGCGGTGGGGCATCCATAAGTCTCGTCACGCTGTACTCCCGGCATCCACAGTGATCATGGTTCCCGTGATGTTTTTCGCCTTGTCGCTCATGAGGAACTCCACGGTATTCGCAACGTCATCGACTTCCGCGAATCGGCGAAGAGCACTCCGGCGCTTGATCCGGTCGCGCTCTTCTGTGTCCATCCCCTGTGTCAATTGCGTCTCGATAAAACCTGGCGCGACAGAGTTCACTGTAATGCCGCTACGACCTACCTCTCTCGCCAGCGAACGCGTGAATCCGATGAGCGATGACTTGGTGGCCCCATAAACGCTCAAGCCGCTGAAGCCCGTAAATGCCATGATTGACGAGATGTTAATGACGCGGCCGCTTCCATCGCTCATCATCCCTCGAACCACATATTTCGTGAGTACAATCGGAGCGAGTGTATTCACGCGAACAAGTCTATCTATCTGGGCCATCGACATTATGGCCAGGCTGCCCTCATGGCTGATGCCTGCGTTATTCACCAGTCCATAGATCGGGCCGTACTCTTTTCGGATTTGCGAGACGAACCCAGCTATCTTCTCGACCTCAGCGAGATCGAGAATGCTGAAGACCAGTGACCCAGGATGCGTCGCATCAATCTCACTCTGCGCCTTCCGGAATTGTTCGTTTTCTCCGCGAGCAACTGCGATAACGCGATAGCCGGCAGCTGTCAGCTTTCGCACGATCCCCAGTCCCAGACCGCGACTGCCTCCCGTTACAAGCACATTAAGCATATTGCCGCATCACCTTGCCGGATTCGGCAATAGGCAACTCGGAGACAAGCTTGATTGCGGCGGGGACTTTGTGGGCCGGAAGGGCTTCGCGGCAAAGCTGAAGAATGTCGCGCTCCAACCTGTGCATGTCTCTCTCGCTTGATGTCGCCGAGAAGTTCGGAACGACATTCGCAACAACTAGCGCGCCTGTAATCGGGTTCTTCTTAGCATGCACCAGGCAGACCTGGACGTCCGGGTGACGTTCGATGACGGACTCCACCTCTTCCGGGTGGACCTTCAGTCCGCCAACATTGATGACTCCGTCGCGCCTGCCCGCGAAGTAATACCTGCCATCGCGCAGCTCAACTCTGTCTCCCGCGTCCACAAAGCCATCTTTATCTTTCAAGGCCGGCGCGTCGTGACCGATGTATCCTTTCGCGTTTCCCGCAGAGCGGATGCGCAATGTGCCATCCACAACCTTCATGTCGATCAACGGATTCTCATTCAAAACAGATGCGGGGAACCCCGCCATTCCGTCAGTCACTTCAAATGCAACTCCCGCTTCGGTAGAAGCGAAGGCGTGGACAATCCGGCCCGCCGGAAACGTCGACTGGAGCCGCCTCAGAATTCCCTGGTCCGGGGCCTCGCCGGATAAGCGGATATATTTGGGATTCAACAGTGTCACAGCGGGGCTCATAAGTGCACGCCG
>Ga0134128_10003087_pt1 | contig 20370 bp, 19 predicted proteins | sample KB31754_FD_96462 | JGI IMG/M metagenome (GOLD analysis project Ga0134128, IMG submission 96462) | Terrestrial soil microbial communities with excess Nitrogen fertilizer from Kellogg Biological Station, Michigan, USA - KB3-175-4 | ecosystem: Environmental > Terrestrial > Soil > Unclassified ...
AGGGTGCAGGAGCGGGGAGCCTTGGATGGAGACGTTCTGATTGAACGTCAGGCTGCGGTTCAAGCCGCCCGCGCCGAGCTCGACGTCGAGCCAGGGATTTCCCGGCGGCAGCGTCCGCGGAGCGGCCTCTTCCGGCGCCTCGTCTTCCATGCGAAGTCTCCGCTTCTTCTTCGCTTTCTGGGGAGGAGCGGCCTCGCCCGATTCGCTCTCCGCCCTCGGCTCGCCTTCGGCCACGCTCCCATGGCTCTTGGCGGGTGGCGCCGCAGACGTCTGCGGCGTCCGCTTGGCGCCGACCGGCAAGCGCCCGCGTTCTATGTCCGGGCCAAGCTTCTTCCAAAAAGTGAGCCCCACCTCGTCCGCGACCTTGCGCGGGTTGCTGCCACTGAATGAGGCGTCGCCTAGAATCGATCCGTCGGCTCCGTCGCGGACGACAATCTTCGCGCGCCTCGGTCCCACCTCCCCGGTCACGACCGCCGACAGCGCCAGCTCCTTGGCCAGGGTCTCGAGGTCGTCGTCCGATTCGAGGCCGATGCCATCGAGAGCCATCGCCTCGAGCAGGTCGCTCGAGCGCACCAGCTCGAAGCCATGCGCCTGCAGCACTTGCATGACCTTCGCCCGAACCACCGGCCCTTGCGCCCCGTCGAACTCCGGAACGCCGATCCTCTTGCCTGCCGCCTCGGCGCTGGCCGGCACCGACACCGACACAATGAACAGCGCCATCGCCGCAGCCCACCGACACCGCGGAAAGGAGCCCGAATTGTGTGGAACCAACGGCAGTCGCCTGCTCTGCCTCAAGCCGCTCCCATCGGTATCGCGAAAAACAGCGTCGGTCGTCGCCCCCCAGGCGTCGCTGGTCGTCGCGAAGGTAGATCGAGCGGCTCGAGCTGGCCGCTGCCGCTGGACACACCGCTCGCCAGTAGTTTCATCGAGATCCGATCGGGCGGCGAGACCGGCATTGGCGTCCGGCGAGCCACACCTCCGCTCGCTGGACTACCCAGTACCGCCAAGCTCTGGAAAGCAGGCAGGGGTCGAACGACTTTGCTGCCCGGGCATTTCCGAAAATCCGCCTCGGCGAAAGCGGAGAGCTAGCCCGTGGGCGTCCGGGTGTCCGCCGGGACCGGCATGCTGCCGTCGACGGTGATGCTGCCATCTGCCGTGATGGTGACGGCGTAGTGCTGCAGCGGGGTCCCGGCCGGTCCGCGAGTGACCCCGCCGTTTCCGTCGAAGGTCGATCCATGGCAAGGGCAATTGAGCCCGGCCGCTATCGTCTGGGCCCCGTCGTCGAGGAAGCAGCCGGCGTGCGTGCAGACCGCAGACATCCCGTAGACGCCGTTCGCGTCACGCCCCACGACGACGTTCGACATGACGAGCAGCGATCCGACCTCGAGCGCGGAGACGTTGCCCCCGCTCTCGGGCCCGGTCGGCGGGTCTCCCGTCGCGTTGCACCCCGAAACAGCGGCGCCGAGCACCACGAGACTGGTCGAAGCACCGGCGAGCACGAGCAGCTGACGACGATCGAGCGAGCTCTTGGGACAGTCTGGGCAACCTTTGCGAACCTCGTTGGACATGTATCCTCCAGCGATACGGCAAGTACCGCCGGCGCCCGACGAGCAGGCCGGCGTGCGACTCTGCTCACGTCATTGAGCAGAGAGCGCAGTCGGCGTCACGCGCGCGTGTGCTCGCTGCGCGCTCTCGCGAAGCGGGCTTCCTGGGAACCGCGTGAGCAGCGCCTCGAGCAGGTGAGCCGCTTCCGTCCGATCACCGGAGCGCTCGGCTCTCAGGGCGGCGCCGAACAGATCGTTCTCCGTCGCCAAGGTCGAGGCAGGCGGCGCCGGCGCAGGTCTCGGCGGCCGCCTCGTCACGACGACCGACGGCGGCACCGGTGGCGGAGCGAGATGAGGCGCCGAACAGCCCGCGGGCCAGCGCTGACCGCCGGGGACGCGAACCTCGCCCATGGGCGACCGGACCACGACGATACCTTCGTCCACGACCACGCGGGTGGGGGTCCCGCGGCCGCAGCCCTCGTCCGGCTCGGCAAGCGCCACGTGAAAGCGCGTGCCACGGACCTCCACCTCCACGTCGGGTGTCAAGACGACGAACCGCTGGCCGGCCTGCAGCTTGGCGACGTGCAGAGCGACCTCCCCGCGTCCCAGGCGAAGCCACTGCTCGGCGTCGGCGCGCAGGAGCTTCAGATCGGACCGTGGCGCCAGCTCGACCGTCGTGCCGTCCCCCGCCGTCAACGTGGCCGGCAGTGCGCCCGTCTGCAGCCGTTCGTCCGAAGCCCACCTGTGCCCCGACGGCAGCGGCTGGACCTTGCCGTCCGCGCCCGCCCAGGTGGCGTGCACAGCGGAGCCGACGACGAGCCCGGCGCGCGGCGCTCTCACCGCTTCCGGCGTTGGCGCCGACGCGATGGTCCTCGGCGAGCGCCAAGGCGCCACGACCACCAGCGCGACGGCTCCCAAGATCGCGGCCGCAGTCCCCGCCACCGTGACCGCTCGCCGCCGACGTTGCCGAGAAGCAGCGCGCTCAATCGCCTCCCCGATCGCCGCGATGGCGCTCTCGGGAGGTGCCGAGCGATGCGGTCGAATCCGCGCCCGCGCCGTTCGGAGCGAGCGCGCCGCGCGCTCGGCGTAGCGGAACGTCGTCACGGCTCCCCCCGATCGAGAATTTCCGCCAGCCGGGGATCGGCGGCGATGCGGTCGTGGATCTCGCGACGGCCGCGAACGAGGCGGCTCTGCGCGGCGACGACCGAGATCCCACAGATGTGGGCGACCTCGTCGAGGGAATATCCGCAGACGTCGTGCAACAGGAAAGCCCACGAACGGTCCTCGCGCATCGAGGCCAGATGCTCGGCGATCTGTCGCAGCGCCTCGCGCAGCGAGGTCGCGTCGGCGCCGCTCGACCGTGGGCTCGACACCAACTCCTCGTCCTCCTCCAGCGCGGCGGCGAAGATGGTCCGTTCCAGCCGCCGGCGCCGGATGTGCTTGTAGACGACGTGCGCCGAGACGGTCGACACCCAGGCGTCGAGCGCACACTCCCCGCGATAACCGGCCACCGACTCGATGAGCTGAATGAGCGCGATCTGGACGAGGTCTTCGCCGTCCCGGTCCATCCGCCCCAAGAGCCGGCGAACCGTTCGGTCCACGACCGGTTTCACGCGCCAGTAGAAGTCCTCCGCGACATCGAGGTCGCCGCGCCGGAGCCCCGCCAGGATCTCGTCGTCGCTACGGCTCGGACGGCGCTCCGCTCGAAGCGCGGCGGCGCCGGGGATGACGCTCAGCACGGGCTTTTGTGGGCGCACTGCGGCCATGGGACAACTGCCCTGAGAGTACCTCGAACCCTGCGACAGCAGGCTGAGCTAGAAGCGGGAGAGGACGCCCAGCTCGAAGATAATTCGGCCTCGCGGCAGCGTCGCGGGCGCTTGCCCGGGGGAAACCAGGCTCTGGCTGCTGGCGAAGCCTTCGAGGCCGCCGCTCAGGAGCAGGCTCGTTCCCGAAGAGAGCCCGATACCGATCTGCCCAACGAGGTCTCCGCCGGCTGTCCAGTGCTCTGCGGTCCCGTGGTCGTCGTCGTCGTTACGCTTGATCACCTCGTGGACAGCCAGGAGATCCGCCCGTGCCGCGAAGCCCAGCCGTCGTCCTTCCGCGAACCCAGGGGTCGCCCACACGACCCCCAGCGATCCCACTGTGGTGCGCGCCGTGGCGTTGGCCCCATCAAGATCTGCGGCGCGGAACCCTATCCCGGCCCGCAGCGCCCAACGAGGCGTCAGCGACCGCCGGAGGGCGACCAGCCCCCCGATGGCGTCGTCGAAGTCTTCTTGCTCGTCGACGGCGGTGATGACGTTCGCCTCCAGCGCCCAGCGTGGCGCTGCGGGTGGTGGCGGCTTGGGTGATCCAGTGAGCGCGGCGGGAACCTCCGCGTCGACCGCGCTGGCCCCGACGACGAGGCGCGCGCCGGCCGCGCTGGGCGTGGTCGTCGCGCGCTGGGCGGCCCACTCCTCGTCCAAGATCGACGCGATCACCAAGCCGAGAGCTCGACCGCGCTCGGCCGGCAGATCGCGCGCGCTGAACACGATGTTGCGCTCGGTCACCCGAACGGTCCCGTCGAGAGGAGCTGTTGAGCGCACGCGGACGTCGCTCACCAGCTGCTGGGCATCTCGCCAGGTGACCACCACCGTTGCCGTCGCGCTGGCTGCCGCCGCCGCGGCGCCGACCTCGGCGTCGTCGGGAACGCTGGGAAGGGTCCGAAGCACGGTCTTCGCGCCGGCCGGCAGCGCCTGCAGGCAAGCGGCGGCTGCCTCGTTCGCCGCGGCGACGCCGTCGGGGGTCGTCGCCACGGCGATGAGCAAGACGATGGGAGCCGTCACCATCGGGACATCAGGTCACGTAGGCGAGGACTATATCGCGCGCTCCGCGCGGCGGCCGTCAGTTATTCAGCGCGCCGGCGTCGATCCAGGCCTGGACGAGCGCGAGGTTGGCGGCCGACAGCTTCGGCTTGCCCTGCGGCATGGCCCCGCTACTCAGAGTCTTGTACAAGCTCGACCCGGCACCGTTCCCGGCCGTGACGTACTTACTCACGGAAGTGTATGCGCTCGACTGGGTGGAGAAGGCCACGCCGCTCGCCGACCCCGGATCGTGGCATTGGCTTCCCGCGCAGTAGACGACCAGGATCTGCATATAGATCTGGGTGAAGGTCGGGGCCGCTCCGCCCGTACCGCCCGTGCCTGTCGTACCGCCGGTTCCCCTGACGCCGCCGGTTCCCGTCACGCCACCGGTCCCCTTGATGCCGCCGGTCCCCGTCGTGCCGCCGGTTCCCCTGCCGCCCGTTCCGGTGGTGCCGCCGGTCCCCCTGAGGCCGCCTGTTCCGGTGGTGCCGCCTGTTCCCGTGAAGCCGCCGGTTCCCGTGAAGCCGCCGCTGCCGGTCGTGATCCCTCCCGTCCCGATGCCGCCGCCGTTGCCGTTGGAACCTCCGCTTCCGACGTCGCCGGTGCCGCCAGCGCCGGTGCCTTGTATTCCGCCGCTGCTCGAGCTGTCGCCCCCCGTACCGCTTCCCGTCATTCCCCCCGACTGTCCGCCCGCGTCGGGCTGGAGAATGTCGATATCCCACGGCTCGCTCTGAGCGCAGCCGTAGATGGCTGCGGCCACGAAAAACGTCATCGAAATGCGAAGCGGGGACGAGATTCGCATGGGTCCCTCCGAGGAAAGGCTGGGGCTTGCGTCTATTGGAGCCTCTAGTACCCGGAAAGCATCGAAAGCAGGCAGGGGGCGTGGACTGATTTAGGGCAATCATTTCCGCAACTCCGGTCATCAGTCACCAGCCGGGCGCAGCGACGGATGTTTTCGCGGACGACGGGAAAAGCTCCGAGCGATGGTGGGACATGGACGGATCGCTGGCGGGACCAACCTGGATCCCATGGCCAGCGGTGCGATATTCTCCTCGGGCCGCGAGCGATTCGGGCAGCTCGGAGATGGCTCCACCGAGCCGACCCTCCGACTGCTGCGCCGATCGCGGACAAATCATGCCTCACTTGAACCGATGCGGAACCGCGCTGGTCCTGGCGCTCGCCTCTCTCCTGGCCCTGGGCGCCGCCTGTTCCCCGTCGCAGCCGGGTAGCACCGGCGGCGCGGGCGGCAGTACGAATGGCAGCGGTGGCAGCACGAACGGCAGCGGCGGGTCGGCGACCGGCACCGGTGGGAACGCGACCGGAACGGGCGGCGCCACCGGCGGGGCAGTCGGCACCGGCGGCGCCGCGGGCGGCTCGCCGGGCAGCGGCGGTGCTGGCCAGGTCGGCGGGGCCGGAGGCGCTGGCGGCGCAGGCAACAGCGCGGGCGCGACCGGCACCGGTGGGAGCGCCGGCGGCTCCGCGGCGACCTGCAAATACAAGCTCTGCGAAGACTTCGAGTCGAGCACCGTGGGGTCGGTCCCCGCCGGCTGGACCAGCTTCCAGGGCTACAACGGGACGATCGGAGCGACCGATCAAGCCGTGGCCTCGGACGCCGCCCACTCGGGGTCCAAGTCCCTCAAGAGCATCGCCGCGTCGCAAGGGACCAGCCGGGTGCAGAAGGCGCTCAGCAGCCTGGGCGCAACGGCGAACACACACTGGGGCCGGATCTTCTACCAGGTGCAGAGCCCTTCCGCGGTCGACAACGCGAACGTCCTTCACACCACCTTCGTCAGCCTGATGGGCGGCTCGACCGAAGATCGCGTCGTCGACACCGTCGAGACCGAGGCCGCGCACACGCACCAGTGGCTTTTCAACACCCCGGACGACGCCTGCTGCACCAGCTCGACCTACGACTGGACTTTCGACGACGGCTGGCACTGCGCGGAGTGGTACGTCGACCTGACGACCAAGAGCTACCGCTTCTTCTCCGACGGGACCGAGGTGACGCAAATCGCGTTCTCCAATCGGTCGAACGCCGAGATGCCGGCGAGCTACGCCGAAATCATCCTCGGCGCCACCTACTATCAACACGACACCCTGAGCGGCCCCTTCACGATCTGGATCGACGATTTAGCCATCGACGACAACCAGATCGGCTGCCAGTGAGCGCCGGCTGCCGTCAGGTCACCTTGTAGCTGTAGAGCAGGTCGCGCAGCATCGCGGCCAGCGCGCGCTCGCGCTCCTCGCAAAAGGCGTTGTACCGCGTGAGGGACCACAGGCCGCTGTCGCCCGGAATGAGATGAGCGGAGCGGTCGGCGGGCTCGATGATGCGCAGATAGACGTCGGGCGAGGTGTCGCCGATGTGCTCGCTGTCGGAGCGGACCAACAGCGTCAGGTTCCCGAGGCGCTCGGGGACGTACTCGTTGTCCCGCTCCGGATAGCGATCCAGGCTGGCGCGCGGAAAGATCTGGTGCACTTCCAGCGGCTCCTGCGCACCGTTGAGCAGCTTGCCGCTGGGGAACGAGTGGGCGTTCACCCGCAGGAAGTAGGCGAGCAGCGCGAACAGGATCGCGCTCTCGCCGACGATGTTGTGGAAGAGGTCGTCCTCCTCGGGGATGGCGCTGTCGGGACGTTTGGCGCGCAGCTTGACGTGCTCGAGGAGGCCGTCGACGTCTCCCCGTTCCGCCAGCGCGGCGTCCTTGGCCAGCTTGGTGTCGACCTCGCCGGCGTAGTGGCGCCAGAGGCTGGCCGCCAGCGCCCAGCCCGTCCAGCGCTCGTCCAGATCGTGGCCGCGGGCCGCCGCGATCGCCGGCGGGAACAGCAGGTATCGGTAGGGGAGCCAGTCGCCGCTCGGAAGGCCCGCGTTGCGAAACAGCGCCACCGCGCTCTTGAAGCCCGCGACGGTCGCGTCCCAGCTCGCCTCGATGTTCTGGTACTGGGTCTCGACCTTCCGCTTCTCCGCGTCACGATAGCGGACCCCGCCCCCGCCCAGGAACAGCGCCGCCCGGATCAGCAGGTCCGTGTCGACGAACGCGCCGCCGCGATTCCCCTCCTCGACCCCCTCTGGCGCCGAGAACCCGCGCAGCTCCTTCATCATCAGGACCTCGCGCGCGCGGGCCCTGAAGTTGGTCATCTTCCCGGTCAGGCGCGCCGCCGCCAAGTCCCCGGGCCGCAGCCGGACGCCCTGCTGGTTGAGGCGCGCGAAGATCTCGATCACGTTGTCGTCGTTGGCGGCGGCGTCGATCTCGTAGGCGATCACCTCGGCCTGCAAGATGGAGGTGCGGATCGCGTTGGCGCGATCGAGCGCTTCGAAGAAGAGCTCGTCACCGGACGTCAGCCACTCGCCCAGCGCGCGCTGCACGGCCAGGCTCTCGTTCCCGCCGCGGATACCCTCGAACAGCACCTCCGCTGGGACGAGTAGGCCTTCGCGCATGCGCCGGTGCAGCGTCTTCGACCGCAGGTGAAAGGGGTTCTCCACCCACTCGTCGCGCGGCGACAGCGCCACCAGCAGGTCCGGATCCGGCGTCGTCTTGTTGCTGATCCGGCTGCGAAACACCAGCCGAAAGATGGAAGTCAGCCGCTGTTGCCCGTCCAGAACGAACAGCGAGCCGGGGACGACCTGCCGCGGCGCCTCCGGCACGCCGCGAAACGTGACCTCGTCCGGCGGACAGATGTCCCAGGCGCGCGTGGAAAATGGCGCTTCCCCCTCCCATTGGGGCTCCCACAGGAGGAGCGCGCCCACCGGGTACGACCGATAGAGCGAGTCGTGCAGCGCGCGCACGCGGTCCGCCGACCAGACGAAGCCCCGCTGGAGATCCGGCAAGTGCAGCCGGCCATCCCGCTTCAGCGCCGCGAGATTGGCTATCTTCCAAGGGGCCGCTTTCAGGTTCAGCGTCCGCGGAGCTGTTCCCATCTTTCGAGTGTACTCCGCCCGGAGAAACTCGGATCCTGGATGACGCGGGCGCGAGGACGCGGGCGCGAGGAATTAGAAGTGTACGAACGTGCCTTCGGCAGTCACGTCGCGCGACATCACAGCTCGAGGAGGATGTTGGAGACGGCTCAGCGGCGTGGTGGTTTTCTGCCGTCGGAACGCGGGATGGTCGCGGCCGCACCTGCTGGAATCACAACCTCGGGGTATCTGTCCTCGATGAGCAGACGGTAACGTGTGGGCGCGCCCCCGCCCGCGAGCACGATCGGGGTGTCATCGATCTCGCTCCTCGTTTCGCCGAGATTTCCGGGGTCACATCGAGTCGGTGACAGGGCGTTGGGTATCGCATCCCTCGAGGCGTCTTCCGTCGACGGTTGCGGGACTCGCCGCGCGCGCTGGCTGACGACTCGCGGCCTGAGGCGTTCGTGGCCCCGACGAAGGCGAGCGAGCTTCCGATGGTTCACACCTCTGTCGGTCATTGCCTGATCCTTTCGGGAACCTGAGGAGGATGGGGTTGCGAATCGAATAGTCCAGAGCCAACCAGCCCTCCTGGTGGCGGACGCGTCAAAGGCGCTCCCGAGTGGTTGGGCGCTCGCAAAGAAGCCACCTCGATCGTCTCGGGTGAGGCTACGATCGCGTCAGGCTGTTACCGTACATTCTCCCCTCAAGCCGTAAGCCCATGGCTTATCTCACCTCGAGACTTGGCACGATTGTCGCTCGTGCTTCGCTGCATGAGCCAAACTCAGAAGAAGATCACCTCCGCGATTTCGGCCAAGTCCCTCGAGAGGTCGGCCAGGAAGACAGCTAAGCGCGCGGCGAAGAAGACCACCTCGGCCTTGGCTGTCATTTCGGATCGACTTCCCGCCGCGCCCCGCCTGGTGAAGCGCGCGCGCGCGACCGTGAAGAGCTTGTCGGGCCGAACGAATCGCCTCGTGAGGAGCAATCCCCTCCGCGTCCTCCTGGGCGCCGCCGCGCTCGGCTTCGTGTTCGCGAAGCTCAAGCACCTCGTCTGAGCCCGACGCGAGATTCCGGCATGGTCATCCTGCACGCACAGGTGACGAAGGCAGCGATGGGGATGGCGTTGGCCGTCGCCCTGGCGGGATGCGCGAGCGGCGGCACCGCCTCGAGCAGCCGGAATCCGGGGCTGGTCGCGCTGCCCGACGTCCCGGACGCGCTCATTCGAATGCAACACGGGAGCTGTCCCCCCGAGCGGTGCCCCGTCTACCAGGTCTCGATCTTCCTGGACGGAACGTTCGTCTACGACGGACTGACCGATGTCGCCCAGATCGGCAGGCGCCGCGGAAGGTTGTCTCCCGAGCGGCTCAACGATCTCCTCTCGAACATCGAGGCCATCGGTTTTCTCGATCGCCCCGAAGCATGTTGCGTCTGCGCGACGACCGACGGATCTCATTTGACGGTCGTCGAGTACCACCCCGGGGTCGCGCAGAAGATCGTCGTCCACGACGAGCGATGCGGATCCGCCCCCCTCGCGATCACCGCGCTCGAGGCCGCGATCGCGCGGGAGACCGCCGTCGAGCGCTGGGTGAGGCCAATGGCAACCACCGCCGAGTCCGAGCCGAGGAGACCCGATGAACCACTCACCAGTCCAGCACTCGACCCGTAACAGGGACCTGCCGCACAACCGCCTGGCGATTTGCGGCGCCACCGACATCGGCGCTTCTCGGGCAACCAATCAGGATACTTTCGTGATCGCTGATCTGCGCTCGGGCGACCTGAGCACTGCCTGCAGCCGCGCCGAGATTCCGCTCTCTTCGCAAGGGATCCTGTTGCTGGTCTGCGACGGAATGGGGGGCGCCGCCGCGGGGGAGCTGGCGGCGCGAATCACGGCGGAGGTGATCAAACACGACCTGGTCGAAGCGGGGCCGGCGGTGGCCGAGCATCCCGACCAGTTCCTCAAGAGCGCCGTCTGGGGCGCCAACGGAGCCGTGTTGGCCGAGGCCCAGGCGCGTCCCGAGGCGCGCGGCATGGGGACCACCTGCACGGCCGCCGTCCTGCTGCCGGACCGACTCTTCATCGCGCAGGTCGGAGACTCGCGGGCTTACCTGCTGCGCGACGGGTGTCTCGAGCTCCTGACCCGCGATCAGACGATCGCTCACCAGCTGCTGGAAAGCGGCATCCTTCGGCCCGAGGACGTGGGAACCTTCATTCACCGGCACGTCCTCATGCAGGCGGTAGGCACCCGATCGACGATCGAGCCGATCATCTCGGAATCGCGCCTGCGTCCCGGCGATCGAATCCTTCTCTGCTCGGACGGCCTGCATGGCTCTGTCCTGGACCATCAGATTGCCGACATTCTGAAGGGCGCGGCAGATATCAACCACGCCGTCCCTGCGTTGATCGAGGCTGCGTTGGCGTCCGGTGGGGCCGACAACGTGACAGTTGTCGTGGCCGACTGCGAGTAGCCTGCCGATCGGCGATGAGGGACGGGGGCGGCCTCGCTCGATGGGGCTCGTCCGACTTGGCGAGCGCGCGGTGGTCCTCGGGCGCTCGGACATCAAGGAATCCGGTTCCGGGCGCACGCAAGACTTTGGCCGGAAGCAGTAAGGGAGGCCTCCCATTTCCGAGTCGCCGACACTACATTCTGAACGCTGGATCCAATGATCGGCGACGCTTTCGGCAACTACAGGGTCGTCGCCCAGCTTGGAAGCGGTTCGACGGGCGTCGTTTTCCTGGCGGAGCACAAGCGGATCGCGCGTCAGGTGGCGATCAAGGTCCTGGCGCCCGAATTGACGCGCGACCAGCAGGTGCTCCAGCGCTTCTTCACCGAGGCCCGCGCGACGTCGTTGATCCGCCATCCTGGAATCGTGGACGTCTTCGACTGCGACGTCGACGCGGCGGGCCGCCCGTACATCGTCATGGAGCACCTCGAGGGGGAGACGCTGGCCGAACGGATGCGGCGGGCCGGGAGGCTGCATTGGTCGGCGGCGAGCCTGATCGGCAGGCGCGTGGCCGACGCGCTCGGCGCCGTGCACGACAAGGGGATCGTCCACCGCGATCTCAAGCCGGAGAATGTGTTCCTGGTCGGCAATGGCCGCGATCCGACGGCGGCCGTGAAGGTGCTCGATTTCGGGGTGGCCAAGCTGTTGGCCGCCGACGCAGTCGCTCGTCTGACGATGCGGGGAACGCTGCTGGGCACACCGGAGTACATGTCCCCCGAGCAGTGTGCGGGCGCAGAGGTCGATCACCGGGCCGACATCTACGCGCTGGGATGCATCCTGTTCCAGATGCTGACCGGGCAGCCGCCCTTCGTGACCTCGAGCCTGCGAGAGCTGGTGATCGCCCACCGCTTTCGGCCCGCCCCGTCGGCGCTCGCGATTTGCTCGGATCTCCCGGGGTGGTTGGACGATCTGCTGGCACGGATGCTGGCGAAGGAGCCCGAGCGCCGGCCGCCGTCCATGCGCGAGATCTCGAAGACCCTGTGCCAATACAAGACGCAGCGGTGGCCGCGGGTCGGGGCCAAGGTGCCCGCCGACGAAGACGGGGAGCATCGATAGCACCTTGATCTTTACGGTCCCGGCACCACGGTTTGTACAACCTAGATAACAGAGCGCCGGCGGTAATTGTCGTGACCGAACCCAGGAGTCCTCGGACAACGGTTGAGCTTCCCCCCCTCGGGACGGCGGGGACGGTCCTCCTCGTCGATGACGACTTCGCGATTCTGGACGGCGTCTCCGAGTTTCTCGAAGGCGAGGGTTTCTCCGTCGTGTCGGCCAGCAACGGCGTCGAGGCCCTGACTCATCTGCGCTCAGGTCTCCGGATCGATGCCATCGTGCTCGACGTGATGATGCCGACCTTGGATGGGTGGGACTTTCGCGCGGAGCAACTCGCGGACCCTGGCCTGCGCGACATCCCGGTCGTCGTCATCAGCGCGTGCGGGTTCGCCCGGGAGACGCTGCAGCACCAATTCAACGTGTGTCACGTCCTGCCGAAGCCCCTCGACCTCGGAGGCTTTCTCCGAGCCCTGCACATCGCCTGCGGGGGCAACGACACGGGCTCGTCGTCGTCGGGCAGGCAATAGAGATTCGGTGACTCAGATGGGTGCCGGCCGCAACACGGGATCCTGACCCGGCGCCGCGACCACCACGAATCGTTGGTTCGAGCCGGCCGGGATGGTCATCCGGAACGTGCGGGTCTGCCCGACGACCAGCCCGAGCAGGCCCGGACGCGCCGCCGCTCGGGGCGTGAGCCAGAGCGGGTTCACGCCGGGGCGAACGACGGACCCGACACCGTCGACCCGAGCGAGCGCGCGAAGACCGAGCGGCCTCAGGCCAGGGCGGAAGTCGACTTCTTTCACCGACACGGTGCAGGAGTCACCGTCGACTTCGTACGTTTCCGGGTTTCCCAATCGTGAGCGTCCGGTCGTGTTGACCTCGACCCGGCTGTGTCCCTGCGTCGTCGGCTGGCAGGCCAGCTCGCCGATCGCCGTGGGACCGTCCACGCGGTCATGGTCTCGCAAGAGGAGCGCCGACATGGCGGTCGCCGCGGAGGCCGTCAGCAGAAGGCCCCACGCCAGGGCGAGCGCGAAATACATCGCCCGGGGACGTGGAACGCGCGGAACATCGAAGGCGCGCCGAAGCGCGTGCCACCCGAGCACCCCCGACACGAACGTCAAGAGCGCCATCGCGATCAGCGCGGTCGCCAGCAAGGTCGCCGGCGTGTGAGACAACAGCATCATCACGACCCCCACCCGGTCTCAGGCCGAGCTCTCACTCAATCTGTATCCCGGATCATCGCGGTCAACGACCGACGGCGCGCGCCAGCTTCGTGGAAACGGGCTCCGCGCTGCGCGGCCAGGATCTCCTTCTCGTAGCGCGCGAAGTACCCGCCGGCGACAGCTTGCCCCGGAGAACCAGTTGCCCCGGTCAACGAAAGAAACGATGGAACATGGCGACGATCGCGGCCACGGCCGACACGATGGCGAGCAGCCTCGGGAGCGAGAGGTGTGCGGTCGGAACAGGAGCGCTCGGAACGGAAGCGGGTATTTCGGGACCAGGCGGCGCGGCGGGCCGAGCTTGCGCCACCGCGGCCGGAGCCCCGGTGGGCGGCGGCGCGGGCGGCACGCGAATGGGACTTTCGGGCCGAGCCCGCGCAACCACGGACGGCGGCGGAAGAGCGGGGGCAGCGGGCCGCGCCGCAGGCGTGGGGACGGCCGAGCGCCCATCCGCGAAAGACCCGGCGGCGGGCGGGGGAGCGGTTTCGGGGAGATCCTCGATCGCCGGGTTTGAAGCGCCAGGGGCGCGTGGCGTCGAGCTCGGAACGGGAGCTTCTTCGACCGATGGATCGACGACGGCGGGCGCCGCTACAGCGGGCGCCGGCCGGACCGGAGGCTCGAAAGACGGGACGAAAATCGAAGGATCGGTTGCGGGTTCATCCTCGATCGCCGAGCTCGGGGCGGCAGAAGAGTGGACGGGACCAACCGCGGGGGCCGCGGCGCTGGCGGGGACCGAGGGTGCCGCCGGGGCCGCGGGCGCGTTCACGCCGCCCGCCGCGCGATCCGCCAAGACCCTGGCGAACATTGGGACGAGCTCGGGGATCACGCGGCTCGCGAAGAGCCGGCGCCCTTCTTCGATTTGCGCCTCCCGAGATTCGCCCGGCTTGGGCCGCTCCCGGCTGTAGAGATCGATGTCCGACAGGATCACCCGCGCCAAACGTCGCGCCGCGTCTTCGGTATCGATCGCTCCCATGTGTTCGAGGTCGAGTTGTCTTCGGCAGAACAAACGCTGCGCCTAAGTCATCGGCACACCGAAGAGACGGAAATGTGCGTGGACGTCGGAACGCGGCTGCCGGCGGGCGCTACAGCTCCTTCGCTTCGATGCGGCGGTTCTTCTGGCGGCCCTCGTCGGTGTCGTTGGGGGCGATGGGGCGCTCGTCGCCGAAGCCGACGGCGTCCAGCCGCTTCTTGTCGATGCCCTTCGACACGATGTAGTTGCGACACGCTTGCGCGCGCTTTTCCGACAGCGTCTTGTTGGCCTGGGCGTTCCCCACGTTGTCGGTGTGGCCCGAGATCTCGATGCGCGCGGTCTTCTTGTGGGCCATGAAGTCGACCACCGCGTCGAGGCGCGGGAACGACTCGGGGCGGATCGTCGCCCTGGCGGTGTCGAACTCGACCCCGGCCAGGACGAAAGGCTTCTCTGGGATCTCACGCTTGTAGCGCAGGGTCAGCTTGACCGATTGACTTGGTTCGTCCGCCACGGGAACGGTGGCCGCTATCTCGTGCCGGCCGAGGCTCAGGTAGGTGATGTCGTATTTCTTGCCCACCGGCACCAGCAGCTCCGTATAGCCATCGCTGTCCGTCGGCTCGGCGTAGTACTTCGTCTTGTCCGGCCCGGTCAGAAAGATGACCACCCCCTTGACCGGCCCCTTGTCCTTGTCGACGACGAACAGCTTCATCGCCGCCTCGGTCCTGGTCGGCTTGATCTTCGATGCCGTGGCGCCGTGCGCCTCCTTGGCCGTGTGCGTGTCCTGAAGCCGGAATTCGGGCTTTTCGTCGGAGGCCGCGGGGGCCGGCGGCGCCGCGTAGGCGGCGGTCGACGCGGCCAGGAGCATCGCCGCGATTGTGGTGTTCGGATGGTGACGCATGGGGGAGCCTCCGTCGTCAGAGCGCTGCGTCCTCGACGGTAACACGAAGGCGCGAGGTTACTGAGATCTGACCGTGGTTTTCCAACGACGGCGACGGCCCCGCGCGTACGATGAATCGCAAATGTCCGGCCTTGCTCGAGGCCTGAAAGCGCGCCGCTCGCGCCGAGGCCCGGGCGGCGAAGCGGATCAGCGCTCGCTGTCGAGGTGGGCCATCTGCTCGGCGCCGTAACGCGTGCCGGCCACGGCGTGCGGTGGAATCAGCGCCTCCAGCGCCGCCAGGTCGGCCGCGCCGAGCGGCTTGTCGAGGGCGGCGAGGGCGTCCGCGAGCTGCGTCCGCGTCTTGGCGCCGATGAGCGGGACGAACCCGGGCTGCCGGGCCAGCACCCAGGCGACCGCCACCTGACCGACGGTCATCTTGCGATCGGCGGCGAAGCCTTGCAGCGCCGCGACCACCTCGTCGTTGCGGCGCTGGTTGTCGCCGGAGAAGCGCGGCAGATGCGCGCGCATGTCGCGCCGGTCCCTCGGCTTGCTGCCGCCGAGGAGGCCGCGCGAGAAGACGCCGTACAACGTGGCGCCGATCCCCAGCTGGGCGAGCTGCGGGAAGATGCGCGCCTCGGGGCCGCGCGAGGCCAGCGAGTACTCGATCTGGAGGTCGACGAGGGGGTGAACCTTCGCGGCGCGCGCCACCGTATCGGCGCCCACCTCGGAGAGGCCGACGTACCGGACGTAACCGGCCTTGATCAGGTCGGCGACGGCGCCCACCGTCTCCTCGATCGGCACCTCGGGATCGAGGCGCGCCGGCCGGTAGATGTCGATGACCTCCGCCCCCAGCCGCCGCAGGCTGTAGGCGGCGAAGTTCTTCACCGCCGCCGGGCGTCCGTCGAATCCCAGGAACGCCCCGTCGGGCCCCCGCAGGCCGCCGAACTTCACCGACAGCAGCACCCGCGCCCGCCGCCCGGCCAGCGCGCGTCCGACGAGCAGCTCGTTGTGCCCCATCCCGTAGAAGTCACCGGTATCGATCAACGTGACGCCGGCGTCGACGGCGGCCTGAATCGTCGCCACGCTCTCCGCGTCGTCGGTCGCGCCGTAGACCCCCGACATCCCCATGCACCCGAGCCCCAGCGGAAAGACCTCGGGTCCGGTGGCGCCCAGCTTGGTCGGAGATCGCTCGTTCATGGCCGCAAGCATACGACGCGCCGGCGGCGACCGGCAGATCCAGCGCTCGAGGGGCCAGCCGCAGGACCTTCGGGGGAGCGCCGCAGCTCGCGGATCAGGCGGCGGCCGTGACCGCGGCGCCCTCGGCGCCGTACCGCAGGACCAGCACGGTGACGTCGTCGTCCTGCGTGTCCATCCATTCGGTGACGCCGTCGATGATCTTCTGGCGGATGATTTCGCTCGGTTCGGAATGGTGCCGCTCGATCACGTCGACCAGGCGACGCCGCCCGAACATCTCACCCTTCGCGTTCCGGGCCTCGGTGATGCCGTCGGTGTAGAGGACCATGACGTCACCCCCGCGCAGCCTGGCGGTCGTGTCGACGATGGTGCTGCCGAGGGCCTCATCGATCCCCAGCCAAGTTCCGGGGGTCTCGACCTGCTCGCACTTGCCGCTGTCCACGCGGCAGATGATGACGTCCTCGTGCGCGCCGGCGAACACCAGCCGACCGTCGGTGGTGTAACGCATGAGCGAGAAGGTCACGTGCTCCTCGCAGCCCATGCGGCCCCGGACGTTCTCGATCAGGACGCGGTTGAGCGCGTTCCACAGCTCGGCCGGCGTCGCGTCCGGGCGCATCTTGGTGGCCGACGCCACCACGCTCTGGACCATCATCATGATGAGGCCCGCCTGCACGCCGTGACCGGCCACGTCGCCGATCGCGATCCAGGCCCCGTCCTCGACCGGGATGACGTCGTAGTAGTCGCCGCCGACCTCGGTGGCGGGCATCATGCTTGCCGCGATCTCCAGCGACCGCACGCTGGTCCGCGTGGGCAGGATCGAGGTCTGGATCCGCTTGGCGATCTCCAGCTCGCGCGCGGTGCGCAGACCACGATGGGTCAGCGTCACCAGCGGGCCGAGGTAGGCGTTCACGAAGAACAGCGTGATGACGAGCGCGGCGAGGCAGCCGAACAGGGTCGCGCCCAGGATCTCGCGGCGTAGCCGCTGGCCGGCCCGCAGGCGCCCTTTCGACACGACGAGCGCGACCTTTCCGACGACGTTCCCTTCGATCTTCGCGGCGGCCCAGGCGCTCAGCGTCGTGTCGGTCACCCGCACCACCCCCGGCGGTCCCGCATAAAGCTCGCCCTCGTTGGCCAGCGGTCGCCCGTAGGACGCCAGGAGTGCGCCCGTCCGATCGAGGACCGCGACCTGGGCGACGTCCGCGTTGCCGCGGTATTCGCCGAACGATCGCTCGACGGTCGGCCGATCCTGAATCGCGATCCCCAGCGCAGCGGCCTCGGCCAGCTCGGTCGCCCCGCGGCGGGCCTTCCACTCCAGGTCGTCGGCGATGGCCGGGTTGATCTGGTTGAAGATGCGCGTGGCCAGGACGCTCACCAACAGGGACAGTGCGATCAGGAGCGCGCTGATGAACAGCATCAGCATCACCTTCAACCGCAGCGTCGACAGCTCGCGTCGATGCCCGTGTTCGTTGAGGGGCTCGTCGATCACCTGGTACTGCGACGGTCGCGCGCTGCCGCTCGCCGCGTGGCCGGCGGTCTCATGCGTTGCTCGCCGTGATCGCGATGCTCCACGCTCGTCGTTTGCGGTTCGCCCCACGCGTCCTCTCCAACGGGCAGACGGGTCCGGCGGTCGGCCCCCCTCCCATGAAGCATTTCGTCACTTCCAGAGCCAACTTGAGCATCTGTCGACGCGCCGTGCCCGGACGCCCTCAGGAAAGCTGTCTGGCTTCCGATGTGCAGGCCATGGACGCCTCCGCGTACGCCCGCCGCCTGGCACACGGCGCGGCCATCGCTGTGCTCTTCGCCTCGGGGCCGGCCGCGGCCAAGCACAAACAGCCGTCACCACCCGCGGGCGTGGCGGCGCCGGAGTTCGTGCCCATCCCGTTGCAGGTCGACCTGGACGCGCGCAAGGTCGCTCTCGGCAAGCGTCTGTTCTCGGACGGCCAGCTGTCGAAGGACGGAACGGTGTCGTGCGCGTCGTGCCACGATCTCAGTCACGGCGGCGTCGATGGCCGCAAGGTCTCCGTCGGCGTGGGCGGTGCGCTCGGCGCGATCAACGCCCCCACCGTCCTCAACAGCGGCTACAACTTCCGCCAGTTCTGGGACGGACGCGCCGACACGCTGGAAGCGCAGATCGACGGTCCCATCCAGAACCCGGCCGAGATGGCGTCCGACTGGGGCGGCGTCATCAAGAAGTTGCAGGCGAGCCCCGCCTACGCCAAAGCGTTCGCCATCTACCCGGACGGCGCCACGCCCGCCAACGTCAAGGACGCCATCGCCACCTTCGAACGCGCCCTGGTCACGCCGGACGCGCGGTTCGACCGGTTCCTGCGCGGGCAGGAAGACGCGCTGTCGTCGGACGAGCAGGCCGGGTACGATCTGTTCGTCAGCCTCGGCTGCGCCGAGTGCCACAACGGGATCAATCTCGGCGGGACCAGCTTCCAGCGCTTCGGCCGCCTCGGGATGCCGCCGTTTCTCCAGCCGGGTCACACCGTCACCAAGGCCGACCTCGGCCGCTACGGCTTGACGAAGAACGAGAGCGACCTCTACCGGTTCAAGGTACCGACGCTGCGAAACGTGGCCCTGACGGCCCCCTATTTCCATGACGGCTCGGCGACCAACCTGCACGACGCGATCGTCACCATGGCGCGGGTTCAGCTGGGTACGACGCTGTCCAAGGACGACGTCGACCTGCTGTCACGATTCCTGGGCACGCTGACCGGCGAAGCGCCGCGCGCGGCGGCCGGGCCCGCCGCGCGCCCGGGCCGGCGGCACCAGGGACGGCCCGCGAGCCGCCGCTGACGTCCGCGCACCTCCGCCGGAGCGAGGGGCGCTATGGCAGCGAAAGGATCGCGCCGCCGATGCGGTCCTGCCAGAAGGCGCGTTCGTCGGCCCGGTGGGTGACCATCAGGACGGTGCTCTTCTCCTGCGTACAGAGGGAGGCGACGAGGTCGAGGACGCGGCTCCGGTTGTCCGCGTCGAGCCCGGAGGTGGGCTCGTCCATGACCACCAGCGGGGGGACCTTGATGGCGGCCCGCGCGACCAGCACCAGGCGTTGTTGCCCGAACGACAGCTCGCGAAACGCCGCCGCGGGCGGAATGCCGATCTCGAGCCAATCGAGCCAGGCGCGCGCGCGGGCGCGGTGGCTCGGCTCCGGCTTCTGGTAGACGCCGATGCTGTCGAAGAGCCCGCTCAGCAAAACCTCCTCGACGCTGCCGCCGACGCGGTAGTCGCGCTGCAGGCGCGCCGAGACCAGCCCGACGTTCTTCTTGATCTCCCACACGCTCTCGCCGCTGCCGCGCCGCCGGCCGAAGAGGTGCAGGTCGTTGCTGTAGGCCTGCGGGTGATCGCCGGTGATCATCTCGAGCAAGCTGGTCTTGCCCGAGCCGTTGGGACCTTCAATCAACGTGTGCTGGCCCGCGCGGACGGTGAAGTCGAGGTTCTCGAAGACCACCTCCTCGCCGTAGCGGACCCGACCACCCCTCAACTGCACGAGCGGCAGGCCGGGATCGAGCGGCGTGGTCCAGCTGCCGAGCGCGACGGGTGGCGGCGCGTGGGGGCGGACGTCGTCGGGGGCGCGGGCCAGGAATGCCTGCGCCGAGCCACGAAACGTCACGCGCCCCTCGGCGAAGACCACCACCTCGCGCAGTCCTTCGGGCGGGAACGGCAGCCCGCGGGTGCCGGACGTTCCCCACGCGCCGACGACGAGCACCGGCAAGCGTTGCGCCACGGCGGTGATGGCCTGGGCCAGCTCGGCGCAGGCGGCTCGGTCGAGGCCGTCGAAGGGATCGTCGAGGATCAACAGCGGCGGCGCGGCCAGCACGGTCTGCAGCAGCAGCACCTTGCGCGCCTCGCCCGTGGAGAGCTGTCGGTAGTGGCGCTCCCACAGCGGCTCCAGCCGAAACGACGCGAACAGCGGATGGCTGCGTCCGGGCTCGCCCAGCAGCTCGCGTACGCGCCTGCTGGTGTCGGCGCCCTGGCTGAAGTTGGCCTCGTCCGCCGCGAGCTGCGCCTCGTAGAAGGCTTGCTGCGATTCGGCCGAGAGGACCCGGGCGCCCGCCACGCGCGCCCCGAGCGCGCGCGCGGCGGTCGATTTGCCCGACCCGTTGGGGCCGGTGACCAGGGTCAAGCCCGGCCCGAGGCCCCCAAGAAGAGAGAGCTCGCTCTCAGCCACCGACGGCGATCTGCTTCATCGCCGTCATGTAGCCGCGCAGCGTGGCGCCGACCTTCTCGACGGGGTGGCCCTCGATGGCCTGGTTCACCGCCAGCAAGCGGCGGTTGTCGACCT
>Ga0134128_10003088_pt1 | contig 20368 bp, 15 predicted proteins | sample KB31754_FD_96462 | JGI IMG/M metagenome (GOLD analysis project Ga0134128, IMG submission 96462) | Terrestrial soil microbial communities with excess Nitrogen fertilizer from Kellogg Biological Station, Michigan, USA - KB3-175-4 | ecosystem: Environmental > Terrestrial > Soil > Unclassified ...
ACGCGGAACGCGATGTCGTCGCGCAGATGGACTTTCGGCCACGCATTGCGCCCGACCTGCGCGTAATGGACGCGCGCATCTTCGAGCCCCGAAACATGGGTCTCGCCGGCGACGTGCAGCGCAAGCCGCCGCGCCACCGATCGCCGCGGGTTGCGCAATGGTACGCGGCGCGCAAGGCGGCGAGCCGATGATGGGGGGCGCGACGATCACCGGCGCGACGCGCCTCTACGCGATCGTCGGCGACCCGATCGCGCAGGTGCGTTCGCCGGAGGTGTTCACGCAGCGCTTCGCGGAACAAGGCGTCGACGCGGTGATGATTCCGCTGCACGTTCCCGCGGATCGGTTCGACGCAATCGTTCCGGCGCTCCTTGCGCTGGGCAATCTCGACGGCGTGCTGGTCACGGTTCCGTTCAAGGCGCGGATGGCGGCGCACGCGACGCGCGTCGGCGTGACCGCGGCGACGATCGACGCCGTGAATGCATTGCGACGCGAAGCGGACGGCTCGTGGACCGGCGACATGTTCGATGGCGTCGGGTTCGTGCGCGGCGCCGGGCGCAAGGGCGAGCGTATTGCCGGCCGGCGCGTGACGCTCTTCGGCGCCGGTGGCGCCGGCAGCGCCATCGGCTGCGCACTCGCGCAGGCGGGCGTCGCGTCGATCGACATCGTCGATACCGACGCACGGAGGGCGGCGCGCCTCGTCGAAACGCTGACACGGGCCTTCCCGCGCTGCGCGTTCATCACTGCGCGTGGCGTTCGCGACGGCAATGACATGATCGTCAACGCGTCGCCGGTCGGCATGCGGCCCGATGACGGACTGCCGGGCGCGATCGGCCGGCTCGATCCTTCAACGCTCGTCGGCGACGTCGTCATCACGCCGGCGCCGACGGCGCTGATCCGCCATGCGACGCAATGCGGATGCGCGTGGGTCGACGGACGCGACATGCACGGCGGGCAGGTCGACGCGCTGCTCGCGTTCTTCGCCGGCGCGGCGCGCGCCGGCAACGCATCGGCGCCGGACGCGGCGCACTGAGCCCCGAAGCGAAACGCCTTTCCATGGCTCACGTCCCCGCCGAACGCTGCCTCGCGATCATCGAGCTCCTTGCCGACGGTGCGCGCGCGATGCCGCTCGGCGACATCGCCGAGCGCCTCGCGTTGCCGAAGAGCGGCGCGCATCGGTTGCTCGCAACGCTCGTCGATCTCGGGTGGGCCGAGAAGGATGCCGACACGAGCTTCTATCGGCTGACGATGCGCCTCGCGGTGCTCGGCCAGCAGTTCTACGTCGCGACGGGCATCCCCGACATGTGCCAGCCGCTGCTCGACCGTCTCGCGCAGTCGTGCCACGAATTCGCGCGCCTCGCCGTCGTCGACGGTCATTCGCTCGTCTGGGTCGCGCACGCGCAGGGCGCGACGGCGGGACTCATGTACCAGCCTTCGCTCACGTCGAACACGGTGCCGCTGTTCGCGACGGCGAGCGGCAAGGCGTGGCTCGCGACGCTGCCGGGCGACCAGGCGCTGACGATCCTGATGAAGAACGGCGGCGTGCGCAACGCCGATCGCTATGGCCCGAACGTCGTGCGCTCGATGGAGGCTTTCCTGCGGGAGGTCAAGGCGACGGCGCGCCGCGGATACGGGATCGCGCTGAGCGAAGCGGAATTCGGCGTGACGGCGGTCGCCGCCGCCATTCGGGCCGGCGCCGGCGACGCCGGCCCCGCGCTCGGCACCGTCAGCATCGCGGGACCGAGCGCGCGCATCACCGAAAAGCGCGCGCACGAGCTCGCGCCGCTGGTGCTGCAAAGCGCCCGCGAGCTGTCGACCATGTGGCCGCTTCGCGTCGGCACCGGCACGAAGGTGCGGCAACCCGACGGCGAGCCGCGCGCCGTGCGGCGGACGGCGGCGGTCTGACGCGCGGCGACGTCACGCCATGCCTTCGCTTCGTCTGGGCTGCATCGCCGACGACTTCACCGGCGCGACCGACCTCGCGAACAACCTGGTGCGCGCCGGCATGCGCGTCGTGCAGGCGATCGGCGAGCAGCGGGACCGCTTCGACGACGACGCCGACGCGATCGTCGTCGCGCTGAAGACGCGGACGATTCCGCGCGACGAGGCCATCGCGCAGTCGCTCGCGGCACTCGAGTGGCTGCGCGCGCAGGGCGCGGAGCAGATCTACTTCAAGTACTGCTCGACGTTCGACAGCACGCCGCAAGGCAATATCGGACCGGTGACCGAGGCGCTGATGGGCGCGCTGGCAGACCGCGCCGGCGCGGACTTCACGATCGCGACGCCGGCGTTTCCGGACAACGGTCGCACCGTCTACAACGGGTATCTCTTCGTCGGCGACGTGCTGCTGAGCGAAAGCGGGATGCGCAATCATCCGCTGACGCCGATGACCGACGCGAACCTCGTGCGCGTGCTGCAGGCGCAATGTACGCGCAAGGTGGGTCTCGTCGACTATCGCGTCGTCGCGTGCGGCTGCGACGCGATTCGCGCGCGCTTCGACGCGCTTCGCGCCGACGGCGTCGCGATCGCGATCGTCGATGCCGTGTCGAACGACGATCTGCTGCGTCTGGGCCCCGCACTTGCGCAAATGCCGCTCGTGACGGCGGGCTCCGGCGTCGCCATCGCGTTGCCTGCGAATTTCGGCATCGTGCCGTCGACGGCGGCGAGCGCGCTGCCGCACGCAGCCGGCGCGCAGGCGGTGATTGCCGGTAGCTGCTCGCAGGCGACGAATCGCCAGGTTCGGGCATTCATCGACGGCGGCGGCGCTGCGCGACGCATCGATCCACTCGCGATCGCGGCGGGTGTCGACGTGACGCGCGACGCGCTCGCCTGGTGCCGATCGCATCTTGCGCGCGGACCCGTCCTGCTCTACTCGACGGCCGAGCCGCGAGACGTGCAATCGGTGCAGCAACGGCTTGGCGTCGCGCAGGCGGGTTCGATGACGGAACAGACGCTCGGCGCCATCGCGCGCGGGCTCGTCGATCTCGGCGTGCGCCAGTTGATCGTCGCCGGCGGCGAGACGTCGGGCGCATGCGTGCAGGCGCTCGAAATCGCGAGGATGAAGGTCGGTCCGCAGATCGATCCGGGTGTGCCGTGGTGCTGGGCGAGGACCGACGCGGAGCGCGGCGCAGGCGTTCATCTCGCGCTCAAGTCCGGCAATTTCGGCGCCGACGATTTCTTCGCCAAGGCGTTCGGGATGCTGCAATGAACGAGGTCGAGGCGCGCGACGCAATCTGCCGCGTCGGGCAGAGCCTGTTCGCGCGCGGCTACGTTCACGCGACCGCTGGCAACATCAGCATACGCCTCGACGACGCGGCTGGCGGCGGCTGCCTGATCACGCAGACCGACGCCTGTCTGGGCTTTCTCGAGCCGGGGCGACTCGCGCGCATCGATCCGAGCGGCCGGCAGACCGACGGCGATCCCGCGAGCAAGACGATCGCGCTTCATCGCCGGATCTACGCGGCGGTGCGCGCATTCGATCGCGACACGGCGTGCGTGATCCACACGCACAGCACGCATTGCGTCGCGTTGACGCTCGGCGCGCACGAGGCGGAGCTCTTGCCACCGATCACGCCGTATTTCGTGATGAAGGTCGGGCACGTTCCGGTCGTTGCCTATTGCCGGCCCGGCGCCTCGGAGGCTGCCGACGCGGTCGCGCAGGCGATCGCGCGCTACGGCAAGGCGGGAACGCCGATCCGTGCGGTGATGCTCGAGCGCCTCGGACCGACCGTCTGGCACGATACGCCCGCGGCGGCGATGGCGGTGCTCGAGGAGCTCGAGGAGACGGCGCGCCTCGCGTGCCTCGTCCGCGACGTGGTACCACTCGGTGAAGCGCAGATCGACGAGCTGCGCACGACGTTCGGCGCACGTTGGTGAGCTGTTTCGCAACACGCGAAGGCCGGGCGTGAAGACCATCCGCTGGGGCATGATCGGCTGCGGAGAGGTTGCCGAGGTGAAGAGCGGTCCCGGCTTCTACGAGGCGCGAAACTCGCAGCTCGTCGCGGTCATGCGGCGCAACGGTGCACTGGCCGCCGACTTCGCGCGCCGCCACGGCGTACCGCGCTGGCACGACGACGCCGACGCGATCATCGGCGCCGCTGACATCGACGCCGTCTACGTTGCGACGCTGACGGACACGCATCGCGACTACACGCTGCGCTGCGCCGCCGCCGGCAAGGCAGTCTATGTCGAGAAGCCGATGGCGCTCGATCTCGCGCACTGCATCGAGATGGTCGACGCATGCCGCGCGGGCGGCGTCCCGCTCTGGGTCGCGTATTACCGGCGCGCGTTGCCCCGGTTCGTCGCCGTGCGCGAGCTGATCGAAGCGGGCGAGATTGGCGACGTGCGCGTCGTCACCGTGCGCCAGATGCAGCGCGCGCCGACGCCCCGTGACTTGAGCGCACACGCGCTCGCCTGGCGCGCCGATGCTGCGCGGGGAGGCGGGCTCTTCTTCGAAGGCGTCGGTCACACCCTCGATGTGCTGGATTACCTCGTCGGGCCGGTCGCCGGCGTGCACGCGTTCGCCGGCAACCAGGCCGGCGCGCATGCGACCGAGGATGTCGTCGTCGCGAGCTTTCGCTTCGCATCGGGCGTCTACGGCAGCGGGACGTGGTGCTTCGCGAGCGACGAGAACGACGAGTACGTCGAGTTGACCGGATCGCGCGGCGCACTGCGCTTCTCGGTAACGCGGGCGTTCCCGATCCGGATCACGTCGTCGGGCCATACACGCGAACTGCTCATCGCCGATCCGCCGCACGTCCAGCAGCCGCTGATCCAGTCGATCGTCGACGAGTTGAACGGAGAGGCGCGCTGCGCGAGCAGCGGCGAGAGCGCGCTTCGCACGGCCCGCGTGCTGGACGCGATCGTCGCCCCCTTCCGCGAGCGCATGCGCGCGGGGCAGCCCTGACCGTACGCCAGGCGCTGCGTCGATCGGAATCGCGTAAGCTGCGAGGCGGCCAGCCACGTACGGATCGTTCTGCGCGATGATCGACGCAACTTCCGGCGGCGAGAACCACGCGGCACGGAATCGCCCGCTCCGTGTCGTGTTCGTCGACGCGAATCCGGCGCTTGCCGCCGTCGCCGGCGCGATGCTGCCCGCGGCGAATCTGGACGTTGCGATCAACCGCGACGCCGACGTGCGCCCCGATGCGCTGCCCGCGCTGCTCGACGGCGCCGACGTCGCGATCGTCGACCACACGTCGCTGCCCACGCCGATCGCGCGGCAGTGCAGGGGACTTCGCCACGTCGTATTTCTCGGCACCGGCGTGCGCAGCTACATGATGCCCGAGGAGCTGCGCGCGGTCGGGGTCAGCACGCACACGATCAAAGGCTACGGCGACACCGCAGTCGCCGAGTGCGCGATCGCGCTGATGTTCGCTGCGGCACGCGGGATCGCACTCATGGACGGCGCCATGCGTGCCGGCCAATGGCTGCGCACCGAGGGCATTCAGTTGTCCGGCCGCACGCTCGGTCTCGTCGGCTTCGGCTCGATCGCCACGGAAGTGGCGCGAATCGCCGGCGGCATCGGCATGAATCTCGTCGCGTGGAATCGAAGCCCGAAGACGCACGCGAGCGTGACCTTCGTTCCGCTCGAGCAGCTTCTCGCCGAAAGCGACGTCGTGTCGCTGCACCTGCTGCTCACCGACGAGACGCGAGGTTTCCTGTCGCGCGAGCGCATCGCCGCGATGCGGCCCGGCGCGATTCTCGTCAACACCGCGCGCGGCGGCCTCGTCGACGAGCCCGCGATGATCGACGCGCTTTCGACCGGCAGGCTCCGCCACGCGGGCCTCGACGTGTACGCCGTCGAGCCGCTGCCCGCCGGCCATCCGCTGACAACGCTGCCGAACGTGACGCTCTCCGCGCATTCGGCGTTTCGCACGCCCGAGGCGAACCGGAAGCTGATCGTGGCCGCACGCGAGCACTGCCTGCGAATCCTCGAACAGTCGCGGGATCGTTAACCGATGGCAATGCGCGTCACGGTCATCGGCGGCGGCATCGTCGGCACGCTCTGTGCGCTGCATGCGTTGCGCGCCGGTCACGACGTCACGATCGTCGAGCCCGAAACCGCGGGTGGCGAGCACGCATCGAGTTACGGGAACTCGGGCTGGCTGTCGACGCATTCGGTGATTCCGCCGGCCGAACCGGGCGTCTGGAAGAACCTGCCGAAGTACGTGATCGATCCGCTCGGACCGGTGTCGGTCCGCTGGGACTACCTGCCGCGTGCGCTGCCGTGGCTCGTTCGCTATCTCGCATCGGCCGCGACGTGGGACCGCGTAGCCATCACCGCACGGGCGTTGCGGATGCTTCTTGCCGATTCCCCGCGGCTGCACGCGGAGATCGCGCTGGCGGCCGGCATGCCGGCGCTGATTGCGCAGACCGGCGTGCTGCACGCGTACCGGTCGCGCGACGATTACGCCCGCGACGCGAAGGCCTGGCAGTTGCGGCGCGACGTCGGCGTGCGCTATCGCGAGCTCGACCAGCAAGAGGTGCATGTGCGCGAGCCGGCGCTTCATGGCTATCGATTCGCCGTTCACGTCGAGGAGGCGGGCCATTGCCGCGATCCGGGGGCGTACACGCAAGGTGTCTTCGCGCACGTGCTCGCGCGCGGTGCGCGCCGCGCGCAAACGCGCGCGACCGGATGGCGGATCCAAGGCGGGCGGCTGTGCGCGGTGCGCACCGAGGCCGGCGAGATCGCGAGCGATGCGGCCGTCGTCGCTGCCGGTGCGCGTTCGGGGCCGCTTGCCGAGGCCGCCGGCGACCGCGTCTTGCTCGAGACCGAGCGCGGCTACCACGTGTCGATCGCGTCGCCGGAAGCGGGACCGAACACGCCGGTCATGGCGATGGATCGCAAGGTGATCGCGACGTCGATGCTCGGCGGCCTGCGCGTCGGCGGGCAGGTCGAGATCGCCGCGCACGACGCGCCGCCGAACTGGCGTCGCGCGGAGGTCTTGCGTCGCCACGCGCTCGCGATGTTTCCGGCGCTGCCCCGCGATCTGCCGCCCGAGCGCGTTCGCCTCTGGCTCGGTCGGCGTCCGAGCACGCCCGACGGCCTTCCATGCATCGGGCGCGCGAGCGGATGCGGCGGCATCGTCTACGCGTTCGGGCACGGACACGTCGGTTTGTCGGCGTCGGCGCGCACCGGGCGCGTCGTCGCGCAACTGCTGTCGGGCGACGCGACGGAGATTCCGCTCGCGCCGTTCGACGCCCGCCGTTTTCGCTGAGCGCGCGAAGCGCGCCGTCGCTCGGATACCATTCGTGTTGCGGCGATGCGGATCCTGACGAGCAAGCGAGGACGCGATTATCTCGGCGGTGTGCTGATGATCGCGCTCGGGGTCGCGGCGGCCTTCCAGGGCGCGTCGTACCGGATCGGCACGCTGTCGCGGATGGGTCCCGGTTTCTTCCCCGTCGCGCTCGGCGTGATCCTCGCGCTCGCCGGCGTCGCGATCGCGATCACCGCCCGCTTCGAACGCGACGCCGTCGACGCGAAGTCGCTGCCGCCCGAGTGGCGCGCCTGGTTCTGCATCTGCGCGGGCATCGTCGCGTTCGTGGTGCTCGGCAAGTACGGCGGATTGCTGCCGGCGACGTTCGCGATCGTGTTCGTGTCCGCGCTCGGCGATCGCGAGAACAACCTGCTCGCTGCTGCGATCCTCGCACTCGGCTGCGTCGCCGTCGCGGTCGTCGTCTTCCGCTTCGCGTTGCAGCTCCAGTTTCCGCTGTTCCAGTGGGGCTGATCATGTACGCGTCGCGCGCCCTGCGTCCATTGCAAAGCTGACCGCATGCACCAGGCGCTCGTCGACCTCTGGTACGGCTTCGGCGTGGCGCTCGAGCCGCACAACCTGATGTGGTCGTTCTTCGGCGTGCTCGTCGGCAACCTGATCGGCGTCCTGCCCGGCATGGGCGCGCTGTCGGCGATCTCGATCCTCTTGCCGCTCACGTACACGATGCACGCGGTGCCCGCGTTCCTGATGCTCGCCGGCATCTTCTACGGGTCGATGTACGGCGGTGCCATCGGCGCGATCCTGCTCAACATGCCGTCGCATCCGCCGCACGCGGTCACCTGCCTCGACGGCTATCCGATGACGCGGCAGGGCAGGGGCGGCACGGCGCTCGGCATCACGATGATCGCGTCGTTCTTCGCGGCGTCGTTCGGCATCGTCGTCATGATCTTCGCGTCGCCGCTGCTCGTGAAGGCGGCGCTGTCGTTCGGCCCGACCGAGATCTTCTCGATCATGCTGCTGGGCCTGATCGACGGCGGCACGATGGCGCGCGGCTCGCCGATCAAGGGCGTCGCGATGACCGTCGTCGGCCTGCTGATCGGCGTCGTCGGAACCGACGTCAACAGCGGAACGATCCGCTTCGCGTTCGGCTTTCCGGAACTGACCGATCGCGTCGAGCTGGTCGCGCTCGCGCTCGGCCTCTTCGGCGTCGCCGACTTCCTGCGCAGCGTCAACCGGATCAAGTTCGTCGGCACCGAGACGAAGGTGCGGCTGCGCGACATGCGTCCGTCGAAGGCCGAGCTCAAGCAGTCGTTCATGCCGATGCTGCGCGGCACGCTGATCGGGACGCTCTTCGGCGCGATGCCGGGGACCGGCCCGACGATCACGACGTTCATCGCCTACGCGTTCGAGCGCCGCATCTCGCGAACGCCCGAGCGCTTCGGCCACGGCGCGCTCGAAGGCGTCGCGAGCCCCGAGGCCGCGTCGCATTCGAAGACCCAGGTCGACTTCATTCCGACGATGAGCCTCGGCATTCCGGGCGACGCGGTGATGGCGCTCTTGCTCGGCGCGCTGATGATCCAGGGGATTGCGCCCGGCCCGCAATTGATCCGCGAGCACGCCGACCTTTTCTGGGGCCTGATCGCGAGCTTCTGGATCGGCAACGTGCTGCTCGTCGTGCTGAACGTGCCGCTGATCGGCGTCTGGCTCAAGGTGCTGCAGGTGCCGTACCGGCTGATGTTTCCGTGCGCCATGTTCTTCATCGCCGTCGGCGTCTACAGCACGAACAACAGCCTCTTCGAGGTGAACGAGGTGCTGGTCTTCGGCATCGCGGGCGCGATCCTGATGGCGCTGGACTTTCCGATCGCGCCGATCCTGCTCGGCTACGTGCTCGGCCCGCTCGTCGAGGAGAACTTCCGCCGCGCGCTTCTTCTGTCGCGCGGCAACCTCGGCGTGTTCTTCGAGCGGCCGATCAGCCTCGCGTTCATGATCGTCTGCATCCTGCTCGTCGCCGGGCAGATCTTCTTCGCGGTGCTGCGCGCGCTACGCAGGGGCCGCGCGACGCGCGAGCTGCCGCTCGGCGAGGCGGTCGCGCGCTGATTCAGAATTCGAGGCGATACAGCCGCACCCAGAGGTCGGGCTCTTCCCGGCCTTCCTTCTTGACGTTGAAACGGTTGCTGCCGTCGGACGTGGCCAGTTCCGTCGTGCGCCACAGCGAAGGCCTTTCAACGAGCACCTGGCGGAATTCCCCGGTCGCCCAGATCTGGCCGGGCTCCACGTGCGGCTCCACCCGGCTTGCGCACAGGATCGCGCTTCCGCCCGCGATCGCCGGCTTGTCGCCGGCAACCTTTTGCAGGTGGACGTCCCCGTAGTGCAACGCGATGCGCAACCGAGGCTGACCGGTCGCCTGGTACACGTCGTCCATGATGTGGCGTGCGGCCTGCGCGAGGAACACCGGATCCTCGTGCACGATCAGCACGGAATCCCCGCCTTCCGTTTCGGCCACGACGGCTCTGCGGCTCCAGTGACGTACGGCCTCCTCCAGCGCTCGTCGGGCCGGCGCCTCGGCGCCCGCGTGCATGAGGCTGCCGAATCCATGCACATCGCCTTTGAGCACACCCAACGTGTGGGATGTCGTCGCGCTGGCGGCAGGTTGCACGTCGAGCCATGGTCGGCCGTAACCGACGATATTGACGCGGTCGATCCGCTGCAGGTAGTCCCCATTGAGTCGTCCGATCACGTCGGTCAGGACCGGATGAAGCAGGTAGTGCCGCGCCGATGGAAGGCTGCCCGTGGGTTCGAGCGTCGCCTCCCCGGGACGCATGAACCGCTGGACCCACTCGCCGCGGATGCGGTCGTGATACACGTAGCCGAGCAGGCCCACGCGGTAGAGCGCGCAGAACACGTGCTTCTCGTCGCCGCCCGTGGCGATGCTGTGTTCGAGGAACAATTTCTCGACTTCTTCGCGCGTCAGCACGTTGCCGGGAAGGATGCGCAACAGCCGCTCGAGCTCGAGGTGTCCCGTGAACGGCGCGATCTCGGCAAGATACTCGTGGGCGATCTCCGCCGCGGCTTGATGGACGACCTCCTTGAAGCGCAGCTCGCTTCGCCGCTCGTCCGGCCGCAGCGCGGCGAGGTGCTCGCCGATCGTCATCAGGTCGCGGGGCCGAAGCAGCGTATGCCGGCAGATGAACTCGAAGCACTCCTCTTCGCCGTGCGTGTGCGCGTCGGTCACGGTCGTCCGTCCGAGGAAAGCCTCGAGCGGATCGGCACGCAACCGATCCGGACTCGCCATCATGTCCTTCTTCACCAGGCGGACGTTGTTCATGAAGATCTCGCGCAGGCTCTGCGGCGAGTACGCGATGTCGACGGCGCTGCCGCGATACTGCTGCGCCATGACCGTCGTCCTGGCGAGACGCGCGTACGCCTCCTTGCGCACGGCGGCGAACACCTTGATGTGGTGATTCACCCGGCGAAGCTGGTAGGCGACCTCGACGAGACCGAGCTGCGCGAAGTGCCACACGTTCGGTGACAGCTCGCCGGTGATGCTCGGATGATCGGTGACGCCTTCGACATGCTTGTTGAAGTACTCGTCTACCCCGTCGATGAAGAGCGCCACCGGCGAGCCCACCGCGCGCAGCCGCGGCACGAGATGGCTGTCGGTGTCGGCGCCGCAGCGCTGGAGCTCCTTCGGGGTGAAATCGAGAAGGCGGACGAAATGGTCGATGGCGCCGTGGAGCTGATCGTCGGCGATGAGACTGCCGAGGCCGGAACCCACCTTGAGATCACGTACCGCGCCGACGTGCTTCAGCGTGGCGAGCGCGATCGCGGAAAGCCAGATCTTCGACCACGGCAGTGGTGAAGCGACGAAGAACGCCAGCAGCTCGCGGCTGAAGATCTTGTCGCCGATCGGCTTGTCGAGCAGTGCGCGCGTCGGGAGGCACGCCGCCCGCCCTTCGCGCTGGTAGAGGATCCGCTTGGCCTTGAGAAGGAGCGTCTTGCCGAATCCCTTCGTCCCGATGACGATGAACTTGTCGTCCCGGTCCGGGCGCAGAAAACCGCTGATCTCGGGCGTGCGGTGAAGAAGGGAATCGTCGAAATCCTCCTCGACCCGGATGTCGTCCGCGTCAACGGTCCAAGCGCGCATGCCGTCTCCCAAAAGCCGCTCGTAGCATACCCCTTCACGCAGTGACGATCAGCAGCAGCAGGCTCATCGCGCCGAGGACGATCGCCGTCGCCCACTGGATCGCCTGCAACGCGCGCCCGCTCGCGTATTCGCCCATCACGGCGCGATCCCGCACGAGCAGGACGATGAAGACGAGAATGACCGGAAGCTGCACGCCGTCGATGAACTGGCTCACCACCATCAGCCGGACGAGCGGCATGTCGGGTACGAGCGCGACGAGCGCGCCGAGCAGCAGCGTCGCCGTGTAGATGCCCATGAACACCGGTGCCTCGCGGAACGTGTGCGCGATGCCGCGCTCGAAGCCGAACGCCTCGGTCGTCAGGTACGCGGTGGAGAGCGGCAGCACCGTCGCGCCGAACAGCGACGCCCCGACGAGGCCGATGGCGAACAGGATCTCCGCATAGCGTCCGGCGAGCGGGACCAGCGCCTTGGCGGCCTCCGCGGCGGTGTCGATACGCACGCCGGTCCTGTTCAGCGTCTGCGCGGTCGTCACGATGATGCAGAACGCGATGAAGTTCGCGAACACCGACGAGATGACGACGTCGGCGCGCGCGAGCTTCAACTCGCGCACCCCGGTTCCGCGCTCGACGTACGCCGCCTGCAGGAAGAACTGCATGTACGACGTGATCGTCGTGCCGATCAGCGTGATCGCCATGAACAGGAATCCCGGATTGGCGCGAAGCGTCGGCACGACCGACGCGCGAAGCACCGGCAGCCACTCGTGCGTCGTCATGAACGCGGTCACGACGTAGCCGAAGAACACGATCGTCATCGCGAGGAACACGCGCTCGACGATCCGGTAGGTGCCGCCCGCAACGAGGTAGAACACGACGGCGAACGCGACGGGCACCGTCACGTAGCGGGAGACGCCGAAGAGCTCGCCGCCCGCAGCGATCCCCGCGAATTCGGAGGCCGTCGTCGCGACCGACGCGACGAAGAAGCTCGCCATCGCGAGTGCCGTCCAGCGGACGCCGAAACGCTCGCGGATGAGGCCCGAAAGGCCTTTGCCGGTGACGATGCCCATCCGCGCGCACGCTTCCTGAACGACGACGAGGCTCACCGTGATCAGCGGCAGCACCCACAAGAGGTCGAAGCCGTACGACGCGCCGGTGATCGAATAGGTGGCGATGCCGCCGGCGTCGTTGCCGGCGTTCGTCGTGACGAGGCCTGGCCCGAGGGCCGCGAGAAAGGCCCAGATGCCGCGCCGCGGCCAACGCAACCGCGGCCGGCGCCGAACGAGCCGGCGCACCGGTTCGGGAACGCGCACGGATGGCAGCTTGCGCATCGCGCGACGGGCGCTTTAGGGCCTGTTCACACCATGTTCGCTGACGCGAACGGGTGCCGTGGGGCGCCAATCAAGGCGCTTGACGAAGCGAAGACTGGCTGTCTTCGCAAGGAAAGCAACGCAGAGTGGCGCCCCACGGCACCCGTTCCCGTCGGGTTGCGGCCGAAATGGCCATGCGCTTTGTTGCAAAGCCTCGCCAGGCGCCCAGCCTGCCTTCGGCATTGCGCCTCGCGCATGGCCATTTCGGCATCGCAACGCGTCAGCGAACATGGTGTGAACAGGTCCTAGCTGAAGAGGCGCGGCAGATGCCGCCGCACCGACTGCGGCAGCATCATGTCGAGCACGTCGTCGGCAGTGACGAGGCCGAGCATCCGGCCCTGGTGATCGACGACCGGCAGCGCGAGCAGGTTGTATTCGCGCATCACCCGCGCGACCTCGCGGCCGGGCGCTTCGGCGTCGACGCTATGCACGTCGCGGTTCATGACGTCGATGAGCCGCGCGTCGGGCTTGGCGAGGAGCAGGTCACGCAGCGAGACGACACCGCGCAGGCCCCGCCTGTCCGCGTCGTCGACGACGTAGACGTAGTAGACAAGGTCCGGCTTCGAAAGCTGCGTGCGCAGATGCTCGACGGCGTCGCGCGTCGTCTCGTGCTCGAGCGCGATCACGAAATCGGTCGTCATCAGCCCGCCTGCCGATTTCGCGGCGAACGTCAGCAGCAGCCGGACGTCGGATGCGGCTTCGGGCTCCATCCGCTCGATCAGGTCGTCGGCCTGCTTCGGCGGCAGGTCGTTCAGGAGATCGGCCGCCGCATCGGGCGCCATGTGATCGAGGATGCTCACCGCCTTGTCGGGGCTCAACTGGTCGAGAAGCTCGGGCTGCCGGTCCTTGCCGACTTCTTCCAACGCATCGGCGGCCGTTTCGTCGTCGAGCGCCGAAACGAGCTCGGCCCCGTGACGATACGGCAGATGGTCGATGATGCGGCCGAGGTCGGCGGGATCGAGGCGCGTCAGCTTGCGATGCGGCAGGCGCAGCCGAACGTCGGGCATCTCCGCGGCGAGCGGCTCGACGAGCGACCAGTCGAGAAGCTCGCCGTCGATCGCCGGCACCATCCATCCGGGCGCGAGCCGGCGCAAGAGGCCCCGGACGCTGACGTCGATGCCGACCAGCGACACGCGCCGCTTGATTGGCGCGAACATCACGTCGTTGACGCGCAGAACGCGCGCACCTTGCGCGTCGACGACCTGGCGATCGAGGAGGTCGCCGTAGCCCAGGAATTCGCCGTCACGGCGCTCGAACGGTGTCGGGGACGCACTGCGCCGGATGCGTGCCCCTCCGGCGTCGAGTTGCGCAACGTCGTCGAGCGGCACGAAATGATCGCGCCGCGCCGATCGCATCACGATGCCGCGTACCGGCGGATAGCCGTTGGGCTCGATCGCCGCGACGACATCGCGCAGCCGCCCGATGCGCGCGCCGTCGCTGTCGACGACCGTGGCGTTGCGAACGCGCGAGACGTAGAACCCGGCGCGGCCGTTGGCCGTCTTCGCGCGGCGCGGACGAGCGTTGCGGTCGAGATCGGTTGCCATCCGTCACTCCACATGCCGGCGGCCGCGTGCGACGCGCCGACGAGCCGACGCCAAAGACGTTGCGGCGACGATCGTTGGACTGCGGTGGGAGCGCTTCGGCGGCCGCGCGTTGTTCGAGCAACGCGTTTTGGCCAGGTCTGCAGCGTCCCGCTGTCGAGCGAGACGCGGAAGGCAATGCGACCTTGCCGGAATCTCGCCCGTTACTTCGTGGTAAGGCAGCGACGACTAGGGCAAGGATCCATCAGGGGTATCCGTGAATCGGGCGGTCGAATTGTAGGAGCGGCGCCAATGCGCCGTCAATCGGACCCAGCCCGACATGCGACTTCGCGCAGGTCGAAATACGCGTCAGTCGTGAAACGTGCGACCGCTCGTCACTTCGCGGACGTAACCGGCGCGGATCGCGAAGTCGCCGAACCGCTCGCCCGGCTCGCGCTCGGCCGCGTAACGGCGCAGCACCGGCGCGAGCTCGGCGAGGATCTCGCTTTCCGTGAGCGCGCTGCGAAAGAGCTTGTTCAGGCGCTCGCCCGCGAAGCCGCCGCCCAGGTAGACGTTGTAGTGACCCGGCGACTTGCCGACGAATGCAATTTCCGCGAGGTAGGGGCGCGCGCAACCGTTCGGGCAGCCGGTCATCCGCACCGTGATCGCATCGTCGCGCAAGCCGCATTCGGCGAGAAGCGGCTCCAGCTTGTCGATCAGCGTCGGCAGATAGCGCTCGCTCTCGGCCATCGCGAGCCCGCAGGTCGGCAGCGCGACGCACGCCATCGCGTTCATGCGCAGCGCGCTGCGGCCGTCGATGCCGATCCGATGCCGCGCAAGCATACGATCGATGTCCTGGCGTCGCGCCGGATCGACGTTCGCGATGATCAGGTTCTGGTTCGCGGTCAGGCGGAAATCGCCGTCGTGAACCTTGGCGATCTCGCGCAGGCCCGTCATCAGCGCGGCGCGCGGCGCATCGCTGACGCGGCCGTTCTCGATGAAGAGCGTCAGGTGGTGCTTGCCGCCGACACCTTCCGTCCATCCGTAGCGATCGCCGTTGTGCTCGAAGCGGAACGGCCGTGACTCTTCGAGCGGCGCGCCGAGCCGCTTCGCGAGCTCGGCCTTGAACCAGTCGACGCCGCGATCGTCGATCGTGTACTTGAGCCGCGCGTGCTTGCGGTCGGTGCGGTCGCCGTAGTCGCGCTGGATCGCGACGACATGCTCGGTCACCGCGAGCATCCGGTCGGGACGGCAGAAGCCGATGACGTCGGCGAGCCGCGGGTACGTCGCCGGCTCGCTGTGCGTCATGCCCATGCCGCCACCGACGGTGACGTCGAAGCCGGCGAGCCGGCCGGCCTCGACGATCGCGATGAAGCCGAGATCGTGCGCGAACACGTCGACGTCGTTGCTCGGCGGGACCGCGATCGCGATCTTGAACTTGCGCGGCAGGTAAGTGCGGCCGTACAGCGGCTCGCGCTCGATCTCGCCGCCGGCGACGCGCTCGCCGTCGAGCCAGATCTCGTGATAGGCGCGCGTCTGCGGCGTCAGGTGCTCGCTGATCCGGCACGCCCAGGCATAGACGTCCGCATGCAGCGGCGACTGGTACGGATTCGGATTGCACATCACGTTGCGGTTGACGTCGCCGCACGCGGCAATCGTCGTCAGCAGCGCATGGTTGACCGTGGCGATCGTCTCCTTGAGCCGCGGTTTCAGGATGCCGTGGAACTGGAACGATTGCCGCGTCGTCAGGCGCAGCGAGCCGTTCGCGTGCGTGCGCGCGAGCTCGTCGAGCACGAGCCATTGCTTCGGCGTGACGACGCCACCCGACGCGCGGACGCGGACCATGAACGCGTAGAGGGGCTCGAGCTTGCGGCGCCGCCGTTCGTCACGCAGGTCTCGGTCGTCCTGCTGGTAGCTGCCGTGGAACTTGAGGAGCTGCGCGTCGCTTTCGGCAAGGGCGCCCGTGATCGGGTTCGCGAGGCTCGCCACGATCGAGCCGCGCAGGTAATTGCTTTCCTCCTTGACGCGCTCGACCTGCGAGGGCCCTGCGCCTTGCGCCGTGTCGTTCAACGCCCGCCTTCGAATCTCAATAGACGTCGCGCTGGTAGCGGCGCGTCCGCGCGAGCTCTTGCACGTATTCCGTCGCACGCTCGGCCGACAGGCCGCCGTGCTCGGCGACGATGTCGGTCAGCGTCCGGTGCACGTCGCGCGCCATCTGCTCGGCGTCGCCGCAGACGTAGAAGTGCGCGCCGTCCGCAAGCCACGCGTACAGGTCGCGCCCCTGCTGTTGCATCCGATGCTGGACGTAGACCTTGTGCGCGCGGTCGCGCGAGAACGCGACATCCATCCGCGTCAGCGTGCCGTCCTTCAGGAACTGCTGCCACTCGCGCTGATAGAGGAAATCGGTCGTGAACTTCTGCGCGCCGAAGAAGAGCCAGCTCCGGCCGGTCGCGCCGATCGCCTCGCGCTCCTGCACGAACGCGCGGAACGGGGCGACGCCGGTCCCGGGGCCCACCATCACGATCGGCGTCGCCGGATCGGCCGGCAGCTTGAAGTTGCGGTTCGCTTCGATGTAGATCGGAACGCTGTCGCCTTCGGCGATGCGGTCGGCAAGATAGGTCGACGCGACGCCATTGCGGAGGCGTCCGCGGCTCTCGTAGCGCACCGTCGCGACCGTCGCGTGCACCTCGCCGGGGCTCGCCTTGTGGCTCGACGCGATCGAATAGAGTCGCGGCGGCAGCTTGCGCAGCAGGGCGACGAATTGCGTCGGCACGACGCCGCGAAGCGGAAATTCGGCGACGAGGTCGATCAGGTGGCGGCCCTTCAAGTACTGCCAGAGCTCGCTGCTGCGTTCGCTCGCGAGCAATGCGCGAAGCGGCGTGGCGTCGGCGAGCTCCGCGTACTTCTCGACCAGCGGGCGCGTCAGCGTCGTGATCTCGTGGGTGTGCGTCAGCGCGAACTCGAGCGTCGCCGATTCGCCGCCGAGGTCGATGCTGGCCGTGGGATCGAGGTCGAGCGCCGACATGACCTCGGCGACGACCGCAGGATCGTTCGTCGGCAGCACGCCGACGGAGTCGCCGGGCTCGTACGACAGCCCCGAGCCTTCGAGCGACAGCTCGACGTGGCGCACGTCCTTTTCGGATCCGTGTCCCGAAAGCGGGAGGTTCGCAAGCGCGGTCGCGAGAAACGGGTGCTTCTTCGAGTAAAGCGGCGTGACGTTGCCGCGCGACAGCGCACGCGGCGCATGCGGGACCGGATGCGCATTCGTCGCCGCGAGCGCGCGCAACGCACCGTCGATCCACTGCGCCGCCGCGTCGTCGTAATCGACGTCGCAATCGACGCGCGGATACGCGCGCTCGGCGCCGAGTGCCGAAAGACGCGCGTCGAAATCGCGGCCGGTCTTGCAGAAATGCTCGTAGCTCGAATCGCCGAGTGCGAGCACGGAATAGCGGACGCCTCCGAGGCTTCCGGCCTTGCGGCCGTGCAGGAATTCGTGAAGCTCCCTGCCGGCATCCGGCGGCTCGCCTTCGCCTTGCGTGCTGACGACTATCAAGAGCTTCTTCTCGGCCTTGAGCTCGCCCGGCCGATACTCGTCCATCGACTTCAGGCGCACCTTGAAACCGCGCGCCTCGGCCTGCGCCTTGATGTCGGCGGCGATGCCGGCCCCGTTGCCGGATTGCGACCCGTACACGATCGTGAGCGGCGGCTCGTCGCGGTCCTCGGCGGGCACGAGACGCGGCGTACCGGTGCGGTGGGCGGCGGCGAGCCCGGCGAGATAGCCACCGATCCAGACGAGCTGGTCGGGCGAAAGCGGCTCGACGAAGCGGTCGAGCGTATGCAACTGCTCGTCGGACAGCGGCGTGGCGAGCGCGCGGCGTTCGTCGAACGGGCGGACGGCTTCCAGGAGCTCGGGGCGGGGCATGCCGCGATGATGCGGGCGCGGGATGCAAATCGGAAGGAATGAAACGCTATGTGTTCATGCCTAACCGGGATAACACGGACCTGCAGCTGGTGCAGGCGGGCCGGCCAAACACGCACGACACCGCGCCGCTATAATAAGCTGTCCTTATTATATGCAGCCCGATGAAGCGACCCTCCCATAACCTCGGCTTTCTCGTCGTCGACATCGCCCGGCTGATGCGGCGGGCGTACCGCGAGCGGCAGCGGCGCAGCGAACTGACCGTCGCACAGGCGCGCGCGCTCGTGCACGTCGCGCGGCGCGAGGGCGTGCGCCAGATCGACCTCGCCGACACGCTCGAGGTGCAGCCGATCACGCTCGCACGGCTGATCGATCAGCTCGCGCAGGCCGGCCTCGTCGAGCGGCGACCCGACCCGCTCGACCGGCGTGCGCATCGCGTGTACCTGACCGGTGCGGCGGCGCCGCATCTGGCGGCGATCGAGGACGTCGCGGCGTCGATTCGCACGGACGCGTTGCGCGGCCTCGACGGCCGCGAGGCGGCACGCGTGATCGACGCGCTGCAGAAGATCCACGACAACCTCGCGACGGCGCACGGCTAACCGGCAACAACGTCGCGGACGTCGATCCGGTAGTCGCTGGCCTCCCACCGTTTCGTGGCCGTGCGCAGGAACGTGAAGTTCAGCGCCTGTCCGGCTGAAAGCGTCGCGGTGGGCACGTCGGCGACATGCAGCCCGAGCCCGCTGTCCTGCGTGGCGACGTCCGCCGTGCGCTGCCATCCGTCGACGCCGTAATGCACGAGCGCGGGTTCGTCGAGGCACACGCTGAGCCTGCGTCCGGGCCGCAATTCCGTGATCGGTGAGCGCGGTGTCCAGACGACGACCTCCGGATCGGGCCGGCGGCCCTGGTAGCGTGCGAATACGGCGCGCGGCCGGTCGGACGGAACGCCGTTCGCGACGCTGGTTGCGAGCTTGATGAACTCCGCGTGCGCCCACACGAGCGGCATCGCGCTGCCGGACGGCTTGCCGGGATAAAGACCGCGTTCGGCGATCGTCGCTGCGTCCCAGACCTGCTCGGGCATCAGGCCCGCGCTTCCCGTCATCGCCGCCATCCACTCGAGATACGGCGACGGGTCGTCGCCGGCGACGAGCGCGTAATGACCGCGCTCGCCGGTGAGAAGCGGCCATGCGCGGCCGATCCCGGTACCGTCGAACGGGTTGCCGTCCCCATCCTCGCCGTAACCGTCGCCGGTGAAGCGATGCCACGACCTGCCGGTCGGCAGATCGACGGCGAGCATCCGATCGACGACGCGGATCGTGTCGACGATGCACGGATCGCGCGCATCGCGCAGTCCGAAGCGGACGAGTTGCAGAAAGTCGGTCGCCACCTGCTGGTCGGCGCGCAACCCCGGGTCGCTCGCGCGGTTGCGGATCGGAACGACGCGCGCGAGCGCGGGCTCGTTCGGCGAGGACATCCTCGGCGCGATGCGCACGTAATAACCCGCGACGCCGCATGCGCTCGCAACCGGCGTATCGCGCGCGAAGGTCCAGTCCTCGATCCGCGCATTCCAGTCGTCGGCGACGGCAAGCGCGAGGGCGCGCGCCGGCGCATCGAGCCATTCGGCGCCGCAGACGAGCGCGGCAATGCAGACCGCGAGCGTGAACGCATTGATGCCCGCATCCTCTTCCCAGCGGTCCTGCGCGGTCGCCGGGCCCATGCGAATGATGAACCCGAGCGCGCGGCGCACCATGTCGCGAATCTCGATGCCGTCGTGCGCGTCGCGCTCGGCGAGGGCGCCGGCGAGCAGCACCGGGAACGCCGTCTCGTCGAGCTGCTCGCCGCGCCAGAATGGCGTACCGCCCAGCCACTGGTTCTGCGACCAGCGGCCGTCGGCGCGCTGCGTGGCGATCAGGTAGCGAAGCATGTCGCGCGCCTCGTCGATCGCGCCGAGCGCGAGCGACGCGCCCGCGCTTTCGACGAGGTCGCGTGGCCAGACGAGGTGATAGCCGCCGATGTCGTCGCGCGAATTGCCCCACGGGATGCTGAGGCTCGCCACCATCGCGCCGCGGTAGGTCTTGTCCTGGTGCACGCGCAGCACCATCGCCGAGTTCGCGATCGCGTCGCGCAGCGGTGGCGAAAGCATCGGCGGAACGTCGAGCTTCGATGCCCATGCCTGCCAGGCGGCGACATGGCGCCGCCAGACGTCGTCGA
>Ga0134128_10003089_pt1 | contig 20368 bp, 17 predicted proteins | sample KB31754_FD_96462 | JGI IMG/M metagenome (GOLD analysis project Ga0134128, IMG submission 96462) | Terrestrial soil microbial communities with excess Nitrogen fertilizer from Kellogg Biological Station, Michigan, USA - KB3-175-4 | ecosystem: Environmental > Terrestrial > Soil > Unclassified ...
CCGCTGATCTTGACCATGATCCCGCTGGTTGGTGAACTGCCGACTTGTTTGTGGGGATCATGGCAGGCGACACATTGCAATTTGTGATTGCGCAGCAACGCTTCATCAATGGTCTTGCCGGTTAGGCTCGTGCCCGACCAGGAAGACGGAACGGGCGGCGTGACGCCGGCTGTCGGCACCGGATCGCCGATCTTGTAAGTGACCGGGTCGTTCAGTTGACCGTCCGCTGTGGCCAGCGCCGTGTCATAAATAAACGAGACCGGATGCGTAACATGCAAATCGGTTCCGATGTAACCGGCACCACCGGGCGCGACGAATATCGGCGTGCCGTTGGTCACGCCGCCGAATTGGTTGATCGCGACCGTTCCGTCATGACAGCTCAAGCAGGCTTTGGACGCGCCATCGGGTTGCCCGACGGCGGCGTTCAAGGTGGCGCTTGAGTAGGGTGTGAAGCTTGCCGTCGTCGTGGTATGAGTCCACAACGGGACAAGTTGTGCGGGATCGGTATTGTGGGCCGAATGACAGGGTGTGCAAACGCCATTCCGGGTATTCCACGAGTTCGTCGAGAAATCGTGTGGTGACCCGATGATGGTCGCTCGCGTCACTGTCGGCAAGGCTAGGGCCAACCCGAGCAGGATGAGTTTGAGTGTTTTCATAGTTCAGCGCGTGCTTTCTTTGTCATTTATTGTTTCCGTTCAACGCCTGCCGTCGACATCGAGGCCGGCATTTCCCAACGGAAACACCAAGGCATGAGCTCGCCGCCCGATTTTCCGTTGAAATTGATTTTGTTTCGCAAGTCGCTCTTTCATTTTGCCGCGTAACTGTGCAATCCGCTCAGCAGGAAATTGACGCCGAGATACGTGAATACGACGGAGGCGAAGCCGATCACCGAAATCCATGCGGCCCGCTTGCCACGCCAGCCGCGCATGAATCGGCAATGCAGGAAAATCGCATAGATGAACCAGGTGATGAGCGACCACGTTTCCTTCGGGTCCCACGACCAGTAAGTGCCCCATGCGGAATTGGCCCACACGGCTCCGGCAATGATGCCCACAGTCAGAAACAAAAATCCGAACGAAATGGATTTGTCCGTGATGGTTTCGAGTGCCTCGATCGTTGAGTTCTGGCCGGATTTCCTTGTGATAAGGAGGTATCCGACACTCGAGAGCATTGCGACCGTTACCGCTCCGTAACCGAGAAATACCGTGAAGACGTGCACCGTAAGCCAGTTGCTGCGGAGCGCGGGCATGAGTGGTTCAATCCTGGATTCGTAAGTGCTGGCGTAGGCGAGAACCAGGACCGCCATCAGTGCTGTGCCCGCCGCAAGCACAGGAATTTTGTGGCGGGATTGCAGCGCGAGATAAACCACGACCAGTGCCCAGACAAACAGCACGAGTGATTCGAACATGTTGCTGAACGGAGCGCGGCCTGCCGCCGCCCACCGCGTGATCATGTACGCGGTTTGGACCAGGGCGCCACCCGCGAGCACAACGGTGGTGGCGGCGGCAAAACGGCGGTGGCCGGCCGAAAGCAAATTAGCCGTGGCAAGCAGCAACGCCGCGAAATATCCAGCCAGACTCAGGTTGAAGATCCATGTCATAAGCTCCTTCAGGATTCGGACTGACCTTTGCCATCACCATGCCGGCCCGTTCGACAATGATGCTGTTGCATCGCGACAACTCCTGTTCGCGCGAACGCATGTTTTCGCGGACGATGACTTCGAGGTCGTCCACGTTGTAGAGATAGACATTGTTGAGTTGCTGAACTTCCGCGGCGATGTCGCGCGGCACGGCGATGTCAATCAGCACCAGCGGCCGGTTTCGTCGTGTTGTCATGACCTGGGCAATTTCTTCCCGATGCAGAATCGTGGTCGGCGAACCGGTGGAACTGACAACGATGTCCGCGTGAGCCATGGCTTTGAGGCAATCGTCGAAGCGAATGGCACGTCCGCCGAATTCGGCAGCGAGAGTTTGCGCGCGCTCGAAGGACCGATTCGACACCAGTACCGAACGCGCTCCCTTTTTGTTCAAATGCCGCACACACGCTTCGCCCATTTTGCCGGCGCCGACGATCATTACAGTCTTGTCGGAAAGATTTTTGAAGATCCGTTCCGCCAGTTCCACCGCGACACTGCCGACGGAAGTGGCGCCACGTCCAATGCTTGTTTGTGTCCGGATTTCCTTTGCAGTTTGCAGAGCCGTTTGAAAAACGCGGTTCAATACGCGACCGGTCAGCTTCGCTTCCTGCGCGGCTTGATACGCCTGCTTGATCTGGCCGGTGATTTCGGTTTCCGAGGACCATCGAGTCGAGTCCGCTGGCCACGGAATAAAGGTGGCGCACCGCTTCGGAGCCCTCCTTGACATAGAGATGAGAAGAGAGACTGGAATTCTCGCTCGCGGAGAGGTGCTGGAAGATGTTGTGAACGTTGCCGTTTACTTTGCGCGCGACACCGTAAACCTCGACACGGTTGCACGTGGAAACCAAAACGACTTCGGAAAGATTTCCGGCGACCTTGAGCCGGCAACCGGTGCAGCGCAGGCTGGAAGCGTGCACGGCGAGTTTTTCGCGCAATTCAACTGGCGCGGTCTTGTAGCTGAGTCCAGCGACAAAGATTTTCATGCTTTTGCCTCCCGCGCTTTGAGCCATGGGTTGAGATAGAAAACGACGAATAAGCCGCCAATTAGCAGGACAAATCCGGCATACACGAACGGCACGCCGGGATCGCGAACGACTTCCAGCGAAGTCCAGGACGGATCGTCCGGGTTGTAACCGGTTTGATAAAACGTGTAACCATGGAGCTTCAGGGGGCTGTTGACCGCGAGCGTTCGCTGGCCGGCGGCGACGCCGTGATCGATTACCTGAAGCGTGCTCCGGAAATTTTTGATCGAGCGTGGAACTGCGGGGCGCGCTGGTTGTCCTCCATCGTTATGATACGCGAAACGCAATGAGCTAGAGGTCACGGGGCTGCCGTCTTCGTGCATCGTGAAATCCGGGAATTTCGCGAATATCCAGCGATGATTTTGATAGTTTGGCCCGTCGACCGCCACGAGCACGGCCGGATTGTTCGGCTCAAGGGAGCGGCTCGTGACTTCGTGAGTGGTTGTGTCCACCGCGAAGTCGGGCACGTATTTCAGGATATGAATGCGGAAGGTATTCGTGGGTGAAGCGGCTTGCCCTTCGGGTGTCAACTCTTTGATCGTGCCTTCGTCCGCCGGGATGACGGCTTGCAAGGCTCGCTCCGGCCATTGCACAATAATACTCGGTGAGGCTCCGTTGTGGATTTCCGTTGACGCGTTTGCCGGCGCGTCTGCTTCGATCTCAAATTTGGCGAGTTGCAGCGCAAAGGGAAGCGGTCGTGGTCCATTATTTCCATTGAATTGAGCGATTGTTTCCCCCTCGCGCAATTCGATGTGGCCTTTTTCTCCCCACACACCGCGAACCACAGCCCCGCCCAGAATGAGCAGGATGCTGATATGCGTGAGCATGGACCCCAGCGCGCGCCGTTGCGCAAAGCCGCTGGCACGTTTCACGGTCGTCAGGCGGCGCGTGCTGCAGACCAATATGGAGGCAGCCAGGCCGCACAATAGCGCGATGAACCACCGTGTGCTGAAAACGTGGGTAAGACCCAATTTCGTGAAGAATGCAAACCGGGCAACTGCTTCGGGATGCTTTTCAACGTAAGAGGTTGCGTCAGTCCCTTGAGGCAAAACTGTTCCAGCCACGCACGCTGCGATGATTGTTATAATGACCGCGACGGCAAATTTCACTGAGGCGATCAAATCAATCGCCGCTGCCACAGCAGACCTCGTCGGATGCGACGGCCCGTCAACCTTGTCCTGACAATCCGTTTTCACGGGTCCAATTTAAAATCCCCTAAAAAGCCTGCTCGCCGTCGATTGCCAATTCCTTCGCTTTTCTTGCCGGAGCCTGGCAAACGGTGGAGGATTCAGAATGCGGTTTGCCCATCAATTGTTCTCGATGATCAAGAAAGACTTCCACGCAGTGAGGGCGGCAAAAGGCGACGCGAACGTTGCCGACGGGCATCCGGACGAACCAGATTCTGTCGGGGATTTCTCTTTCGCATGTAAAACACAATGAAGTGGAGAAACACCGTCCTTGCTCGCGTCAAAATTTTTCATTTCATTTCTGGTTCTTCCGGGCAAGAGGTTGCTGTGGATGTGCTAGGCGCGTCCATGACCAGCCCGCGCGCATTCGGGGAAGAAATTACAACTTCGGGTTCCGCTCGCGCTGTAGAGTCGTCCAAAGAATGCTCTTCTTCCTGCCAGTGCTTCGAAACTTTCCCATCCCAACACGCAAGATTCAGCGGGTAAACATCCGGATCAAAAATCACGTGGTAGAAATGCCAGACAAGGATCGCGAGGCAGGCGAGGATCGCTTCATAATAATGAATGGTCAGGGCGACGTCGACAGCCCAGCGTGGGAGAAATCGCGTCACGTCCATCTTGAACCACATCATCAGGCCCGTGACGCCCATCATGATCGTGCCCCAGACGACGGCCCAATATTCCATTTTCTCCGCGTAACCGAACCGGCCGATTTTTGGTTTCACTTTACTGAATCCCGTCAGGTAGCGAACTGCGATCCAGACGTCCGCGATATCCTTTTTGATCGGGAATAAATCCCGCACGAGGCGCCGCCCATCGCGACTGGCGAGGATGTAGGTGAGGTGATATACGCCGACGAGCAGGAGCACGACACCGGCGATGCGATGTGCCCAGCGCCGGACAGGTTCGTTGGAGCCGAGCACTCGAGCCAGCCACGAATCGGGGAATTTCAGTGCAAAACCGGTGATGGCGAGCGTGACGAAACTCAACGCAAGCACCGCGTGCTGCCACCGCTGCGTGCGATCCATACGCAACACGGTCCGGTCGCTGGAGCGCAAGTGAGCGGATACCTTTTTGTAAAACAGCAGCCCATTGTGGAGAAGCATGAGACCGATGGTTCCAAAGATCATCGCGAGATAAATCCTGCGCACCCACCAGTTCACGATTCCGCCAAGGCCGTCGCTCCCATCGGCTGAAGCTGCCGACGCTGGATCCACATGGATTTTGCTCAGAGCAAATTTTTCATTAGCGCCGGGATGACATTTGCCGCAGGTTTCAACCAAATGGGAAGGATGGATGGTTGATTCGGGATCAGAGGGCGGCAGGATTTTGTGGTGCCCGTGGCAGCTGTCGCAATTCGCAACCGTGGTGGAACCGTACTGCGCGGCGAGGCCGTGATAACTGCTGAAGAAAGTCTTCACTCGGTCCGTAGGTAGGTTGTATTTGGTATTGATCCGCTCGGACGCATGGCAGTTGCCACAAACCTCCTCCGAAACTCTGAACGGTGAATTGCTTTTCTGGAGTTTGTGTTCGAAATGGCAATCCGTGCAGGTTGGTGCATCGCGCTTGCCCGTGGTCGCCGCTTTGCCGTGGACGCTGGCAGCAACGTCCTTTGCTTCCTGCTCATGACAGGCGCCGCACGTTTCCGTCTGCCGTGTAAAGTGAAGCAGCGATCCGGATGCGGTGGATGGGAGAATGTCGTGCGTACCGTGACAATCCTGGCATCTCGCCGCGCCCGCTTTCCCGGCTGCCAATGCGGCGCCGTGTGCGTTTGTACTATAACTTCTGTCTTGCGCCTCATGGCAGGAGGCGCAAGACACGGGCGAAAGGATTTTGTTATCGTCAGGGTGCTTCGCGGTTACGTCGTTGTGGCAACTGAGACAAGTGTTTGTAGAATGGACTGACGCATTGAGCACCGCCTTGTCGACGAACAACGATACTTCTTTTCCGCTCGAGCCGGTTTTGTTGAGCGTTCTGTCCGCGTGGCAGTCGAGGCAATATTTGTCGGTTAGCGCAGGTGTCGCAAAACATCTCGTCGCGAGGGAGAGCCAAATAAGGACTTTGAAACCGGTTCGTCCCATATCCCGCGAAGATCGCGCGCTGCAACCAAAATCGCTCTACGTTGGTTGGCGATTACTTTGCGTTTTTTGCGGCAACTCACAACGCGCCTGTATGGCAGTCGTTGCACGAACCGTCAACTTCGTCCCCGGGATGTTTAAATTTCTGCCCGGAGGGTGATATCTGCAGCAGTTCTGCTGCATTCCCTTGCGCGATTATGGTGTGGCACGAAGTGCAATCGCTGGCTGGAATCTTTCTGCTCGATCCGACCGCGGCATGGTTATCGTCATGGCAGCGGAAACACCCAGGCCAATTTTTGTGGCCGATGTTCTCCGGATAGGCGCGCCAATCGGCTTTCATTTCCGGGAAGAAATTTTGGCGGTAAATGGCCTGAACCTCTCCAACCAATTGGTCCAGCCCCGCGGTGCTCGCGTATTTGGCGCGCAACCCATTAGCGATGCCCTTCAGTGCTTCGTCTTCCGTCTGGTATTTCCGGGTCAACACGGCGACAGAGTTGGATTTTACCCAGGGCAATTGCGGATCGATCTTGCCGACGCTCATGGCAAAGTCCACGGCGTCGTTCGGTGATTGAAACCGATGCGCCGGGCGGTTGTGGCAGTCGATACAATCCATCCGGCGGATTTCAAAGCCCGCGATGTCGTTGGTGAATTTACGGGTGCGATATTCGGTCACGACGCCTTTTGAGTCAGTGACGCGCACCCACGGGATCACCTGGCGTTTCTCATCCGTGGCGATGTATTCGATCTTATTGTTCTGACTAACGTGCCAATGAATGCCTCCAACCGGACCGTGCGCAGGATCGGCGCCGCCGACCTTCAGCGACAGCCGGACTGAATATGGTGTATTCGTTTCATCTGTGAGAAAATGAGAATAAGTGCGGTCGATATTTCCGGAGAATTTTTGTGGCCAGTGGCATTGCTCGCACGTCTCGCGCGCGGGCCGCAAATTGTGAATGGGCGTTTTTATCGGATGATTGAAATTGCCCGTCACAACGCCAATAAGTTGGTGTACCCCGTTCATCTTTGCTTTTACGAATGCGTCTGCTCCGTGGCCGACATGGCATTCAACGCAGGCCACTTTCGCATGCGGCGAGGATTGGTAGGCAGTGAATTCCGGCTTCATCGGCGTATGGCAGGCCTGGCCGCAAAACGTGACCGACTCGCTTACCTGATAACTTTGGTAGCTACCGATCGCAGTGCACAACAGGAAGACAATACTGACAGCGCCGAAGATGAACAACCGCCTGCGTTCCGCCGGGTCGGAAAAATCGATGGTGAGCCGGCTGCGCGGTTTTTTGCCGTTGACCTTTCGGGCGTGCCACCATTGAAGCCACGCGCCCAGTCCCATGATTCCCAGTCCGAGAAACAGAAAACCGGGCGCGACGACGTAGGCGAGAATGCCAAGATATGGATTGCTGTAATGAGCAAAAAGATCGATGGCAAATAAAAGGAGGAACGCAAAGAAACTGCCCAATGCTACGACCAGGCCCGTCAGCCCCGCCCAGTTGCGAAGCGGGGAGACGGGCGCCGGCGATCCATCGTTATCCTTTTTCATGGTTTTCTGGAATCTATCTGTTCCGATGCGGGGTTTTTTTTGAACGTCCGCATGTAAGCGACCAACTCCTTGATGTCGTTGTCGCTCACACCTTCGGTCGGATTCATCAGCATTTTTCCATCTTTATCTTTGAGGCCATCCTTAATGGCTTTGAACGCAGCTTCGTCTTTGAGTTCGGCCTGGACTTTTGGATCGGAGTAATCCTTGGCGCCGGTCCGTTTGCCCATTTTGGTGTCGCCCTTGCCATCGGCCCCGTGGCACTTCGTGCAATGGCTTTCGTAGTTGGCTTTGGTGTCCGCCCCGAACATCGTGGCGCCGGATACCGCCAATGCCACCACAAACAGCAAAACGATTTTTTTCATAAGCCCATTGTATAGCGGGGCGGTTTCTATTTTTTGAATGTTCGGACGTAGGCAACCAAGGCTTTGATTTCGTCGTCGGACAGGCCTTCGGCGGGTTTCATCAGGGTTTTGTCATCTTTGTCTTTCAGTCCTTCCTTAATGGCTTTGAGGGCGACGTCGTCCTTTAGCTCGGCTTGAACTTTCGCGTCGGTATAGTCCCTGACGCCGAGCTTCTGTCCCATTTTTGTCTGGCCTTTGCCGTCCACGCCGTGGCATTTGGCGCAGCTTTTCTCCCATGTTTCTTTGGCGTCGCCAGCCGACGCCGTCACGACCACGGCAAAGGCCATTGTGATTGCAAGCAGTATTATCTTTTTCATCATTTCGCTCCGTTGATTGGTGGCGCGACATTTCGCGCTGTTTCGTTGAAGAGCATCGGTTAATCCCGCGGGGTTCACTACGCGCGTATTGCCCAAAGCTTCGCATTTATTGATAGGGGAAATCTGCCCTGCGTCAGGCTGTGCAAAAAATGTTCGTCTTTCGCCAAAGCACGTGCAGCGCCGAAATCGTGCCGGGTGCAAGGTGAATCCAGCATTGTGATAGAACCACATCAACATTTAACGGGGGGAGTTGAACATTCGGAATTGCGGAAACCCGCCCCGGTGCGAGTGATGAGCGCATGCGAGACGGCCTTCGGTTGCCCGCGCGATTTCCTGGACAACCGTTTTGTTTATTTGACGGTTTCACCCCGCGCTCGCGGCCTTTCCGTGGGCGTCAACATGAACCCGGATAAGAAGTGCAACTTCGATTGCGTCTATTGCGAGGTCCAACGAGACCAACCGCCGCGCGAAGCGCGTCTGGACGTGAATGTGATGGCGGCTGAACTCAGGCTCACGCTGGCGTTTGTCCTGGGTGGACGGCTCCGCGAGCGTCCATGGTATCGCGTCGTGCCCGATGAGTTGCTTCAATTGCGCCACGTCACGTTAAGCGGTGATGGCGAACCGACGCTCGCTCCGGACTTCGTCGAAACTATCCAGGCAATTGTTCACGTTCGGGCAACGAGTGGATTTCCATTTTTCAAACTGGTGCTTATTACTAACGCTACCGGACTCGACCAACCCCAAGTGCAGCAGGGCCTGAAATTTCTTACGCGGGCCGACGAAATCTGGATGAAGCTCGACGGGGGCACGCAAGCTTATTTGGAAAGAGTAAACAAGATCGATGTGCCGATCGAAAAGATATTGGCCAACATCCTTTCGATCGGCCGGCGGCGTCCGGTCATTATTCAAAGCCTCTTCCCCTCCATCAACGGCCAGGAACCGCTGCCGGAGGAAATCGAGCAATTCGCCCTCCGATTGAAGGAACTCAAAGAGGGCGGGGCTGAAATTCCGCTCGTACAAATCTATTCCGCGACGCGGCCTACGCCGAACTCTAGTTGTGGACATCTGCCGCTGAAAACATTGTCACGAATCGCTCAATCGGTGCGCCAAATCGCCGGTTTGAAAGCTGAGGTGTTCTAGCTCTTCACCTCCGCCTTGCCAGGCGGAGGTGAAGTTGAGATTTCAGAAGACATATTCGGCTATGGAATCATTGCCGCCGGATTCGTGTTGGACTTTGAAACCCGCCTTCCGGCTCAGATGCAGCATTGCGTGATTATCAGCGAGGATCACCGCCGTAAGTCGCGTGAGCTTTTCATCACGCCCAATTTGGATGAGGTGCCGGAGCAATTCGCTGCCGAGTCCCTGGCGCTGGCAGGCATCGCTGATCAGCAACGCGAACTCGGCTTCATTAAGATTGCGCACCTTGCTCAGTCGCCCGATGCCGAGGATTGCCCGGCGCCCGGTCTTTGGATCGTTGCTCTCGGCTACGAGTGCAATTTCCCGATCGTAGTCGTTGAAGCAAATCCTCGTCAGCCGCTCATGTGCAATGCGCTCGTCGATTTTCAACTGGCTGAAGTAGCGATGGTAGACGCTTTCTGCCGACAGCGTTTCGTGAAAATGAACCATTAGTGGTTCATCTTCTGGCCGGATCGGGCGGATGGTCACCGGTGTTCCGTCCTTCAACTTCCACGGCGTGACGTATTGGTTTGGATACGGACGAATGGCGAGCTTCGGCAATTGATCCTCGGAAATATCTGCTCCGTGGAGCACGACGCGAGCGTCAAGCGCCAGCAATTGCTCCGACGAAGCGAGCAGGGGATTGATGTCGATTTCAGCGATCCATTTTTGCTCGACGACGAGCCGGCTGAAACGCACGAGCAATTCCTCTAACGCGGCGAGGTTAATCGGCGGACGGCCACGAACTCCTTTCAGCGCCGCATGGATTTTGGTCTGCTCCATCATCCGGCGGGCGAGCGTGGCGTTAAGTGGTGGCAAGCCTAGAGCGTGGTCTTTGACGATCTCCACCAGTTGCCCGCCGGCGCCAAAGAGCAGCACCGGGCCAAACTGCGGATCGAGACTGCTGCCGAGAATCAATTCATAACCATCCAGCGAAATCATCGGTTGGACGGTGACACCGAGGAAATGTTCCGCGCCGGCTTTGCGCTTCACACCTCCGGCGATTGCTTTCCACGCCTTGCGAACGGTTTGCGCGGTCCGCAGATTCAACTGCACGCCACCGACTTCGGTTTTATGAGTGATTGTTTCCGAAAACAGCTTCAGCACGATCGGATAACCGATCTTTTCCGCCAGGCGCACGGCTTCGTCTTCGGTCCGGGCGACCTGAGTTTCGACCGTGGGAATTCCATAGGCTGCGAGCAGTTGTTTTGATTCGAATTCCGTGAGGATCGTGCGGCCCGCTTTGCGAACCGAGTGAATGATGGGTTCAGCTCCCGCCCGGGCGCCGGCAGCGTTATGATATTCGTCGGGCAATGCGGGCGTTTCATAGAGCGACTTCAGATTCTGGCTGTAGCGCCACATGTATTGAAACGCCCGCGCGGCGCGATCGGGATATTTGAACGTTGGTATGCGGGCTTCGTTGAGAATGTCTTCGCCTTTTTCGACTTCGCCTGCGCCCATCCAACTTGCCAGGATTGGCTTGCCTTCAATGTGGCCGAACGGCTTCAACTCCTCGGCCGTCGCCGTCGGGTCCGTCATCGCTTGCGGCGTCAGAATGACCAGCAAACCGTCTGTGTTGGGATCTTTTGCGGTGACATCCACCGCCCGCGCGTACAGTTCGGGCCCCGCATCGCCAATGATATCCACAGGATTGTTGTGGCTCCAGGTCGGCGGCAGAATTTGATTCAACGACGCCATCGTTTCGGGCGCCAGGTCCGCGAGCTGCGCGCCACTCGTGATGAGCGCGTCCGTGGCGAGCACACCCGGACCTCCGGCATTTGTGACGATGGCCAGGCGCGGGCCTTTTGGGCGAGGCTGTTTGGCCAATACTTCCGCCATGTCGAACAGCTCCGAAATGGTGTCCACGCGAAGCACGCCGGCGCGCTGGAACGCCACCTGCAAAACTTCATCGCTGCCGGTCAAAGAACCGGTGTGTGAGGCAGCCGCTTTCGCCGCGGCGGCAGTACGCCCCGGTTTGATGACGATGATCGGTTTCGTCAGCGCGACTTCACGTGCGGCAGACAGAAACGCCCGCGCGTTGCCGATTGTTTCCATGTAAATCACGATGCTCTTCGTGTTGGGATCGTCGCCTAGGTGATAGATCAAATCCCCCCAACTGACGTCGAGCATCGAGCCCAGTGATACGAACGCGCTGAAGCCCACTTTCTCCCGCAGGCTCCAATCAAGAATTGCCGTGCAAAGCGCGCCGCTCTGGCTGACCAAAGCCACGCTGCCCGGCCGAGCCATGCCGGCGGCAAAGGTGGCATTGAACTTCGCGCGCGGCGACATCACGCCGAGACAGTTGGGTCCGACGATCCGCATGTTGCCGCGGCGCGCCTCCGTCAACACCTGCTGCTCCAACGCCGCTCCGGCGGCGCCAATCTCCTTGAAACCCGCGGAAATGATGATGGCTCCGCGAACGCCCGCGTCGACGCACTCCTTGACGATTCCCGGCACGGTCCCGGGCGGTGTAATGATAACAGCTAGATCGGGTTTTTCGGGAAGACTGGCCACATTCGGGTAGGCTTTCAGTCCAAGCACTGAGTCCTGGATTGGATTGACCGGAAATATTTTTCCAGAGAACTCACCTTGAATCAGATTGGCCATTACCGTGCGACCGACGCTGCGTTTTCGTTCGGTCGCGCCAATCACGGCGATGACCTTGGGCGAGAAGATTGAGTCGAGCGGGCGCTCGCGAGTGCGCAGGATGTCATGGGCAGTTTCGCCCGAGCTTGCCGGTGAAACTCGTCCGTTCGCGTTGTCGAGGCTTCGCGCGCGTGATGTTCTTGATTTAGGCAAATTCGAGGAGGTGTTTGTCATATTCATTACTTGTCCATATCGGACCTGATCGCAAGGGTCTGATTGATCCCGCGGATGGACTTTGGCACGCGCGACCATACAGAGACTTCCCTCTCGTTGGCAGAAGTTGACCGTTTTTTGCCTTCGCAGGGGTATTACATGCGAAGGCCGGGATGGATTTTTCTGTGGTGCATTTCAGAACAGTACATACAACCGCTCCCATTTTGCCACGAGGCCAAGAAATGGATAGGCTCGGCCAAAAAGCGGGAAGCAGAACCAGTTGAACAGATTTAAGGAGAAGGAAGAGATAGGAGATCTCAATTATGAAAACGACATATGATTCAATGGCGCCGGATGATCGTGACAAAAGCCTCAAAGAGCTTGGTTTGGACAACCTCGGCACTGTTTATTGGGACCTCCCGACACCAGCGCTATACGAGGAGGCCATCCGCCGTTACGAAGGCGCACTGAGCCATCTCGGCCCGCTGGTCATACGTACTACTCCTTATACTGGCCGATTGCCGAAGGATAAATTTCTCGTGCGTGAGCCTGCCAGTGAAAACAAAATCTGGTGGGGCAAAATTAACCGGCCTCTGGACGCAGCAAAGTTTGATGCACTGAAAAATCGCCTTTGTGCTTATTTGCAAGGAAAGGACGTTTTTGTTGAGAATTGCTACGCGGGCGCGGATGCCGATTTCCGCGTGCCGATCCGGATCATCAGCGAACGCGCTTCGGCGGCGCTTTTTGCCCGCACAATGTTCATTCGCGAACTTGACCCGGAGGCATTGAAGCGTCACACGCCTGAGTTCACCGTGATTCATGCCCCAGACTTTCACGGAGATCCGGCGGTCGACGGCACACATTCCGAAGCATTTGTGTTAATTCATTTCGGTAAGAAACTCATTCTTATCGGTGGAACGGCTTACTCTGGAGAGATTAAGAAGTCTGTCTTCACCATCATGAATTATCTTTTGCCGCAAAAGGGGGTGATGGCGATGCATTGCTCGGCCAACTACGGGAAGGATGAAAATGATGTGGCGATTTTCTTCGGCCTCTCGGGTACTGGCAAAACTACGTTGTCCGCAGACCCGGAGCGAACGCTCATTGGTGACGACGAGCACGGGTGGTGTGACGCCGGGGTCTTTAATTTTGAAGGCGGCTGCTATGCCAAAGTCATCCGTCTCTCGGCACAAGGCGAGCCGGAGATTTATGATACCACCCGTCGTTTTGGCACCATTCTCGAAAACGTGGTGATGGACTTCGAAACGCGGCATGTCGATCTGGATGACAGTTCGCTGACGGAAAACACTCGCGCGGCCTATCCTATCACGCACATTCCCAATATGACGCGCACTGGAAAAGCCGGTCATCCGAGACACATCATCATGCTTACGTGCGACGCTTTTGGCATCTTGCCGCCTATTGCAAAGTTAACGCGCGAACAAGCGATGTATCACTTTCTTGCGGGTTACACGGCAAAAGTCGCGGGTACGGAAACGGATGTGACCGAACCCCAGGCCACGTTCAGCCCTTGCTTTGGCGCGCCATTCATGGCCTTGCCACCGACCACTTATGCACGGCTGTTGGGAGAAAAGATCGCGAAACACAACGTGGACGTGTGGCTCGTCAATACCGGCTGGAGTGGTGGACCGCATGGTGTCGGGAAACGAATCGATCTTGGCTATACGCGTGCCATTATCAAAGCCGTGCTATCCGGGGCCTTGGAGCGAATTGCCACGGAACCGCATGCGGTCTTCGGGTTCGCCGTTCCAACCTCGTGCCCTGGCGTTCCTACGACGATCTTGAATCCTCGAAATACTTGGAAAGACGCGGCAGCGTATGATCGCAAAGCGGCGGAACTCGCGGAGATGTTTGAGAAAAATTTTGCTGAAAACGCCAATGATGCTCCGGCTGAAATTAGAAAGGCCGGCCCGAATCCAACCGTTCCCTCCTTGGCCGAATTAGCATCTACGGCCTTTTACATGTGAAAGGAGAAAAACCTATGAAACAGAACAGCAGCAGGACGCCCACAGAAGTGAAAGATGCAATTGAATGCCTTACCACGATCCCGACGAAATCACTTTCAGTGAGAGTACAAAACCGTTGGGTTTATCTTTCAGGCACATTGAGGGATCACCATCAAAGGCAGTTTGTCGGCGAGTTGGTCCAGCACCTCGACGGCGTCGATGGCGTCACTAACCTGATAGCGGTAGAACCCGATCCGGTCGCGCAGAATTGATTCGGTGTAACGTTTAGTCATTTAATCCCCATCCTTCAGGGGTTGGGGATATGGCAAAGTCTTTATATATTGGAGATGGCACGCACCTGTCCTCTTCGAGGAGACTTTGCTGCACCAAAAAGTCGATTCCGGCATCCGTGGCCGCTTTTTTTAAGTAGTCAAACGTTGCAAAGGGGACTGCGAGAGAACCTCCAGGATAGTGAAATAGTCCAACTAGGATTGCGGTCTGCGCTTTTTTCTGGGGAACCCAGGCGCTAATCCATTCCTTGACTGCGGGCGGCAGGTCCTCCTGTTGGTGGGTGGCCACAATGATCGCGTCAGCGGCTACCGCGTCGCGAACCGCATCCAAATTCAGAATGCAGCTTTGGAACATATCGAATGGCCAGATTTGGATGTGAAACGGCAGTCCGTTTTCAAAACATGATAGCAGCAGTTGGCACGTCTCTATTCCGGATTTTATGCTCGCCGCGTCCTCACACACAAGAACCACACGGAAGGTGGTTTTCGGTTCGGGTTCGGGTGCATAATAAGACGTGCCCGGCTTCACGATACAAACGTGGCTCCAATGTGAGGAGTGGGCAATTGGGAAAGTGGATGAACTTTTTTCGGGGAATTTCCTAAACCCCCTAAGGCTGATCTGCAGTCCCTTCAGCTTCAACCCAGCGTACCGCATAGCGGACAAGTTTTGTTGCCGATTGAAGATTCAGCTTTTCTTTGATGTTCGCACGGTGTGCTTCCACCGTTTTTACGCTGAGATGCAGCTTGCGGGCGATATCGCGGGTGCCTTGGCCTTCCCCAATCAAGCGGAACACTTCAAATTCTCTGTCCGAAAGTTGTTCCATAGGCGAATCTGAGACCTCCAATCGACGACCAGAGAGGCTTTCGAGAATTCTCGCTGACATTCGTCCACTAACGTAGATCTGTCCGTTCAAAACCTGCCGGACGGCTTCCATCAATATCTTTCCACCCTCTTGCTTCATGATATAGCCACGACCACCTGCCCGTAGCACGCGCTCGGCATACAGCTTTTCATCGTGCATCGATATGACGAGAATCGGCGTGCCACAAAGTACGCGAATATCCTTGATGAGTTCGAGGCCGTTTTTGTCCGGAAGCGAAATGTCAGCGATGATTATGTCCGGCGTGCTGGCCGAGATGACGTTCATAGCCTGGGCCGCGTTGCCAGCCTCCCAGGCAACATACAGGTCGGGCTCTTGATTGATCAATTGCGCGAGCCCCTGACGCATCATTGGATGGTCGTCGATGATCAAAATGCGTTTTTTGACCGGCTCAATTTTCTTTTTTGTTGGCACGTTGGGCTGTCTTTCCCTTTCCTTGAATGCTGGCGTTGCGCAACACGGAACAAACAACTCTCGCTCCTCCCGCCGGATTGTTTTCGATCACAAGCGTCCCGCCAATCATTCCTGCGCGGGATTGCATAATGCGCAACCCCATCCCTTTTTGCTTCGGAAGCGTTTTGGGAAAGCCTGTACCATTGTCGAGAACGGTCAGAACGATTCTGCGCTGCTCTTCTTTGAGATGAATCACAATTTCTGTTGCCTTGCCGTGTCGTATTGCATTGGAAACGGCCTCCTGTGCAATGCGGAGTAATTGGGTGGCTACCGCTTGATCCTCTACGAGCACAGGTGGAGCACAGCGGAAATGACCTGCGACATTGAAAGACCTCTTGATATTGACTGCCAGTTCATCGAGTGCGGACATCAGCCCTTCGGATTCCAGTGTGACCGGAGCCAAACCGCGCGCCAATGAACGCGTATGGCTGATGACGTTTCGGACGTGTGCGGCTATTTGTCCGACTCGATCGGAATCCGCTTTCGATTTTGTTGCAAGAGTTTGCTCGAGTGCCCGACTCATCAGCTCAATGCCGGCGAGTTGCTGGCAGAGATCATCGTGCAGATCCTGGCCGATGCGTCGCTGTTCCCGGGCGCTGATTTCGAGAATTTCTTTTTCCAGTTGCTTTCGGTCCGTGATGTCACGAACGAATCCTGTGAACAGGCGGCGATCGGCGAGCATTATTTCGCTGACCGAAAGATCCATCGGAAAGATTGTCCCGTCTTTGCGTCTGCCGGAAACCTCCCGTCCGATACCAATGATTTTAGCTCTGCCGGTCTTGAGATAGTTGGCGATAAAGGCATCGTGTTGTTCGTGATAAGGCGAGGGCATCAGAATGTTAACATTCTTGCCGATGACCTCGGACGGTTTATAGCCAAAGATTTTCACTGCGGCAGGGTTCATGGATTCGATCAAGCCACGCTCGTCGATTGTGATGATTCCTTCCACCGCGGTCTTAAGAATGGCGCGGAGACGCTCTTCGGTTTCGTCAAGGGCCGTTGTGGCACGGACCAGTTGTTGCTGTGTGCTCAATTCTATTGAGTGTTTGGAACGTCGCCCCGTTTTGAGCGGCTCGATAGGTTTGGCAGTTGCTTTTGTTTTTCGGGGGTTCTTCATGCCACAGCGCAAGCACTATGGGAAAGATCCCGCGTAATTCCAATTCCAAACGCGCCATCGCGGTCAACGAGCCAATATTTGAGCGCGATATTCCGTCGGAGACTGGCCGAGTATTTTCTTGAATACCCGGTTAAAATGCGTCAGCGACTGGAAGCCAACCTCAAAGGCGATTTCACTCACGCGCAGGTTCGGATTGAGAAGCAGGTTCTTCGATTTCTCAATACGGATTCGCGAAACATAATCGGTGAAGTTGACTCCGGTGAGTTTCTTGAAAATTTTGCAAAAATAAAACGTGCTCGTATTGACCGCCCTGGCCACCTCGCTGAGCGAAAGGTCTTCCGTCTGGTGTTCGTGAATGTATTCCTTGGCACGGGCGATAACCGGCGGTTCTGCGTTTTCTTGTTGAACAATAAGGCGATTGCTAAGAGTGGAAAGTTGTTCCGCAAAAATGCTTAGCAGTGTCACAACGGATTTGTGTTGCTGGCGGGAAATGACCCGCGTCTCAAAATAGGCTTTTTTCAGTTCGGCCGGCTCTACCTCCAAGCCCCACTCGGCCACCTGTTTTGCGGTTCGTCGGAATTGCGCTTCCGTCGGCTTTCGGCGAAACACTTGGCCTGTTTGCAGAAACCCGATCAACCGGCTGCCAAGTCTTACAGGCACCGCAGTATCACATAATCCTACCTTGCAGGTCATCGTTTGAGGCCCATCGGTTGCGGCTTGGGAAAGGGCTTCGGTTATTTGCAAGCAAGCGGCACAAGCTGCGCTTTTCCGCGCCATCATCTGGCAAAAAGGATTTTCGTGGCGTTTGCCTTGCAGTGGCAATTGCCAGGATTCGACCGGGCGCAATGACATCGGCAATCCGGTAGTCTCGCTGAAGGCTTGTTCGTAGTCGTGGTACAATCTCGAACCGGCCAGGGCTTTTAGCACTGCACGATTGTCAGCTCCGTCCGTGTTCCCGTTAGTGGCCGAAAACAAATCTTTGGATTTGCAAGACAATCTCCCTTCATTTCGCGAGGCGCTCCTGACAAATGTTGTTTGCATGAAAACAAATTACGCGAATCGCCCGGGATCAACAATTGGGATACCCCCCGATCATTTTTAGTGTGGCAGATTAACAGCAGTAGGGGAATCCCTTAGAGGAACGGCCTATTTGAATCCGGCCGGCACGCAGCGCCTGGTGTTGGCGATTATGACCGGCAGAGCGTCATTCGCACGAATCAGGTTCTCCTTTCGTCTGTTGATGAAAAAATGCGCGACGGAAAGATTCTTGCACTACTTTCGATATTTCGTATATTCAAAACTTCGATGGCTAAAACACAGATTCATCCCCGACATTTGAACGCTTTGCGCAAGTTCAAGGCAGAGGTTTTTCAGGCACTGGCGCACCCCACGCGCATTCACGTAATAGAAACGCTGGCAGACGGGGAACTGTCAGTGGGCGCGATTCTGGCGCGCGTGAAGGTCGAACCAGCGAATCTTTCCCAGCATCTCTCGGTGTTGCGTCTCAAAAACCTGGTGACCACGCGGAAAGTGGCCAACCAGGTTCTTTATTCTGTGCGGGATCCGCTGCTCATTGAAGTGCTGGACACTATGCGCCGTTATTTCCAACGACATTTTGAGGAAGCCATCGCAATGCATAAGCACTTGGAGAGTGTCCAGTAAAGCTCCTGACGCAGGGTGCCTGTGCATTGCTGGTATGAAGATCATTACTCAATTTCGACACAGAATCGTGGAACCACTCAAAATGGAGGGGGGAACGAGATGACGCAGGGCTGGCTCTTGGCCTGTGCTGGTAGTGGATTAATCGTTGGAATGGCCGCTGCCTTCATTGCTCCGCGCTTTTGGATGGCGATAACAACCCTAAGCGCTGGTGCAGCGCTGGCCGCAGCAATAGGAGCGTTCACGTCCAGCACGGTTTGGGATTGGCAGCCGGGTCTTGTCGTCTGCGGCGAACCGGTTCATCTGCGGCTCGACGCGTTAAGCGCATTGTTTTTGTCATTGGTCAGCATCGTTGGAGGGGCAGGTGCCGTATATTCCCAAGGGTATTGGAAAGACACGGAGCATCCCAATTCCGCTCGCTTTGGGCGGATGTGGTGGAATGCGCTGCTGCTCTGCCTCGGAATCATTCTTACGACGGTCAACGGGCTGCATTTTCTCATCGGATGGGAATTGTTTACGCTTTGCGCGTATTTCCTGGTGACGTTGAGCCGCAGTTCGCGCGAAGTGCGCGCGGCCGGTTGGTTATATCTGTGCGCTTCGCATTTGGCAGCGCTCTGCCTGTTTGCTTTCTTCGCCATTCTTGCCGCACGCACTGGAAGTTGGGGGCTTGGGCCGATGCGCGAGCGCGCGGAACTGGCGCCATTATTCTGGCTTGCGCTGGCGGGATTTGGGCTAAAAGCAGGCGTGTTTCCACTGCACGTCTGGTTGCCATCGGCACACGCTAATGCGCCCAGTCATGTTTCGGCCATCTTGTCCGGGGTGACTCTCAAGATCGGCATTTATGGACTGGTAAGGTTCAGCGGTTGGCTGCCGGCGCTACCATCCGCGGGTTGGACAGTGGCAACGCTGGGCGTATTGAGCGCCATTCTGGGTGTCGCCTTTGCGCTCGGACAACACGATTTCAAGCGCTTACTTGCTTATCATAGCGTTGAGAATATTGGCATTATCCTCATCGGGCTCGGTTTTGCACTCGTGGCGGTCGGCCAGGGAAAAGCGGCGTGGGGACGACTTGCGCTGGCGGGCGGACTATTGCACGTGTGGAACCACGGCTTGTTCAAACCCCTGCTGTTCTTCGCGGCCGGCTCGGTGAATCACGCCACCGGCACGCGCGAAATGAGCCAGTTGGGCGGGTTGTGGCGGGCCATGCCTTGGACCGCTTCGCTCTTCGCACTAGGAGCGGTGGCCATTTCGGGCCTGCCGCCTCTTAACGGGTTTGTGAGCGAATGGCTGGTGTACTTGGGTTTATTCGACGCCGCAATTGCGCGAGGTCCTGTCTCTTGGGCCGCCATTCCAGCGGCGGTTTTGCTCGCAGTAACCGGGGCATTAGCGCTTGCCTGTTTCGTGAAGGTTTGCGGCGTGGTGTTTTTGGGCGCTCCGCGTTCCAAGGCGGCAGACCGCGCGCATGAGTGTGGCCCGTCCATGCGCGTTGCCATGCTGGTGCTCGGAGCCGGTTGTGTGGCAATTGGCCTTGGCTCGATTTTTTTCTGGCCCGCCGTGTCGCGCGCGGTCGAAGTCTGGCAGCCGATTTGGACCGGGGAGAACACGGCGCAGCCCCTTGTGGCATTGAGTCAAGCACATGTCGCGCTGGCGCTGCTCGCGGTAGTGGCTTCCCTGGTGCTTTGGCGCAAGGCAAAGCGGGGCGGATTTACGCGCGCCTTGACATGGGATTGCGGTTACGCCGCGCCAACACCGCGAATGCAATACACCGCCGGTTCATTTGCGGGAATTATCACCGAGTGGTTCGCGTGGATTTTGCGCCCAATAAAACAC
>Ga0134128_10003090_pt1 | contig 20366 bp, 20 predicted proteins | sample KB31754_FD_96462 | JGI IMG/M metagenome (GOLD analysis project Ga0134128, IMG submission 96462) | Terrestrial soil microbial communities with excess Nitrogen fertilizer from Kellogg Biological Station, Michigan, USA - KB3-175-4 | ecosystem: Environmental > Terrestrial > Soil > Unclassified ...
CGTCGACGTGGGACCGACGGGCAAGGTCTACGTCGCCGACACGGGCAACAACCGCATCGAGGTCTTCGACCGCGACGGGAGCTTCCTGACGACGTTCGGCGAGAAGGGCTCCGAGCCGGGCCACTTGCGCGAGCCGGAGTCGGTCGCCGTCGGCGCGGACGGCCGCATCTACGTCGCCGACACCGGCAACGGCCGCGTCCAGGTCTTCACCGAGGAGGGCATCCTCCTCTATCAGGTCGGCGTCAGCGGCAAGGAGCCGGGGCAGATCCGCACGCCCGCGCGCGTCGCCGTGGACCCTTCCGACGGCGTGTACGTGCTCGACCGCGGCAACGGCCGCATCGAGAAGTTCGACGCTTCGGCGCACCCGGTCCAGGAGTTCCCGCTCGACGGCAACGACATGGCGGTCGACGCGTACGGGTTCATCTACGTCCTCGACGGCGGCGACGGCAAGGTCATCGAGGAGTCGCCCACCGGCCAGGTCATCGGCAAGTTCGGCTCCTACGGGTCGGGCCTCGGGCAGATGAAGAAGGCCAAGGGCATCGCGCTGGCGCCCGACGGCACGCTGATCGTCCTCGACACGGGCAACTCGCGCATCGCGCGCGTGGAGCTCACGGACAAGCTCAAGACGTCGCCGCTGCCCCTCAACGCGGCCGCGAAGATGATCGTGGCCGGCCCCGTGCGCGACTGGCCGGTGACGGCGACGGCGATCGCGCCTCTCGACGACGCGCTGTACGCGTACCTGCCGCAGGGCGGGCCGTTCGCGGTGCTCGGGCCCGACGGCAAGACGAAGTCCCGCTTCGGCGCGACCAAGGGCAAGGGCGGCGACGTGACCCGCGCCTCCGCCGGCCTCGCGGCCAGCAAGAAGCTCGGCGTGTTCGTCTCCGACACGGCGGGGGACCGCCTGCAGAAGTTCTCCGTCGACGGGAAGTGGCAGGCCAACATCGGCGAGTCGCAGGGCTTCTTCGACGGCAAGAAGAAGGAAGGCCGCGTGAAGTCGCCCAGCGGCGTGGCGATCAACGACGCGGGCACGATCTACGTCGCCGACACGGGCAACCGCCGCGTCGACGCGTTCAGCCCCGAGGGCGTGTTCGTGTTCAGCATCGGGCCCAAGCTCGGCTCCTACGAGCTGCAGGAGCCGGTGGCGGTGGCCTACGACAAGGCCGGCGCGCTCTACATCGTCGACAAGGGCCTCAAGCGGGTCTTCAAGACCGAGCCGTCGGGCGCGTTCATCGCGGCCTGGGGCGAGGAGGGCGACGGCCCCGGCCAGTTCAAGTCCCCGGTCTCGATCGCCTACGACGGGCACAACTACCTCTACACGCTGGATTCGGCTCTCAAGCGCGTCAGCGTCTACACGCGCTCGGGCGTCTGGCTGACCGATTTCTTCGCGGGCGGCGGCGCCGAGCACGAGCTTTTGGATCCGGTCGCGCTCGCGATCTCGGAGCAGCGGCTCGTGGTCGCCGACAAGGGGAAGGGCCGGCTGCTCTCCTTCGACCTGCATCCGGAGCTGGCGGCGCCGGCGGCGATCTCGAGCTCCACGAAGGAGGGCATCGTCTCGCTCTCGTGGCAGGAGGTCTCCGACCCGTGGGAGGCCGGCTATCAGGTCTTCCGCGCGAGCCAGCCGGGCGGCCCGTTCCTGCCCGTCGGCGCGCCGAAGGAGAACAGATTCCAGGACTCCGACGTGGCCTCCTACGAGAAGTACTGGTACCGCGTGGCGACGGTCGCGCGGACCAAGGACGTCGGCCCGTGGAGCGCGCCGCTCGAGACCTTCGTCGCGGGCTCGTTCAACCGCGCGCCGGTCGAGATCTCGTCGGTGACGCTGGGCAACATCTTCGCGGCGAACTACAAGTGGTACCTCAAGAACCCGGTCGGCAAGGTCACGGTCACCAACAACGTGAACCTGCCGTTCCAGAACGTGAAGGTCACCTTCAAGCTCAAGGACTACATGGACTTCGGCTTCGACACCGAGATCAAGCGCCTGGAGCCCAAGCAGACGGTCGAGATCCCGCTGATCGCGACGCTGAACAACAAGGTGCTCGAGGTGACCGAGGACACGCCGATCCAGGCCGAGTTCTCGCTGAACTACTACGAGAGCGGAGAGGCGCGCACGGTGTCGCTGACCAAGCCCCTGCGTCTCTACTCGCGCAACGCGATCACGTGGGACGACACGCGCAAGATCGCCAACTTCGTCACCTACAAGGACGAGCCGATCAAGAACTTCAAGGCCGCGTTCACGGCGGACTACAAGAACCGCAAGGCCGCGGCGCTGAACGGGAACGTGCTCAAGGCGCTCAAGATCTGGGACGCGCTCGGCGAGTACGGGGTCAAGTTCGCGGCCAACCCCTCGAACCCGTTCGAGACCGCGCACGACGACCCGAACTTCCCGGTCGACTACACGCAGTACCCGCGCGAGACGCTCAAGCGCAAGACGGGGCAGTGCTCGGACCTGACGTCGCTGTACGCGGCCCTGCTCGAGGACAGCGAGGTCCGCGTCGCCCTGCTCGACTACCCGGGACACATCACGCTGATGCTCGACACCGAGGCCGAGGACGCGGCCGAAGCGGGCCTGCCGGCCGACCTGCTCGTCGAGCACGACGGCACGATGTGGCTGCCCGTCGAGGTCACCTACGTGGGCAAGCCGTTCTACGAGGCGGTCTCCAAGGCGGCCTACGCGTACAAGGCCGAGGCGGAGAAGGGCCGCGTGAAGATCGTCAGCGTCGAGAAGGCCTTCGAGGAGTACGAGCCGGTCACGATGCCGCCCTCGGACTTCTCGCCGGCCGCGCCGGACGCAGCGGCGCTCGAGAAGCGCTACGACGACCAGGTGGCCGTGCTGGCCAAGGACCGCTATGCGTTCCTCAAAAAGCTCTACTCGGACGCGCTCAAGAAGGATCCCAAGGACGCGGACGCGCAGCTGCAGCTGGGCATCGTCGAGTACCAGTTCGGCGGGCGCGACGCGGCCGCCGCGGAGTTCAAGAAGGTGCTGGAGCTCGACCCGAAGAACGCCGCGGCGCTCAACAACCTCGGCAGCGTGGCGTTCCTCAACGGTGACTTCGAGGGGGCCGAGGCGGACTTCTTGAAATCCGCGGACGCCGACGCCTCCGACGGCGACGTCTGGCTGAACCTGGCCAAGACCGCGGCCAAGCTCAAGAAGGCGGACAAGGCGCGCGAGTACGGCGGCAAGGCCGTCGCTCTCGCGCCGGGCTACAAGCCTTTCGTCGACAATCTCGTGAACGGGCTGTGAGGAGGGAACGATGACCATCAAGATCGCGACGGCCGCTCTGGCGGCGCTGCTGCTGTCGGGCTCCGTCCGCGCCGAGGACGCCAAACCGGCGCCGACGGCGAAGGAATCCGTCATGACCTTCTTCCGCCACCTGAAGGAGTCCCTCTCGCAGTCGGCCGTGCAGGGCGAGCGCAAGCACAACCGCGTGGGCTCCGTCGCGGCCGTGCGCGGCGCGGATCAGTCCTCGCCGTTGGCCGACCCGAACGAGCCCGTGCTCAAGGGCGACGCGCGCTCCAAGAAGGACAAGGCGCAGATGGCGGAGGACGCGGAGTTCGGGAAGGCCGTCGATCTCGTGATCTCCGGCAAGACGCAGGACGGCGTCCGGGCGCTCGAGGCGTTCAAGGCCCAGCACCCGAAGTCGCGCGATCTCGCGAAAGTCGAGCAGGCCATCGACGAGGCGAAGGGGCTGATCGCCGCGAAGCCCGCCGAGGTGCCGGCCCCGGCGGCCGTCGCGTCGACGGCTCCCGCCGCCCCTGCCGCTCCCGCGGCGGAGGCTCCGTCCGTGAAGGTCGACGCTCATCCGGCGGACGCGCCGAAGGCCGACGCCAAGAAATAACCCGTCGCTCCGGAAAAGGAAGAGGCCCTCGCCGCGAGGCGAGGGCCTTCTTTTCGGCGGGAGAGTTATCCGCAAACTGGCCGCGCGACCAGTCGGTGGATAAGTCTAGCGCTTGCCTTGGAGACGCTTGATGAGGCCCGTGGTCGAGTAGCCCTTCTTGAGCGAGACGATGGCGACGCGCCCCGCGTGCTTGGCCTCGGGCAGGTCGGAGGGCTTGTAGTCGCCGCCCTTCACGTGCACGTCGGGTCTCAGGCGGGACATCAGGCGCTCGGGCGTCGACTCGGAGAAGCCGACGACGGCGTCCACGCAGGCGAGCGCGGCGACGACCTCGGCGCGGTCGCGCCACTTGTTGATCGGGCGGCCCGGCGCCTTCTCGAGCAGGCGCACGGAGGAATCCGAGTTCACGCCGACGATGAGCAGGTCTCCCTGGGCTTTCGCCTTCTCGAGGACCTTCACGTGGCCGGCGTGCAGGATGTCGAAGACGCCGTTGGTGAAGGCCACCTGCCTGCCCTCCCAGCGCCACAGCTCGCGTAAGGTCAGCAGCTTCTTGAGCGGCAGGATCTTCGAGGAGCTAGGCTTCATTTTGTTAATTTTGTGCCTGGCCCCTTTGTTAACCGTGGGCGAGGGGGGCGTCGGTGAAGAGCTCGTCCTCGAGGATGCCGCACCAGATCTGGATGACGGTGATGTGGACCTCTTGAATGCGCGCGGTCGAGTCCGACGGCACGCACAGGCAGAAGTCGCACTCGTTCTTCATCTTGCCGCCGGCGCGGCCCGTGAGGCCGACGACGGTGATGCCGATCTCCTTGGCGGCGGCGATGGCCTTGAGGACGTTCTTGGAATTGCCCGAGGTGGAGATCGCGATCGCGACGTCGCCGGGGCGGCCGTGGGCGCGCAGCTGGCGGGCGAAGACCTCCTCGTAGCCGAAGTCGTTGGCGATCGACGTCAGGTCGCCCTGGTTGACCGTGAGCGCGAGCGCCGACAGCGGCGGGCGGTTGCGGCGGTAGCGGCCCACGAGCTCGTCGGCGAAGTTCTGCGCGTCGCAGGAGGACCCGCCGTTGCCGAAGGTCAGCAGCTTGCCGCCGTTGCGGTAGCACTTGAGCAGGGTCTTCGCGACGGCGTCGATCTCGGCCGCGTGCTTGGCGGTCGCCGTCATCGTCTCGGCCGCCTCCTTGAGCTGGGCGGCGACGGTCTTCTTGAAATCAGGCATGGGCGGGCTCCTTCTTGTCCAGCAGTCCGGTCTTCTCGATGAAGTGCGTGTCGAAGTCGCCGGCCATGAACACCGGGTGGGCGACGACCTTGGCGTGCATCCCGGCGGTCGTCTTCACGCCTTCGACCTTGAGTTCATTAAGCGCGCGAAGCGCGCGGCGCAGGGCCGCGGGCCGGTCGCCCGCGGAGATGATGAGCTTGGCGATCATGCTGTCGTAGTAGCTCGGGATCGTATAGCCCTCGTAGGCGTGCGTGTCGACGCGCACGCCGGCGCCGCCGGGCAGCTCGAGGCTCTCGATCCTGCCGGGGCAGGGCATGAAGTTGTTGTCCGGGTCCTCGGCGTTGATGCGGTGCTCGATCGCGTGGCATCTGATCTGGGAGGCGCGCTCCTGGTCGAACGGGAGCTTTTCCCCGGCCGCGACGCGGATCATCAGCTCCATGAGGTCCACGCCGGCGACGAGCTCGGTGACCGGGTGCTCGACCTGCAGGCGCGCGTTGACCTCGATGAAGTAGAACTTCCCGTCCTGGAACAGGAACTCGACGGTGCCGACGTTCTGGTAGCCCGCGGCCTTGGCGAGCCGGATCGCGGCCGCCTGCATGTCGCGCCGGATCTCGGGCGTCAGCGCGGGGGACGGGGACTCCTCGACGAGTTTCTGGTGCCTCCGCTGGACCGTGCAGTCGCGCTCGGGGAAGGCGACGACGTTGCCGTGCTTGTCGGCGATGATTTGGATCTCGACATGCCGAGGGCGCTCCAATAGTTTCTCGATGAACACCGAGCCGTCGCCGAACGCGGCCTTGGCCTCGGTCGCGGCGGCCTCGAGCTGGGGCTTGAGCTCCTCCGGCGCGCGCACCACGCGCATGCCCTTGCCGCCGCCGCCGGCCGACGCCTTGATCAGGACGGGATAGCCGATCGCCGCGATCTCCTTGGGGTCGACGGTCGAGATATCGCCTTTGGTCCCCGGGACGCACGGCACGTCGGCCGCCGTCGCGACCGCCTTGCCCGCGCTCTTGAAGCCCAGCTTGCGGCTGGCCTCGGGCGGCGGGCCGATGAAGACGATGCCGCGCTTGCCGCACAGCTCCGAAAAATCGGCGTTCTCCGAGAGGAAGCCGTAGCCGGGATGGATCGCGTCGGCGCCGGTGATCTTGGCCGCCGAGAGGACGCGCTCCTGGTCGAGGTAGGACAGCTTCGACGGGCCGGGGCCGATGCAGACGGCCTCGTCGGCCATGCTGATATGCCGCGACTCGCGGTCGGCCTCGGAGTAGACGGCGACGGTCTTGATTCCCATCTCGCGGCAGGCGCGGATCACGCGCACGGCGATCTCGGAGCGGTTGGCGATCAGGATCTTCTTGAACAAAATTCCTCCGTCTCTCTCATTGGGCGTCGGGGGCGCGAATCGCCTCGCGCATCCTCTGGATGAAGGCCTGGTCCGCGGGCTCCGCGCAGAGCTGGGAGCCGCGGTCGAGGTCGGCCAGCGCCTCGCCCGGGCGGCTGATCGAGGCGTAGGCCTGCGCGCGGGCGAGCAGGATCTGGCATTGGTCGGCCGGGGAGATCTCCGGGAACGCGAGCATCTCCGCGTACTGCTCGAGCGCCTTCTCGGGGCTGCGCAGGGCGTGGTGGTACGTGTCGGCCAGGATCGCGTGCAGGTGGTACAGGCTCTTCAGCGAGAGGTTCGACGGGTACGTGCGCGCCAGCTCGAGGGCGCGCACGCAGCGCAGCTCGGTGTCCGCCGGGAGCTTGCGGTAGTACGCGGCCTCGCACAGGTACCCCCAGGCCATCGGGTCGCGCGGGTTCACCGTCGCGGCGGCCTGCGCCAGGATCAGGCCCTTGTCCGCGTCGCCCTTGTCGAAGGCCTCCTCGACGGCGCGCATCAGGGTCCAGTTGTAGGGACGCGTCCAATTCTCGCCCTCGAGCGTGAACAGGAGGTGGTCGCGGCGCGGCGCCGCGCCGTCGGCCTTGAGGTCGTAGCCGAGCAGCATCGCGCCCGGCTCGCGGTACTCGATCGACAGCCCCGACCACGTCCAGGTGGTCGTGTCGCGCGACGCGCGGAACTCGTCGAGGGTGGCGTTCCTCTTCGCGGCGTCGGAGAACATGCCGTAGGCCCGCTCGTAGTCGCGCGTGCGCAGAGCCTCGAGGTAGCGCGCCGCGAGCTTGGGGACCAGGATCTCGGGGCGGCGCATCTCGCGATAGGTCCAGACGCCGTAGGCCGCCGCGGCGAGGCCGGCGGCCGCGGCGAGCGCGTTGAGCGCCGCGCGCCAGCGGTTCGCGGCCGGGCGCGTCACCGTCTCGGCGGCGACGGGCGGCGCCGCCGGGGCGCTCCAAAGGTCGTCGAAGCCGGCCGCCGGCTGGCCGGGCATCCCTAAAGGCGCCGGCTTCTCGCGCGCGGCGGGCAGCGGCTTGCCCGCGGGTTCGGCCGGCGGCGGAGCCGCGGGGACGATGCGCTTGACGACGGTGGCCGGGATGTCGGCCGAGGGAGACCCGGGAAGCACGGTCTTCGGCGGCGGCGCGATCGGGCCGAGGTCCGAGATCGGCTGCCCGCACTTGTCGCAGAAGTTCTTGGCGACCGAGTTCTGGTTGCCGCACTTGCCGCAGACGCGCGCGTTCTTCCCGCCGCACTTGACGCAATCGGGGCGCGGCTCCGCCGAGACGGCCGTGCACTTCGTGCACAGGATCTGGGCTTGCGCGCTCATGCCGGTCTCAGCCTCGCGGCTCGAGCAGGAACAGAGGCCGTCCGTACTCGACGGCCTCGCCCGCGTCGGCGAAGCACTTGGCGACGCGGCCGGCGACCGGCGCCTTCACGGGCGCGCCCGCGCCGGAGCCGGAGACGATCACGCCGAGCACGTCCCCTTCGGACACCTCGGCGCCCTCCTCGGCCTTGCGCGCCTTGCCGGGCTCGTTCCACTGGAAAACGCCGACCGACTCCGAGCTCACCGGCGTGAAGCGGCTGGCGGGCATCGTCCCGCCCGGGATCGGCGCGGGCGCGTCCGCCGCGCTCAGCGCGAAGCCCTGTCCGCCGCGCTTGAACGCGACCTCGACGAGGTCGGTCGACTTCATCCACTTCAGGACGGCTTGGAGCTGGGCGGTTTCCATTATTTTCTCCGGGGGCGCGAGCGCGGCTTGGGACGCGAGCGTCCATTCAGCTTGCGCCTGAGCAGGTTGCGCGGGTTCTGCGGCAGCAGGCCCGACGCGAGCGGGTCGAAGGCCATCGGGAGCAGCTTGAAGACGGTGGTCCTGTTGATCGAGCGGCGGCCCGTCGACGGGTTCAGGTCGACGAGGTACAGCGGCGTGTCCTTGTCGGCGAACTCGAACATGACCTGGCGGCAGGCGCCGCACGGCTTGGCGGCGGCGCCGACGACCGCGACGGCCGCGATCGAGTCGTTGCCGCTGGTCACCGCGTGGTAGATCGCGACGCGCTCGGCGCACATCGCGAGGCCGTAGCTCGCGTTCTCGACGTTGCAGCCGGCGAACACGCGGCCCGTGCGCGTCAGCACCGCGGCGCCGACCGGGTAGCGCGAGTACGGGCAGTAGGCGCGCTTCTGCGCCTCGATCGCCGCCTCGATGAGGCGCTCGACGGACTTCGGCGGCTTGGCGCGCGGGCTCATAGGTATTTCCTCACGAGCAGGTCCAGCTTCTTGAGCGTCTTCTTGTTCCGGAACTTGGGATCGGTGAACAGCGCGCCCTTGAGCGCCGAGGAGAAGGCGCGCTCGAGAGGCGCCGCCGCGATGCGCGGCACGGCCAGGCGCATCAGCTTCTGCGCGTTCGCGGAGTTGGCGTGCAGGTTCGCCACGACCATCTCGGTCGAGACCTCTTCTCCTTCCTTCCAGCAGTCATAGTCGGTGACCATCGCCGCCTGGGAATAAACGAGCTCGGCCTCTCGGGCGAGCTTCGCTTCCGTCGCGGCCGTCATGCCGATCAAGGACCAGCCGAAGGAACGATGCATCTCGGACTCGGCCTTCGTCGAGAACGCCGGCCCTTCCATGCAGCAGTAGGTCCCGCCGAAGACCGACTTGATCCCGAGCTCGACCGCGCAGTCGTACGCGATCTTGTTCTGCCGCGGCGCGAACGGGGGATTCAGCGCGATGTGCGCCACCACGCCGTCCCCGAAGAAAGTCTGAATCCGATCCTTCGTTCTGTCGACCAGTTGGTCCGGAAAGACGAAGGTCCTCGGCGGGAGCTCCTCTTTCAGCGACCCGACCGCGCTGAAGGCGAGCACGCGCTCGACGCCGAGCGATTTCAGCGCCCACATGTTGGCGCGCTGGTTGATCTCGGTCGGCGTCACGACGTGGCCGCGCCCGTGGCGAGGGAGGAACGCGCACGGCACGCCTTCCAGCTCGCCGAGCGTGATGGGACCCGAGTGCGCGCCGAACGGCGTCTTGAGCGTCAGCTCGCGCGGGTTCTTGATCGCGTCGGAGGAGTAGAGGCCGCTGCCTCCGATCACGCCGACCTTCGCGGAATCGCGGGACTTCTTCACGGGCAATAGCCTCCCATGGGCAGCAGCTCGGCGATCATCGCCTCGAGCGTCTTGAGATCGACGGGCTTGTGGATGAAGCGCGTCTTGGGGTCCTTCGGAAGGATCGCGGCGATCTTCGTCAGCGGGTGCGCGGACATGAAGATGACCGGGATCTTGTTCGTGTTCACGTCCTTCTGCAGGACCTGGTAGGCGGAAGAGCCGTAGGCGCCCGGCATCTGGATGTCGGTGATGATCAGGTGCGGCCGGTGCTCGGCGGCCTTCTGCGACAGCTGGTAGCCGTCGTTGACCAGGATGAGGCGGTGCCCCTTGTGCGTGAGATAATCGCCGAGCATCGCCGTGATGTCGGGATTGTCGTCCGCCAGGAGGATCTGGGCGATCATCGAGCGGCGGAGAGCAGGCCCGACATGAGCTCGGGATAGATCGGGAAGCGCCGGCACAGGGCCGTCGTCGCCTCCTTGACGCGCTTGAGCGCCGCGTCGTCGGCGCGCGCCGTCAGCGCCTCGTCGATCAGCGAGGCGATCTGGTCCATCTCCGCCTCCTTCATGCCGCGCGTGGTCACCGCGGGCGTGCCGATGCGCACGCCGGAGGCGATGAACGGCTTCTGCGGGTCGTACGGGATGGCGTTCTTGTTGACCGTGATGCCGGCCTTGTCGAGCGCCGCCTCGGCTTCCTTGCCCGTCGCGCCCTTGGGGCGCAGGTCCACGGAGAAGAGGTGGCAGTCGGTGCCGCCCGCGACGATGCGCAGGCCGCGGTCGGTCAGCGCCTTGGACAGGCGCCGCGCGTTGGCCAGCACCTGGGTCTGGTACTGCTTGAACTCGGGGCGCAAGGCTTCGCCGAAACACACGGCCTTCGCCGCGATCACGTGCATCAAGGGCCCGCCTTGCTCGCCGGGGAAGACCGACTTGTCGAGCGCGGCCGCGTGCGCCGCCTTGCACAGCACCATGCCGCCGCGCGGCCCGCGCAGGGTCTTGTGCGTGGTCGTCGTCGTGAAGTCCGCGAGCGGCACCGGCGACGGATAGATCCCCGCCGCGATCAGCCCCGCGTAGTGCGCGATGTCCGTCGCGAAGAGCGCGCCGACCTCGTCGGCGAGCTTCTTGAGGCGCGCCCAGTCGATCACGCGCGAGTAGTTGGAGGCGCCCATGAAGATCAGGCGCGGCTTGGCCGCGCGCGCGTCGCGCTCGGCCTTCTCGTAGTCGATGAGCTCGTCGTCCTGGCGCACGTCGATCGGGACGATCTTGTAGTACTTGCCGGAGAAGTTCAGCGGGTGGCCGTGGGACAGGTGGCCGCCGTGCGCGAGGTTGAGGCCCATGACGACGTCGCCGGGCTTGAGCACCGAGAGGTACATCGCCATGTTCGCCTGCGAGCCGGAGTGCGGCTGGACGTTGGCGTGCTCGGCGCCGAAGAGCTTCTTGGCGCGCTCGATGGCGAGCGTCTCGGCCGCGTCGACGAACTCGCAGCCGCCGTAGTAGCGCTTGCCCGGGTAGCCCTCGGCGTACTTGTTGGTCAGGATCGAGCCCTGCGCCTCGAGCACGGCCTCCGACGCGTAGTTCTCCGACGCGATCAGCTCGAGGTTGTCGGACTGGCGCCGCGCCTCGGCGGCGACGGCGGCGTACAGCTCGGGGTCGAGGTCAGCGAGTCTTTTCGGCATGGGGGTTCCTCCGGATCAATATCTTGAGCGCCTCCTCGATGCGGACGGCGCAGGTCTCGTACTCGTCGTCGGACAGGCCGTACGGGTCGGCCACGTCTCCGCCCGGCAGTCCGGCCGCCTCGCGCAGGACGGCGACCTTCTTGGCGTGCGCGGGAAAATGGGAGGCGATCCAGTCGCGGTGGCGGCCGGTCAGCGCGTACACGACGTCGGCTCGAGACATCATCCCTTCGTCGAGCTGCCGTGCGCTGTGGGTCAATCCCTTGAGGCCTCGCGCGGCCAGCGCCTTGACCGCGCCGGGCTCCATCTCCATGCCCACCTCGCCCATCGTGCCGGCGGACTCGATCGTCCACGCCGCGCCCGACTCTTTCGCGAGATGCTCGGCCAGATAGTGCGCGAACGGCGACCGGCAGATGTTGCCGGTGCAAACGAATAACACCCTCTTTCGTTCGGTCGTCATTCTAAGCCGTTATCCGTCAAGCCGTCAGCGCTCCCTGAACCAGCTCGGCTGAAACGAGTCCCACCTTCGTGATGCGCGGCTTCTCGCCGGTCGCATCCACGATGGTCGCCTCGCCGGCGGCCGCGGCTCCTCCGTCGACGACGAAATCCAATTCCGCTCCGAGCGCCGCGTTCACCGCCGCGAAGTCCGCGAGCGGAGCCTGTCCCGATTTATTGGCGCTCGTGTACACCCACGGAACCCCCGAGGCCGCGAGGATCGCGCGCGCGGCCGGGTGCGACGGCACGCGGATGGCCACCGTCGGGTACTCGGGGAAGGTCAGCAGGCGGCCCTGCGCGGTCGGCTTGAGCAGCAGGGCGACCGCGCCGGGCCACAGCTTCGCGGCGAGCGCGTCGGCCAGCGGGGTCCACTCCACCCACTTCTTGGCTTCCTCGACGGAGGCGACCATCACGGGCAGGGGCTTCAGCGTCGAGCGCTCCTTGATCTGCAGGAGGCGGCGCGTGGCGGCCTTGATGAGGCCGGTCGAGCCGAGCGCGTAGGCGGTCTCGGTCGGGAAGGCGACGGTCTTGCAGCCTTTGCCGGCGAGCCCGGCTTTCTGGGCGTCGGCGGCGGACAGGCTTCCGTCGGCGGCGGTCTTCAGGATCTCAGGCATGAGCGGGCTCCGGTTCGGGGTGGAAGAGAACGACGAATTCGCCGAGGATCTCGGCGCGCTCGGCCAAGTTCTTCTTGACCGCCGCGACGCTGCCGCGGACCCACTCCTCGTGGACCTTCGTCAACTCGCGGCAGGCGACGGCCTGCGCCTGCGGGCCCAGCGCGGCCTCGGCGTCCTCGAGCAGCTCGACGACGCGGAAGGGGGACTCGTAGACGACGATCGTGCGCTCGAGCGTCTTGGCTTCCTCGAGCGCGCGCCGGCGCTTGGAGGCCGTGCGCGGCAGGAAGCCTAAAAACACGAAGCTGTCGCCGGGCAGGCCCGAGCCGGCCACGGCCGCGGCCACGGCCGAGGGCCCCGCGAGCGCGGTCACCGGCAGCCCCTCCCGTCTTGCGGCGGCGACGGCTCGCCGGCCGGGATCCGAAAGGCCGGGGCAGCCGCCGTCGGAGACGAGGCTGACGGAGTCGCCGCGGCGCACGCGCTCGAGCAGCTTGCCCACGGAGCGCTCGTCGTTCTCGTCGTAGCGCTCGAGCGGAGCCGTCAGGCCGAAGTGCGACATCAAGGTGCGCGTGCGGCGCGTGTCCTCGCAAAAGATCACCTGAGACTCCTTCAGGACGCGCAGCGCGCGCGTCGTCATGTCCTCGAGATTGCCGATGGGCGTGGGGACGACGTACAGCATCAGGCGCGGGCCTCGGCGTCCGCCTCGAGCTTCCACTCCGCGGACTCCAGGCGCAGGAAGGTCTCGACGACGCGCGGGTCGAACTGCGTCCCGGAGCCCTTCCTGAGCTCGCCGAGCGCGATCTCGCGTCCCAGAGCCTTGCGGTAGGGGCGGTCGCTCGTCATCGCATCCCACGCGTCGAGCACCGCGACGATGCGCGAGCCGAGCGGGATCTCCTCGCCCTTGAGGCCCTCGGGGTAGCCGCGCCCGTCGAACCACTCCTGGTGATAAAGAACCATTTGGGCCACCGGACCCAAATACTTGACCGGCGAGAGGATCTGATGGCCGATGATCGGATGCTTCTTCATCTGCTCGTATTCCTCGGGCGTGAGCTTGCCGGGCTTGAGCAGGATGGCCTCGTCGATGCCGATCTTGCCGATGTCGTGGAGCAGCGCGGCGTACTCGACGTAGCGGATCATCTGGTCGGGCAGGCCCATCTCGAGGGCGACCTTGCGCGCCTTCACGCGCGCGCGGTCGCTGTGCTCGTGCGTGTAGGCGTCCTTGGAGTCGACGGCGCGCGCGAGCGTCTGCACCATCTCGAGGTAGAAGGTCTGCAGGCTGTCGAACAGGTCCATGTTGTGGAGCATGACCGCCGACTCGCCGGCCAGGATGCCGAGGAACTTCACGTTGTAGTCGCTGAAGGGCTCGGCTCCGTCGTGGGCGTGCAGGTTCAGCACGCCGATGGGCTTGCCCTTGACCATGAGCGGGATCGAGACGAAGGGCTCCACGTCGCCCTTCGCCGGCGCGACGTAGCGCGGGTCGGCGGCGGGGTCGGCGATGAAGATGGGCTGGCCGGAGGCGAAGGCCTTGCCGGCCACGCCCTCGCCGGGCTTGAGGAAGAGGTGCTGGGTCTTCTCCGCGGTCAGGCTGCGCGCGGCGACGATCTCGAGGCAGCCCTCCTTGTCGGACCACATCATGACCGAGCCGCGGTCGCACTTCATCAGCCGGCAGGCGCAGTCGAGGACGGCCCGGCCGAACTCCTCGCGGGACACGGCGCCGGAGTGGGAGACCCCGTGCTCCTGCAGGGACAAGAGCATCGAAAGCAGCTCGTCGAGCTTGCTCCAGCCCTCGGGCGCGATGACCGGGGCGGCCTTGGGACCGGCCGCCTGTAAGGAATAGAGGCGGCGGAGGACCAGGATCAGCGCGACGAGGAGACCCGCGCTGAGGACGAGCGGGAGCCAGAAAAGGGCCGAGCCGGGCATGAGCTCAGGTTAGCATTTCCGCGCGCGGCGCGTCCACGCCGGGGAAAACCTAAAAATGCCTATTTTTTAACGTCTTTCCGTTCACCCAGCAGGGTCTCGGCCTGTTCCTCGCCGACCAGGTCGACGAGCTCGGCCCGGGCGCCCTTGCGCATGGTCTCGTCCGAGGAGTCTTTGGCGTAGCGCACGAGCAGGGGAACGGCCTTCGGACTGCGGGAGTAGGCGGCGGCGGCGACCAGCAGGAGCTTGAGCTTGTCGTCCTTCGTCTGGTCGTGCTCGGCGATCAGGGCTTCGACCTGGGCGTCGGTCGAGCAGGCGCCGACCTTCAGCGCGAGCCGGTGGCGGACCTCCTCGTCGGCCTTCTGGTCGCGGACGATGTCGAGCATGCCCTCGCGCGTCGCGCGCGCCTCGTCGGGCTGGATCTTCGCGCCGGCGACCTGGACGGCCTTCTCCCGAACGTTGTCGTCGGAGGACTCCGCCCACCCCTTGAGGTCCTTGAACGTCTGGGCCCAGAAGAACTGCCCGAGCAGGCGTCCGACGGCCGGGCTCTCGTCGGCCTTCTGGCGCAGCAGCGGCAGGACTCTGTCCCTTTCGCCTTCCCATTGCGACAGCACCGAGAGGGCCTCGTACTGGGTCCACCAGGCGTTGCGCGCCGACAGCAGCGTGATGGCCGAGGCGTCGGGGGCCTCGAATTTCCGGCCGGCGATCTTGCGGATCATCGGCAGGGCCTCGCGCGAGCGGAGGTGGAAGGCGCCGTTGATGCCGAACAGCTGGTCTCGGGCTCCGGCTGGCGCAGGTACGTGAGGAACATGGGCTCGAGCTGGGGACTGCTCGGATCGATCAGGGCCAGAGAGTCCATCACCTTCCGGCGCACGACGGGATCGGAGTTGCGCGAGAAGAGGTCGAACAGCGCCGAGACGTCCCGCGCGGAGACGGGGCGCGTCACGGAGATCTGCTGGAGCATCCTGCCCTTCGTCGCGTCGTCGAGCGCCTCGATGAAGCGCGCCTTCAGGATGCTGACGCTCGCGGCGCCGATCGGCGTGGCGGCCGACGACCCCGACTGCGCCGTCAGGTCCAAGGGCTGCGCCCCGGAGAGCGAGGCGGCCAGCAGCAGGAGCGGGATCATCATGCGCGACCTCCGAAAACGTGGGCGAGCGCCGCCTCGATGCTGACGAGCCGGTAGCCGGCCGAGTCCACGGCGGTCATCGCCTTGGGGCAAAGCGACAGGTCCCACGAGGACCGGATCAGGACGGCGACGGTCTTCTTCGGCGCCTTCTTGGCGAGCAGCTTGAGCGCCGCGGCCTGTCCCGGGAAGCGCTTGGCCTCAAAGCACAAGAAGACGACGCGCTCGGCGCGGGCGATCGCGCCGGCGAGGGAGCCCGCCTTGTCCGTCTCCACCGGGGCGCGGGCGATCTTGACGTCCGGGCACAAGCGGCGCACGAGCGCCTCCGGGCCCTTGGGGCCGCCCTCGAACGTGAAGCGCTCCGCGACCTCCTGGAAGTCGGGCACGACGATCAAGGTCTTCGAGTCGGAGGCGAGCGGCAGGCGCTGGGCGCCGCGGCGCGCGACGGAGACGGCGCGGATGGCGGTGCGCCGCGCGATGACCTCGCCTTCCTCGTCGCTCGGCTCGTGGTCGACGCGCCGCGTCCCCAGAAGGCGCTCGATGCGGGCGTCGGCGGCCGCGACCTGGGCCTCGTCGGGACCGGCCTCGCGCAGGAGCTCGACGGCGTCGCGCATGCCCTGCACGTCGTGGGCGATCATCAGGACGTCGTGGCCGGCGTCCAGGCACTTGAGCGCGCCCTCGGCGACGGGCCAGCGCTTGGTGATGGCGCCCATGCACAGGTCGTCGCTGACGACGAGGCCGTCGTAGGCCAAGGTCCCGCGCAGGAGCCCGCGCACGATCTTCGAGGAGAACGTCGCGGGGACGGAGTCGAACGCCGGGAACTTCACGTGCGAGGTCATGACCGCGTCGACGCCGGCGCGCACCGCGTCCTGGAAGGGGGCGAGGTGCGTCCGCGTGAACGGGCCGCGCGCGAGCTTGATCGTGGGCAGGTCGACGTGCGCGTCGACGGTCGCGGCGCCTTTGCCCGGGAAGTGCTTGGCGCAGGCGGAGACGCCGTGCTCCTGCAGGCCGCGCGTGAAGGCGGCGCCGAGCTTGCCCGCCAGGCGCGCGTCGGAGCCGAAGGAGCGGATGCCGATGCCGGGATTGTAGGTCTCGGTCGCGACGTCGAGGACCGGGGCGAGGTTCATGCGGATGCCCAGCGGCGCGAGCTCGCGGGCCATCTGGCGGCCGGTCGCGTACGCGAGCTCGGCGTCGCGGGCGCGCCCGAGGGCGGCGTTGCCCGGGAATGCCGTGACGCCGGACTCGAAGCGCAGGACCCAGCCGCCCTCGTGGTCGATGGCGGTCAGGAGGGCCCGCCCGAGGCGCTGCTCCAGCTCCTCGACGTAGGCCTTGGTCTGCGCCGGCGTCTCGATGTTGCGGGCCAGCAGGAGCAGTCCGGTCGCGCTGGTCGACTTGAACAGCTCGATGGTCTCGCGCGAGGGCTTCAGTCCGTACGCGCCGAACATGAACAGCCGGCCGGGGTCGGTCATCGCTCCAGTGTAACAAACGTTCCGGCTCCCATGTTGTCGCGATTGTTACGCCCCGAATGCTATTCTGGGAGCCTCCATGGACGCCTTGACCTTCCTGAGCGAGCACGTCGCCCTGTTCGCCGGCGTCCCGGCCGACGAGCTGGCGTCCCTGGCGGTGAACTCGACGCTGCTGAAGCTCGCTCCCGGGCAGACGGCGGTGCGCGCCGGCTTCACCTTGGACGCGCTGTACGTCATCGCCACCGGCACGGCCGAGGTCCACGCGAAGGTGCCGAACAAAGGCGTCTTGAAGGTCGGCGACCTGCGCCCCGGCGAGGTCTTCGGCGAGACCTCGATCCTCGACCAGACGGTCGCGAGCGCCACCGTCAAGGCGGGCGAGGGCGGGGCGATCGTTCTGGTCGTGCCCGAGGAGCCTTTCCACGCGCTGATCGCCGCGAACGCGGCGTTCGGCGAGCGGGTGCGCGCGCTGGTCGCCGCGCGCCGTCAGCCTCCGCCGAAGGCTTAGCGCTTTCTCTTCGCGGCGGCGACGACCCAGTCGACGACCTTGTCGAGCGCGGCGGGATCGGCGAACATCTGCACGCCGTGGCCGGCGGGCGCCTCGAAGGTCTCCACGCCGGGGACGGCGCCCAGCGGCTTGAGGGTCATGTCCGCGCCCTGGTCGGGAGGAGAGGCGACGGCGAGGGTCCTCGTCTGCGGCTTGCGCAGGCGCACGCCGCGGTAGTCCGGCCCCGCGGAGAGCAGGAGCAGGAACGGGGTCTTCGGCCGCGCCGCGGCCTCGGCGGAGGCGAGGTTCGCGCCGATGGACGCGCCGCCGAGGGCGATCTTGTCCTCGGGGACGCCCTGGGCCTTCAGCCACTCGACGGCGGCGTCGAGATCCGCGACCGCGAGGGGCCACTCGCCGGTCTCGTCGAACGTCGTGTAGTCGCCCGCGTTCTTGGGGCCCTTCTTGCTGTCGGCGTGCCCGCGCAAGTCGATGGCCAGGGTCCCCACGCCTTTGGCCGCCAGCCTCTGGGTGAAGCCGGCCCACTCGACTTTCGCCGATCCGACGCCGTGCGCGAGGATCAAAACATCGCCGTGTCTTTTCGCGGGTCGATAGAGGGCCGAGATCGTCCAGCCGTCCTTCGTCGGGAAGGAGACGAGGCGCTCGTCGGTCTTGGCGGCGAATGATTTCGGCGCGGGCGCGGCCGCGGCCGCGACGGCGAGGCTCAAGGCGAGGATATTGATCATCGGCAGCGCATCGTCAGGTCGTAGCCCGCGTTGTACACCGAGAACACCGAGTCCTGGATGCGCACGACGCTGCGCATGAGCTCCTCGGTCTTGTGGGTGAAGAACTTGTCGTTGGCCCACTTGTTGTCGCTCACGAGGCCGCGCGCGGCCTGGGTGTCGTAGAACAGCGAGTTCAAAGTCAGCTGCAGCGCCTGGATCTGGCCGAGGATGAGCAGGCCCGCCTGGTACATCTCCGGGTCGGGCAGGGCCTGCGACGCCGCCATGCGCTGGCGCGACGTCAGATAATAGAGATTCTGACGCACCTGGTCGCAGCCGGTGTTGAGCGTGGTGAAGTTGTCGGAGATCGTCGACAGGCTGGGCGCGGGATCGGGCTGGGCGTAGGCGTAGCGCAGGTTGTCGGCCTGGGCCTTCACGTACTGGTCGATCTGGCCGAGGTTGGCGACCTGCTGGGCGATCTGGCCGGCGATGGCCTTCATCACCGGGATCATCATCGGGTCGCTTTGCTGGCGCGCGAGCTTGTCGCGGGCGCTGGTCAGCGCGTCCCAGAAGAAGCGCTCCTGCCAGAGCGTCGGCGGCTCGTCGACGGCGCGCGCGGGCGCGGCGGCGAGCACGAGAAGCGTCGCGAGCGCGGCGAGGCGCAGCATCGCAGAAGTATAGGTCATGAGGCCGTATTATGGAAGTCCCGCCGAAAAAGTTATCCGCCGCCTCGTCGCGCGACGAGTTCGTGGATAAGTCGTTCTCGACTCGCTCCGGAGCGAGTCCGCTCTTTCCGATTTCCGAGCCCCGCTTTATACTGCGGATCGATGTAAGTTCGCCTCGAGACCGCCGGTATTGGCCGCAGGCGGTTCCCGCCGGGAGGACGCATGCGCACCCTTTTCGCCGCACTCATCCTCGGATTCTCGGCGGCCGCCGCGGCCGCCGAGCGCGCGCAGGTCGAGCTGTTCACGCCGCAAGGCTTCGTGAAGCAGGTGCGCCAGGCGACCGCGCGCTTCACACAGCCGATGGTGCCGCTCGGCGATCTGCGCGGACGCGAGCCCTTCGACGTGGACTGCGCCGCCAAGGGCACGGGGCGCTGGGTCGACGACAAGAATTGGGCTTACGATTTCGACGCCGACCTGCCCGCGGGGCTGCGCTGCAAGTTCACGCTCAAGAACGGCGTGAAGGCTCTCGACGAGAAAGGCGCGGTCGGCGCGCGCGTCTTCGAGTTCACGACCGGCGGTCCCGCGATCGTCGCCGAGGTCCCGGCGGAGCGCCAGTGGACCCGCATCGCCGAGGACCAGGCGTTCATCCTCGGCGTCGACGAGCTGCCGACGAAGGAGTCGATCCTCGCGCACGCGCGCTTCGCCGTCGACGCGATCCTGGACCCGATTCCCGCGCGGCTCGTCGAGGGCCCGCGCGCCGCGGAGCTCGAGAAGGCGGCGAATTGGGACGGCCGGACGGCCGTCGTCCTCGAGGCGCAGCGCCCGTTCCCGGCCGACGCCGTCGTGCGCCTGATCTGGGGCGCCGGCGTCGCGACCTCGTCGGGCGTCGCCACGCAGGCCGACCAGACGCTGACCTACAAGACGCGTCCCGCGTTCCGCGCCGATCTCACCTGCGAGCGCGCCGACAAGGACGCGGGCTGCCTGCCGTTCCAGCCCGTGCGCCTGAAGTTCACCTCCGCGGTCGACTCGAAGGTCGCGAGGAAGGCCGTCATCCGCTCCGCGTCGGGCAAGACGTGGTCTCCGGCCAAGCCCAAGCGCGGCGCTTACAGCGACGGGGAAGGGGAGGACGAGGAGGCGGAGCCGGCTCCGGACGCCGAGGGCCGCTGGGTCACGTTTCTCTCTTTCCCCGGCCCGTTCCCGGCGGAGGCCGCGCTGACGCTCTATTTGCCCGCCGGCCTCGTCGACGACTCGGGCCGCGAGCTCTCCAACGCGGACAAATTCCCGCTCACGCTCAACACAGGCGAGTATCCGCCGCTGGCGAAGTTCCCGGCGTCCTTCGGCATCATCGAGCTCAAGGGCTCGCCGGTCCTGCCCGTGACGCTGCGCAACCTGGAGCCTGACGTGCGCGGACGCCTGCTCAAGATCGGAGCGCCCGAGACGGCCTCCGCGCTCGACAACGTGCGCGCCAGGATGTCGCGGACCGTCGACGATCCGCGCGAGATCCTTCGTCGTCTCGACGCCGTCCGGTCCCATTATCAGCGCGACACTCCGGTGCTGACGGACGGCCAGGTCATCGACGTCCCCAAGCCACGCGGCGCCAAGGCCTTCGAGGTCATCGGCATCCCGCTGAAGAAGCCGGGCTTCTACGTCGTCGAGCTGCAGAGCGAGAAGCTGGGCGAGGCGCTTTTGGGACACAAGGCTCCCATGTTCGTGCCGACGTCCGCGCTCGTCAC
>Ga0134128_10003091_pt1 | contig 20363 bp, 15 predicted proteins | sample KB31754_FD_96462 | JGI IMG/M metagenome (GOLD analysis project Ga0134128, IMG submission 96462) | Terrestrial soil microbial communities with excess Nitrogen fertilizer from Kellogg Biological Station, Michigan, USA - KB3-175-4 | ecosystem: Environmental > Terrestrial > Soil > Unclassified ...
CCGTCATCCATGAGCGACACGCCGCCCAACTATGCGACGGGACTGCACAACCAGGTCGATCTGCCCAAGATGAAAGCCGGCTACAACGGCATCTTCTTCTCGATCTATGTGGGACAGGGTGAGCTGACGCCGGCCGGCTACCAGCGCGCATACGAGGCAGACGTCGCCAAGTTCGACGCCGTGCACAAGCTGGCCGAGAAGATGGCGCCCGACCAGATCGAGATCGCGCGCACTGCGGCCGACGTGCGCCGCATCGTGAAGAGTGGGAAGCTCGTTGCGTTGATGGGCGTGGAGAACGGCTACGGCATAGGCACCGACATAACGCGGGTGAAGGAATTCGCAGATCGCGGCGCACGCTATCTCTCGCTCGCGCATAATGGCAACAATCAGTTGTCCGATTCGAACACCGGCGAGGCCGACAACGTGTGGATGTGGCACGGCGTGAGTCCGCTCGGCAAGCAGGTTGTGGCCGAGGCGAACAAGTGGGGCATCATGCTCGACATATCGCATCCGTCCAAGGAGTCGAACCTGTGGGTGATGGCCAACAGCAAGGCACCGGTCATCGCGTCACATTCTGCCTCGCGCGCACTGTGTCCGACCGCGTCGCGTGACCTGGATGATGAGCAGTTGCTCGCTCTCAAGAAGAACGGCGGTGTGATGCAGACCGTGGCCTTCTCGTCATACCTGGTATGCACTGCCGCGCCATCGAAGGAGCGAACGGCGGCGCTCGAAGCGCTGGCCAAACAGTACAACCTGCCAGTCGCTGTCGTGAACCGCCCCAATGGCTCGGGAACTGCCGGTGCTGGTGAGGGGCGGAGCGCCGTCGTCCGTTCTGCGGATTGCTCCATCGGCGATCCGACAGCCGAACCACAACCCGCCACACGTGGCCTCCGTGAGGGACGCGCGAATCCGCTGGCCGCCATGGATGACGCAACGCGCACGCGTTACCAGGCCCAGCGCGATGCGATCGACGCGCAATATCCCGCACCAGTGCCTGCGCGCCGCGCGAACGTGAAGGATCTCGTGAATCACATCGATTATGCAGTCAAGAAGATGGGGATCGATCACGTCGGCATCTCATCCGACTTCGACGGCGGCGGCGGGATCGACGGATTCAACTGCGCCGCCGAAGCGCCGAATGTCACGATCGAGCTCGTGCGGCGTGGGTACAACGAAAAGCAGATCGGGCAGCTCTGGAGCGGCAATTTGTTGCGCGTGATGGAGCAAACCGAGCGTGTTGCGACGCAACTGCAGCGCGGAAGTTAGCGTGAATGCGATAACGGACTGATCCCGCTTCGGAGCTGGCGCCAGATCAAACGCGCGAGTCTGCGCATGCTTGCATCAACGACGCTGGGTGCGGTCGGTTGTTCGGCGCGTGCTGACCGGCGGCACGATGACGCCCATTGTACACTGCTTCACGCGAAAGCTACGTTCCTGGATCGGACATCTCGCGGTAGGTTTGCATCGCGCAAACCTGCGCCGTTACCACGCAGCTCCACTTGTAGCCGCGCGTCCTCGTACCGCAGTGACGCTTGACTATCATGTTAGGAAGCAGCGCCGACCCGGCGCGAAGCGCGCCGGGTCAGTCTGGGAAACGTCCCTCGAGCAGCGGGACAGCCGCGGTCGTACCTCCGAGTACCCCTGGTGGCGAACTACCGGCCGGTCGTCTCGTTGAGCGGCAGGCCAACGCAGGTCGCGTCGTTATTGTATGGCACGCCCTTCTGGTCGACGCCCTGAGCGAAGGGGATCTTGAGACGCAGCTGGTCACCGATGCGATGCCCGGTGAAAAACAGCGTCCGGCGCCGTTCTTCGATGACCTGTGCCTGTATCTGTGCGTCCGTACCGCCGGCGTACGACGGAAGATGGTACTTGGCGCGAATCCGGTTGATCGCGTCGACTGCACTCTGTCCTCCCTCCGCCTCGGCGATGATCAGCTGAGCTTCGTCCCACGACGCGATGGGAATCGGTGAGTTCAGCGACGTGTACTTCGACGAAAGCCACATGGGCGTGACCCCATCTGCGCCCTGGTAGCCCGCGTTCGTCACCACCAGCCGCGAATCCGGAACTCCCTCGACAGTCAGATTCCGGTACGCCGGATCTACCGACAGATGGTGCTTGAGGGCGGTCACATCGTATGCAGAATTCTGGCGGCGGATCGGAGTGACGTCGTAAGTCGCGTTTCCGACGAAGTTCGCTGGAACGAGTTTCGCATCCGCGGCGGCGTCCGCCAATTTTCCAAGATCGAGCCGGACGCGGGCTCGACCGACGAGAGCGGAATTCAGCACCGTCGCGTCCCCCGCAGTGGTAGCGGAGGCGATGGCCTTTGTGAAGCGATCCTCGGCTGCCGTAAGCGCATTCACGGGTGGCTGGACACCGCCCGTGTCCGTGAGCGCGACCGAGCAATACGCTTCGCCGAGCAGCGTATGAACGAAGCCGCTGTACAACGCGGCACGCGCAAGGAGCAACTGGCGGCCCGATACATCGGCGTCCGTAAACCCGCCGATGACCGTGAGCGCATTTTCAGCCTGCTCGCGCGCCGTCATGAGAGGAAGGTACTGCACGAACGCACCACGGTTCGATGCCACTGTTTGGCAGCCGCCGCCGCCACCGTCTGGAATGAAGAACCGCCCACTCCATGACGCGACTTCAGCTCCTCCCGATGCGTTCTGCATCTCGTTCGACCAAGCTGAGGTGTTGTACACATACAGGGCGTACGCGCACTCGAAATCGGCCTGCGCGCTATTGACGAGAAGACCGGCGAGACTCGGATTGCCGAGTGCCGACGCCTCGACGTTGCCAGGCAACTGCACGTCCATAATCCCCTTGCACGCGCTCACAACCATTATTGCAGCAAGGGCAATCGTCGCCTGAGCCGTGCCGATGCGAGCCCAACGATAATGCGTGACCATGTCTTAAGCTCCTCCGCTTGAAGTGCGCATGAGAGTTGTCTTCCGCCAAGCTATTTGCATCGTTCAGTAGCTCAGGCGCACAGTGAACATCGCCGACGACAGAGGCGGAATCACTGTTTGATAGGTCGGGTTCTGGCCGGAACCAGGATTCCGGGTTTCCGGATCGGGGACCCTGACGCCGCCCGGACCGTACGCGTACTCCTGCTTGCGCCAGAGAAGCGCGACATTGTTCCACGCCGCCGCGAGCGATGCGCTCTGCGCACCAACACTGCGCGCCAACCGCGACGGCAACGTGTAGCTCGCCGAAAGCGCGCGCAGCTTTACAAATGACGCATTGTAGTAGCCCAACGGGCCTCTCGGCGCGACGCTCTGATACGCCGCGAAAACAGGATCGGGTGCGCCCGTCCAGATCTTGGCCGTATTCTGGAAGTTGGTATTGGCGAACGAGATGTCACCGTCTTGCGAGTGCTGCCCCAGTTGGAAGTCGACCGTGGCGGTGAGGTTGAGCTTTTTCCAGAGCGTGACCGAATTGGCCATGCTGCCCAGTTGTGTCGGCGGTGAAACTCCCCAGTAGACCTGCGGTGCGCCATTGCAACTGACGGGCGCCTTCCCCGGACCGCCATCGCAGAGCACGTTGGTCAATCTCCCACTTGCGTCGAATTCAGCGTGCACAACGCGAACCATGAAGACCGACGCGATTGGATAGCCAACACGATAGTTCTGAAGCGTCACGCCACCCAAATCATCGACCATGCTGTTAGCGGTCGAATAATTGAGGTTCAAATTCCAACCGAGATTCTCCCGCCTCAGTATGCCGATGTTCATGCCGACCTCATTGCCCCAATTTCGCGTCTCTCCGAGGTTGAGGATCTGGCTGCCGGGAAATCCGGTCTCCGGATGAACCGGAACTTGCACGATCGCGTCCGTGGTCTTTCGACGGTAGTGCGTGTACTCGATCGTCACCCGGTCACCCCCCAAGCCCATGTCGAAACCGAGTTCCAGTTCTGTGCCGCGCTCGGGCTTCAGAGCGGGGTTACCGATGGAGGAGGGTGACACGGCTGGATTTGCACCCGGCCCTGTAATCGGCGAGTAGAGTCTCAGCGCAGCGAATGCATCCGGTTGCTGTCCCGCCTGGCCCCACGAGAAACGCGGGCGTAATGAGCTGACCCAGTTGGCTAATCTCAGATTCTTGAAGAACGGCTCCTCACTCAACACCCATGACCCGCTCAGCTTCGGGTAGTACGCCGCCTTGTAGTCCTTGCCGAACGCGCTGTTGCCATCGCCTCGAACGGCAGCCGTTAGGAATCGCCGGTCCTGCGAACCGAATGTCTCCTGGACATAGAAGCCAAGAGACTTGCTTTCGACGAACGTCTCGTTCGCGACGGTCGAGGCCGAGCCACCAATCGCCGTGACGGCCGGGGTCGGGAAGTTATCGCCCACGGCCGTGACGTCCGTCTCCGCGTGTCGGTAATACTGCGCGCCGACTGATGTCGCGGTGGTTAGCCCGACGACGTCCTTTTTCACGGTCGCCGAATAGTCCAGCGTGTAGTACGGGATAGTCACATTCTCGAGCGTCTTCTCGCCACCAACACGAGCGCCCTGAAAGTTGATCTGGCCATCCGGAACCCTTGGGAATAGGACCTGATTGGTGTTTGAACCGATATCGGTACCGACTTTGATCTCCTGGGTGAACCACGCCCACGGCGAGTTCGTGACATCGAGGCCGCCCGTAAAGCGGTTCACCTTCGAGCGCGAGTCGACCGAGGCGGCCACTGACGGCAGGGCATACCGCCAGCCGTGCGTGTTCCCACCGAGCAACGAAGGCGAAGCCCATACCGACATGTCCCAGATTCCGAATTGGTCCGCCGCTTGGGCAAAGCGAGTCTGGCTTTGCGTGAAATTCATGTTCAGGTTGACCTTCCACGTCGTCGATGGGATCAGTGAGAGATTGACGCGGGCTGACCCCACGTTCTCCCAATTGTAGGGGACGATCCCCTGATTCTTCGACATTTCGCCCGACATGAAGTACCTAATGGCATCCGTTCCACCGCTCAGGTTGGCGTTGACGCTGCGGAGTGGTCCGACCGTGAAGAGCTCCTGCCCATTGTTCTGTTGCTTGTACAGATCGAAGACGCTGAAGCTGTCAACGAGCTGCGTCGTTGGGTCCTTGCCATACACCATCCCGAGTTTATCGCGCGCGTCGGCGAGCCAGTTTGCGCCTTCACGCATCATGATATCGAGTTTCGGCGCTCCGGACGCGCCGTGCTTCGTTATGATCTGGATCACTCCGTTTGACGCTTCGGTTCCGTACAGCGTTGAGGCAGCAGGTCCTTTGATGATCTGGATCGACGCGATGTCTTCCGGATTGAAGTCGTTCAGGCGAGATACCGGACGACCTTCGCGAATGGCCGGGCCCTCCGAAGTGCTGTTATTAATTCGCACGCCATCGACGTAGATGATGGGCTGTGAATTGAGCGAAAGGCTCATTGCGCCACGGATATTGATCGCACTGCCAGAGCCGACGTTGCCGGCAACCGGCATGACCATTATTCCAGGCGCATTCTGGCCAATCAATTGCCCGACATTGAGAATGGGCTGATCCTTCTGGTCGACCGGATTGATTTGAGCGAGAGCATTGCCGACTTCGCGCGCCTTGGTTCCACCCGCCGTGCCGGTGACGACCACTGCATTGAGCGAGAGCGGTGCCGTTTCCATCGCGAAGTTAACAGTCACGGTTTGTCCATCCCCGACAGACACCGTCCGGTCGATCACCTTGTATCCGATGAGCCGTGCGTGAAGCTCAACCTGGCCTGCAGTCACACCGACGATCCGGTACTTGCCCGCCGCGTCAGCGGTCGCGCCGAGCCTGGTGCCAACAACGCTCACGTCCGCACGCGGCAACGGCTGACCCGTACCGAGGTCAGTCACAGTGCCGGTGATCGTGCCGACGAACGCTGCAGGTTCGATGACGCCGCTGATCTTCGCTGCGAACGCCGGTGATTGCTTCGGCAGGTCAGAGTCAGCCCGTGCCATCGGCTCGACGACGATCTTGTCGTCGACAGCTGCATACCGGAATCCCGTGTTCGCGAGAAGTACACGTAACGCCGTCTCGACAGTCGCACCCTGACACGCGCAACTGACATGCGGTCGTGCTGGAAGCATACTCGGACTGAAAACGATGTTCACGCCGGAGGCCCGCGACAGTGCGGTTAGCGCGGTTGCAACTGACACCGAGTCAATGTTGAGCCGCGCCGGGCGTTCGAGTAAGTGCGGGCGATTCCAACGATACGCGACTTGCACAGATTGTATCGCGGCAGCTGCGTCCGAGCGCTGCGCGTGCAACGATGGACCCGCAATGACACCGAGCGCTAAAACGCCGCTGAACAGAACGATCCGCTGCATGGTTCTCTCCGTGGTGATAAACTGAGCGATCCAACCGAGTACTTCTGTGCGCCCGCATTTAGGTGCACATTGATGCGACGGTGCGCGCTGGCCGCATCAGGCCTATTTGCGTGCCGCAATCCTTGCTCTTGGTTGTGCAGGAACCGGTGCCGCGTGCAGCTGTCCCTCGCGGATTGTCACGCCACCATCGTCATCACGTATGCACTCGGCGTCGGTGATGCGGCATAACACTCCGAGCACCGTATCCAGCGGTTCGTTGTCAAACCACCCAGTTACTGTGCGGGTACGTAACGCTGGATCGGCAATGCTGATCCGGACGCCGTATTGTTTGCCGATTTCGCCGACGGCGCTGATGAGCGGCGTGTCGCGGAAGAGAAATACCATCCTCATCCACCTCAGCTGCAGATCCGGATCCGCGAACGACGTAACCACCGGCGCTGTGTGGCTGGTCGCGCTCGCCTCGTTACCCGCGTCGACGTCGACGTACACGCCGCCCGCGAACAGCGCGACCCGCCCCTCGACCACACGGACGTGGATGCTATCGGAGCTGGACACTAGTTCGAACCGCGCGTTGAGCGCGCGTGCAATGCCCGCCCGGGATCGAACAATGAACGGATCCTTATTGGTCCTTGCGACAGCGAGAAACGCGCGTCCGTCGAGCCACGCATCACGCCGCCCGCCTCGGCGCGCAACGCTCAATCGGCTGTGCGGTCCGAGATGTACGATGCTTCCGTCAATTAGAGTGGTGGTCGTGGGTTCGCTGTCACTGATCACGAGCTCAGCGAGTCCGTTCCCGACGGTCGTGCCCGGCGGCTGTATCATGCGAGTGACTCTGACGCTCACTAGAAGCATGGCCGCCGCCGCCGTTGCCAGCCACGCGCCAGTCGCAACGCGAGACCGAGAACGAGCCGCAGCAGCACGCCGGAGCTGGGCCATCTGAATCACACACTCGGCTTTTGGTGGCGACGCAAGCTGCAATTCACCAGACGCCGACATACTCCAGTCGGCGCGTCCGGTGACCTCCCATACGCGGACAAGCTCCTCGTAGTGACGACGATTCTCGGCTGACAGAGCGCACCAGTCGCGGAGCGCGCGGTTCGCGAACTCGTTTGACTCGACATCTCGGAATGGGGTGTTCGTGTCGTCCACGCTATCACTCGCTCGAGGGATTTGTCTGGTAAACGCAGCTGGCGGCTGCCGCCAACTGCGTTCGATTGACACAACACCTCACGTGGCCGGGACTACCACTCCGCGTTTAACTCAACGGAGAAGTCGGCGCCGGAAGCTATCCGGCAGACTCACCGGCGACGCGTGATAACAGTTCCCGAAGTGGACCGGCGGTGTCTTTCACGCCTGGATCTGTGAGGTACGGCGCCAGTGCACCGCGAAGCTGTTCGAGCGCCGTCGCCATGTGATTTGAGACCGTCTGCGACGAGATCCCCAGGGCCTCGGCGACCTGACGATGAGTCAGCCCGTGATGCCGAACAAGCAGAAACACTTCCCGCCTCCGCGATGGCAGCTTCGCTATCGCGCAGGTCACGGCAGCTTGCAACTCATGCAAATGCGTAGCATCGTCCGCTCGCGCAGAGCCCGACTCTTCGCGCGGCTGTACCTCACGCCATCTAAGCCGAACACGCCGCCAGCGACGTTCATTCAGCGCGAGATTTCGTGCGACGCGGTAGAGGAATGCCACCGCCGAATCTGTCGAACGTCGCGCGTCCTGATGCGACCAGAGCCGTATGAATGCGTCCTGTACGATGTCCTCGGCGTCATCATGGCCTCCAAGTATGCCGGCCACATACGCGACGAGTGGCCGCCATCGCTCGCGCAGAGCGGCTTCCAGTACGGCGCGTGCGGCACTCGTGTCGACATCCGATTGCGGCGGAACGTCGGACGTGTGTTTGACCAGCCGTAAGTCTGGCTCGCGATATTTCTGCATTGCCTGCACGGGACGTGGTGAATTGCCAAGCGCGGAGACAATATCATGAGGGCATGGGACACGCAAGGGAGCGCAGTGTCGCTATCAGCTCTCCAACGCAGTTCGCTATACGGCTCGCAACGTCGTCGCAGCTGCCCGTGCGCGTGACGGAAAATGCAAAATGGAATTAGCCGTATATAGATCGCGCGATACCATTGATGCCGGTATCGGCGTCACGCGGCACGACGACGCACCATACGGCGTTACGCCTGTCGTCCAGCGTCAAGCCGAAGCGGGATTTTAAAATGAACGCGCGCTCGGTCGTTCGGGACGAGCGAGCCCGGGACATGTCGTAACACGCGTAGCTTGATGATCAGATCACGGTGCGCAGATTCGCTGCGAATGGATCACAGCGATAATTGCGGCTCTCGCTACTTCCTGCCCTGCTCCGACAGCAATGCGGCAAGCGCAGCGACCAGCGCCGCCTCCGGACCCATCTGCTTGCTGCCGCGCACCTCGAGCTCGCCGGAGCGTACACGACGCGAGACCTGCGCAAGCTGCGTTGCAATGTGGTCCTGCATCGATCCGCTGGATCTGTCCCATTCGGTGGACGACCACTCCTCCGCCGCGCGCTGCTCTTCTGCTGGCGGTACGGTGAGATTCGCGACTGCGTGCCAGTCGAATGCGTCGCGCTCCTCTGACACCCATGCCTCGGGTGCGGCGGAAGCGTGGCCCGCCTGCTGGCCGGCCTGCTGGCTGTCCTGCGCGACGTCGGCTGTCTTGTCGGTGCCGGCTTCCTGCGCATTTCCGCCGGCGGTCGCCGCCCACGCATCTGCCGGCTCCGCAATTTCGTTTACAATCGCGTCCTCGGAGCCGGACGGCGTGGCGCGGAGGTCGTCGATCGGAACGAGGTCAGGCTCGAGCGCGGTTGCGGGCGTTGCGGGCAACGGTGCTCCGGGAGCGCCGCTTACCTCGTGTTGAGCCTCGTACGTCCCCCACGGGCTGCGCGATGTTCGTTGCATGAATTCATCATCGGCATCCTGGTGCGATTCTGGCTCGTCCCGGACAAATTCGTCGATCGACGGTAGCGTCGCCGTCGCGACGGCTTCCGGACTTCCGGATACGTTGAACGTGTTTTCGAACGAGTGTCCGACACGATCGACCACGAACTCCGTGATCAGAGGAAGGGTCTCGCTCGAGACGCGCGCCGCGGGCGGCACAAACGGTGGAAGCATTCCGGCCAAGTTAACTCTCCCAACTCTCTTTGCCCAGCAGGGGGACGAACCGCACGGGGCCCGCCTCCACCTGCTCCAGCGCGTCGCCGCGCCGAGTTATAACGTTGAGGATCTGCTCCTCTCGCTCGCCTAGCGGTATCAAAAGGCGACCGCCATCGGCAAGCTGCTCCACATACGCGGGAGGGACCGTCGGCGCGGCGGCGCTTACCAGAATCGCGTCGTACGGACCGTATTGCCGCCAGCCTAGCGTCCCGTCTCCCAACAGGAAGGATACGTTGCGGACGCCGATCTCGCCCAGAACGTCACGGGCACGGTCCAGCAGGGCGCCGATTCGCTCCACCGAAAACACCTGTGCGGTCATTCTCGCCAGAAGCGCAGTCTGGTATCCCGAGCCAGTGCCGATCTCGAGAACGCGTTCCCCTCCAGTGAGATGAAGCAGTTCCAGATACCGCGCGTGAATACTCGGCTGCGATATCGTCTGTCCGCTGCCGATTGGCAGTGACGAATCTTCATAGGCGCGATGGCGCACGCCGGTCGGGACGAATCTGTGGCGCGGCACCTCGTCGATCGCGTGCAGCACTGCAAGGTCGCGAATACCCTGCTCCTGCAGGAGCTGAACGAGGTGTCGTCGCGCCCCGAGGTACTCGTTTTCGGCTACCGGCGCCACCAACTCTCCGCGGATTCTATCATAGGGCCATTTGTCAGGTCGAGGTGAAGTGGTGTCACTGATATGTAGCCTTGCTCGACGGCGCGGTAATCCGAATCCTCACCACCGGTCCATGACATCGATCCGGCACCGATCCAGTAGAGTGGTCGTCCCCACGGATCGCTCATGGGGCGAATCGAATTGGTGAATTGACGCCGTCCGAGTCGCGTGAGCTTGACACCCTTCACGTCTCCACCGAACACGGGAGGGAGATTGACGTTGAACAGTGTGGTGTTCGGCACATCGAGCGAAGTGAGTTCGCGCAGCAGATCCACCACGGCGGGAAGGTGCAGCTCGAGTTTCTCGGACTCGGATCGCATCTCGCCGCCCGCGAACGAGAGCGCGATGGACGGGACGCCGAGTACCAGACCTTCCATCGCCGCCGCGACCGTACCCGAGTACAGGACGTCCTCGCCCATGTTCATGCCGTGATTGATTCCGCTCAGCACCCAGTCCGGTCGCTCGGGCATCAGTCCTTCGATCGCGAGCATCACGCAATCGGTTGGCGTGCCGTCCACCTGGTATCGTGTATCGGAAAGTTGAACGGGACGGAGCGGACGGTGCAGAGTGAGCGAGTGACTCGTCGCACTCTGCTCACGATCCGGTGCCACCACCGTGACCTCGCCAAGCTGCGACGCCGCGCGAACGAGCACGTCAAGTCCGGCCGCGAACACACCGTCGTCGTTGCTGCACAGGATCTTCACAGATTGTTCATTTGATTGAAAGCGTCAGGAACGAAACACAGCTGCACGATGACTCCACAGCACGCGCGCGACGCGCCAGCTGTCGACCAGTTCCCGGAAATGACTTGGCGGCCCGTATATCGTCGGCACGGATACTTCGGTGATGCGATATCCACGATGCGACGCACGCACGATGAAATCGGTTTCGTATTCGTACCGGTCGCCCTGTGCCTCTATGGCCGCGACCACTTCGGGACGAAAGGCGCGAAAACCCGACTGGCTGTCGGTGAGACGCAAGCGCGTGACCGCGCGCGTCGCGGCGGTGGACACCAGGTTCGCAATGCGGCGATGCGGCGGTACCGACGGCAAGCCGATCTCCCGGGTTCCGATCACGATATCGGCAACACCGAGCGCGTCGAGCAGCCGTGGCGCGAATGCGGGATCGTGCTGACCGTCGGCGTCGAGGGTGACAACCTGGCTACGCGGAAAGTGCTCCGCTGCATACGCGAACGCCGCGCGCAGTGCCGCTCCCTTGCCGCGATTCGACTCGAAGCAGATCACGTGATCGCACGCACGCTTCAGCACGCTGCGCGTCGAGTCGAGCGAGCCGTCGTCGACGCCCAGCACGAACACGGCACCCATGTGCCTGCGCACGGAAGCGACGACAGTTGCAACGGTGGCATCCGCATCGAACGCTGGCAGAATGCACACCGGCACGCCGGTCACTGCCGGCGCATCGGTTCGATCGATCACTCGGCGACCTCTGCCGCTTCCTGATCGGCGGCGGACTCTTCGACGTCGACGCCGTCGAGCGCACCCACTATTCGCTGCAGATCGCGCTCGAGCGCGTCAACCGTGCTGGATGCGAGGGCATCACGCGTCGCGGCCTTGAGCGCGCCGTTCTTTCTGTATTCATCCACGCGGGCGCGCGCGCCCTCGATCGTGTACTTGTCGACGTACAGCAATTCCTTGACGAGCATGATGAGCTCGACTTCGCGGCGCTGATACACGCGGTTGCCGGAGCGGTTCTTCGCGGGATGGAGAAAGCGGAACTGGCTTTCCCAGTAGCGAAGCACGTGCGGCTTGAGATCGGTAAGGTCGCACACATCACCGATCGAGAAGAATTCACGGACTGGTATGGTGGCCACGATTTCTCCCTTCACTCGTCGCGCTCGGCGCGCGGATCCCGGTTCATCAAATCGACGATCGCATCGCGCGGCGTCTGACCATCGAACAGTACGGCAAAGACTGCATCCACGATCGGCATGTCCACTCCGGCCCGTTCCGCGAGCTCACGCGCAGACCGCGTCGTGATAACTCCTTCCGCAACGGTATCGCGTCCAGCGAGCGCCTCGTCCAGTGATTTGCCGGCACCGATTTCGACGCCGAGCGAGCGGTTGCGGCTCAGTTGACCAGTGCAGGTGAGCACGAGGTCGCCCATGCCGGCGAGTCCGGCAAATGTAGCAGGATCGGCGCCAAGCGCGACGCCAAGCCGCGTCATCTCGGCGAGTCCCCGCGTGATCAGAGCGGCGCGCGCGTTGAATCCGAGGCCCAGTCCCTCGGCGATCCCGGTCGCGACAGCCATCACATTTTTTACCGCGCCGCCGAGCTCTACACCGATCACGTCGTGCTGCGTATAGACGCGAAATGCCGACCCGTGAAAAAGTCGCTGTACCTGTTCCGCCGGCGCGCGTTGGGTGGACGCCGCGACGATCGCGGCGGGCTGGTTCCGAGCAACCTCCGCGGCGAAGGTTGGACCAGAGAGAGCTACCGCTCCGGATCGTCCGAAGACGTCGGCCGCGACTTCCGTCATGCGCGACAGCGAATGCTGCTCGATACCCTTGGATGCGACGACGACGATCGCATCGCGCGACAGATATGGCTGCGCGGACTCTGCAACTGCTCGCGTCACATGCGAAGGCGCGACGAGTACGACGAACTCCGCGCCGGACACGACATCCTTCACGTCCGTCGACGCAACAATGGACGGAGAGAGATCGATATCCGAAAGGAAACGATTGCAATGTGCGCTGTTTACGGAATCCGCGACATCAGGCTCGTACGCCCAGAGCCGGACGTCGTGCTCGTTACGCGCGAGCCGGTCGGCAAGCGCGGTGCCCCATGCACCGGCGCCCAGCACGGCGCACTTCATTGCGGCTTGCCTCTCACGTTGCGTGCGGTGGCTGGGGGCCGACGTTGCTGGTGTGCGCACCCTTGAAGCGATGCTCCTCGCCGCGCCGCAGACGCCCGATGTTCGCGCGATGGGTGAAGAACACAAACAGCGCGACCACGATCGATGCGATGAAGAACGGATCCGATATCGCAACACCGCTGAAGAAGAAGGCGAACGGGAGCGCGAGTGCGGCACTGAGCGATGCGACGCTCACGTAGCGCGACGTCGCGAATACGACGATCCATACCGCGAACGCAATCACGGCGGGCAGCCACGCCACGCCAAGGAATACACCACCGGCCGTCGCCACACCCTTGCCGCCCTTCTGACCGAGCAGGAAAATCGGGCGCACGTGGCCGATGATTGCAGCACCTCCGACCGCGAGGCTGATCAACTCGGGCTGCGCTGCACCGGTGAGCGCCGGCAGAAAGAACACCGGGAGGAAACCCTTCAGCGTATCGACGATGAACACCACCGCGCCGATTCGAATCCCGAGCACGCGCACAACGTTGGTCGCGCCCAGGTTTCCCGAGCCGTGCTGTCTGAGGTCGATCCCCCGCCACTTGCCGGCAAGGTACGCGGACGGAATGGAGCCGGCGACGTAGGCGATCACTATCGCGACGACTACCGGAAGATGGATGGCGCCCATCTACGCCGATTTACGCCGCAGCACGATGTTGAGCGGATTTCCCGTGAAGCCGTATGCCGCTCTGAAGCCGTTGTGCAGAAAACGGATGTAATGCTCCTGCACGAGATCAGGATGGTTTCCGAAGACCGCGATGGTCGGCGGCGCAGTTTCCACCTGCGTTGCATAGTTCAGCTTTATCTCACGGCCGGCAGCCTGCGGCGGCTGGCGGCGTGCGAGCAGACTCTGAAGTGTGTCGTTGATGTCCGATGTCGAGATTCGCTTCTCACGCTCGGATTCGACCTGCAGAATCAGGTCGAACAGCTTCGTGACGCGCTGGCCCGTAAGTGCCGACGTGAAGACGAAAGGAACGAAACCGAGATACGGCACCTTCTCGACGATCTCCTTCTCGAACTTCGCCGCAGTATTGTTCTCCTTCTCCTTCAGGTCCCATTTGTTGACGACGACGATCAGTGCGCGTCCCGAATCCCACGCCATGGTGGCGATCTTGAGATCCTGATTATGCAACCCTTCGACCGCATCGATGACGAGAATGCAGACGTCGGAGCGCTCGATCGCGCGGCGAGTGCGCAGCGAGGAATAGAACTCGATGCCGTCATCGATCTTCGCCTGACGCCGGAGGCCGGCCGTGTCGATGAAGATGAAATCGCGCCCGTGATACTTGAACGGCGTATCAATAGCGTCCCGGGTTGTTCCAGCCACTTCGGAGACGACGAGCCGCTGCTCGCCCAGCATGCGGTTCACGAGCGAGGACTTCCCGACATTTGGACGCCCGACGACGGCGACACGAATCGCGTTGGTTTCTTCCTCAGTCGTTTCCGGGAGCAGCGCGGTTATCGCATCCAGCAGATCACCTGATCCCTTGCCATTGGTCGCTGATACGGGGATCGGCTCGCCGGCGCCGAGTCTGTAGAACTCGTAGAAATCCGTGCTCGCGGGATCGTCCACCTTGTTGGCGATGACCATCCATGGCTTGCCCGACTCGCGCAGCAGGTCCAGCACTTTCGCATCGTTGGGATGTACACCGAGCTGGGCATCGACAACGAATGCGAGCAAGTCCGCTTCGGCGATGGCTTCGAGAACCTGTTTGCGGATCTCACCATCGATCGCTTCACGCGTATTCTCCGGCAGACCGCCCGTGTCGACGAGCCAGAACGATCTTCCATTCCACTCGGCGCGTCCGAAGTGGCGATCTCGCGTGGTGCCCGCTTCCTCGCTCACGATCGCGGTGTGCCCCCCCACGATCCGGTTGAAGAGCGCCGATTTGCCGACGTTGGGCCGTCCAATGATCGCAACAACGGGTGTGCCGCTCATGCTGCAACCCCGCTCGGCTCGGACGCAAGGACGTCGATGAAGTCGTACGAGGGAAATACAGGCATGGGTAGCGATTCGCGAAGCGCGATGAATGAGGCGTCGTCCAGAAAAATTCCGTCTTCGTTGATGGTTTCGGCGGGGATCAGCGCCAGGTCCAGGTCGTGCCGGTCAGCAAGTGACCGCCGAATGTCCGCACCGACGAGCAGGCCCGACGCGGTAGTGGTGGGTCCGAACAGTGAATTTTCCGCGACGATCAGCTCGAACTGTGCACCGGTCGCGCGGGCAAGCTGGTCGAGCAGTGGCGGCATGAGCGATCTCATGGAAACGCCTGTCACGACACCGATACGGCGCCCCGGCATCGATGGCAATTGCGATACGCCATCGCGAACCCGAACGCGCAACAGCGCGACCGACCCAATTCCGTTTTCGATCTGTGCGAAATCGCCGTAGTGCTCTTCGCCGGGAAGCTCGCGTTCGGCCAGTAGATACAGCTCGTCCGAGCCCACGACCCAGGACATTCCGCGCTCGCGCATTCCGCGCTCGCTCCACCGCTCGACGTGCTCGAGCAATGTGCGCGCAGTGTCGCGATCCATCGATTTGCCGGTGTAGAGATGCGAAAACTGCGTGAGGCCGACCGGGATCACAGCCGCGGAGATTACCGAGTCGCCCATGTTCCAGAGATCCTGCAGCGACTCTTCCAGAACCGCGCCGTCATTCAGACCCGGGACGACGACCATCTGACAGTGAAACTGAATTCCGCCTTCGCCTAGCCGACTGAGCTGCTCGATGATGTTCGGAACCTTGGGATTGTTGAGGACTACCTTGCGCGTCTCCCAGTTGGTTGCATGGACCGACACGTAAAGCGGAGAGAGACGGTATTCGAGGATGCGCTTGATGTCGCGCTCCTTGACGTTCGACAGCGTCGCGAAGTTGCCGTACGCGAACGACAGTCGATAATCGTCATCGCGCAGATACAGCGGTTTGCGAAGTCCCGTGGGAAGTCCTTCGATGAAACAGAATTCGCAGCGGTTGGCGCACTGCCGCACGCGCGGCGGCTCGAGCATGATGCCCCAGGGCTCGAGCTCGGGGCGCTCGACTTCGAAGATGACCGTCTCACCGTCGGGCTGCCTGACTTCGACAACTACCTCATCCTCGGCGGAGAGAAATTCCCAATCGAGGAAGTCGGAAATGGCGCGCCCATCGACGCTCAGAATCTCCGTCCCCGGGACAATTCCAAGCTCCGCGGCGACGCTATCTGGCTGGACCCGGGCGACTCGTACCATAACCTGATAAATTTAGAGCCTTGAGGCCCGAAATCCAAGCATTACAACGAGTTACGTCGCCTGAGATGCAAGATTGGTGACTGCGGGGGCGCCCGGATGCAAAAAATGCAACGCGGCTGGCTAGATTGCTCGCTGCCGGGTGTGATTTGGCCAATCTGGCGATATTCCAAACTGGGGTGCTTCCGGGCTGCCGGATCTCCTCTGACAGGCATAAGCAGACAAAATCGGAGCACTGTTGAGTAAAGGCAAAGACGGCGGTACGGCTACCGCGACCCGGAGTCCCAAGGCCGAGAAGGCAGACCACTCAGGCGTGTTGCGCGACTACGAAATCGCCTACATGAGCCGGCAGGTCAGCACGCTGGCCCGCGGCGAGGTGATGCTGGGCAGGGCGATGTTCGGAATCTTTGGCGACGGAAAGGAAGTCGCACAGGTCGCTCTGGCGCGGGCCTTCCAGCCTGGCGACATCCGATCTGGCTACTATCGCGATCAAACCCTCATGTTCGCGCTCGGGCTGCTCACGGTTCAACAGTTCTTCGCTCAGCTGTATGCGCACGCCGACATCGCCGCCGATCCCGCGTCGGGCGGGCGCGGGATGAATGCGCACTTCGGCACGCGGATGCTGGACGATCAGGGGAGATGGAAGAACCTCACCGATCAGTATCAGTCCTCGGCCGACAGCTCGCCCACCGGCTCGCAGATGCCGCGCTTGCTGGGCCTCGCTTACGCATCCAGGCTGTACCGCGAATTGAAGGACCTGCACCAGTTCACTCAGTTCTCGCACAACGGGAACGAGATAGCATTTGGAACGATCGGGAATGCATCATGCGCGGAGGGCGTATTCTGGGAAGCCGTGAACGCCGCCGGCGTGTTGCAGGTCCCGATGCTGTTGTCGGTGTGGGACGACTGGTACGGCATCTCGGTGCCCAACGACATGCAGGTGACGAAAGGAAGTATCTCGGAGCTGCTGCAGGGCTTTCGGCGGACTCCTGAAAAGAAGGGATTCGAGCTGGAAGTCGTTCGCGGATGGGATTACGCCGCGCTCGTCGAGACGTTTCAGCGCACCGCTGACGTCGTTCGCCGCAATCACGTTCCCGCTGTCGTCCACGTAACCGAGATGACACAACCGCACGGTCACTCGACGTCCGGAAGCCACGAGCGCTACAAGTCCCCAGAGCGGCTGAAATGGGAGAAGGAACACGACGGAATCTCGCGGTTTCGTGAATGGATCATCAAGCAGAAGATCGCATCCGCGGCAGAGCTCGACGCGCTGCAGGAGCATGCGATGGACGAAGCACGCGCTGGTCGTGACGGAGCCTGGCGCGCGTATCAGTCGCCGATCAACGCGGAAAAGGACGAGCTGCATGCTCTGATCGCCGCGGCGGCCGGCAACGCAACCGGATCGTCCGCGACGACGCTCGCTACGATCGCAAGCGATCTCGCCGCTCGCACCACCCCGTTGCGACGTGAGGTCGCGGCAGCCGCCCACGAGGCGATCGTTGCGTTGCGCGATGCACCATCGGTCGCGGAGCCACTGATTCAGTGGAAGCGCGCGCAGGAAGCGCTGATGGACAACCGCTACCACGCCGAGCTGTATTCCGAATCGAGTGAATCAGCGCTGGCGGTGCCCGTCGAAGCACCGATCTATCCGGACGACGCACCCGACGTCGATGGCTACATGGTGCTCAACGCATGCTTCGACGCCGCGCTCAGGCGCGATCCGCGCGTCATTGCGTTCGGCGAAGACGTCGGCAAGCTTGGCGACGTGAACCAGGGCTTCGTGGATCTGCAGGCTCGCTACGGCGAGCTGCGCGTCGGCGATACCGGAATCCGAGAGTGCACGATAATCGGTCAGGCCATCGGCATGGCGATGCGCGGTCTGCGTCCGATCGCGGAGATCCAGTACCTGGATTATCTGCTGTACGCGCTTCAGGTGATGTCGGACGACCTTGCAACGCTGCGCTACCGCACACGCGGTGGCCAGAAAGCTCCCGTGATAGTTCGCACGCGCGGCCATCGTCTCGTGGGAGTGTGGCACTCCGGCTCTCCGATGGCCATGATGCTCGGCTCGCTGCGCGGAATGTACGTGCTCGTCCCGCGTGACATGACGCGCGCCGCGGGTTTCTACAACACGCTGCTACAGGGCGACGACCCGGCGATAGTCGTCGAGGTTCTCAACGCGTATCGCGTCAAGGAGAAGCTCCCCGCCAACATCGGGACGTTCACCATGCCACTGGGCGTTCCCGAGATACTGCGCGAAGGTTCCGACGTGACGGTCGTGACGTACGGCGCGTGCTGCAAGATCGCGCTCGACGCCGCGCGCCTGCTGGAGGAGAACGCAGGTGTGCGTGTCGAAGTGATCGACGTGCAATCGCTGCTGCCGTTCGACATCAACGGCCTGATCGTCGAATCACTGAAGAAGACAAACAAGGTTCTCTTTCTGGACGAGGACGTTCCTGGCGGCGCGACCGCCTACATGATGCAGGAAGTGCTGGAGCGTCAGGGAGGATTCTACTGGCTCGACTCGGCTCCGCGCACGCTGTCTGCAGCCGCGCATCGCGCTGCCTACGGCCGTGATGGCGATTACTGGTCAAAACCGAATGTGGAAACGGTATTCGACGCCGTTTATGAAATTGTGCGAGAGACCGACGTCGCGAGGTTTCCAGCACTGGGAGTGTAGCATCGCGCGGGACGGCGAGGTGCCGTTACAGCGGTCCCCTCGCCGCCCTCCCCCCGCCCGCTACGACAGCAGCGCCCCCGCATGTCCCCTGCCCTCGCCGGAGATGCGTAAGAGGACTCCGACGCCAAGCCAGCTGGCGAGCATGAACGAGCCGCCGTAACTGAAGAATGGCAGCGGGATTCCGGTGATTGGCATGAGGTTGAGCGTCATGCCGATGTTCACCACAACGTGAACGAGCCAGCACGACATCAACCCGAATGCGGCCAGACTGCCGAACGAATCGTTCGCGCGTGACGCGATCCGTGTCGCGCGGAGCAGCAGCGCAAGGAACAGGGCCAGAGCGAGCGCGACTCCGATGAATCCGAGCTCCTCGCCCACGACGGCGAAGATGAAGTCGGTGTGCTGTTCGGGCAAAAAGCCACTGCGCTTCTGCGTGCCAAGCGTGAATCCGTTGCCGAGCAGGCCGCCTGAGCCGATCGCAATCTTGGATTGCAGCACGTGATAACCGGAGGCGCGCGGATCCGCCGACGGATCCAGGAATACCTTGAGCCGGTTCTGCTGATAGGGCGCAAGTTTTTCCCACAATATCGGCGCGATGACACCGGTGACCACGTTCGCGACTACGAGCACGATCCCTTCGAGCAGATATGGCTTGTACCACAACACCAGCGCTATCAGAACAAGGAACCATGCACCCCAGAGCCCTGTGCTGAACGACAGCACGAGGCTCACGACCGGGCTTGCAAGCAGTACCAGCAGCGGCCACGGAACCCCTGACCAGAACAACATCCCGAAGAAGATTCCGACGAAGACGATCGCCGAGCCAAGATCCGGCTGCAGCATGATCATGATGAATGGCACGCCGACAACAAGTCCCGGTTTCCATAACTCCAGCAGCGACTTGGGCGCTTCTCGTCGCTCAGCGAGCACCTTTGCGAGCATCAGCACGACGATGATCTTCGCAAGCTCCGCGGGCTGGCCGAGGCGGTGGCCGCCGATCGCCAGCCAGCTTCGCATGTGACCATTTGCGCCTGTTCCCGTGCCGAGCACCAGCAGCGACGCCAGCGTGAGCAACGTGAGCAGATACGCCGGCCACGTGACCCACTCGATCAATCGTACGGACGAGTTCCCGATCCCCCATGCGCACAGCACACCAAGACACAGCCACAGCAGCTGAGACTTCCACAGTGGCGCTACGTACGTCGGTATGTCGGTCTGGCCAGCGGAATACACGATCGCTACGCCGAACAGCGAAAGGGCTATGGCCGTCGCGGCCAGTGGATAGTCGGTGAGCGTATTTCGGAACATCAGCCCTCGGACTGGACGGCCGTGACGGGTGCAACCTTGAGATAGTGCGCGATGATCGACGATGCGACGTGAGCAGCGCGGCCACCGTGGCCACCGTACTCCAGCATCA
>Ga0134128_10003092_pt1 | contig 20359 bp, 13 predicted proteins | sample KB31754_FD_96462 | JGI IMG/M metagenome (GOLD analysis project Ga0134128, IMG submission 96462) | Terrestrial soil microbial communities with excess Nitrogen fertilizer from Kellogg Biological Station, Michigan, USA - KB3-175-4 | ecosystem: Environmental > Terrestrial > Soil > Unclassified ...
CAAAAGGGCATTGCGGACCCGGGGCTGCCGGCCCAGCCACAAACCCAGCGGAATGGCCAGCAACGCCGCGACGTAATAACCCACGAAGACTCTCCACAACGAAGCCACGACGTCATTGACCAGCCTGCCGGCCCTGAACTCTTCTTTAAAACTCAGTAATACCTGGCCGGGCGAAGGCAATGCATAAGCGGGAAAGAACCCCGTCCTGCAGGCGAGCCACCAGATAAAAAGTGCAACGATAAAAACAAGCAGGCCGGGGATAACCTTTTTCATGCGAACAACAAGCTTGAAAAACATTCAAAAAATTTGAAAAACGTTCCCGGTCTATACGCAAAAGCAAGTAGGACATCAAGTTACTGATTTTTTGCCAATTTCGGCGCGTTTTTCCGGAGATCGAAATATTTACAAATGGGGCCCACCAGGAAAAGCGCATAGAAAGGCGCATAGATATACCCATACAACCTCAGGACGAACTCCACCAGCGCGACCCCGATCACCACGAGAATGCGGCCTCTTTTGGTTGACACCCCGGTTGCCGGTTCGGTGACCATGAAGAAAACGAACAGCTGATACATCGGCCCGGTGAGCGGCGACAACTCGGCCAGAAAGGCGTCATGGGTGATCAGGCTGCGGACCCAGGCCAGGACGGCAAAGCTGATCACATAGGCGATAGAGACGTGCAGACGTTTGGCCCGGTTGACGATCACCAGCCCGAGACACCAGATCACGGCCATCGCCGCGAGGTTATTGCCCCATTGGATGCTCAAGCCGGCCACGGCAAGCGGCGCCATGAACAGCATCCAGGAAACGCCGAAATTCGATGGGTTCCACAAATGCCGGCCCTTGTAACGCAGCACGTATTTGGATAGGATCGAGAGCAGCGCACACATCGCATACGGCCACATCATGTTGGACCGGATGAGGATGCCGATGCTGATCCCGCTGATATAAGCGCTGGCAAGGTTCTTCCGCGTATGCAACACCGTTCTGGCCAGGATGATCTCCGAGATCAGGCAGGTTACCACCGAGACTACCAGATTGAGATAGCTGTCCAGGATACCATAGGTGAACTGACCGACCAGCAGGATCAGGGTGAGAAAGGCGGGCGGGACATATTTGAAGTTCTCCGGAGTCCAGAGGCGGCTGAGCTTATTACTGGGGACGGTCTCTACATTCGCTTCGGGCATCGGGTTTTAGCTTTTATTTTCTCTAATAACGTGAACACTATCGATGGCGGGGCTCGCCAGCTCGTCTTTACGGCCGGAGGGCCAGGTGATGATCGCTTTGTCGACCCGCTGAGCCGCCCCCAGCCCAAAATGCAATCGATGCTGGTTCTGCGAGGAGAACCCGATGCCGCCGGTGACTACCTGCACTTGTTCGTGGCCATTCCATTGCAAGACTATCTTCGCGCCTACCGCATCGGCATTGCTTACCGTGCCATGCAGATCGAAGTCGATCCAATGGTTGCCGCTCACCACGGTGTTCTTATAAACCAGCGGGATATTGTCCTGGTTGGCGACGATCACATCCAGCACGCCACGGTTCCAGAGATCGGCGAGCGCTACCGCCCGCCCGTCATAGTCTGCATAAGGGCATACATTGCCGGAGACATCGGTGAACAAGCCGTTACCGTTATTGAACCAGATCTTGTCCTGCTGATAGCCGCTTTGACTCTTGCCATTCATCGCCGGCCAGTTGTCCGCATCGCCGATGATGGCTTTATTGCCACCCGTGACCTTGGAGTAATCATACCAGTAGTCGGTTCCTTTTTTGCCGGAAATATAGCCGTTGGCAACATATAGGTCCTCATTGCCATCATTATTCAGATCGCCGAACTGGGCGCCATAGCTCCAGCCCGCGTTGAAGATACCACTCAGCTGGGCTAGATTGACGAAATGCGGATCGGCAGACGGCGCCCCCTTAGGTTTCCAGTAATTATTACCTTGTATTAGTATACCCTCCTCGGTGATATTGGTCGTATAGACGCCGGTGACACCGCTGTTGTCGAGATCCCCAAAAGTAACACTCATCCCGCTTTTGGGGATAAAGCCAATGCCAGCCTTTCGGCCCGCCTCGACAAAATGTTTGCCGCTGTCGTTGAGATAGAACTCGTCTACATTGTAATCGTCGGAAACAAAGAGCTCCGGATAGCCGTCGCCGGTGAAATCGGCTGCGCCCGCGGCCAGCACCCAGCGCGTGGAGGTCAGCCCATATTGCTGCGTCACGTCCTGGAAATGCCCGTGGCCCATATTCTTCAGCAGATATTTCCGTCCACCGTTGTTCGCATACCGGAAGCTTTCGGGCATGATCAGCGAAGTCTTTAGATGTTGCAGATCGAACTGTTCGCTATAATAGCCGCCGATAAAGAGATCGAGAAGCCCATCGTTGTCGAAGTCGAACCAGATCGCGGAGTTGGCGTTGACCCAGGCCGGGAGACCGCTCCCATCGGTGATGTTGATAAAGCGCCGGCCGCTGTCGTTGCGGAAAAGTTCCGGTTTGCCCCATTTGTACAAAAGCAGGTCCTGGTACCCATCGTTGTCAAAGTCGCCCCATACCGCACCCATCGAGGAACCGGTGCCGGTCTTGTTGACATCGCCGATGCCCATCGAGTCGGCAACGTCGGCAAATTTCCCGTTATGAAGATTGCGATAAAGCGCGTTATGACTTCCATTACCGCTGTTTGTGAAATAAATATCATTCCAGCCGTCGTTGTCGAAATCACAAATGGAGACGGCCGCACCCATGGACGCGATCTGTGCTGCGATGGGTTTCAGCCGGGGATCGAGATCGGGGGGGGTATGGCGAAAATCGATGCCGGCTTCCTTGTTCACGGGCTCGAGATAGAAGCCGTATTTCTTTAAACTCCGGGCTTCCTGGTCACCGCCCGCGGCATTCGGCTTAAAGGAGGTTCCGCCGGAAAGGAGGACACTGGCTACAAGCAATCCGATGAAGACAACGGTCACGATGATCCTGGCTACGCTCATATTCGGCAAGTTATCATAAAACGAAGCAAGATCAAAAAAAACGCTAAATTCGGGCCTTTACGATTTAAAGATGAGCAAATTATCTTTTGTATTACTGGCTTTTGCCGGGTTGCTAATCGCCGGCTGCGGTAATAACAATAGCCATGTGACCACCGGCACGGGCGACAGCACCGATCCCAGCTCGCTGGCCCGGACGTTTCTGCTACAGAATAAGTTCGATGAAGCCGAAGCCGCTTTCGTAAAGGCGATCCAGCTAAAGCCAAACGACGTAGCCAACTATGCCGATCTCTCGCTGCTTTATATCCTGCAAAAGAATTATGACGACGCCGAAAAACAGGCAAAGGCAGGGCTGAAACTCGTTCCGGGCGACCCGCGGCTGATGCTGACGCTTGCGGAGATCGAGCAAAAGAAAGGCGACACCGCCGCGGCTGCCGGCACCCTCAAAGAAGTGACGACGGCCGATCCCAAAAATGTCAAAGCCTGGTATATGCTGGGAGACCTGGGACCCATCGCAGTTAAGAAAACGATGCTGCTCAGGATCGTAGACATCCAACCCGCCAATATCGTCCCTCGACTCGAACTCGCCGATATGTTCGCGCAAGCCGCCAAGGCGGATTCCTCCCGCTATTATCTCGAAAGCGTAAAAAAAATGGCACCGGAATTCGTGCCGGCTATGAATGCGGTGTATCTGAAGGCCGTGACATTGCTCCAGGGCGGCCAGTCCATGGCAGCTTTACCCTATATACGGCAGTTTCGTGATCTCATGCGGGTCACGCCGCTCTATGCACAAGGCGAGGACGCGCTGAGCGCCCCGGGGCTGCTCACCGGCTCCCCCAACTTCTCCACCGGCAGCGGCGAAGCACAACAATTCGCCGGAGAATCGGACATCCTGCACAGCATGAAATTTACCGATGCCTCGAAAAGCATCGGGCTTACGATCTCCAAGCCAACGCAGGCCGAACATACTGTGCTGGCCATGGCCGATTACGACGCCACGGGAAACGTCTATGTCTATACGAGCTTTACCACCGGCGGGAACACGGATGTTTATCTGTTCAAGGGGCAGATGGGCAGCTTCACGGAAGCCAAAACCGCTGCCGGCATCGGTCATGATGGCGTCGATCTCGCCGCCGAATTCGCGGACTATGACAACGATGGCTTTCAGGACCTTTTTGTCGTGACGACCAAAGGTACGGTGGTCTACCACAACAATGGCGACGGCACCTTTGCCCGCGTCAAGGAAGACATCGGCCTGCACAATCTCACCGACGCGAAGAAATTGTTATTCGCCGATTTCGACCAGGACGGCGACCTGGATCTGTATGTCGCCCAAAAAGGTGCCAACCGGTTCTACCGGAACAATGGCGACGGTACCTTCACCGAGCAGGCCGCGGCGATGGGGCTCACGGGTGACGCCGGCGGCACGGCCGATATGGATTTTGCCGATTGGGACGCAGACGGCGACCTCGATATCGTAGCCCTGAAGGCGAATGGCGGGATACAGCTCTTCAATAACCTCCGGCATTCGCAGTTCAAAGACATTGCCGATTCGGTGAAGCTCGCGGATCACGCCTATAGCGGCACGGCCATCGCATTCGCCGATTATAACAACGATGGGCTGGCGGATATCTTTGTTGCCGGCGGACCGGATGGCAAATGCACGCTGCTCCGCAACACGGGTGATCAGGGCTATGTACCCGATCCAGCCTCTAAGGTCTTCTCCGATTCACTCCGCGATGTACAGGTGAATGACGTCGCCTTTCTCGACCTGGACAACGATGGCCACGAAGACCTCGTGGTCGCAGGGGTAGGGAAGGACGGAAAACGGGGGCTGCGCCTCTTTCACAATGATTCGACTAAAGGGTTCAGCGATGTCTCTTATCTCCTCCCGTCCACTGCCCTGCAGGGCTCGCGATTGAAGATCGATGATTTCAACCTGGACGGCGATGAAGACATCGTGGTGTCTTCCCCCAATGGAGTGCAGCTCTTCCGCAACGATGGCGGTGATGCCAACCACTTTATCCAGGTACAGCTCACCGGATTGAGCTACGGCAACAGCAAGAATAATCGGCTGGGGATCGGCGCACAGGTAGAGCTGCGGACCGGCAACCTGTATCAATTGAAGACGGTGAAACGGCCTTCGATGCAATTCGGGATCGGCCAGCGCGATACCAGGGACTCGACGAATACGGCGCGGATCATCTGGCCTAACGGTACGCCACAGCTGATCGTAGATCCTTCACGGATCGAGAAGCTGGTGGAGCAGGAAAAATTAAAGGGGTCCTGTCCCTTTTTGTTCGCCTGGAACGGACACAAATTCGAATTCGTAAAAGATATGCTCTGGCGGAGCGCGCTGGGGATGCCGCGTTATCTGCATGGCCGAGACACTGGCTATGCCTTCGCCGACGCGTCAAAGGAATATCTACTGATCCCCGGCGAGAAGATGCAACCGCGTGCGGGCGTCTATACCGTGAAGATCACCGAGGAGCTGTGGGAAGCCGTCTATCTCGATAAGGCCGGATTGGTGGCGGTGGATCATCCCGATTCGGTGGACGTGTTGGCCGACGAAAGATTCGTTCCGCCGCCGTTCCCGGGTAAGGAAGTATATCGCGTGGCGCACAAGTGGCTGCCGGTATCGGCCCGCGATGGCGAAGGCCATGATCTGTTGCCACGTCTATCCGCCTACGATTTTCAGTATGCCTCCGGCTTCTCGCCCGGTAAGTTCCAGGGACTGGCGCAGGACCACGACCTGATCCTCGATCTCGGGGCGCATGCGGTAACGAAGGACAGCCTCCGGCTTTTCCTCCGCGGCTGGATCTTCCCCACCGATGCCAGCATCAATATGAATATGGCGCAGGGCTCGCGCTATCGCGTGAATTCACCCTCGCTGCAGGTGATCAATGCCCGAGGGGAGTGGCAAACGGTGATCCCGGATATGGGCTTCCCCATGGGCCGTGACAAGATGGTTGTTGCAGACCTTACGGGTAAATTTCTCACTGCCACGGACCGTCGGGTGCGCATCCGTACGAACATGATGATCTATTGGGATAACGTGTTTTTCTCTTGCGGTTCGGATCGGGCGCCGGTGCGCCTGTCCGATGTGACGATGACCCACGCCACGCTCGGCTACCACGGCTTCTCCGGCTGGTACCGAAAAGGTGGACCATACGGCCCCGAATGGTTCGATTACGACAATGCCTCCACCGGCCGGCGCTGGCGCGATCTCACCGGATATTATACGCGATATGGCGATGTATTGCCATTGCTCGCTAAGGGCGACGACGAATACATCATCTGCAATGGCGGCGACGAAGTGACCATCGACTTCGATGGTGTGGCTTTGCCGGCCCTGCCCGCGGGCTGGCGGCGCGATTTCCTGATCTACAGCGAAGGCTGGGTCAAGGATGGCGACTTGAATACCGCCTATGGTCAAACGGTGGCTCCGTTGCCTTTCCATGCCATGCCGCGCTATCCCTATGGCGCTACCGTTCACTATCCGCGGGATGCGGAACATCAGCGATATTTGCGGGAATACGATACAAGGCTGGTAAAGCCCGAGGCATTCCGCGATGCGTTAAAACCCAATGCACACAACTAAAAAAATTATGCATATGAATCCATTACAGCCCTACGTTGCCGACTTTGTCAGTCTGCTCGATCCAACTGCAAACCAGATCTTTAATATGTCTTCGGACGAAGCCGCCGATGCCGTGGTCTCGGGAGACGCGGAACGGGTCCGGAAGATAGATGGCCAGTTTGCCATCGTCGTCAAAAAGGGCAGGGAGGTCTTCATGGCCCGGTCATTGGGCCGCCCCATGCGCTATTTCCTCGCGAAGCAGGTCTCGGGCCCGCTCCTGATCGTGGCCGAACGGATGGACGAGATCTACAATTTTTTAAAAGAGCGGGCGCTGCATCATCAATTCCATCCCAGCTATACACGGATGGTGCCGGCGCATCATGTGGTGCGGCTGGAGGTGATCGGCTGTCCCGATCCCAATCCGGTGTATACGCGGTTCTTCACGCCGCAACGCAATGTGTTGTCGACCGATCTCGATGCGATCGGCAAGGCGTATATCGCCGCATTGGCGAATGAATGTCAGAAATGGCTGATGTCCATCCCCGCCGGCGAGCCCATCGGCGTGCTATTCTCCGGCGGCATCGACAGCGGGGCGGTATTCCTCACGCTGTACCACCTGATGCTGAAGAGCGGCATGTCACCACAGCGGTTGAAAGCATTTACCCTTACTGTCGACGGCGGCGCGGATGCGGAGCAGGCGCATGCCTTCCTCGATCAACTGGGTCTTTCGCTATTTCTCGAAGTGGTAGACGTGCCGCGTTCGGAGATCGACTATCGCGAGGCGATCCGCGTGATCGAAGACTATAAACCCCTCGACCTCGAAGCCGCGACGATGACGCTGGCGCTTTGCAAACAGATCCGTGCGTTGTACCCCGACTGGAAATATCTGGCCGATGGTGACGGTGGCGACGAGAATCTAAAAGATTATCCCATCGAGGTCAACCCCGAGCTCACGATCCGCAGCGTGCTGAATAATATGATGCTTTACCAGGAAGGGTGGGGGGTCGATAAGATCAAGCATTCGCTCACCTATTCGGGCGGACAGAGCCGCGGCCACGTTCGGTCTTATGCGCCGTCGCGCATGGTTGGGTTTGCCGGGTTCAGCCCGTTTGCGCTGCCGAATGTCATCGAGGTGGCGGAGGGCATTCCCTTTATCGAGCTCACGAATTGGGACGAGTCGGCATTGTATGCTTTGAAGGGGGAGATCACCCGTCGCGGCGTCAAGGCGATCACCGGGCTCGACATGCCCGTGTACCCCAAACGCCGTTTCCAGGCGGGAGCCACCAACGACGGTACGTTCCGCGAGCTGTTCCCCGGCGATGCACATGCCTACAGGACATATTTTCATTCGCTGTATGTCTGAGCCGTCGCTTCCCGCGAGCGCCAGTGAGCGCGCCCAGCCCGGCAACCGAGAGATCGAAGCCCTCCGCCCCGCGCGTAACCGCGTCGACCCCGATCGACCGTACCATTTCCTGCACGAGCGCGAGACCGGCCCTTTCGGTGTCGAGACCGTCAACACGCTTTTTCTCACGGGAAAGGAATGTGCCTTCAAATGTCTGATGTGCGATCTCTGGAAGAATACGCTGGAGGGACCCACGCCCCCCGGTGCGATCGTCCGGCAGATCGATTATGCGTTGGCACGGCTCCCTGCCGCCGACAGCATCAAGCTCTACAATAGCTCGAACTTCTTTGATCCCAAAGCGGTGCCCGTTGCCGATTATCCCGCGATCCTCGAACGGGTACGCGGGTATCGCCGCGTGATCGTGGAAAATCATCCGCGACTGATCGGCGACGCCTGTCTGCAGTTTCGCGATGGGCTGCACGACGACCGGCCCGGCGGGCCGGGGGGTACGCTCGAGATCGCGATGGGACTCGAAACGATCCATCCGGTGGCCTTGCCGGCGATGAATAAGCAATTGACGCCGGAAGACTTCCGCCGCGCCGCGACCTTTTTAACTTCCCACGGGATCCGCGTCCGTGCATTCGTCCTGCTCAATCCGCCCTATATCACCGATGCACGTGAGGGTGTCCGCTGGGCTGTGGAAACGGTGCGTTTTGCTTTTGAAAGCGGGGCGCAGTGTTGTTCCATCATTGCGACACGGCCGGGCAATGGGATCATGGAGGCCCTGCAGGCAGCGGGCGATTATGTCCCGCCGACGCTGAATGCGCTGGAGGCAGTGTTTACCGAAGCGCTTGGTTTGGCACGCGCACTTCCCGAACCCTCCCGTGACCCCGAACTCCGGCATCATCGCCTCGTCTTCGTCGACACCTGGGACATCGGGTTTCTCTCCGCATGTCCACACTGTTTTGACGCGCGCAAGAGCCGGCTGGAGGCGATGAACCTGACCCAAACCATACATCAACCCGTAGCCTGTAGTTGTCATGCCTGATAATTTCGATCATACCTCCGCTCGCGCCGACCATCGCTGCGACATCCTTATCGCCGGCGCCGGTTTCGCCGGTGCGCTCACGGCGCTGATCCTCAACAGCCGCGGCTTTTCCGTGTGTCTCGTGGAGAAGGGCCATCACCCCCGTTTTGCCATCGGCGAATCTTCGACACCTATTGCCGACCTGCTGCTCCGCGAGCTCAGCACGCGCTATGATCTTCCCTGGCTCTATCCGTTCTCACGGTATGGCAGCTGGCAGGAGGCGCACCCCGATGTCGTCTGCGGCATCAAACGTGGGTTTAGCTATTTCAAACACTATCCCGGTAAGGAGTTCACTACCGACGCCGCGCATAGCCAGGAGCTGTTGGTGGCGGCGAGTGCTGACGACCGGATGTCTGACACTAATTGGCTAAGATCCGATTTTGATGCGTTCCTGGTGGACAAGGTGAAGGAGGCGGGGATAGTTTATCTTGATAGAACGGATATCGTCAGTGCTCAACGCAAGGAGGATTGGACGTTCAAGGCGACGCGTCACGGCGACACCATCAGCATCAATTGTTCCTTTTTTATCGATTCCACCGGTACCGCAAATTTATTGAACAATCAACTGTCCATTGATTCGTACTCGACGGCTGAGACGAACTCCTATGCACTTTTCTCGCATTTCGACGACGTGCCGCGATGGACGGATCAGTTGAAAGACGCCGGAATACCAACGCACGATTTTCCGTATGATCCCGATCATAGTGCCTTGCATCAGGTATTGGATGAGGGTTGGATCTGGATGTTGCGGTTCAATGATCGGCGGACCAGTGTAGGTTTTGCGTTGGATGGGCGCAAGGCGCCGCCGGGCGACGTGTCGCCGGAGGAGCAATGGAAACAGTTATTGGCGAAATATCCCAGTATCGGTAAATTGTTGGGTGGGATCGGGCTTTCTTCGGTGCCCGGCAAGCTGATCCGTACCGGAAGGTTACAGCGGCATTTGCATTGTTCTTCCGGCCCGGGCTGGGCGGCGTTGCCGCATACGGCGGGGTTTGTGGATCCGTTGTTCAGTACAGGTATTGCGCATTCGTTGACGGGGATACGGCGGCTTGTGGGCATTCTGGAAGAGCATTTCGGCAGTCACGCGGAGCTAAAACGCGAGCTGGGCTCATACAGTCATGCCATCAGCACAGAGCTGGCGTGGATCGATAATTTTGTCGCCGGGTGTTATGCTACGATGCCTTATTTTGAATTGTTTCAGGCCTGGTCGATGGTCTATTTTGCCTATACGATCATGTCTGAGCAGCGGCTTTTAGCCGGCGAGCCCGAAGCGTATTATCTGGGGATAGACAGGGACAATGAGTTGCGGCGACCTCATCGCGCGCTCTTGAAGCTATTCGGGGTCGGTGAGAATGAATTCCTGTCGGACCGGTATGTCAACGCTCCTCCGCCGGCGCCCGACGCGATCCGCCGCTTCGTCGAACTCGTCCGCGAATCCATCGCTCCTTATAATACGGCCGGCCTAATGGACCCGGCGTTACGGAATATGTATAGGCATACCGCGGCAATTATGTAAATGATTTAACGCGCCTATGAGTAGTATACGAACATTACTGTTTCTCTTATTCTTACTGGATCCGGGATATTCTGGTTTTAGCAACCTCGCTTCTGCTGATTCGTTATTGATAAAGCTCGCGATGAAAAGCCGCACAGTCGGACAAAAGGATGATCTACTGATGACTCTGACAATTAAGTCGCAGCAGCACCCATCCTTCTATTTGCCAGACACTGACCAATGGGGGTTTATTGGTGATCCCGTCGCTTTCTATCTGATACAGTTACAGAAGAAGGCAGGTGATAAATATGTTAATATAAAGCTACCAGGACATTTAGACAATATTCCAAATTTTCGTTTGGACACTGTTGGGCCCAATCAGGAACGTCGTTTGGATTTTGCTCTATACATATTACAGTCATACATTAAGGGAGAATATAGGGTTAGAGTTCTATGCAAGCTTTCGTTGTACAATCATTTAAAGGACAGATATTCCAATTGGACTTACTTTACCTGCATCAAGGACATTAACCCTTTTTAGGGCAATGCTCGTGGTAATATTGCCGGTCTCATGGACCCCGAAGCGCGATATATGTACCGGCATACAATAACGGTGTTGTATCATGTTGCATCTTTGTATATACAAATCAAAATTCTTGGACCTTGTCTTTGTCCCATTTTTATATCTCGTTGGTTGTCAAACCTGAAATATTCTCATTTGGTTTGACTCTCCCAACCTTGCATATTTGTATATACAAATATCACCAAATCAAAAATGCATTAGATGCCGATAGATCAATTGCGTTATCGCGCGACCCTTGTTGCCGTATTTTTTCTCGCGGGCATGGCCCCCACTCGCGCGCAGTCCGTCCACCGGACGATCCGGACGCCGGAATACCGCGCCTTACAGTCGCAGCTGGCAAAAGGCTGGAATACCTGGTACAATAACAGCCTGTTGTCCTGGGTATTGCTACCGCAGGGTTTCTCCATCAATCTGTGTCTGGACAATTATGAAGATGGCGACTATCTGCGCGAGGTCTTCAAAGCTTCCCCGCAGCAGCACAGGCCGGAGACGGTGGTGCCCGGTTTGCGTTCGGATGACGGGAGTTACACGAGCTTAAACGTTAAATTCCACGACGCCGAATTCACGGTGGAGAGCGGCACGGATGGGGCAGACGAGCTGATCCTCGTGACGCCGCTGAAACCGGTCCGGCAGATGCTCGTCGTCGAAGCCGGCATCCAATATGGCCTGTCCGGCGAGGTCAGCAGCGAAGTGGCCGTGACAGGTGACCTGAAACTCGTCTACCGGCGTGACGACGCAACATTGGAAGTCAGCAGCTCCCAACCGCAAGTCCCCAATTCCTATGTCGTGAGCTCGGCGCCACATTTCTGTTTGCAATTAAACAAGCCCGTAGCCCTGTATACAGGCAGGCATCGCAGCCTGGACGAGATCCGCGCTTTCCTGGATGCTCGTCGAAAAGCGGAGGAGCGGTGTGCGCGGGCATTCGGTGAGCAGGCCGATTGTTTCCGGGCGATGCAGACGATCCTTGCCTGGAATACGGTTTACGATGCGGCAAATGCGCGGGTGATCACGCCCGTGAGCCGTCTATGGAACCGGGGCTGGGGCGGTTTTGTGCTGTTCGACTGGGATACGTATTTTGCCGGGTACATGTGTTCTTATTTCGACAAGGACCTCGCTTATGCGAACATGATAGAGATCACGAAGGCGATCTCGGCGGAGGGTTTCATTCCCAATTACCAGGCGCCCTTCGGCAATTATTCCTGGGATCGAAGCGAGCCGCCGGTAGGTGCCATCCTGGTCCTCGACATGTACAAACGGTTTCACGAAAAATGGTTTTTGGAAGAAGTCTATGATGAGCTGTTAGCGTGGAACCGCTGGTGGGCAGCGAAGCGTTCTATCAAGGGATATCTTGCCTGGGGGTCGGACAAGGTACCGGATTCGCTTCGAACGATCGATCAGTTCAATATCATAGCAGCCCGGCTCGAATCGGGGTTGGATAATTCGCCGATGTACGACAGCATTCCGTTCAACGAGGCAACGCAGACGATGGAGCTGGCGGATGTGGGGTTGATGAGTCTGTATGTCGCGGATTGCCGGGCGATGGAGGAGATGGCGCAAGTGCTGGGCAGGAAAGCAGATGCAAATGAACTGCACGAAAGGGGCGAAAAATATGGCAAGGCACTCGCAGACTTGTGGGATGAGAAGACCGGTATTTTTCTGAACAAGCGGACGGACAATGGCGAGTTCTCCCACCGGCTTTCGCCGACACTCTTTTATCCGTTACTCGCGAAGGTCGCCACGCAAGCGCAGGCGGACCGAATGATAAAGGAACACTATTTCAACAAGGACGAATTCTACGGCGAATATGTCATGCCTTCTATTGCCCGAAACGATCCGGCCTTTCATGACAACGATTACTGGCGTGGGCGCATCTGGGGGCCGATGAATTTCCTGGTCTATCTGGGCATCCGCAATTACCACCTCCCCGAAGCCCGCGCCGACCTCGTAAAGAAGTCCCGCGAGCTGTTGATGAAGTCCTGGAAAAAAGATGGCTCGATCTTCGAAAATTATAATTCCACGACCGGCCAAGGCGACGACGTGAACAGCGCCGATGCCTTTTATCATTGGGGTGCGTTGCTGAGCTTCCTGTCGATCCTTGACGCGAGAAACCCGCAAGCCTTGCCTTGATATTTTTGAAAATAATAAAGATCTATCCCGCGCAAATGCCCTGCATCAGTGGCGGTGAAAAATACGCCAATTTATATCTTACCAGGCTTCGGAATGGCCAGCCGCTCTACGTATTCGAATGTTGCCACCCCGTCGCCGACGAAGCTTACGATACCACCGACCGATATCCGCCCCTGCTCGATACAAGCTACATCGTAAAGAAGAACCAGGATTCGGTTGTTATTTTTGTGCCGCCAAATTTTATCATCTCCGCAAACGCAAAATATGTGATTGCTCCTGTAGACTTTATGATGGAAAGTTGAGATTTAAATTGTAAATTATGTTAGAAAAAATCAAGGGATTGCTGACGGAAAGTTTGATAAATGAACAAGATAAACGAAATATAACCCAATTCCCACCGGATTTTATGTTCCAGTTGACACAGGAGGAACTTGCAAACTTGAAATCGCAAAATGCGACATCAAGTTGGGGAACAGATCGAAAAACAGGTAATTCAAAACAGTGAGGACCTCCAAGTGGTCTTTGATGCCGATCGATATTATTTCCCCGGCGCTTCCTGCGTCATCTCCCGAAGCGAAACCCATCCCGTAGGACTTTGGGGATATTTGATATAGACGACCATCGAACGGCCTCGGCCAACAGACGCCGGACCGCCATTCTTGGGCACATCGCGGATCTCGAAAATAGAAGTCTCGATCGCGGTCTCGCCATTGAAGACGGTACTCTCGACCGTATTCTCCAAAAATTCCACTTTATTGGCATTCAGCCAGCCGGTGAGCTGCTTGCGCATCATTTCCCGGCCGGCCATCACATTCTTGCCCCCAAAATACTTCACCACCTCGGGATGATGCAAGGCCAGGATAGTTTCGATGTCTCCGCGGGCAAAGGCATCCCGGATCGCAGCCGTGGTTTTTTTGAGACTCTCACGGTCGGCCGGCGTGCCGTTGAGCGATCGAGCAGGTGGTTGACAACCCCAGCCCCCCAGGACGAAAACGAGCGCAAAGAGTAATCTATTCATACCGTAAAACTATCGCAAAAACCGCGGCAAAAAAACTCCGATTGACCACCGGTCGCTAAAAATGTACGAGTTGCCGGTCTCGTAACGAAACACGCAAAAGGACACATCGGGATGTTAATAAATTTAGGTAAAATATACTAAAAAAATTAGTACATTTGTCCTCCATGCCTGCTGCCAATGCCGATATCATTCGTCAGTTGCAAAGGGAGATACTGCCCTTGCAAGGATTCAAGCCGCCCACGGCGGGCAAGGCGGTCGATTTCCATCTCGGCCCGATCGCGGCTGCTTTCCCCAATCAAATCTTTCCTACGGGCGCAGTCCATGAATTCCTCAGCCGCACTCCCCCGCAATCCGCTGCCACTAATGGGTTCCTCGGCGGTCTGCTCGCCCCGCTGATGAAGAATGGCGGCGCATGTCTGTGGATCACCGGCAAACGGACGTGCTTCCCGCCGGGGTTTTCGATCTATGGCGTGCCCCCGGACCGGCTGCTTTTCCTCGATCTGCCAAAAGAGAAAGATCGCTGCTGGGCCATGGAAGAAGCGCTCAAATGTGAAGCCCTCACCGCCGTCATCGGCGAGATCAGCGAGATCGGCTTCACCGAAAGCCGCCGGCTGCAGCTGGCCGTCGAGCAAAGCCGTGTCACGGGCTTCCTGCTACGTCATAACCCGCGCAATCCTGGGACCGTGGCGTCCGTGGCCCGATGGGAGATATCCCCCTTACCAAGCGAACCGGAAGAAGGATTGCCCGGCATCGGCTTCGCGCGCTGGCAAACAACCTTACTCAAAGTCCGCAATGGCCGGCCCGGCAGCTGGGTAGTGGAATGGTCGGCAGGCCGGTTCCAGTTCCCGGAAGAAGCCGCGCAAATCACCACACTGCAAACACACCACGCCACCCGTAAACACCGAACAGGATGACGACCAAGAGCTATACGGCACTTTGGTTCCGGCATTTGAAAACGGACTGGTTCCAGCTTAAACAACCCGCCCTAAGGGACAAACCATTTGTCCTGTCGATCTCCGATCATGGCCGTAAGCTCGTGGCCGCGGCCGACCCAAAAGCGGAGTCGCAGGGCATCTTCCGCGGCGCCACCGTCGCCGATGCACGGGCTATCATCCCCGGAATCGAAGTGCTGGACGATATCCCCGGTCTCAGCGACAAACTGCTTGGCGCCCTCGCCGAGTGGTGCATCCGGTTCACCCCCATCGCCGCGGTCGATGCCCCTGATGGGCTGCTCCTGGATACCACCGGCTGTTCGCATCTCTGGGGCGGCGACCAAGCCTATCTGCAAGCCATCCTCACCCGCTTGCAGGCCAGAGGCTACGATGTCCGTGGCGCAATGGCCGGGACTATCGGTACTGTATGGGCGCTGACAAGATTCGGGCGCCAGGCAGTGATCCCGGACCCGGCGCACCAGCGCGATGAGCTCTTGCGTCTTCCCCCCGCTGCACTCCGCCTCGAGACCGTAACCCTCGACAAACTCCAAAAGCTCGGCCTCGTCACCGTGGGCCAATTCGCGCATATGACGCGCTCTGTATTGCGCCGTCGCTTTGGGCAAAACCTCCTCCGGCGTCTCGACCAGGCCTTTGGCCGGGAAGAAGAATTCCTGCAGCCGCTACAGCCCGTCGAGCAATACCAGGAACGGCTGCCGTGCCTGGAACCCATCGCCACCGCCACCGGCATCGGCATCGCGCTGCAGCGCCTGCTCGAGGCCCTGACGAAAAGAGTACAAAAAGAAGGTAAAGGGATAAGAGAGGCCCAACTAAAAGCGTATAGGCTGGACGGCAAGATCGAGCACCAAAAGATCGCGACCAACCGGCCCACCGATAATGCCCCTCATTTATTTAAACTCTTCGAACTTAAGATACAGGAGATCGAACCGGACCTGGGCATCGAGCTTTTTACACTCGAAGCGACAAAGCTCGAAGACCTTTCCCCGGTACAGGAAGAGCTCTGGGCCGGCGACCAGGGTCTCGAAACGCGGCCCATCGCCGAACTCCTCGACCAGCTCACGGGAAGATTCGGCAGCGGTTGTATCCGGCGTTATCTCCCCGACGAACACCATTGGCCGGAACGTTCCATCAAACCGGCACAAGACCTTAGCGAAAAGCCGGCGATCCCCTGGCGCACGGACCGGCCGAGACCCACGATCCTCCTGCCACAACCCATACCCATCCAGGTGACCGCGCCGGTACCCGATTATCCGCCGCTCTTATTCCGTCACCAGGACAAGGTGCACCAGATCAAAAAAGCGGACGGGCCCGAACGCATCGAACGCGAATGGTGGCTCGAAGAAGGCCCGCATCGCGACTACTATTGCGTTGAAGACCAGGATGGCGCCCGTTATTGGCTCTTCCGCTCCGGTCATTATACCGGTGACCGGGACCAACAATGGTTTTTACACGGTTATTTCCCGTAAAAAGAAAAGCTATGGCATACACGGAACTCCAGACGACGACGAACTTTAGCTTTTTACGGGGCGCCTCACATCCCGAGGAACTGGTCACGAAGGCGCACGAATACGGCTATAAAGAGATCGCGATCACCGACCGCAATACCTTCGCCGGTATCGTCAGGGCCCATGGCACCGCCAAAGAACTGGGCCTGCGCATCCTCCCCGGCTGCCGGCTGGATCTGCTGGACGGACCCAGCCTGCTGGCGTATCCTACGGACAAGGAAGCCTGGTCGCGGCTGTCCGCCCTGCTCACCAAAGGCAATCTCCGCGCCGAGAAAGGCCAGTGTCATCTCTATAAAGCCGATGTGTATGCGCATTCAAAAAGCATGAAATTCATCCTGCTGCCGCCGGTGGCCCTCACACAAAATTTCGAGCTCGACGAATCTTTCCGTAACGCGGCAAAAGAATACCGTGAGGCGTTCGGTCGATCCCTCTATATAGCTGCTTCGCGTTCCTATTTGGGCGACGACACTAAAAGGCTTCATCGCCTAACTCAATTAGCCGGTCATCTGGACATGCCGCTGGTCGCCACCAACGATGTTCATTATCACACCCCGGATCGACGGCAGCTTCAGGATATCCTGACCTGCATCCGCGAAAAATGTACGATCCAAACGGCAGGCTTCCGGCTTTATGAGAACGCGGAACGACATCTCAAACCCATCGGGGAGATGCTGCGGCTTTTTCGGCAGTACCCCGACGCCATCCGCCGAACAAAAGAGATCGCCGAAGCCTGCCAATTCTCGCTCGACATGCTCAAATATGTCTATCCCGAAGAACTCACTACGGAGGGGCGCACGCCACAGGAAGAGTTGATCAAGCTCACCTGGGAAGGCGCCAAAGGGCATTTCGGCGACACCATTCCCCAAAAGATCAAGGCGACCATCGAACACGAGTTAAAGTTCATCGACCAGATGAATTACGCCTCCTATTTTCTTACGGTCCATGACCTCGTTAGGTTTGCACGTAGCCAGCATATTCTGTGTCAGGGTAGGGGATCGGCCGCTAATTCCACGGTGTGTTTCTGTCTCGGCATTACCTCCGTCAATCCCGCGAAGTTCGATCTGCTTTTCGAACGATTCCTTTCGTCCGCACGAAACGAGCCCCCCGATATCGACGTGGACTTCGAACACGAAAGGCGGGAGGAAGTCATCCAATATGTCTATCAGAAATATGGCCGCGACCGCGCGGCTATCGTGGCCACGGTGACGCAGGAGCGACGCAAGGGCGCTATCCGCGACGTCGGCAAGGCCATGGGGCTGAGCATCGACACGATTGAACGACTATTGCATTCCTCCTGGCGCTCCGATGCCGAGCTCTATGACGAACAGCGGCTGAAGGAACAAGGCCTCAATCCAAAAGATAAGCATCTCATCAAGGTTCTCGATCTCACGACCCAGCTCATGGGCTTTCCACGGCAGCTCGGCCAGCACACCGGCGGCTTCGTGATCACGCAGGGAAAGTTGACAGAGCTTTGCCCGATCATGAATGCCCGGATGGAAGACAGGACCTGTATCGAATGGAACAAAGACGATATCGATATCCTCGGCTTTCTGAAGATCGATGTGCTGGCGCTGGGCATGCTCACTTGTATCCGCAAGGCTTTTGTTCTGGCGAAACAACAGTATGGTCTCGATCTCACGCTGGCCAATATTCCGCAGGACGATCCCGCGGTTTATGAAATGGTGAGCCATGCCGATACCATCGGTGTCTTTCAGATCGAGAGCCGGGCGCAGCAGGCCATGCTTCCACGGCTGCGGCCAAAGACCTTTTATGATCTGGTGATCGAGGTGGCCATTGTGCGTCCTGGTCCGATCCAGGGGGACATGGTGCATCCGTATCTGCGTCGCCGCGATGGTCTGGAGGACGTTGAGTATCCGTCTGAAGAGCTGAAGAATATCCTCGGCAAAACCCTTGGGGTGCCGCTTTTCCAGGAGCAGGCCATGCAGGTGGCCATCGTCGCCGCCGGTTTTACACCTTCCGAAGCCGATGCGCTACGGCGCAGCATGGCGACCTTCAAGGCGCAGGGCCAGGTGACGAAATTCCAGGAGAAGCTTGTCAACGGGATGGTGGCCAAAGGGTATACCAGTGAGTATGCGCACCGCATCTTCAAACAGCTCGAGGGATTTGGCTCCTATGGATTTCCCGAGAGCCATGCCGTGAGCTTTGCGTTACTGGTCTATATCTCTTCCTGGTTGAAGTGTTACTATCCCGACGTGTTTGCCTGTGCGTTGCTGAACAGTTTGCCCATGGGTTTCTATCAGCCGGCCCAGATCGTGATCGACGCGCAAAAACATGGGGTCGAGGTATTACCCGTCGATGTAAATGATTCAGGTTGGGATCACCTTCTCGAGCCCCGCAGCCCCGGATCCGGCGAAACCCCCGCAACCCCCGGGCCCCGCCGTTTCCGCCCACTCCGGCTGGGTTTCCGGCAGATCGGTGGTTTCAAGGAAGAAGACGCGCAGCTGCTTGTAGCCGGACGGACCTCCGCCTACACCAGCATCCCCCAGCTCCGCGCCGCGGGTGTTTCACAGCCGGCACTGGAGCGGCTTGCGGATGCCGATGCATTTCGCTCGCTGGGCCTCGATCGGCGGCAGGCCCTATGGGAAGTGTCGGCGCTGGCGGATCGCCCCATCGCGATGTTCGAAGGACAGCCCGCCGAAAGCGCCTACGAGCCGGCGGTGGCCTTGCCGGATATGACGGCCTCGCAGCATGTCGTTCAGGATTATGCTTCGACCTCGCTCTCGCTGAAAGCGCATCCCGTGAGTTTCGTGCGGGAGAAGCTCGACCTGCTCCGCATCCTGCGGACGGGCGATCTTGCCGGATGCCGCGACGGCGATCTCGTGAAAGTAGCGGGATTGGTGTTGGTGCGTCAGCAGCCCGGGACCGCGAGCGGCGTCGTGTTCATCACCATTGAAGACGAGACGTCTACGGCCAACCTGGTGGTCTTTCACGATATCTTCATGGCTTACCGCAAGGTGATCCTTCAATCCCGCCTGCTGATGGTGGAAGGTAAACTCCAGATCGAAGGCGAAGTAGTGCACGTGATCGTAAAGCATTGCCACAACCTCTCGCCCTTACTCCGCGATCTGGTCACCCCCGCTTCACGCGATTTTCATTAGGGCGAATTACGCCACAGTCGCACCACCATACCCGAAGTAGCTCTATGGCTTCGGCCCCCACGCCTTCGACAAATCGACCACGGAGATTCCATATCTTTGTCGAATCGACCATCGCAAATACAATGAACAAGCTCACCACCCTGATGTGTATCGCCGGCATCGGCATGCTGGTCGCCTGCAGCAACAGCGGCCCCAAAAGCAGCGACGACAGTGAAGTCCTGCAGGCGCGGATCGACAGCCTGCAACAAATGCTGGACGACGCCTACAAACCCGGGCTGGGCGAATTCATGTCTGGCATTCAGGTGCATCATGCGAAACTGTGGTTTGCCGGCATCAACATCAATTGGAAACTCGCGGACTTTGAAGTGCAGGAAATTCATGAAGCATTGGATGATGTCAAAAAATATCGCCGGGCCAGGTCTAACGAACCTCAACCACATGGTCAACCTCCGTTGACACCTGGCTTGACTGCATCTGGCATCCCCGGCATCAACACCATCATGGTTAACGACCACGGACAGATCCTAAACGTGCAACAGGTGGCGGCTATTCAGGCGCAACAAATTGCCGCG
>Ga0134128_10003093_pt1 | contig 20357 bp, 19 predicted proteins | sample KB31754_FD_96462 | JGI IMG/M metagenome (GOLD analysis project Ga0134128, IMG submission 96462) | Terrestrial soil microbial communities with excess Nitrogen fertilizer from Kellogg Biological Station, Michigan, USA - KB3-175-4 | ecosystem: Environmental > Terrestrial > Soil > Unclassified ...
ACATCTTAATTTGCTCGAGGCGTTGGGGATCGGCGGCGATCTCACGTTCTATGGCCGCCGGGATAATGTCCTGGTCATCCGGCAGGATGAAGGTAAAAGGGAGTTTGCCCGGCTGGACCTGACAAAGCCCGATGTTATTGCCTCGCCCTATTTCGAAATCCATCCAAACGACATCATTTACGTCGAGGCAAACAAGAAAAAGGTCTCGGCCTCCGATCAGACTACGCTTCGGAATATCAGTATAGCTGCCACGGTTATTTCAACTCTGGCACTGCTATACGCATTGTTTAAGTAAGGATCTTTTTATGGCTGAAAGCACCAATGGAAAAACCGCAAAAACAGACCAGGCGGAAAATTTGTGGGCGGTAAGCCCCAAGGAATTTATATTCAAATACCTGAAGTACCTGCCTTGGGTGATTATCTGTGCGGGTATCGGGTTTGTCATGGCTTATCTCAAGCTCAGATACGCCATCCCTATCTATAGTGTGCAGTCTTCCCTGCTCATCAAAAGCGAGGAAGCGGCAAGTGGCATGGGAAAAGATCAGAAATTCGATGAATTGATGATCGGGGACGGATCGAATGTCAATTTGAGTAATGAAACCGCTGTCTTACGCTCCCGGCCCGTGCTCAAACGGGTCATCAGGGATCTGCGGCTGCAAGCCTTTTATTATAACCTGGGCAATGTCCGTAACAGCTTCATTTACCCCTTCTCCAAGTCGCCATTCCGGATATCCGACGCCTCCATTATCGACTCGTCAAGAGGGTTCGACCTGCAGGTAACGATGCTGAACGAAAATCAATTTACACTCAACGAGGACAAGACAAAATATAATTTTGGCCAGGCATTTACATACAATGGCCAGAATCTCATACTGACGCGGGATAGTTCGGTGGATTACCGGGATTTTAGCCGGCCAAAATTCCTCGTGGGATGGCAGCCTATCGAAAGCGCGACCGGAAACCTCATCGGATCGTTGGCCGTAGGTCAAAGTGGTGATCAGGCCACCATCCTCAACCTGAGCTTTAAACATGAAAACACTTATCTAGGGCTGGATGTTTTGAATACGCTTATGGCCGTCTATGATTCGCTGATCGTAGAGGATAAGACGCGTGTCGCCATTGCCACGGAAAACTTTATCGATTCCCGGCTGGCGAGTCTGAAGACAGACCTCAACGGCATAGAAGGCAACCTGAAATCAGACATCGAAAAGAACCAAACCTTCGATCTCGAAGACCAGTCGAAAAAATATGTGGACAATATTGCCGAAAGCGAAAAAACGGTGATCGAAACGAATGTCCGGCTTCGGCTCGCGCAGATGCTGGATGACTATTTGGCCAGCAAGGAAAACGCCTATAAGCTGGTGCCTACGAGCATGGGTATAGAAGAGCCGGTATTGGTGCAGCTGGTCGAGCAGTACAACAGAGCGCAGTTGGAACGGGAAGTCAATTTGCGGACGACGACCCCTAACAACCCGTCGATCAAAGGCGCAGATGCGGCCCTCGAAAAAATGCGTTCCAATATCCGTGAGGCCCTAAACAATGTCAAGAATGGCTACAAGGTCGCTATGAACAGCGCCCAGTCCGTGGAAGACCAGTTGCGGGGACAGCTGAGCACGTTGCCGGGAAAATCCATGCAGCTGCTGAATGTTCAACGCCAGCAAAAGATCCTCGAGGAGCTCTATTCCTTTTTATTGCAGAAGAAGATCGAAAGTTCGATCTCATCCGTCTCCTCTTTTTCCAACTCCAAAGTGCTCGAACCCGCGCTGGCCAGCGGCAGTCCCATTAGCCCGGACAGGAAAAAGACGTACTCTTCTTATCTGATGCTGGGACTAATGCTGCCTATCGGGATCATTGCCCTTTTTGAAGTTTTGCGGGATAAGGTGAGCAGCCGGTCGGAAGTGGAAAAGCGTACCTCGGCCCCGATCCTGGGTGAGGTCGGCCATTCCGAAGAAAGCAAATCCACGCTGGTGGTAACCAAAAACAGCCGGAGCCTTATCGCCGAACAGTTCCGCATCATCCGCACCAACCTGCAATATGTTACCGGCCGGGGTGACACTTCGAGCATCCTCGTGACCTCGTCGTTTAGCGGAGAAGGCAAATCTTTTATCAGTACCAATATCGGCGCTGTTTTGGCGTTATCCGGGAAGAAGACGGTCATCATGGAATTCGATATTCGCAAACCCAAGATCATTGCCGGTCTCGAGCTGAAGCGAAAAATGGGGATTACCAATTACATTATCGGGAAGGCTCATTTCAACGACCTTTTGGTAAAAGTGGAGGGTATCGACAACCTCTACGTTATCCCTTGCGGACCTATCCCGCCCAATCCTGCCGAGATCCTGCTGGACAAAAAGCTGGATGAGCTTATGGCGGAAGTCAAGGAGAACTTCGAGGTGGTGATCATGGACACCGCTCCCGTAGGCTTGGTGAGCGATGCTTTCAGCCTCAGCCGATTCGCGGATTGTACCTTGTACGTCATTCGCCATGGCTATACGTTCCGGAAACAGCTCAAGCCTATCGACGAATTGTATAAGGAAAAGAAACTGCCCTTTCTGTCGCTCCTGCTGAACGATGTCAAAGCCGGGACGGGCTATTATAGCGGCTACGGGTATTACGGAACCGGCTATGGCTATGGCTATGGACGCGACTCGGGCTATTTCGACGATAATCGTGGCAAAAAAACAGCCAATCCTTTTAAACTAATAAGCAACTGGTGGAAACGAACGACCGGATAGAATTTGAAAAATGGGACCTGGTCATCAGCCCGCAGACAGGCCTTTTTGAAATTAACGTAAAAGAACTTTGGGTATACCGCGATCTACTCCAACTACTCGTACGCCGGGATTTTATCGCAACATATAAGCAAACCATACTGGGCCCCATATGGTTCTTTCTCCAGCCGATCCTCACTACGCTGATGTTTGTGCTCATCTTCGGCAGGGTTGCACAGCTGGCGCCGAAAGGCATACCCATGGTGCTGTTCTATATGGCGGGTATCACCCTCTGGAATTATTTTTCTGAAAGCCTCACCAAGACCGCAACGGTTTTTAAAGACAATGCCAATATCTTCGGCAAGGTCTATTTTCCCCGGCTGATCATGCCCTTGTCCATTGTCGTCAGCAACCTGGTGAAACTGGGCATCCAGTTTGGCTTATTCCTGCTCTTCTGGTTATTTTATTTGCTTTTTAAAGAAGGCGTTCATCCCAATCTATACGCCCTGCTTACCCCCGTGCTGGTAATCATGCTCGGGCTTCTCGGCCTGGGTTTCGGGATGCTTATCTCCGCTATGACTACCAAATATCGGGATCTGGTCATGCTGCTTGCTTTCGGCGTCCAGCTCCTAATGTATGCTACCCCCATTATCCTGCCGTTGTCGAGCTTTCACAAATGGAGATGGCTGGTCCTTGCTAACCCCATGAGCGCCATCGTAGAGACGTTTCGGTTTGGCTTTCTGGGCGAAGGATACTTCAGCTGGTATGCATTGCTGTACAGCTTCGGCTTTACAGTGTTTATCCTGTTTCTGGGAACGGTGACATTCAATAAGGTCGAGAAAAACTTTATGGATACGGTCTAGCGCAAAAACTCTTATGTCAATGAGTAATGTTGTTATAAAAGCGGAGAATATTTCCAAACTATACAGACTCGGCGAAGTCGGGACAGGCACACTTAGCCATGATCTCAACCGATGGTTCGCAAAGGTCCGTGGCAAGGAAGACCCGTATTCTAAGCTGGGCGAAGCGAACGACCGGACAAAAAAAGGAAATACCGATTATGCCTGGGCGTTGCAGAATATAAGTTTTGAAGTGCACAAGGGCGAAGCGCTGGGGATCATCGGGAAAAATGGCGCCGGCAAATCAACCTTGCTGAAGATCCTGAGCAGAACGACTACCCCTACCACAGGGGACATCAAGCTCAAAGGGAGAGTTGCGTCGCTTCTCGAAGTGGGTACCGGGTTTCACCCCGAGCTCACGGGGCGGGAAAATATCTACCTCAACGGCGCCATTCTCGGAATGCGCAAAAAGGAAATTCAACGGAAATTCGATGCGATCGTCGATTTCGCCGGGGTAGAACGATATATCGATACGCCAGTAAAGCGATATAGCAGCGGCATGTACGTCCGCCTGGCTTTTGCCGTAGCCGCTTACCTGGACAGCGAGATCCTGGTGGTGGACGAAGTATTGGCCGTAGGCGATGCCGAATTCCAGAAGAAATGCCTTGGCAAAATGGGTGAGGTCGCTATTGGCGAAGGCCGAACCGTTCTGTTTGTGAGCCACAACATGGCCTCCGTAAAAAAGCTTTGCTCCCGCGGTGCATTGCTGGTCGACGGGCAGCTGTCGTTTATCGGTTCCATCGAAGAGACGATCATAAAATATAGCGAAAATTCGCAGAAGACTTCTCAGGCGATCAAGCACCTCACGGGCAACCGGCACATGGAGGTCAGGGATGTCCTCATCAATAATTCCAATTCGGGTATAGTGAATATATATGAGGAGATCACTATCTCCGTCGTATACGAAACAAAAGAACCGAATTTCGACGAAGCCGAATTCTTTGTGATCGTCTACAACAGCGAGGACGAAGAGATACTGAGCTTTTTCCAGCGGGATTCATCAGAATTGGTCGCGGTAGCTCCGAATGCGAACGGAACCGTAACCATAAAATTCAGGAATTGTCTTAAGCCGGGAATTTATCGGGTAGCCGCCGGCATATTCGACCCATTCAGGAATTTTGTCGACTGGATCGCGCCATACACCGTATTTACGGTCGACAGCCAATTCCACTTTGGCGGCAAATTCGACAATAGGCTGGGCACGATGTTTCTTAATGCAGAATGGAAAAATGACGCGAATACTATACAAGCTGTTTGACCGGTTTTTTATCCGTTTCGAACATTATCGCAGGGAAAACACGCTGAGAAGATTGCGTTCTGCAGGGGATCGGCTTAATATTCAGGAGCCATTCTACTTCAGCTCGCCTGAAAATATCTCGTTTGGCAACAACGTTTCCTTCGGCGCATTCGTTCATATCTGGGGAGAAGGAGGCGTGACGATCGGTGATAACTGTATGATCGCGTCCCATACCGCTATCACGTCGGTAACTCACAATCCTGCGAGCGAGCTTTTTTGTTCGGAAAATATAATGAAGCCCGTAGTCATAGGCAACAATGTGTGGATCGGCGCTCATAGCGTTATCTTTCCGGGTGTCACCATCGGCGACAACACCGTGATCGGCGCCGGCAGCATCGTCAATAAAAGCGTGGAATCGAACGCCGTATATGCAGGAGTTCCTGCAAAATTGTTATATTATCTCAATCAATTCGCTACATGAAAAAGCTCAAGGCGGCTTTAAAATCCAGCAAATTTGTCAGAGTCCTCTACTCTTCCTATACGGAGAATAAAGACAGGACTGGCGAACGTATACAGTCGGGTTGGGACAAGCTGATGTGGTCCTTTAGTAAACCCGCGAAACCGAAAACGGATGGGGTATATATCCATCTCGGTTGCGGGACCATTAATCACCCGAAAATGATCAATGTCGATCTGCGGCCCGACAAACATATTCACTACGTTCACGGCGTGGAAACTCTGCCCATGTTCGACGATAACGCAGCGGACCTGATATACGTCTCGCATTGTCTTGAACATATTTCCTATCTCGAGCTGCCAAAGGTTCTCACGGAGTGGAGAAGGGTCCTGAAAAAAGGCGGCGTCCTCCGGATTGCCGTTCCTGATTTTACCACCATTTTGGAGATCTACAGGGAAGCCAACAATGACCTGGAGGAGATCCTTCCGCCATTAATGGGCGGACAGGATTATAATTATAATTTCCATTACAGCGTTTTTGACCATCAATACCTCAAAAAGATGTTGGAGAAGACCGGCTTTGAGAGTGTCAGAGAATGGAATAAAGGCGACGACGAATTCACGGGATTTGACGATTGGGCTAATAAAAATGTACATCGGAATAATAAGGAATATAAAATAAGTCTCAATCTTCAGGGCGTTAAGGCAATTTAAATCCTACCCCAAAGCCGCATGGCGCTTATTTCCATCATTACGATCAATTATAACAATGCCGGAGGCCTAAAAAAGACCATCCGGAGTGTGCTGGATCAAGGCCTCACGGACTTCGAATACATCGTCATCGACGGTGGATCGGAGGATGCCAGCAAATCGATAATCGAAGAAAACGCTTCCGGGCTCGCATACTGGGTGTCCGAAAAAGATAACGGCATTTACCACGCCATGAATAAAGGTATCGCCAGGGCCACCGGCGAGTATCTCCTCTTCCTGAATTCGGGGGACTATATTTATAAGTCGGATGTTTTACAGGCTTTGCTGGAAAATGGCGGGGGGGCGGAAATTATCTACGGAGACCTGGTCGTGAGTGGCACGGGCGGCAAAAGAACGAAGGCTTATCCGGCGGCTTTGACTTTTGATTTCTTTTTACACGACAGCCTCCCTCACCCCGCAACACTTATCAAACGAACCTTGTTCGATCGGGTTGGATGGTACAACGAAGGCAACAAGATCATATCGGATTGGGAATTCTTTACGCATGCCATCTGCCGGTTCAATGCAACCTACCATCATGTAGCGGTAGAGGTGGCCGTGTTCCCGGAAGATGGTCTCAGTGCGAACCCGGCAAACAGCGATATGATATGGGCGGAAAAGATGGAAGTTTTTTCCAGGTACTATTCCGCCTTTTTACCCGACTATAGAAAACTGGAAGAATACCGGTCGTCCATGAACCTGATCCGGCATTCCACCCTGCACCGGCTCGCAGATAAGATCCAGGGGTCAGCGATCGCAAAACTGCTGAAATAATGATCCCTATGCCCACAGTTTCCATAATCATACCCGCTTTCAATGCAGCACGCTATATTCAAGAGACATTGCATAGCGTTCTGCATCAAACCTACGCGGATTGGGAGTGCATCATCGTCAACGACGGCTCTACGGATAACTCCCGGGAAACGATCGGGACCTTTATTAAAGACGATCCCCGGTTCAAGCTCATCGATATTCCGAATTCGGGCGTCTGCGTGGCCAGGAATACTGCCGTCCAAAATGCCGCAGGCGCCTTCCTCTTCCCGCTGGACTCGGACGACCTCATCGCGCCCACCTGTATCGCCCGATGCCTCGAGGAGTTCGAGAAAACGCCCGGGCTCAGGCTGGTTTGCCCACAGGGAGAGCTATTTGGCGCGGAAACCGGGTTATGGGTCCTTCCCGAATTCGATTACCGTACCATGCTGCATCATAACATGATCCATAATTCGTCCATGTTCCGGAGAACGGATTTTGAGCGGACCGGCGGTTACCGCACAAATATGAAACATGGCCTCGAAGACTGGGACTTTTTTATAGCACTTTTATACAACGCTACGCGGGAAGAAGTGATCCAGCTGAAAGAGCCGCTTTTCTACTATAGGGTCAGCACAAGCGGCCGCCGGATGACCGCTGCCGCCAGCCTCAGGCAAAGCGAGATGATGGACCTCATGGTCTACAATAATTTCCAGATCTACAGGGAATACTTTCCCGACATCTTTCACCGGATACAGGATTACGATTTCCAAAAGACGATGCTGGACAAAAAGCCCGTTAAATGGCTGGTGCGTAAGATGATCGCAGCCTCGGCCTTTAAAAACAAATCACTTTCGAAAAAAACCGGAAATTCACAGTGAAAAGAACGGTAGGCGACATATTGGGAAAGATCGGCATGAAGAAAAAGGCCCTGAAAATCTATTTCTTTTTCATCAATAGCTGGACGGATGGGGTAAAATCCACCCGCAAGACCATCCTGCCCCTGCTGGCGAACCAGCGGTCCCGAAAGGGGATATACGCTATCGATCTGGATTCGGATTGGCTCGGCCTCGGCGCACGGATCGTTAAGACACTGGAGATCCTCCTTTATTGCGATGAGCACAAGCTGATGCCCGCCATCCGCTATAATTATCTCGAAAAAAACAAGACGGAACACGATTACTTCGGGGAACTCTTCCGGTATCACCGCCCGGTATCGGGCGATGTCCGTTATACCGCCGTACGAGATGTGGATGAACTCGGCTGGAAAGAGAACTATAACCAAAAATTGAAACTCGGCTTCGCGCGCCAGCTTTTCGATAAATATCTCGGCATCCGGCCGGATATCCTCGAAGAAACGGACCGCTTCGTCGCGGCAAATTTCGGCGGCCGCAAAATCCTCGGCCTTCACTACCGCGGAACCGATAAGGCAGGCGAGGCGCCGCTGGTCGCCAAGGAGCAGCTGCTGCAGCATATCAGGACGGTATTGACGCAAAGGCCCCAGCTGGAACTGATCTTCGTTTCCACGGATGACGAAAAGATCATCTCCTTCCTGCAACAGTCCGATCTGCACCTGCCCGTTATTTTCCGGCAGGACGCGGTCCGGTCGAAAGACGGCGACCAGTTCCACCGGAAAACCGAAATCTCGAAATCCGTTGTGCACCGGGACGCCATCGTCAATATGCTGCTACTCTCCCGTACCGATTTCTTGCTGAAGACCGCATCCATATTAAGCGACTGTTCGGTGATCTTCAACCCCGCCCTTGAAGTAAGGGTAATCAGTTTTCCCCATTCCGATAACCTCACCTGGTGGCCTGCCACGGAAATAAAGCGGAGCCAGGAAAAAACCACATATGCAATTGCTGAAACTCGATGACCTCATAAGAGTCGGACGGAATTATGACGGCGGATACGTCATCTCGGAATCGCTGATGAAAAGATCCTCCGCCCTGCTTAGCTTCGGGATCAATGACGATTGGTCCTTCGAGGAAGATTTTTACCGCAAATCCGGGGTCGAATGTTATGGGTTCGATTTCAGCGTCAACAGGGAACTATTCTTAAAACGCTCGATCGAACAGGTCCGCTTTTTCTTTGGCGATGTGCTGAAACGCCGGCCGGTACAGTGGAGCCGGTGGAAAAAGGCCCGGGAGCATTTCCATACCTACCAGGAATTCGGCAGATTTTTCGCCAAGCATAATTTTTACTCCATCGGTATCGACAAGAGCACCCATGGGGTCTTCAAGACCCTGGATGACGTCCTGAAAGACCATGTCCGTCAGCAGGAGAATATATTTCTGAAAGTGGATATCGAAGGCTTCGAGTATAAGATAATGGACGATATCCTCCGGAATAAAGACCGCTTTCATGCCGTGGCGATGGAGATCCATGGTATCCACGATGCGGACAATGACTTCGACACCTTCATGGCCAGCCTCCGGCAGGAATTCTATGTATATCACATTCACGCCAATAATTACGGCGATCTCCGCAAAAAGAACGGGATGCCGGATGTCATAGAGATCTCCTGCATCAGGAAGGACCTCGTGCCCAATCCTGCCTTTCACCGCGATTTAAGCCATTTGCCCCTCTCAGGGATCGATTTCCCCAATGATCTTAGCTCTGTCGATTACACATGGTGACCCCGGACAGTTCCCTGCCACATATCACATTCGTCATTCACAATATCGAGGGCGGCGTAGCATCGATGAATCACCAGATCATCGAAAATGCCGATTTCCCGCGCTATTTCCAGACTCACATCCTGCTTTGGCGCGCGGCTGAAGACACGGCAAAGGAATTCCGCGGCCGGTTCACCAACGCCGCGGATGTCCGCAACTTTACTTTTTCGAGACACGACAACTATTACCGGACGCTTCACCGGCTCAGCCGGGAGCTGGATCGATGGCCGGGGCTCATCGTTACTAACGACGGTATGGAGTTGGAGGCCATCCGGAAATTCGGGACGGCGTCGGCCTTGTTCTCCATCGTGCATGATTTCTATAATCTCAAGCTCGCCATAGAAAGCCTTGATCTGGTCGATCACTTCCTTTGCCATACCGAGGTCTTTACGAAGGCGCTCCTAAGCAGCCATAGTCTCAAAGGAAGGGTAGGCTATCTCCTGCATGGAGTAAAAGTGATGCCGGGGGAAGACAAAACGCTGAGCCATTCGGCCGGCGCAGGCTCTAACCGTCCCTTGAAGATCGTATCGATCTCGCGGCTCACGGAGAGTAAAGGGGTACTGCTTTTGTCATCGATCGACGACAAGTTGCTGGCCCGCGGAATCCGCACGGAATGGATCATCATCGGCAGCGGGGAGCTTGGTGACCGGCTACGGGAGCAATGGAAAGGGAAACCCTATGTCCAGTTCCATAACCCCGCCGACCATGAGGAAGTGATGCGTCTTGCGACCACGGGAGACGTCTTTATCAGCCCCAGCAGCTTCGAGGGATACGGGATTGCCCTGCTGGAAGCCATGTCCTGCGGACTGGTTCCGGTGATCCACCGGCTGCCCGTTGGCGTATACGCGCAACTGCCGGAATCCGTAGGTTTTTCTGTCGACATGGACCGCCCCGATGATTTTATCACCTATATCGCGCGACTGGACCAGAATCGGGAACTGCTCGCCCGAATGTCGGCCGACGCCCGCCGGCTTATCCGCGAACGATACGATATTTCGAAGACCGCCCTGAACTTTTTGGAATATTTTACGGCCCATACCAACCCCCCGGTAAGGAAACAGCCAGGGGCAAATCGAAAAGCGGTAACGGGCATTCTCGATAGATCTTTTGTGCCGAGTTCCATGAGCCGATGGATCAGAAAACTTAAATCCAGATAATGCATCAGCTACTTCGAACGATTTTTGAGACGAAGCAGGTACAGCAAAAAGATGGGAGTTACCTTGCCTTGCATTCCAATACAACGGTAGAGCAGTGTGAATTCCTACAGGAACTCATAAAGGAGGTCCGTCCCGATGCGTCATTGGAGGTCGGGCTTGCTTACGGCATTTCTACCATTGCAATACTGGAAGCCCTCGACAGTTCAGGTAAACCTTTCCGCCATAGCGTGATCGACCCCTTTCAGGCGGAATGGAAGGATATCGGCCTGCTGAATATCGAAAGGGCCGGATTTAAAGATCGTGTCACATTCTACCGGAAATTCTCCGACCAGATCCTGCCTGAACTTTACGCACATCAGCAGAAGATCCAATTCGCTTATCTCGACACGACTAAAGTGTTCGATGTTTTGATGACAGACGTTTATTTTATCACTAAAATATTGGAGCCCGGCGGCATCCTCGTACTCGACGATTGTGGCTTTCCGGGCATCAGGATGCTGGTGAGATATCTTTCCCAACATCCATCCTACCAGGTATACCGGGGATTCCAAAAAGATCGGCCCTCGGGCAAGAAGAAACTGCTGAAAGACGTTTACTATTCCCTGGCCGCGCTTTTACCATTCAAAAACCGCATCTTCGAAGGCTATAATTTCAAAAAGCCCGAAGCGCTGGGCGTTGATTATAGCTGTGTGGCCTTTAAGAAAATAAAAGAAGACGATCGGCAATGGGATTGGCATTGCGAGGTCTGATAGTCGAAAATCTCCCGCTCTATTAATATGACGACACCCCTGATCAGCGTTTTGATGACCGCCTACAACCGTGAGAAGTATATCGCCGAGGCCATTGAGAGCGTGCTGGCATCCAGCTATAAGAATTTCGAATTGATCATTGTCGACGACGGCTCGAAGGACAGGTCCGTGGAGATTGCAAGGTCCTATGAAGGCAAGGACCCACGCATAAAGGTATATGTCAACGAAAAGAATCTGACGGACTACCCGAATCGGAATAAGGCCGCCTCCTATGCCACCGGCAAGTATATCAAATATCTCGATTCGGATGATTATATATATCCGCACGCCCTGGAGGTAATGGTTGGTTTCATGGAACGTTTTCCGGAGGCAGGCTTTGGCATCATGTCCCGGGGCGATTACGAAAGCCCCTATCCCAAGATGCTCTCGCCAAAGCAGACCTTCCTGGAACATTTCAATGGCTACGGCCATCTGAACAGGGCCCCGGGCTCGGGTATCATCAATCTTCGCATCTTCAGGGAGCTGGGCGGTTTCTCGGGGAGGAATGTCATCGGCGACGTGGAGTTCTGGTTCGAGATCGCGAGGACATATCCCATGGTCAAGATCGTGGATGACCTCTACTGGCCGAGGACTCACGGCGATCAGCAAAAGGATACGGTCACCTTGAAGAAATACGCGGATATGCGGCAGGAGATCGTAGAAAAGGCCTTTGCACATCCCGATTGTCCGCTGACGGCCGGGGAGATCCTGCAGATCCGGAAAAATATCCGCAAGAGCAGGAGACGGGACAGCCTCTTTATCTTTTTATCCCGGGTACGCAAGGGATTAACCAAATAACGTAAAAGAAAAACGACATGGAACAACTAGACACCATGAGGATTGCGGGCTATAACGTAGCTTACCGGCCCCGGACATCGGATGAAGAAGTGATCAACGATACCTTCAACAAGGACATCTTCTTCAAAGGGTTCCCGGAATACAAGATCCAGCCCAACCACGTGGTGCTGGATATCGGCGCTCACATCGGTACCTATTCGCTGCAGCTGGCCTCCTACCTGTCCGGCGGAAAGGTCTTTGCCTTCGAACCCTGCCTGGACACCTTCACGCTCCTGAAAAAGAACGTCGAGATCAACGGGTTGAAGAGTGTCGCCGTCTACAAGGTGGCCCTTACGGATTATGTCGGCACCACCAAGCTCTTCTACGACATCGAACACGGCAACTGGGGTCATAGCATCGTGAAATCTTTTTCCGAGCAGGGCGAGATAGTGGAAACGGATACCCTTTCCAACTTCCTTACCAAAAACAAGCTCGACCATCTCGATTTCATCAAGTTCAATTGCGAAGGAGCGGAGTTCAAGATCATCCTCAGCACTCCCCCGGAACAGCTGCGGAAGGTAGATAAGATGCTCGTGCTCTATCATATGGACCTGGAAGAGCAATATACCGTACAAGACCTCATCCGCCACCTGCGCAAGGCCGGTTTCTATACCGAGATCAGGAATATCGAGGACGCCGGAAAACGGGGATGGTTATGCGTCATGCAGGCAGGACCGATGGAGAAGGCTGTGCTCGCAACGAAATACCGCGGCCGGCAGATCAGCCGGTTTTCAGCAAGGGTCGTTAACAAGCTGAAGCGGATGACCGGTTTAAAGAAATAAAGATCCAAATCCAAAATAAAAGCATCCGAATTATATGATACCCTTTAATCTCCCCTTTGTCACGGGCGAAGAGCTCCGGTATATCAATGAAGTTTTCGACAACAGGAAATTCTCGGGCGATGGCGCTTTCACCAAAAAATGCCAGGAATTCTTCCAGGAAAGATACAAGTTCCCGAAGGTACTCCTCACCAGCTCCTGTACCGATGCGCTCGAGATGTCTTCCATCCTTGCCGGCATCGGGCCGGGCGATGAAGTCATTATCCCCTCCTATACCTTCGTTTCTTCCGTAAACCCGTTTATCCTCCGCGGTGCCAAAGTGATCTTCGCGGACAGCAACGAACGCGAACCTAACATTGCGGTGGATACCATAGCCGCGCTGATCACCTCCAGGACAAAGGCCATCGTAGTGGTCCATTACGGCGGCATTGCCTGCGAAATGGATAAGCTCATGGCCCTTGCGGAAGCAAAGGGCATCATCGTCATAGAAGATGCGGCCCAGGCCATCGACGCCTTTTATAAAGAAAGACCTCTGGGTTCCATAGGTCATCTGGCGGCGTTCAGCTTCCATGACACCAAGAATATCAGCTCCGGCGAAGGGGGTATCCTGGTCGTCAATGACCCGGCCCTGGTGAGCCGCGCCGAGATCATCTGGGAAAAAGGCACGAACCGGTCGGCCTTTCTGCGCGGGGAAGTGGATAAGTATACCTGGGTCGATGTGGGCTCTTCCTTTCTTCCTTCCGAGATGACCGCGGCTTTTCTCTATGCCCAGCTGCAACACCTGGACGAGATCCAGGCGAAGAGAAATCAGCTGTGGGACTGCTATCACAGCAAGTTCACCCGGCAAGGGTTGGACCGGAAGGTCGGCCTGCCATTCGTCCCGGAACACACGGCGCCGAATGGCCACGTCTACTATGTGGTATGCAAGGACCTCGGGGAAAGGTCGGCGCTCATCGGTCATTTACAGCGACATGGCATCAAGACGGCCAGTCACTATCTGTCCCTGCATAAAAGCCCGTTCTTCAAAGACCAGCACGACGGCCGGGAGTTGCCGAATGCGGACCGGTTTACCGATTGTTTGCTCCGGCTACCCTTTTATGCCGAACTCAGCGAGCAGGACCAGGAGAAGATCGTGGGTGCCATTGCCGAATTCTATAATCTGAATGCCAGATGATCAAAGGCCTCGTTTCCGTCGTCATCCCGGTCTACAACGATTGCCGGTTCCTGCAAGAGACCATCGAGAGCGTGCTTGCCCAGACCTATCGCAATTTCGAGATCGTGCTGATAGACGATGGGTCCAAAGACCCGGCTCCCATCGAAGCGGTCATCCGGCCCTACCTGGGAGATAATTTCAGGTATGTCCGCAATCCAATGAATATCGGCCTGGCCGCCTCGAGAAATGTCGGCATCCGGCACAGCAAGGGCGAGTTCATCTGTTTCCTCGATGCCGACGACATCCTTACACCCCGGAAATTCGAGGAGCAGACCGGTCTGCTGAACGCCCGGCCCGATATGCAAATGGTCTTTTCCGACGAATACGCCATCCGGGATGGCGTAAGGATCGAGGTCCCGCAACAATTCCCCAATGGCTATACCGCCGGCGACCGTCCCGTAGAGACATTCGTCCGGGCAAGCTTTATTGCCGTTTTCACCGTAATGGTCCGGGCGGCGGCGCTGGAGAAAATAGGCATCTTCAATGAATTCCTCCGGTGGAACGAAGACGATGACCTCTGGTTCCGGATGATGCTTGCCGGCGAGGTAGGGTATTCGGAATACGTGTCCGGTTACCGGCGGCTGCACGATCAGAATATGAGCCTTAACAGGGTCAAGATGATGTTCTATCAGCTGAAGACCTTTAGCGGCTGGACCTCCGAATGCAGGAAGTTCAAACGGCCGGATCTGAAAAAGATCATCAAGAACAGAAGCATGCCACTCGCCAAAACCTATTTCAAAACCACCTTGCGCAGAGGAAAGCTGGATGGGAAGGCCCTGTCCTATTTCTTCACGATCGTTATCAGCTAGCCGGGATGAGAATCATACATTTTGTAGAGAATTACCTGCAGGTCACGGAGACTTTCATCTATAATTATATCTGCAAGTCGGCGGAGTCCGCAGAAGTTGCCATCGTCACTTTCGACAAGATGAACGAAGAGCAATTCCCGCTGCCGGCCCGTGTCCGCATCCACGTCCTCCCAAAAGATCCGGCCTTCGCCAGAAAGGACATCACCCGGTTGCACTGGCTGCCGCTGCGCCGGTTCTTCGGCGTCCGCATCTGGTATGGCGATCTGAAACATATCATCCGGGATTTTCAGCCGGACGTAGTGCATTGCCACTTCGGTACAACAGGCGTGCTGTTCACCGATTTTTGCCGTCACGAAAAGATCAGGATTCCCTTCGTCACGAATTTTTATGGCTATGACGCGAGCGAGCTGCCGCAGCGGGATAAAGTATATGCCGCGGGGCTGACCCGGTTATGGGAAGACACGGCCCTGGCGCTGGCCGAAGGTCCCGCGATGGGGCTGCGGCTCGAAAAGCTTGGCGCGCCGCGGGCAAAGATCGCCCTGTCGCCAATCATCGTGGACGGTCGTAAATATCCTACGAGACAGCAGCCGCCGGCGGGAAAACAAGGACCGGTTCGGTTCCTGCTGATCGGCCGGTTCGTCGAAAAGAAAGGTTTCCATCTTTTCCTGGAAGCCCTTGGCCGCGTCAAAAAGGAGCTGCCCGATTTCCGCGTGATCATGATCGGCAGCGGCCCCATGCAGGCGGACTATCAAACCATCCTCGACCGTTACGGTTTTGCGGATAAGGTGTCCTTTGAAGGATTCAAGAAGCTCAGCGAATGCATGGACTATATGCTTGAAGCAGACGTGCTGGTCCAGTCTTCGGTAACCGCAGCAAACGGCGACAGCGAAGGCGGAGCGCCTACCATCCTGATCGAAGCACAGATCATCGGCATTCCCATCATTGCCTCTACCCATGCGGACATTCCCTTTGTCATGGGCTATGACGACTTCCTGGCAAAAGAAGGTGACCTAGCCGACCTGTCCCGGGTCATCCGCCTGTTCGTCGACAGCAATGCCATCGAGGGTAAGATAGCCGCCGGCAAGGCTAAAGCCGCCGGGCAGCATGATATGAACACCACCACCGGTTATCAAAAAATACTGAGCCGATTCTCGAACTGACCATGTCCGCTGTTTCCGTCATCATACCCTGCTATAATTGCGAAAAATGGCTCGCAGCGACCCTCGCGTCCTGCATCGACCAGCAGCCTTATCTGAAGGAGGTCATCGTCGTAGATGACTTTTCCACGGATCAGAGCTGGGACATCATCAACCGGTGGCAGGCCGATTATCCCGGCCTCATAAAGGGTTACCGGAACACGATCAAAGGGGGTAACAACGCCCGTAATTATGGGTTCTCGCTTTCCACCGGAGAGTATATTCAATGGCTGGACGCCGATGACCAGATCGGCAAGGATAAATTTCGCCTCCAGCTGGAGGCCTTCGAAAAAGATGCGCACGCCGATATCGTCTATTCGGACTGGAAGCTGCTTACCTATGAAGGGCAGAAGATCGTTCGCGAGGAAGATTTCCATGGCCGTCCCTCCGACGACTATCTCTACGAGCTGCTCATCAACAACTGGGCCGCGCCGCATTGTTATTTGTTGAAAAGGACCATCGCCCAACGGCTTCATGAGCTGCAGGGGTGGAACCCCGAAACGGCAGTCCTGCAGGACCGGGAATACTTTACGCTCGCCGCCGCCGCCGGCGCCAGGTTCGCTTATGCGCCCGGGTTTTTCGCCGTCTATAACCGGTGGAACCGGCATAGCGTATCGGCGGCCCGGACGGAGCTGCGGTATGCCAGCCTGGAAAAGATCCTTTCGCGGATCGAGGACCAGCTTGGCGGCCGGCCGGAGATCGGAGCGGCAGCCATGAAGCGTTACCAGGACGTCATCCGCACAGAGAAGCTCCTGATGCGGGCGGCCGGATTTCCTTCCCGCATCCGTTACCCGGGCATGGGGATCGGGGATATCCGCTGGGAAGTGGTCAAAGGAAAGTTAACAAGACTCAAATTCATACTGGAATATTTTAAATGGCGATTTTTTGAGATCCATGGGTAATGACGCGCCGAAGAGGCTGGCCTATTTTCTGAGTCATCCGATACAATATTTTTCCCCGCTGCTTAAGGAGCTTTCCCTGGCCACGGGGCTCGAAGTATACTATTTCTCCGAGGCCGGATCAGCCGGCAAAACGGATAAAGGTTTTGGGAAGAGCATTCAGTGGGATACCCCGCTGCTACAGGGATATGACTGCAGATTCCTGCCCAACTTGTCGCGCAGCGCTCACCTCGACAACCATTTCCTCGATGCGGTCAACCCGGGGGTGATCGGCGCATTGTGGAAGACAAAAGCGCCGGTGGTCATCGTCAATGGCTGGACCTATAGCTCTACCCTGATGACCATCTTCTTTGGCCGGCTCTTCGGAAAAAAGATCTGGCTGCGGGCCGAAAATCCCCTCAACCAGGAGCTGGGCAAACGGCCCGTCGTAAGGCTGCTGAAACGACTCTTCCTCAAACACCTGCTGTTCCGGTTCTTTGTCTCCAAATGCTTGTACATCGGCAAGGAAAGCAAGGCCTTTTTCGAGCACTACGGGGTGAAACCGGCGCGGCTCGTCTATACACCCTATGCCGTAGAGAATGAACGTTTCTCCACCCGTTTCGCGGAATTGCGCAGTGACCTCCCCGGCGTACGGTCCCGGCTGGGATTGCCCGCCGATAAGAAGATCATTCTTTTCTGTGGAAAGTATATCCCCAAGAAACGTCCCATGGATCTCCTGAAGGCTTTTCAGCGGCTGGAAGGTCAGGGTTATGCGCTGGTGATGGTCGGAGAAGGCGAGTGCCGGCAGGAGATGGAGGAATATATTCGCGATCACCGGCTCACGGACGTTTATCTCACCGGGTTCGTCAATCAGAATAGTATCCCTTTGTATTATGCCATAGCAGACGTGTTCGTCATGTGCTCCGGGGAAGGAGAAACCTGGGGCCTTTCGGTCAACGAGGCCATGAACTTCGAGAAACCGGTGGTCGTATCGAGGACCTGCGGCTGCTGCGAAGACCTGGTAAAGGATGGCGAGAACGGATTCTCCTTCGAAACGGGAGATATTCCCGCGCTGGCGGATTGTCTCCGGGAGACCCTGGACAATGAAACCTTTATGCGATCCGCCGGCAAAAGGTCGGGCGAGATCGTCCAAAATTATTCCATCGGGCATATCGTCAGCAATATGACCGCAGCATTATGAAATTATTAGTCGTCGGTTCCGATCAGGTTTGGTCGATAGAAAAGGTCTACATCAACTACCTGGCCGAGTGGGGAGCGGAGGTGCAGTTGTTCGCGGCCCAGAACGAGTTTTATGACTATTATAACCGGTCCATTGTCAATAAGGTCCTCTATCGCGCCGGGTTGACCCGGATCATCAGCCGTATCAACCAGCGGCTCCGCCTGGCCATCACGCAGTGGAGACCGGATGCCATCCTGATTTTTAAAGGCATGGAGGTATTGCCTTCCACGTTGCAATGGATACGGGAGCAAGGGATATTTCTTGCCAACTATAACCCCGACAACCCTTTTGTCTTTTCCGGTGCCGGAAGCGGCAATTCGCGGGTGACCGCCGGTATCCCGCTTTATGACCTCCACCTGACCTATAACCTCGAAATAAAGGAACGGCTCGATCGCGAGTACCATATCGCCACGGCTTTATTGCCCTTTGGGTTCGACGTTGCCCAGGAGTTGTATGAGCGATGTCTTCGCGAGCCGGAGATCTCACGCGTATGTTTTCTTGGCAACCCCGATGAGGGCCGGGTCGACCTTATCAGGCAATTGCTGGATCGGGGCATCGGCATCGATGTCTACGGTCACCATTGGGATAAGTTCCATCATCACGATAACCTGCATATTCACGAGGCGGTGTATGGAGAAGATTTTTGGCTGGTGCTGCATCGTTACCGGGTCCAGCTGAACCTGCTGCGTCCGCACAATCTCCGTTCTCATAATATGCGGACCTTCGAGATCCCGGGTATCGGCGGCATCCAGCTGGCTCCCGATACGCCGGAACACCGCAAGTTTTTCCGGCCTGACCATGAGATCTTCCTGTTCAGGGATATGAACGAATGTTACGATAAAATTAAAATGCTGCTGGACCTGCCGGCCGCGGAGGCTACTGCCCTGCGTGAAGCCGCCCGTGCCGTGAGCATTGCCGCGGGCTACACCTATAAGGATCGCGCACGACAGGCGCTGGACAGCATCCGGGAACGCATGCAGATCACATCCGCGGCTGCATCCAAGGCAACATCCACGGCCACATCCACGGCCGCATCGGGGAAGGAGGTAGGCCATGTCTAAATTCAAGATCGGCGTTATCGGCGCCGGCGGCATCGTGGAAACGAACCATCTGCCGGCTATTGCTGCCAGCGGAAAGGCTGAAATAGCCTGGATCTATGATAAGAACCCCTCCCGGGCGAACCTGGTGGCAACGATGTACGGGCTTTCGGTTCTCGAAGATGCGGGGCTTTCGGCGGCGCTGGCATCCGTTGACTGCTGTCTGCTGGCGACACCTTACGGCGTGAGAAAGCCGTATATCGATGCCTGCAGGAATGCGGGCATTGGCCTCGTTATCGAAAAGCCTTTCGCTTTTTCCCGGCAGGAACACCAGGAATATTGTGCGGGGTTTAAGGAATGGGCGATCGCCATCAACTTGCAACGCCGTTATTACCTTTCGGTTGCGACATTGCACCGGATCATCCGGACGGCCGTTTTTGGCAGACTGGTGAGGGTGCGTTTCAACCAAGGCCATTTTTCGCTAAAGGGTGGCTCCGGCTATCTGAGCGATGTGCGTTTGGCGGGCGGCGGCGTCATAGCAGAGAGCGCCATCCACAGCCTGGACATCATCTTGTGGATCACGGGTGCCAGCCAGGTAACGGTAACGGGTATGCGGAGCCTTCATACCGGCCGGCTGGATTACGATTCGGATTTCGACAGCAATATCGTTACCCCGCACGGTCCTATTCCGGTGCGTTGCGCCGTGAGCACGCTCCGCAATCTGGACAATGGGCTGGAGCTGCAGTTCGAGCAGGCGACCGTCAGGTGCGATCTGTCGCCGGATGCCCCCATCCTGGTAAAACAGCGGCAGGGCCCGGGCGGCGGCGAGACCGGCGGCCAGGATTTTTATCTTGCCTCGACCCTTCAGCCGCAGGAGCTGCTGCTTAGCGCGACAAAGATCAACGAAGCATTCCTGGTATTCTGGCAACAATTCCTGGAAGG
>Ga0134128_10003094_pt1 | contig 20354 bp, 22 predicted proteins | sample KB31754_FD_96462 | JGI IMG/M metagenome (GOLD analysis project Ga0134128, IMG submission 96462) | Terrestrial soil microbial communities with excess Nitrogen fertilizer from Kellogg Biological Station, Michigan, USA - KB3-175-4 | ecosystem: Environmental > Terrestrial > Soil > Unclassified ...
AGGTCATCGGGCGCAGCTGGGACGACGTGCTCGGCGCGATCGACGACATCGCCACCACCCCCGAGGTCGATGACGCGCTGTCGGAAAAGGCCGCCGACGAACTGGCCGAGGAGCGCGACGAAGCCGACACCGAAGACGCCACCGCCGACGAGGACACCCTCGAGGAATCCGAGGACGACGGAGGCGACGACGAGGACACCGCCGACGCCGACAACCGGACGGCCGGCCACAGCGCGGTGCTGGGCGGCGACAAGGACTTCTGGCTGCAGGTGGGCATCGACCCGATCCGGATCATGACGAGCTCGGGCACCCTCTACACACTGCGCTGCTACCTCGACGACCAGCCGATCTTCCTGGGCCGCAACGGACGGATCAGCGTGTTCACGTCCGAGCGCGCGCTGGCCCGCTACCTGGCCGACGAGCACGACCACGATCTGTCCGATCTGAGCACCTACGACGACATCCGCACCGCCGCCACCGACGGTTCCCTGGCGGTCGAGATCACCGACGACAACGTCTACGTGCTCAGCGGCCTGGCCGACGACCTCGCCGACGGGCCGGACGCCGTGGACCGGGAGCAACTGGAACTCGCCGTCGAGGTGCTCCGTGACATCGGCGACTACTCCGAGGATCCCGCGGTCGACAAGGCGCTGGAAACCAACCGGCCGCTGGGCAAGCTGGTGGCCGCCGTGCTCGAGCCCGGCTCGGTCACCAAGCCGTCGCCCCCCTACGCCGCGGCGGTACGCGAGTGGGAGAAATTGGAGCAATTCGTCGAGGGGCGGCTCCGCCGCGAATAGGGTGCGCCCGGCGCCGTAGGTTTGACGGGTCCCCGAGCCTCCTCTTTACTGGCGGCAGCATCAGGAGACGGGAAGGTTGAGTGACGTGTCGCTTCCCGGGATCGGCCCGCTGCCGCTCTACGGGTTCCAGCGCCCGGGCATGTTGTTGTTCGGGGTGGTGCCGCTGGCCCTGCTGGCCATCTACCTCCTCGTCCAGGCTCGTCGCCGCCGGCGGCTGCACCGGTACACCGACGCCGCCGTGGCGCAGTCGCCGTGGCGGCATCTGCCGATCGCCGCGTCGCTGCTCTGCCTCGCGTTGCTGACCATCGCGCTGGCCACCCCCACGCACGACATGCGCATCCCCCGCAACCGCGCCGTCATCATGCTGGTCATCGACATGTCGCAGTCCATGCGGGCGACCGACGTCGAGCCCAACCGGCTCAAGGCCGCCGAACAGGCCGCCAGCCAGTTCGCCGGCCAGCTGACGCCGGGCATCAACCTCGGGCTGGTCGGCTTCGCGGGCACGCCCTATTTGTTGGTGCCGCCGACCCCGCAACACCAGGCGACCGTCGACGCGCTGAAGAAGCTGGACTTCGCCGACAGCACGGCCACCGGCCAAGCCATCTTCACCGCCCTGCACGCGATCGGTGCCACGGCGGTCACCGGCGGCGACAACCCGCCGCCGGCCCGCATCGTGCTGCTCTCCGACGGCCGCGAGAACAGACCCTCCAATCCCAGCGATCCGCACGACGGTGTCTACACCGCGGCGCGCCTGGCCAAGGACGAGGGCGTGCAGATCTCGACGATCGCGTTCGGAACCAAGGGCGGCGAAATCGAGATGGACGGGCAACGCGTCGCGGTCCCGGTGTCGACCGACCAGATGAAGACGATCGCCAGGCTCTCCGGCGGACAGCCCTACACCGCCACCAACATCGGCGAGCTCAACAAGACCTACAACGCGATCGAGAACGAGATCGGCTACCGCACGGTGCCGGGGCCGGGCAGCTCCGGCTGGCTGCGGCTCGGGGTGCTGGCCGCCCTGATCGCGACGGCGTTGGCACTGCTGATCAACCGGCGCCTGCCGACCTAGGGGCCACTCGGGGTTTCAGGCGGGCAGCCTGCGGTTCAGCAGCAGGCCGGCCAGGACGGCGCCGGCCATCACGACGGCACCGAGCAGCATCCAGGCCAGGCTCGCGTCGCCCTTGACGGTTTCGTAGCCGATCTGGTGCTGCAGCGTCGTGTACACGTTCTCCAGGGAGTCCAGGCTGTCGGCGTGGAACGCCTGGCCGTCGGTGATCTCGCAGATCTTCTGCAGGGTCTGATCGTCCACCGGAACCGGAATGGTGGCGCCCTCGTAGTCGACGGTGCCGTACGGGGTGCCGAACGAGATCGTCGAGATCTGCACGCCCCCCGACTTGGCTGCCCGGGCGGCGGTGAACGCCCCCTGCGGCGCGTTGGGGTCCAGCGGCACGTTCTCGGCGCCGTCGGACTCCAGCACGATGCGCGCCGGCGGCGGGCCGTCGCCGCCACCCATCACCGAACCGACCGTCGCGATCGCCTGCAGCGCGGTGAAAATGCCTTCTCCCGTAGCGGTTTTCGGGGCGGGCTGCAGGCTGTCGATGCCCGATTTCACCGCGCCGCGGTTCGTCGTCGGGGGAACCAGCAGTGTGGCGTTGGCCGCGAACTCCACCAACCCCAGGTTGATGGCCGGCGTCAGCTGGTCGGCGAACCGCTTGCCGGCCTCCTTCGCCGCGGCCAGGCGGGTGGGCGGAACATCGTTGGAGGCCATCGATTCCGAGACGTCGATGACGAGCATCACGACCGCGCGGTTGAGCGGGATCCGGACGTCAGACGTCGGCCCGGCCATCGCCGTGGTCAGCAGCACCAGCGACGCGGCCAGCAGGATGGTCGGGACGTGCCGCCACCGGCTCGGGTGCGGCGGGGCGACGCGCTCGAGCACCTCCATGTTGGCGAATCGCAGCACCCGGCGACGGCGGGCGAATTGCTGCACGACGTAGAGGCCGATCACGAGCAGCACGACCAGCAGCGACAGGAAGAACCAGGGGTTCTGGAATCCAGTCAGCGACACCGGGCCCAGCAGGGGCAACTTCATGTCCAGCCACACTATGCGTCAGATGTCGACGGTGCATGGCCCGGCTGGGGCACGCAGGGGTCAGGAGGTGGATTTCAATTCGCGTATGCGCTTGAGCGAGAGCCGTGCAACGCGCATCGACAACGACGGCGAGAGCCGGGCCAGGTACCACCACGCCTTCCACCAGGCCGCAGCGCCTTCGACATCGCGACGACCGCGTGTTTGCTCGCGGTGTAGCTCGCCGAACCGGGAGTGGCGACGAGGCCTGCCATGGAGGCCGTGTTCACGATGGGGCCCGAGCGCTGCCGGATCGTGATCGGATACATCGCTTGGATGCCGTGCACCACGCTGCTCAGGTTGACGTCGAAGACGTCGTTCCAGTCATCGAGCGTGTATGAGTCGATCTCACCGCGACCCCGATGCCGGCGTTGTGAACAGGTAGTCGATCCGCCCGGATCGCCGCACCGCATCGGCGACGGCGCTCTCGAACGATGGGTAGTCGCGCACGTCGACCTCGATCGTGTGCGGCGCTGCGCCACCGCTGTTGAGCCGTTGCGCCAGCTCCTGCACGGCGCCGAGCTGGCGATCGGCGAGCCAGACCTCGGCGCCGCCGGCGGCCAACTCGGTGGCCTGCGCGGCGCCGATGCCGGACGCGCCGCCCGTGACGAATGCGATCTTGCCGGCCAGGCGCAATCCATTGGGGGGAAAGGTAATCGCTCGCCGTGACAACTACGAGAAAATTCCGGCGGCGGGTTCGCCGAGACGGTGTGTATGAACCGGCGCTGGCTGCGGATTCGAAAAGATCATTTCGCCAGCATCCTGCTTACCGTAATGGCCGTTGCCGCGGCTGGCCTTGCCATCTGGATGAACGTGGGGTGACGGCTGTGCGTGTTCTTCGCGCAATCGCGGTCACCAGCTGCTCAAGATATTCGGGGACTGGCGCGCGAAGCCGCTCGGACGAATAGTCGTTGGTTCATCGAATGTAATCGCGTTCAGGGAGTCGTGATCAGATACGAATTTTGTTGGGCAAGAAACGGATTAATAAGCTCGACCACCACCCAGTGCCTTGTATCAGATGCGGATGATCGCCGAATCGGTGCTGCGCGATTCGAATCGCGTGACGACGATCATGCACGAGCATCTCGGTATCGCCGAAGCGCTGCGCGACGCCGATCTACAGCGGGCAATGGACGCCGTACGAACCCACCTCGCCAGCACCGTGCGCGCATGTGCCTCGCCGGCGACCCGTTGTTGTCGATCGGCGGCGATGGATCACCGTGAGAGCCTCAACGGCCGCGGGCGCCAGCCTAGGCCACAGTTGGATCGACCCGTCTATGGTAGTCGTCGGGCAGCAGCGCCGTCGTCACCCGAGCCGCCAAGCCGCGCAACGCATTAACCGTCGGGGTTGACGCGGTCGGCAGGGCAGAACCATTGAGCTTGGGCGATCGCTTCTGTCAAGGCCCGCTGTTCGTGCAGCACCTGTTGTGTACCGCCGCAGACCAAGCACAGCGTGCGTTCGCATCTGGAGGATTGTGCGGGATCCCTACGGCTCGCGATGGGCTGTGGTGGACAGTAAGGTTGGTCTTGAACGATGGCTATCGCCGCCTCGACGGTGTCAGCGACGGGAAGCAAGCCTTCCGGGTCGCCGATCCGCAGCACCTGGGAGACAGCCTCACCGGGCACTAGCGCCCAGCCGATGCCGGCGCACGCGCAGCGGACAGAGACCCTGTGCAGTGCCGAGAAACCCTCGGTTCCAAAGAAATCCAGGCCGTGCAGATCAAGGATCAGTCCACGGCAACGCATCAGATCCCCCAGCGTGTACGCGGTCAGAGCGTCAGCGTTGGAGGCGTCGATGTCGCCGTAGGCGCTGATAAAAGCTATCGACGACCTCAGCCGACGACTGGTTAACCGTGCGGCGTGGCACTCCCACGGCTGGGAAAGAAAACCACCGGCGGCCAACACGGAGGGGGCGAGCGGAGCAATCATGGTGATCCCGACATGCGGTTGTCACCGGTCTGTTCGGCGCGAGCTACTGCTCTGCGAGGACAACAGCGGACGGCTGACCTCATCCCGGACTGGTTGAGAGTCTCAACTTGATTGACACTCCACGCTGTGGGAGCAATTGTCAAGTGTGTGGATCAGGACGCCACAGCGAATCGTCGAAGGTAGCGATATATGTCAGCTGAGCGACGCCTGGCGGTGCCTGACACACCGGGAAGACGCTCAGTCCAAACGAATCGGAAGCGTGGCGACGACAACGCGAAGGTTCACCTTCCCGGCCACCTGTCGGTGGGGGCCAATGTTCTGATCAGGGCTTCCGTGTCGCCGGCCACCGCCCTGTGGTGGCGATGAAGTCGTCAAGAATATCCACCACCGCAGACGGGGACTCGACATGTGGGAAGTGCCCGACACCGGCGAGCACCTCGAGTCGACTATCCGGCACGGCGTCGTGAGCGGCGTAGCCGTGGGCGACGGGAATGATCCGGTCCTGCTCACCCCAAATCAGCAAGGTGGGTAACCCATGACCTACATGGATCCTGTTGAGCGCACTGACCGCTTGGCCACGGTAATCCACCACCGAGCGCAACGTACGCAGGAATGCCTGCCGTGCCTGCCGATCCGCCAAAGAGGAATAGGCGTTCCACATCTCGCCCACGCGCGGCGACTGGATTCCGGCCGACGTGAGCCACGACCCCAGCTTGTTGCCGATGGTCAAAACCGGCTGCGGCGTGACCACCGGCAGCACCACCTCGGTTCCAGGCGCAGAGAGGAATCGCAATATCCAGTTCAGGTCGGGACCGAGGCCACCGCTGCCGATGAGAACCAGTCGCTGACAGTACTCGCGATGTTGATAGGTGAACTGCATGGCCACACCGCCACCGAGTGATTGACCGATCACAGTCGCCCGGCTGATGCCCAGTTCATCGAGCAGATCACGCAACGACGCCGCGAACGCACCCAACGAGTAGTCACCGCGCGGCTTGGCTGATTCACCGTGCCCCAACAGGTCCGGTGCCACCACCCGATACTTCTTCGACAACTGAGGGATAACCACCCGCCAGGTCGCCGAACTTCCCGCCATGCCATGAATCAACAGCAGCGCCTCGCCGGCGCCTGCGTCCCGATAGGCAACACACTCACCGTGCAGATCGAGATAGTTCATCTCGGTCACGTGATCGGTCTCCATCCAACGGTGTCCGTCGCAATGTCCTAATGATCGCTCCCCCGACGCCTAGCAGACTATACCGTAACTTACGGTCGCGTAGGTTACCGGCCAGTAAATCACCGGCGTCTGACGACCTGGGTCTGGTCGCCCCCTTGGTCTGCGTCTTCGCCGGCGCGCGGGTCGCGACGCCAGTGGCCGACCGCTGCAATCGCTGTCTTGAGCCCGCGGCGGCGCCCTGTCGCTAGGTCGGTCCCGGCGAAACCGGGCTCCACCGCAGCGAACATCCGCTCGCTGCGGGTCTCTGGAGCGTCGTCGACGGTGTCGCGCAAGTAGCGGTCCGGCAGCGATAGTTTAGCGATGGTGCGCCACGTCTTGCCGTATTGCACCGGGAATGAGCCTGTGGTGTAAGGCAGGTCGTAGTTGTCGCAGACCTGCCTGACCCGCACCGAGATCTCGTGCAGCCTGTTGCTGGGCAGATCGGGGTAGAGGTGATGCTCGATCTGGTGACACAGGTTGCCGCTCATGAACCGCAGCGCCGGCCCGGCGTCAAAGTTGGCGCTGCCCAGCATCTGGCGCAGATACCACCGCCCCCGGGTCTCGCCGATCATGTCGGTCTTGGTGAATTTCTCTGCGCCATCGGGGAAATGCCCGCAGAAGATCACCGCGTTAGCCCAGACGTTGCGGATCACGTTGGCCACCACGTTGGCCTTCAACGTGGACTTGTAGGTCGCCGCCGGCGAGAGCGAGCTGAGCGCCGGGAACGCCACATAGTCCTTGACCACCTGCCTCCCGGCCTTGGCTGAGAACTCGCGCATCTGCAGCAGAGTGATTTCGCGGTCCGAGCCGCCCTTGAAGACCTTGGTAAACTCGATGGGCTGCAAGCCAATTCCCCACTCGAATCCGACCGCGAGGATGGCGTTGAACAGCAGATTGCCGATGTTGAAGGGCTCCCAGGGCTGGTCCCGGGTAACTCGAAGGACGGTGTAGCCCACGTCGTCATCCATGCCGAGGATGTTGGTGTATTTGTGGTGCTGGAGGTTGTGGGTGAAACGCCAGTGTTTCGATGACCCACTCATGTCCCACTCCCATGACGAGGAGTGGATTTCGGGGTCGTTCATCCAGTTCCACTGGCCGTGCATGACGTTGTGGCCAATCTCCATGTTCTCAATGATCTTGGCCAGACCGAGGGTCACGGTTCCCGCCCACCATGCCGAGCGTTTCGCGCTACCGGCCAACATGAGCCGGCCGGCTACGTCGAGGACACGTTGCACCGCGATGGTGTGGCGGATGTAGCGCGCGTCGCGTTCGCCGAGGGAATCCTCGATGTCCAGCCGGATCGCGTCCAGCTCGACGGACAGATTCTCGATATCGGCGTCGGTCAGGTGAGCGAAGGCCGGAATGTCGCTGATGGCCATCGTTTCCTCCCGTTCGGGCTTCTGTGTTCGGTTCCCAGCGTTCATAAGCCGCCGACAAGCACCGAATCGATAAGCGAGGCCGCTACCTCGGTCGCTTGATGCGACAAATACCTTCTACCGCAGGCGGTTAACGGTTCTGCGGTTCCTTCTGGGTGGCGAGCTCAGCGCGTGGGGTCGCTGTTTCCCGGCGATAAGCGGCGGCCTGTTGCGGACCGCAGCCTCGGGCTGGTCGAGCCGGGTAGCCGCTGGGTACATCCGGCCGGTTAGTAGTAGTGGCGGCGGCCGCCAACGGCGTGTCCCATCCGTCCCGCCACCGCGAGTAACAGGCCGACGACGAGGAGGATGACCCCAATGACCAAGCAAATATGGGCGTAGGCGAAGGTGGGGACGAGGGCGGGGAGGAGGAGCCCGAGGACGATAAGGATGATTCCGAGGGTGATCATGACGTTTACCTAGTTTCAGGGTAGATGTATGGAGAAGAAGTGCCCGGGCCAGTGCTTGAAGGTGTTCATTTACCTTGGCCCCCAGGTCATTTGGCGTCGCCTCAGCCGATCGACGCGACCTTGGCGCGGACGGGTGTTGCCAGTATCAGCGACGCGGCTGTTTCTCGCCCGTCTCCGGTCAAGTGATCGTTAAACCGACGGGCGCGGGTGGGGTGAACGCGAGTTGGTGGTCATCCGAGGTCCGGGGGTAACGAGGAATGACTGGATTTTGCACGCTGTCTCGTCGCAACGGTTAGATATCGGTAATGTGCGGCGTGAGCAGACGCTCATCAAGTTCAGCAGCGTGCAGCCAAACTCTCTCCGGACTGGCTGAAGGACTCAGCACCAACAAGGTTACCCCCCTCGGGGACGCGCGGCTAGTTGACCGCCACGTGGTGGCGTGACCGCGCTGACGACTGTAGGTGTGCAGCCAGAGGTGTAAGGGCTCGGAAGTGTTCAGTGTCGGCTGCCCGTAGCCGGTCAGCGCGTCGATGACTGAATCGCCTGGAAACGTTGGAGGCTCCGGACATGCCGGGGCGGTTCATGCAGCCGCAACCTCATCGGCACCTTGACCGGACGCGCAGCCATGCCGCAACTTCTGGTCCACGTGGGCGAAGTCCCTGTCCTTGGCGGTCTGCAGGATCATCGACCGGTTGAGGTGACCGTTGTCTGCGCCGGCGGCGGACGGGTCCTCGTCGTCAGCGCCCGCGTCGGGCCCGGTCGACGGTCTCGTCATCCCCTGAGCACTCCCCTTCGGCCGCGTCGTCGAAGCGGCTACTGACCTACGGCAAACATCGTTGATCAACGATGTTTGCGCTCCCGCATGTCAACGGTGTTGACATCACCTACTTGGCGGCGTGTAATGGATATCAAGCACTGAAATCGGAGTTCGACATGATTGTCATCGTTGGATTAGTTGTTCTACTCTTCGCCGTCATCGTCGGATTCACCGGTGTGCTGAACAATGCGGGGGCCGCTCATCCATTGAGCGAGAACTTCTCGGTGTTCGGCTATCACGTCACCGGGTCGACCGGCACTCTGTTCCTCTTCGGGATCGTGATCGGCGCGCTGGCGATGCTCGGTATGAGCGTGTTGCTGGCCGGTGCACAGCGCTCCGCGGGCCGCGGGCGCGACGCCCGACGTGAACTTCGAAGGTCCCAGCGCGAAGCGGAATTTGTGAACCGAGACCGCGACTTCGAACGCCAGCGCGTCGGTGCGCCCGCCACGGGCACAACCGTGGACTCGGAATTGGCCACGACCCGACCGAGGAGGAAGTGGGATTCCCTCCTCGGTCGCCGGCCATACGGTCGACAACCGACCGCACCACGCGCCAGCGGCGCACGCCGGTAGGCGCCAAGCTCAGGCGATACGGAGACTCCTCAGCCGCCAACTCTCGATCCCTAAAACGAAGAATCCGCAACGAACATAGGAAAGAAGCAATGAACATAGGTAAGAAGATCGCCCACAAGCTCGAAGGGGCAAAGGGCGCCACCAAGAAGATCTTCGGCCGCGCCACCGGCAACACCCGGCTGCGCACCGAGGGGCGCACCGATCAGTTCAAGGGCAACACCAAACAAGCAGGGGCCAAGGTCAAAGACGCCTTCAAACGCTGACCCGGGCAATCCCCCTCCCAAACGTCCACACAGAAGCTAGGTAAACGTCATGACCGTCCTCGGAATCATCCTTATCGTCGATAACTTGCAACGTCGCCGCCCAGGGGTTGCCAATCCATAACCCCCACAGCTCAATACGACCGATTTCAACAATCGACATGCTCAACCAATCCAAGGAGCCGACATGACTACGAGCACTATCGTTTGGATCGTCGTTGCCGTGATCGCGGCAGCGTTGCTCATCGCCGCAATCGCCTGGGTGGCGCGCAAGAAACGCACCGAACACCACCGCGTCCAAGCCGGCGATATCCGCGAGAAAGCCGTCGAACAGTCCCACAAGGTCGGACAACGCGAAGCGCTTGCCGACGAGACTGCAGCCAAGGCCCGTGCAGCACAAGCTGAGGCCGACGCCATGTCAGCGCACGCGACCGGCCTACAACACCAAGCGCAAGCACGTCGCACCGACGCGGCTACCTCGCGCGGCGAGGTGAACCGAGAATTCGAGCGCGCCGACAAGATCGATCCGGACTCACCAACCAGCGATACGCCACGCGGAGATGCCGGCGATCGGCACGTCCCACCCCGGATGCCCAAGGCCGGGTGACTTTCCCGACGTCTGGTGCTGGTCGGGGCCGGCCGGTCAGCTAAACCAATTAGCTGATGCCCGCCAGAACGCGTCGACCACGATCCGAGCAACCACAGTGATCGGGCCCGATCTTCCCCGGCCATGGCCCGTCAGACCCCGGCCGGGGACCATTTACTGGGAGCATATGCCTGCGCGATGGGTGATCTGTTGCGCACGCTGGGGTATCTACGACAAATATTGGGAAGCATCAACTTTCGTGCAGCACCGGCGATGGCGTTCATGAGCGAGATCTGCCCAGTAATCGCTACGCCCAGATCGCCCAGCGGTCCACGAGGTCTGCGCCAAATGCGGCCTGCCGTACACCACCGGGCCCTCTGCCCTGCCAGTACCTAGTCGCCCTGCGCACGATCGTCAAATTGGCGCTGCCGGACCGTTTCTGCGCGCCAATCCCACCGCACGTCCACGCGGACGGACCACCGAGCCGCAACCGCAACAACTGGCGCAACCAACGACACACAACAGCGCGCCGCCGAATCCCCGCGAGTCCTCGGTGACTGCTACCGCCGCCAGTAACAGGCCGACGACGAAAAGGATGGCCCCGAGGTGAGCACAACCTCCTCGGCGGTTGCGAACGGGAGAACTTGGGTCCGATTCCAGTGCATCGCTTCTCGAAGTCCGGCCCGTCTAACCCGCTCCCCAGCACAGGAAGAGGCCGAAACTACGAGCCAGGCGGCCTGAGCAAGTATGCGGTCTCTATGAGTCCGTCAACGCCAGAGGTCGCCCACTGACTTCCCGTGCTACTGCACCGCTTCGTTTGCCCCGCCCTCAGAATCCCACGTCGAATGTGCCGCGGCCATATCTTTACGTCCGGTGGCGCGCCGCGTACCTGCACGGAATACTTCGTGGACGGTTAAGTACGGCCTGTCGGCATGTTTGCCGATGTCTCGCGCTTCGGTGATGTGCGTCATGGTCGCCTCTCTGTCTGCCCGCAAAGCGGGCTGGTTGGTGTGCGTATTACATTGCGCATCAGGTGGTCTCGAATAACGTGGAGGTGGCTAATGGCGGATCGTCGCACTGCTGCGCCGGCGACTGCTCATGGGATCGCGCGTCGACTTCTGGTGTTCAAGTTGCCGAATCAGCTCGCGCTTTGCTTCGCTAAGAGCATGGGTGATGTCCGGGTTCTCAGCGACCGCTACTAACGGCGCATGGCCGGGCAAGCTCGTACGCAAAGTGACGCGCTGCTCCTTGCCGCCGCGGTCCTGCAACGAGACTTCCACATCCATGTCCCGCGGATCCCATCGTCCCAGCAGGTGCGGACCGAGCGTCGACAACGTCTCCAATACACGCGGGCGCTCCTGTTCTTTGAAACCCGCACCAATGTGAAGTACGTTCTCCCTAAATATATTTCGTTGTTGGTCGTAAGATTTCATCTTGGCAGCTCTCCTTTGACTGAGGGGTGGGCACGCCCGCACGCGGGCTTCGCCCTACGCGTGTCGTCGTGCGGTGGTCGAATCAGGTACCCCGGGAAAAGATGGAAACACGTTGATCCTGGCGACAATTCCAGATGAACTCTGTCGGTTTCCGGTAGACTTCTATCAAACGCCCTACAAGGGAGTCTGTCAACATTGCCGACCTACGGCATAGGCACGCGGGTAATGTTTGAAATACCTTGGGTCTCAGCGGCTCACAGCTGCAAGGAGTTCGCGCAGCGGCACAGTGGAGACACCGATGTCGCCGTCACTGCTGCCCGACGGCAGCACCAGGATGTCGGCGTGGACGAGGGCGCCGCAGGAGTAGACAACATTGGGCACGTAGCCGTCCTGCTCATCAGTAGCAGGGCTCAGTAGCGGCTGCCGCAGCCGACCACGAATCCGTGTCGGATCGTCGAAATCAACGAGAATCGCCCCGATACGGTAGGTGCGCACCGGATCGACACCGTGGGTGAGCACCATCCACCCGGCGTCAGTTTCGATGGGCGAACCGCAGTTTCCGAGTTGCAACACCTCCCAGGCACGGGTCGGGCTCTGGCAGGGAAGCGCACTTGTCCAGGCGGACGGATGATCGGAGTAGGCAACCGTATTCGATTCGCGATTTGACCTCGGCATGGCGGCGAAGCGACCACGAATCCGGCGGGAAACAGCGCCAGCCCCTTATTCGCGGCGGCGCGTCCGACGATCGGCGCGGAGGTGAAGGACTGGAAATCCGTGGCGTCGAGGAGTTGCCGGCTGATGTGGGATCCGCTGTAGGCCGTGTAGGTGGCATAGAAAGTGACGGATCCGTCGTCGTCGATGAATCGGACGAAGCGGGCATCCTCCATACCGGCCTGCTCTGCCTCCATCGAGGGCCATAGGACGCACTCGGAAAGTATAGTGCTATCGGAGAATTCGACAGAATAGGTCCGCTCGGCGATGCTGCGGAGTGAGGAAATCGTCTCCTTGGCGTGCCTGCGGGTACTCAGAGAAGTCTGGAGCCTGGCGAGTTGTTGGTCGAGAGCGGCTGGAGTAAAACGCTCGCCGAGTCCGGCAAGGACATAGCGGGCCGCCTCTCAGACATCGTCGACCCGGGCGAGTTCACGGCGGAAGACGGCTGAGTCAAGCAGAACAGGTCCGAAACCCGATGGACGAACGGTGCCCATCGCCGATGCCCCGGACGCTCATCACGAATCGCAGGCTGCCCGCGACGGTCCGAACCTGGTCGGGATGGGCCACCATGCTGGGGTTGCACAGCGCCGCACCTTCAATGGCGTATTCGCTGGTGAACATCTTACCCAGCAACAACTTTCGTACCTCGGAGAGTTCCCTGCCGGGATCTAGTCGGTCGGCGAGCTCACAGGTGTGCCGGCGGAAGGTGCCAGCAAGATCGCGGTGACGCTCGCTGAATCGGATGACAACGTCGTCTAGCGACGCCCGCGCCTGCCCTTCGTCCAGGGCCAGGATCCGTGCCAGCACCGCTCCCGTTCGGGACTCCTGATGCTTGAGCCCTCCTGGCCTGGCACGAAGAGACGGGTGGTGACCACGCGACGAATTGGAGGCCAGCCGCTGGGGGCTGCGAGTGATGAGCCCGGGCTGCACGGAAGTCATTGTCGCACAGTCGAAACGCGCAGAGCATGCTTGCATCGTCGAGAGCACTGCCAGAGTCGTCCTCCGCTCCCTGGTTGCGGTTCACCCCATCGGCGTGCAGGCCATCGAATCCACCGCCGGGGTCTCGGGGTCCTACCTGAGCTGGCGTGTGTCGTTGACACCCATGAACCTGACCAGCGCTCAAGATGATCCCGACGGACGGTTGTCACCGGCGTGTCCGGCGCGAACTGTTGCTCTGCGAAATCAGCGGCGGACAGCTGACTTCATTCCGGGCCGGCTGATTCCCAACCTTAGCAACACCACACGCGATGAGCGGCTACCGCGCATTGAGCCCGGCCAGAATGCGCAGACCGACGGCGTGCCGACTGATACCGGCGTCGGCACCCTCAGCCGTGAGATGGCGCTCGGCTTGCTCGAGCGTGTAGCCCTGGCTGATAAGGACTCCGATGGCTTGGTTGATGACCGACACGTCGAGCAGGCTTGTCTCGGCGCCCCTATCGGCTGGGGCTGGCAAATGCTGATCGAGGACGAAGTCACCGAAGGGCCGGGTGGTGAGCCACGCGAGGTCCGCTGCGAGGTCGACAAAAGATCCCGGCGACCCCGCGTACAAGACGACAACCAGGGCCGGAAGGAGACCGTCATCACCGACACCTGGCAGCGCCAGCCTCAACGAGGTGCGGACATCACCCGCCCCGGCACCTTTGACGAAGGTGGTGAACGTAAAGGGTGGATCACTGCTGTCGACGGTCCCGCTCAGCCCCAGGAAGCTGGGTATTGCAGCGATGGCATCGGCCGTCAGCTGGCGCAGACTATGGGCGACATCGACGCCGGGCTCATCCAAAGCCGCTGTGAGAATGCCCAGTTCTGCGGCCAGGGCCGCGGCCATCTCCACAAGAGGACTTCTCCGCTGTACGCTCCCGAGCGCGATCGAACCTGCCGGCGCCGCGCATGGCCAGTCGCTCTGCGCGGTGAGGATTCTCAAGACGCGAGTCAGGACCCGTCCCGTAATTGTTTCCCCGCTTGTTACGGTACGCCGGCCGGGCTATCCGGTTCAGGTCGGGCGCGGGCGCGGGCGCGGCGCACGGCTTCATCGACAATGCGTTGGGCCACATCGGACAATTTGCGGTGCTCAGATTGGCTCATCGCCCGCAGCTGGGTGAACGCGTCCTCGGCGCTGCGGCCGGTACGTCCGCGGATGAGACCGATCGCTTGATCGATCACCGGGCGGGTGGACAACGCCGCCTGCAACTGGACAGTCAGAGCAAGCGCGTCCGCGAGGATCTGCGCGTTGTGCACGGCGACCGCCGCTGGTTTGGCGAACAGCTCCCCTAATTCAGCGGCGTGCTCATCGAAAACGTCTTTGCCGTGGGCATATACGTTGATCGCGCCAACCACCCGATCAGGCAGCAACAGCGGCAGCGACAGTGCGCTGTGCACCCCCATCCTGCCCACTCGCGGACCGAACCGTGGCCACATTTTCTCCCCGCCCAACGATCCGGAGCGCACCGTGCGACGCTCCAGCGCCGCGGTGATGCAGGGCCCCTCATTGAGGGTCACATACTGGATTTCGTCAATCTCGGCGACAAAGGGAGCGCTGGCCGCCAACGCCGCGACCATGTTGTCCACCCGATCGACATTCAGCAACGTCACCCCGGCACCGTCGGCTCCCGGTATCGCGCGTACAGCGAACGCCGCCACTTCCGCCAGCAACTCGGGCAAGCGCCGATGGTCGGCGACCAAACCCGCGATATTGTCGATCCCCACCCGCAAATCGGCGTCGTCGGCACTGAGCTGCGCCGATGTCCTCGACCCCAGCGGGGGGCTATCAGCGTCCTCGGTGAACTCCACCATTGTCGGTACCTGCTTCATAATCTGCTGGAGCCCAGGATCACCGGCGACCAGCCATTTACCCGGGCGCGCCCGCCACGAGATGACCCCATCCTAGGGCGAAGTCGGCCGGCCGGTCTAAGGCGAAGTCGGCTGGCCGCTCCCCGACACTGGGCACTCCGGCTGAACACCCGTGCGGGACCTACCAACCGGTGTAGCGTGATAGCGGCTGAGAAGCTCAGCTAGTCCGGGACGGGTTTCAGCCGTACGCTGCTCAACCCAAGGAGCGTTCGCTCCGAGCCCTGACATTCCGGTGATCGTCCACACCACTGGATCACCATGCCCGACACATCGTTTCACTCGTCCGCCTTGCCGGGCGGCATCATTTTCTCGACGCCTTTGCCCAAGCCGTGCAAGGGTCAATTAGCGCATTGGGACACTCACTGGACGAAGTCCTCGGTCGTCATTGTCAGCGCCCACGGCGACATCGACTGTACGAACGCACATACCCTCACCGAGTATTCACTCGCCCACCTGGTGCGTTGCCGCGGACTGATCCTTGATCTGACCCGCCTGGAATTCTTTGGTGCCGCGGGCTTCTCAGCGTTGCATAGAATCTCGGTCAGGTGCGCGAGCGCTGGAATAGACTGGGCGTTGGTTCCGGGCGCCGCGGTATCCCTAGTGCTGCGGATCTGCGACACGGATGGCTTGCTACCAGCCGCCGATACTGTCAGTGCGGTACTGGCGAGCCTCAACGGATCGGCGGCCGATTCGGACCACTCCGAAAACAAACCCAAATACGATGACGTCGGGAGACACCGATCAACGATGTCTTGAGCGTTTTGCCACTCAACGAACCTTCTCAGGAAACGAGTTCAGTGCGTATCACTATTGAACTATTTCACGGTTCCCTGTGTCATGCTGATCTCTCTCCTTCAAGTGGATGTAATTGACATACATCCCTGATTAACTGCAACACAACTGGAAAAATCACTGTCATTGTTGTGTGTTCCTAACGTGTACTGATCGGCGGCGGGTGCGAAACGGTCGCCGTGCAGGGGTCGTCAACTACCCGATCAGCACCGCGTACCGCGGCTTGATCACCTCGTCGATGATCGCCAGCCGCTCGTCGAACGGGAGGAATGCGGACTTCATCGCGTTGATGGTGAACCGCTCGAGGTCGCTCCAGCCGTAGCCGAAAGCCTCTACCAGGCGCAGCATTTCGCGGCTCATGAAGGTGTCGCTCATCAACCGGTTATCGGTATTGACGGTCACCCGGAACCGCGCGCGGGCCAGCAGATCGAACGGATGCTCGGCGATGCTCTTGACGGCACCGGTCTGCACGTTGGAGCTCGGACACAGCTCCAACGGAATTCGCTTGTCCCGCAAGATCGCTGCCTGTTGACCCAACCGAACCTGTCCGTCGGGCAGCACTTCGATGTCGTCGACGATCCGCACCCCGTGGCCCAGCCGGTCGGCGCCGCAGAAGGCGATCGCCTCGTGGATGGACGGCAGGCCGAACGCCTCGCCGGCATGAATAGTGAAGCGGGCGTTGTGGTCTCGCATGTACTCAAAGGCGTCCAGGTGCCGCGTCGGCGGGTTGCCGGCCTCGGCGCCGGCGATGTCGAAACCGACAACTCCCTTGTCCCGGAACCGGATTGCGAGCTCGGCGATCTCCCGCGACACCGCCGCGTGCCGCATCGCGGTGACCAGCAGGCGCACCACCAGCGGACGGCCCGCGCCGGCACAGGCCTTCTCGCCGTCGGCCAATCCGGCCAGCACGGCGTCGACGATGGCGTCGAAGGACATCCCACGGTCGATGTGCAGCTCGGGCGCGAACCGGATCTCGGCGTAGACCACCGAGTCGGCGGCCAGATCTTCCACGCACTCATAGGCGACACGATGCAGCGCCTCGGGTGTCTGCATCACCGCGACGGTGTGTGAAAACGGCTCCAGGTAGCGCTCCAGCGATCCGCTGTGCGAACGCGTGCGAAACCACGTCGCCAGCTCGTCGACATCGGTGGCGGGCAGCTCGTCGTAGCCGATCTGCCCGGCGATCTCCAGCACGGTCGACGGGCGGAGCCCGCCGTCGAGGTGATCGTGCAGCAGCGCCTTGGGCGCCTTGCGGATCTGCTCGAGACCCAGTGGCGCGGTCATGCGACGATCCGATCGATGATCAGCGGCCGGGAAGCCGGGGGCGTGTCGCCGACGCTCCAGCCGCCATCCAGCTCGGCGAGCGCCGCGCCGAAGCGCTCCGGGGTGTCGGTGTACAGGGTGAACAGCGGCTCACCCGCCGTAACCGGTTCGCCGGGGCGGCGGTGCATCCTGATACCGGCGCCGAACTGCACCCGATCGCCCGGACGGGATCTGCCCGCACCGAGCCGCCAAGCCGCCAGCCCCACTGCCATCGCGTCGATATCGCCCATTGTGCCGCCCCGGGAGGCGGTCACGGTCTCGGCGTGCCGTCCGATCGGCAACGGCACCGACAAATCTCCGCCCTGGGCGGCGATGAGCCGGCGAAATCGGTCCATCGCGGTGCCGTCGCGCAGCGTCTCGGCGGGATCGCGGTCGTCGATCCCGGCCAGCTCGAGCATCTCGGTAGCCAGCCGCAGCGTCAGTTCGACGACGTCGGGCGGGCCGCCGCCGGCCAGCACCTCGAGCGACTCGGCGACCTCGAGGGCGTTGCCGACGGTTTCGCCCAGCGGGCGATTCATGTCCGTCAGCAGCGCGCGGGTCCGCACCCCGTGCGCGGCGCCCAGCTCGACCATGGTGCGCGCCAGCTCGCGGGACTGCGCCTCGGAGTCGGTAAACGCGCCGGAACCGACCTTCACGTCGAGCACCAGCGCGCCGGCCCCCTCGGCCAGCTTCTTGCTCATCACCGAGCTGGCGATCAGGGGGAGCGACTCGACGGTGGCGGTGATGTCGCGCAGGGCGTACAGCCTGGCGTCGGCGGGGGCCAGGTCACCGGCGGCGAAGATGGCCGCGCCGAGGACGCGCAGTTGGTCGCGCACGCGCCGGTTGGACAACTGGGCGGTGAACCCGGCGATGGATTCCAGCTTGTCCAGGGTGCCGCCGGTGTGGCCGAGCCCGCGGCCCGACGCCTGCGGCACCGCCGCGCCGCAGGCGGCGACGACGGGCACCAGCGGCAGGGTGATCTTGTCCCCCACCCCGCCGGTGGAGTGCTTGTCCACCGTGGGCACGTCGAGGTCGCTGAAGTCGAGCCGCTCGCCCGAAGCCAGCATCGCCGCCGTCCAGCGGGCGGTCTCGCCGCGATCCATGCCGCGCAACAGGATCGCCATCAGCAGGGCCGCCATCTGCTCCTCGGCCACCCGGCCGTCGGTGTAAGCGTCGACGACCCAGTCGATCGCGGCGTCGGACAACCGGCCGCCGTCGCGCTTGGTCCTGATCACCGTGGGCGCGTCGAACGCGGGCGGCATCAGTCGCGCCCCGCGGCGAGGTCGTCGGGGCCGAAGGCGTCCGGCAGCAGGTCATCGAGCCGGCGCGGCCCGCGCGGATGGTCGATCAACAGCTCGGGGCCCCCGTGTTCGGCCAGCACCTGGCGGCATCGCCCGCACGGCATCAGCACCGATCCGCGCTGATCCACGCACGCCAGCGCGACCAGCCGGCCGCCGCCGGTCGAATGCAGGGCACACACCACGGCGCACTCGGCGCAGAGACCAAGGCCATATGAGACGTTCTCCACATTGCAGCCGGTGACCACGCGGCCGTCGTCGACCAGCGCGGCCGCACCGACACGGAACCGGGAGTACGGCGCATAGGCCGCCGCTGAGACCTGTATTGCCTTGTCCCGCAGCATATTCCAGTCGATATCCCGCATCACGCAACCCCGCTCACCCATGGCCGATTCCGACAGTCACCCTAGCCGCAAAACGGCATGTCGCTTGAGGACATCGGCGCAAGCCACCTCGTGTGCGAGCTAAGCTCAAGTGCCCGGCGTGACTGTCGCGCAACGTCGCACGTAGAAGGTCGCAAAAAGGCGGAGGACTGGGGTGACACTGGGGTGAGTACGCAACCGACAACCGCGGATCCGGCACCGGCTTCATCGCGCAGACGCAGGCCGCCGCGGACCCTGTACCGGGGAGATCCCGGTATGTGGGCGTGGGTGCTGCATCGCATCAGCGGCGCGACGATCTTCTTTTTCCTGTTCGTGCACGTCCTGGACGCCGCGATGCTGCGGATCAGCCCGCAGACCTACAACGCGGTGATCCGCGACTATCAGATGCCGGTCGTCGGCCTGATGGAATACGGCCTGATCGCCGCGGTCGGATTCCACGGCCTGAATGGGATCCGGGTGATCCTGATCGACTTCTGGTCCGAAGGCCCGCGCTACCAGCGGCTGATGTTCTGGATCGTCGGCGTCGTGTTCCTGCTGCTGATGGTCTCCGCCGGCGTGGTGACCGTGGTCCACATGATGGACCACTTCGGATGAGCAGCCCCGACCTTCAGCTGACCCGGGGCCAGACGGCGCCGGTCAAGCAACGCTCCCACGACCGCCCCGCCAGCCTGGACAATCCGCGTTCGCCGCGGCGCCGGTCCGGCATCCCCAACTTCGAGAAGTTCGCCTGGCTGTTCATGCGGTTCTCGGGCATCGCGCTGTTCGTGCTGGCGATCGGTCACCTGTTCATCATGCTGATGTGGGACAACGGCGTTTACCGGATCGACTTCAACTATGTGGCGCAGCGCTGGGCGTCGCCGTTCTGGCAAGTGTGGGACCTGACGCTGCTGTGGCTGGCCCAACTGCACGGCGGCAACGGCCTGCGCACCATCATCGACGACTACAGCCGCAAGGACAGCACCCGGTTCTGGCTCAACAGCCTGCTGTTGTTGTCGATGGGGTTCACGTTGGTGCTGGGCACCTACGTGCTGCTGACCTTCGACCCCAACATTCAAGCCTGATCGAGGGAGGCTGACCCGTGATCCAGCAACACCGGTACGACGTGGTGATCGTCGGCGCGGGCGGGGCCGGGATGCGGGCCGCGGTGGAAGCGGCTCCGCGGACACGTACCGCGGTGCTGACCAAGCTCTACCCCACCCGCAGCCACACCGGCGCCGCCCAGGGCGGGATGTGCGCGGCGCTGGCCAACGTCGAAGACGACAACTGGGAATGGCACACCTTCGACACCGTCAAGGGTGGCGACTACCTCGCCGACCAGGATGCGGTGGAAATCATGGCCAAGGAAGCCATCGACGCGGTGCTCGACCTGGAGAAGATGGGGATGCCGTTCAACCGCACCCCCGAGGGCCGCATCGACCAGCGCCGCTTCGGCGGCCACACCCGCGACCACGGCAAGGCCCC
>Ga0134128_10003095_pt1 | contig 20354 bp, 19 predicted proteins | sample KB31754_FD_96462 | JGI IMG/M metagenome (GOLD analysis project Ga0134128, IMG submission 96462) | Terrestrial soil microbial communities with excess Nitrogen fertilizer from Kellogg Biological Station, Michigan, USA - KB3-175-4 | ecosystem: Environmental > Terrestrial > Soil > Unclassified ...
CGCGAACAGCAGGTCGCGTGCCTCCAGGAGGGCCAGGTCGTCGTCATTCTCGACTTCCCCGGCGGGCAGGAGCCGGGCGGCCTTGAGGTCCAGGAGGGTGGCGGCGAGGACCAGGAATTCACTGGCCTCATCCTGCGCCCATTCCTCCCCCAGCTCCTGGAGCGCCCGGAGGTAGCTGATGAACTCATCCGTAACAGTGGCGATGGCCACGTCCGTGATGTCCATTTCATGCTTGGAAATCAGGCTCAGGAGCAGGTCAAACGGGCCGGTGAAGTTGTCCAGGCGCACCTCAAAGCGCGCCTTGCCCGAAGTGTCCCGTTCGGAACCGTCCGCCGCGGAACCAATCCGTACGGAGCCTTCCCGTTCGAAAGCTGCGCCCGGCGCGATCCCCGCGCCCTCTTCGTGGACGTCCAGCCTAGGGTGCGCCGCCACGGGCGATCAGCTCTTTGGCGAGGCGGCGGTAGGAATCGGCACCCTGGTGGTTGCCGGCGTAGGTGGTGATGGGTTCGGCGGCCACCGACGCGTCGGCAAACTTGATGGTGCGTTTGATGACGGTTTCGAAGACCTTGTCGCCGAAGGCCTCCACCAGGCGGGCCAGCACTTCGCGGGCGTGGAGGGTGCGGGCGTCATACATGGTGGCGAGGACGCCGTCCACCTGCAGCCCGGGGTTTAACCGGTCCTGGACCTTGTCAATGGTTTCCACCAGCAGGGCCACGGCACGGAGGGCAAAGAATTCGCAGATCAGCGGGATAATGACGCCGTGGGCCGCGGTCAGGGCGTTGACGGTCAGCAGCCCCAGGGAGGGCTGGCAGTCAATGAGGACCACGTCGTAGTTGTCCTCGACCTTGCGCAGCGCGCTGGCCAGGACCTGTTCGCGGGCCACTTCGTTGACCAGCTGGACTTCCGCCGCGGACAGGTCGATGTTCGCCGGGAGAATGTCGATGTTTTCAATCTCGGTGTGCAGGATGGCGTCGCGAATGTCCACTTTCCGGTCCATCAGCACGTTGTAGACCGTCAGGTCCAGTTCGTGGGGGTTGGTGCCCAGCCCGGCGGACAAGGCGCCCTGGGGGTCAAAGTCCACCAGCAAAACCTTGCGCCCGGCCTCGGCAAGGGCGGCACCCAGGTTGATGGTCGACGTCGTCTTTCCCACGCCGCCCTTCTGGTTGACCATGGCAATGACGCGGGCCGGGCCGTGCGAGGACAGCACGGGGGGCTCGGGGAAGTCGGTCAGGGGGCGTCCGGTGGGTCCCATGACGGCGTCATCCATGTCCACGCCTTCAAGAGTTGTTGAACCCTGCTCGTTGCTCACCTATCAGTCCACACTTTCGCCGCTTTGTTGATGTGCAGCCTGGTTCACCGCTGCCACACCCTACGTTACCGGTTGGCCGGGGCAATTTTTCGCACATTTGGCCACTTTGGATTTGAGCCTTGACCCTCAACTTGAGGCTGAACCTTGGCGCCCGCGCATATACTTCAAAGCGATGAGCAAAGCAACGAATTCCCCCAAGAAACCTCCTTCACAGCGCAAGGACGTGGTGCGCGCCGAAAAACTTCAGGCCGGCTACGGGACCAAGTCCGTGTGCGGGGTGGCAAGCTTTAGCCTCCAGTCAGGGCAGGCCCTGGCCCTCGTGGGGCCCAACGGCGCAGGCAAGTCCACCGTGGTGAAAACCGTAGTGGGCCAGTTGGAGGCGGTTTCCGGCACAGCCCTGATCCACGGCGTCAAAGTCGATGACAGGACCCTGGATTTCCGTCGGGAAGTGGCCGTGGTGTTCGACGACGACGCGTTCTTCCCGGCACTGACCGTGGAGGAACACCTGGCCATTGTGTCAGCCGGGCATGGCGTGGAGGACGTGGAAGAGGTCATTGCCTCTGAGCTGGAATTCTTCGGCCTCAAGGCCCTGGCCACGTCCCGGCCCTACAACCTTTCCTCCGGGCAGCGGCGGCGCATGCTGCTGGCCTCGGCCTTCGTGCGGCCCCGCTCCCTGCTGGTGCTCGACGAACCGGAGCAGCGACTCGACACGGCCATGCGCCACCGCCTGGCCACGCGGCTGCGTGCGGAAGTCGACGCCGGCCTGGCCCTCCTGGTGGTCACGCACGACCCCGAATTCCTGACCACGGTGGCCACCAAGGCCCTGTTCATCGCCGACACGGTGCACCCCATGACCCCCGCCCAGGCGGCCGCGGCCATCGCCTCCGAAAACCCGCACGCGGAATAGATTCCCATGACAATGCAAACCAGCCAGCGCTTCAGCGCCAGGGAAATCCGCCAGTACACCTTCAAGGTGGGGCTCAGCCGCACCGAGGGCGGCATCATGGAACTGGTCTCCGAGGCCTACACTTTTGTCTTGGGCGGCCTGACCCTGCTCACCATGGCCGGCGCCATCATTGTGGGATTGCGCAACAGCCTGGGGGTGGGGCACGTTTCGGTGCTCAACGCCTCCGCCGTGGCCCCGGGGTTCCACTCCGTCACGCTCCTGCAGGCCAGCGCCACGGTGCTGCTCACCCTGGCCGCGGCCCTGCTTGCGGTGGAAATGACCGTTGGGCCCATCACCATGACTGTTCCGCAGACGGCCTGGTGGCTGGGACTGCCCGTCCGGCGCCGCGGCTTCATCCAACCCGGATTCCTCAAGTCGCTGGTCTGGCCGGCGGCGGCCGCCGTCGTGGTGGTGGTGCCGATGGCCCTCGGCATGGCCGCCGAGCCGTCGCCGGGCCGGATTGCCCTGGCCACGCTGTGCGGGATCGGGCTGGGCTGGCTCCTGTTTGGCATCGCTGCCTGGTGCCAGGTCACCAACTCAGGCAAGTGGGTCAAAAACCTGGTGGGCGTGGTGACGCTGGTGGCCCCGTTGACATTGGTGGCCACGGCCCTTTACAACAACGACGCCGGCGCCTCCGCCATCACGGGCGCCCAGACAGCCTGGCTGGAGTACCTGCCCACCAGCTGGCCCCTCCTGGTGGCCGGGGGCGCCATGTGGCCACTGGTCATGGTGCTGTTTGCCCTGCTGCTGCTGGCCGCCGTCTGGTGGAACCTGGAACGGATCACCACCGCGCAGCTGAAGGCCAGTGCGGCGGCCGGCGCCTACGTGGCCGGCTCGCTCATGTCCATGGATGCCTCCGAGCTGTCCAAGTCGCTGGGCGGCGGCGCCTCATCCGGCACGTCACGGGTGCGGCTGCGGCTGGTTTTCCATGGCGGCACGGTGTTTTCCCGCAGCGTCAAGACGCTCCTGAGCACCCATGCCACGATGGCCCTGCGCTCCCCTGTTTCCCTGTTGCGGGTGCTGGTGCTGGCCGCCATTCCGGCAAGCCTGGCCGCTGTCGAGTTTCTGGGCAACGCCGTGCTGATTGCCGTGGTGCTGTACCTGTGCGCCCACTTCGCCGCGACCTCGCTGGGCGCCACCGCGCGGTTCGCCAACGGCAATCCCGCCGTCGACATGCTGATGCCGCTGCCGGCGCGAATCGTCCGGCGGGTGCACTACGTGCTGCCGGCCGTGGGCATGACGGTGTGGGCGGCGGTGTGCTTTGGGCTGTTGCTGGCGCTGGGTGTTGGTTCGCCGTCATTGTTGGTGCTGGCCGTGCTGGCGGGCCCGGCATTGGGTGCCGCCACGCTGCGGGCCGCCTTCCGGCCGGCCCCGGACTGGAACATGCCGGCCATCGCCTCCGCTTCCGGCCCCATTCCCACCGGCGCCGTCCGGGCGTTCCTGGTGGGCCCGGACCTCACCCTCATCTCCCTGCTGCCCGTGCTGATCTGCCTCATTTCAGGCGGCGTGCCGTTCGTGGCATTCCCCGCGCAGCTGGGCCTGACCCTGCTGGCCTTCGCCTGGGGAACGCATGTGCGCAAGCCCAAGTCCGCCAAGTCCGGCGGCCTGTTCGGACTGCCCCCGGTGCCCGTGGAAAAGTAGCCGCGCGCGCCGACGTCGTGCCTCAGAGCACAACTAAAGCGGGCGGCCACCTTTCAAGCAAGGTGGCCGCCCGCTTTGTTGCAGCTACGGGACTACACCGCGACCGGGACCCGCTCGTCGTCGCGGGCTGCGGGGGTGCCGGCGTCATGCCCGGCAGAGTGTCCGTCAATGTCCAGGGACAGCTCGTCGAAGGGGGCGCGGCCGGAAAGCACGGCGCGGGCCTGGTCGACGTCGAGCTCGTGGGTCCACTTGCCCACTAGCAGGGCGGCAACGGCGTTGCCGGTGAAGTTGGTGAGGGCGCGGCATTCGGACATGAACTTGTCGATGCCCACGATCACGCCCATGCCGTCGAGCAGGATCGGCTTGTGGGCAGCCAGGCCCGCGGCGAGGGTGGCCAGGCCGGCACCGGTGACACCGGCGGCGCCCTTGGAGGCGATCACCATGAACACCAGCAGGCCGATCTGCTCACCGAGGTTCATCGGCATGCCCATCGCAGTGGAGATGAACAGCGAGCTCATGGTCAGGTAGATGGCGGTGCCGTCAAGATTGAAGGAGTAGCCGGTGGGGACCGTGATGCCCACCACGGGCTTGGAGACGCCTACGTGTTCCATCTTGGCGATGAGTCGCGGCAGGGCGGACTCGGAGGAGGACGTGGCGAAGATCAGCAGGTATTCGCGGGCCAGGTAGCGCATCAGGGAGAAGATGTTCAGGCCGGTGACCACACGCAGGATGGAGCCGAGGATGACCACGATGAACAGCGCGCAAGTCAGGTAGAACGCGCCCATGAGGATTGCCATCGAGCCGATCGCGGCCCAGCCTGTGGCGCCGACGACGGCGGCAATGGCACCAAACGCGCCCACCGGGGCAACCCACATGATCATCATCATGAGCTTGAAGACCACCTTTTGGATGTTCTTGACGGCATTGAGCACAGGCTCGCCGGCCTTGCCCAGGGACTGGAGTGCGAATCCGACCAGCAGGGCCAGCACCAGGGTGGGGAGCACGGGGATGTCGCCGGGGATCATGTCCAGGAGGAACTTGACGGTGCCGTTGTCCGCGGACGCGGCGGCCGTCTTGTACGGCTGCAGGTGCAGGCCCGCGCCGGGGTGGATGATGTTGCCCACCACCAGGCCGATGGCGAGCGCCACGGTGGACATCACCATGAAGTAGATCAACGCCAGCCCGCCCACCTTGCCAACGGTGGCTGCCTTGGCGATGGACCCCACGCCCAGCACGATGGTGCAGAAAATGATGGGGGCGATGACCATCTTGATGAGGGCGATGAACATGGTGCCCAGCGGCTTGAGCGACTTCCCCACCTCCGGGGCCAGCAGGCCGATCGCCGCACCCAGGACCACGGCCGCGATGACCGCGACGTACAGCCAGTGGGTCTTGTCCATCTTGCGCCGTGCGGGCTTTGCCATGGCGGCTGTCCCTCCCCGTTGAGAGCTCATTGTCACTCCTTGTGATCTTTGGTGATTAGCATTGGTAGGTGCGGCGTGCGATCCGCCTCACATAAGATTGCCCGGCACAGTGACTTATCTCACCGTTGCGTTCATATTGGTCGCACAAAGGGGAACTTGATGTTTTGGCGCAGGTGGAGCATTGCGCGCAGGCTGTTCACGGCCAACCTGCTTTTTGTGCTGCTCCTGACCGCAGGGGTGGCGTCGGTGATGGTGGTCGACGCCGGCTCCCGCACCTATGACCAGACCCGCCAGCGCATGCTGTCCATCGCCACCGCCCTGGCCGACTCCCCCATGGTGCTCGCGGCGGCAGAGTCCCCCGACCCCTCCGGCACCCTGCAGCCCTACGCCGTGGCCGTCATGCACGATGCGGGCGTCGACTTCATCACCGTCATGGATCCGCACGGAATCCGCTGGACCCACCCCAACCCGGCGGAGATCGGCAAGCCGTATGTGGGCTCCATCGCCCAGGCGCAGGCAGGCGACACCTACTTTGAAACAACGGCAGGCACCCTCGGCCCCTCCGTCCGCGTGATCGTGCCCATCAAGGACCCGGCGGGGACCGTGAAGGGCATGGTGGCCGCCGGCGTGACAGTCAGCAACGTCCAGGTCCTGGTGTCCGCCAAGCTTCCGGACGTCCTGGGGCTGGCTGCGGCACTGCTGCTGGCCGGGTCCCTCGCGTCCTGGCTGCTAGGGCGCTACCTCAAGCGGGTGACGCTCGGCTGGGGGGCGGAGGAACTGGGTCAGCTGTTTGCCTACTACGAGTCCGTGCTGCATTCGGTCCGCGAGGGTCTGGTCCTGGTGGACACCCGCGGCTCCCTGGTGCTTTACAACGACCACGCCGCCCTGCTGCTGGGCATGGAGGCCGGCACTGCCGGGCCCGAAGCAAGAACGACGGCGGGTGCCCCTCCCCGGCGGGCCGGACACAACGGCGCAGGAAACAAGGGGGCCGGACACAGGCGGGGCTGGCACAGGAGGGTGTCCGACGCCGGACCGAAGCTGGACGCGCTGGCACTGCCGGAGCCGCTCAAGGAACTGCTGCGCAGCGGCCGCAGTGCCACCGACGAAGTCCACGTGGCGGGCGACCGCCTGCTGGTGGTCAGCCAGCGCCCTGCACTGGCGCCCGGCACGAATGTCCGGGCAGGGGCTGTGGCGACGCTGCGCGACCACACCGAGCTGACGGCACTGGCCGGCAGCCTCAGCAGCACCCAAACCCTCGTGGAGGCCCTCCGTTCCCAAACCCACGAGCACGCAAACCGGCTTCATGCCATCATTTCCCTCATCGAACTGGACCGCGCGCGGGAGGCCCTGGATTTTGCCACGGCGGACCTCTCGGACACCGTCCGGCTCGGCGGCGAATTTGTGGGCACACTGGACGAGCCCTTCCTGTCCGCCCTCCTGGTGGGAAAGTCCGCCCAGGCCCAGGAACGCGGGGTGGCCCTGGAACTCAGCGGTTCAGGCACGCTGCCGCCGGGACTCCTCGATGCCCGCGAACTCGTGACCCTGCTCGGCAACCTGGTGGACAACGCCATCGATGCGGCCGCGGGCCGGGCGGAAGCACCCACCGTGTGGGCGGACCTGTTGGTGGCGGACGGGGAACTCACCATCACCGTGGCGGACAACGGGCCGGGCCTGCCCACCACGGACCTGGACGTTTTGGGGCGGATCGGCACCACGGGGAAGGCGTCGCAGGACCTTGGCGGGCGCGGCTACGGCCTGGCCCTGATCCGCCGTGCCACCGCCGCCCTGGGGGGCACGCTCTCAGCCGAGAACGACGGCGGCGCCGTCATGACCGCCGTCGTGCCTCTCGGTGCCCTGGCCTCGAAAGGGGACCGCGCATGAGCGCCGGCCTGCCCATCCGGGTGCTGGTGGTGGACGACGAACCCATCGCCCTGGCCGCCCACGCCGACTACGTGCGGCGCCTGGACGGCTTCGAAGTGGCGGCCACCGCCGGGGGAATGGGCGCAGCGCTGGCCGTCCTCAACGACCCCGCCACCCCGGCCATCCAGCTGGTGCTGCTGGACATGAACCTGACGGACGGGCACGGGCTGGACCTGCTGCGCCGCATCCACGGACTCGGCCTGGTTCCCGACGTCGTGGCGATAACGGCCGTGCAGGAAATCCAGGTGGTGCGTTCGGCCATCGCCCTGGGCATCACCGCGTACCTGATCAAGCCGTTCACGTTCGCCGCGTTCCGGGACAAGCTGGAAAGCTACCGCAGCTACCACTCGGTGCTGGCGGACAGCTCCGTCACCACGCAGGATGCCATCGACCGGGCCCTGGCAAAGCTGCGGCCCAGCGGAAAGCTGGCGCTGCCCAAGGGGATGCTCAACGAGACGCTGTCGGCCGTGGCCGACTGGCTGCGCGCGGCACCGGCGGCGGCGTCAGCCACTGAGGTTGGTGCGGGGCTGGCCATGTCCCGCGTGACAGCCAGGCGCTACCTCGACCACCTCTGCGAAACCGGCTCCGCCACGAAGGCCCCGCGCCACGGCTCCCCCGGCCGACCGGAATTGGAATACCGCTGGCTCCGAGGTTCGAGATAACCACCTCCCCCACCGTCGAGGTTGGAGATAACCACCTCCCCCACCGTCGAGGTTGGAGATAACCACCTCCGCCACCGCCGAAGTTGTAGATAACCACCTCCCCGACGCAGCCTTTCCGGGGATTTGCCCACGCTTCGGCGCAGCCTGTGGATAACTTAAAAAATGAATTCAACTTCCAGCCAGACTGGATGAATGACCAATTCCCAGCCCCTCCCAGAATGGCTGCGCGGACGATCGTTTACTGTAAGCGAGTCCGACGGCTGTGGTGTCAGCCGACGCCGGACGGAAAGCCGCAATTTGCACACGCCCAGCCGCGGCATTCGAGTACCGTGGGGAGTCCAGCAGCCCCTCGCCGACCAGGTCAGGCCGCTCATCGAACTCACGCCGGGTGGAATCATCAGCCACAGCACGGCAGCACTGTTGTGGGGGATGCCGCTTCCGCCCTGGCTGGCCGGCAGCTTTCAGATCCACATTTCACGGGATGCCTCGAAAGCACCACCGTGGCGGGCGGGAGTCACTGGACACCACACGAAGTTCCGTCCAGGCGAGGTGGTCCAATTCCAGGGCATGCCAATCACATCGCCCGTGCGCACCTGGCTGGATTTGGCCGGCATGATTGAACTCGACGACCTGGTCGCGGCCGCCGACTTTCTTGTCTGCGAGCATGACAGAATTTTCGGCCCAAAACGCATTGCAATGGTGCAGCTGACAGCACTAAGGGCAGCGGTCAAGGAGGAGTTCCGCAGGCGCGGAATCGTCAAGGATCGCGAGGCCGCGGATTTAATCCGGTCAGGTGCCGACTCACCCCCGGAAACCAAGCTTCGCCTCCTTTTGGAGCGTGCGGACCTCCCGCCAGTGACCCTCAATCATGTCGTCAAGGATGCCCTGGGAAATCACGTCTCGTGGCCGGACCTGGCGTTGCCGGGCTGGAAAATAGCCATTGAGTACGACGGCGAACACCACCTGGAGGAAAGGCAGCGAGCGGTCGACAGCGCCCGCGATGAACTCATGGCCCGATTGGGCTGGACGCAGCTTAGGATCACCAAAGAAATGCTCGACGACAACGAGGGCAAGGCGGCAGTGGCCATGGTCCGCAAGGCCCTTTATGCGCGGGGATGGGCCCGGCCGGTCCGTTGACGTGGTGATCTCCAACCTCAACGAAATGGAACGTGGTGATCTCCAACCTCAACGGGGGCGGAGGACGGGCAGGAGGTCGTCGATGACGGACGGGTCCTCGATGGTGGAGGGCACAGCATAGGCCTCACCGTCGGCGATCTGGCGCATGGTTTTGCGCAGGATCTTCCCCGAGCGGGTCTTGGGCAGGGCCTCAACAACGGTGGAGTTCTTAAAGTCGGCCACCGGCCCGATTTCCTTGCGCACCAGGGCCACCAACTCTGCCTGCAGCACGTCGGCCTCAATGGTCACGCCGCTCTTGAGCACCACGTATCCGACGGCCCTCTGGCCCTTGAGGGAATCCGCCACGCCGATCACGGCGCATTCGGCCACGGCCGGGTGCTTGCCCAGCACCTGCTCAATCGCTCCCGTGGAGAGGCGGTGGCCGGCCACATTGATGACATCGTCAGTGCGTCCCATGACAAACACGTAGCCGTCTTCATCCACGTAGCCGGAGTCACCCGTGGCATAGCAGCCGGCAAAGGCGTTGAGGTAGGAGTCCACGAAGCGCTGGTCGTCGCCCCACAGGGTGGTCAGGGTGCCGGGCGGCAGCGGCAGCCGGAGCACAATGTTGCCCTCCTCCCCCGCCGGCACGGGCATGCCCATCCCGTCAACAATCTGCAGCTCGTAACCCGGCATGGGCACTGTGGGCGAGCCCGCCTTGATGGGCAGCGGCTCCAGGCCCCTCGGGTTGCCCACAATGCCCCAGCCGGTTTCGGTCTGCCACCAGTGGTCCACCACGGGAACGCCCAGCACGCGCGATGCCCAGTGGAAGGTGTCCGTGTCCAGCCGCTCCCCCGCCGTGAACAGCGTTTGGAGGTGGCCGACGTCGTACTTCGCAAGCAGCCCCGCCTCCGGGTCCATCTTGCGGATGGCACGCAGGGCGGTGGGGGCCGTGAACAGGGCCTTGACACCATGGTCCGCAATGACCCGCCAAAACGCGCCGGCGTCGGGCGTCCCCACGGGCTTGCCCTCATACATGACCGTGGTGGCGCCGGCCAGCAGCGGCCCGTACACAATGTAGGAATGCCCCACCACCCAGCCCACGTCCGACGCCGTCCACCACACGTCCCCGGCGTGGATGTCATAGAGGTTGGCCATGCTCCACAGCAGTGCGACGGCGTGTCCCCCGTTATCGCGCACCACCCCCTTGGGCGTCCCGGTGGTGCCGGAGGTGTAGAGGATGTAGAGCGGGTCCGTGGACTTTACCGGGACAGGGGCTGCAGGCTGGGCGCCTGCGAGCGCGCCATCCCAGTCCACAAAGTTCCAGTCCAGCGTGCCCGGATCCGTGGCAAATCCGTCGCGGTGCTTGACGATGACGGGAAGCTGCGGAACACCGGCCGTGGCCAGGGCCTCCTGGACCGTGGGCAGGTATTCCACGCGGCGGTTGGGTTCCAGCCCGCCCGAGGTCGTCACAACAACCTTCGGGGCAGCGTCCTTGATGCGCGCGGCCAGTTCGTTGGCCGCAAAGCCGCCAAACACCACGGAATGGACGGCGCCCAGCCGTGCGGTGGCCAGCATGGCGACGGCTGCCTCGGGAATCATGGGCAGGTAGATGACCACCCGGTCCCCCTTGCCCACCCCCAGCGCACGGAGCACCCCGGCAAAGCGCGCCACCAGTTCAGTGAGCTGGGCATAGGTGTAGGTGGTGGTGCGCCCCAGCATGGCGGAGTCGTGGATGAGCGCCGGCTGGCCGCCGCGGCCGGCGGCGACGTGGCGGTCCAATGCGTTGTGGGCCGTGTTGAGTTCGCCGTCGGGGAACCAGCGGCTGATGGGCGCATCCGCATCGCTGTAGGCCCGGGTGGGCTCAACGGACCAGTCCACGGAACGGGCGGCGTCGAGCCAGAATCCTTCCCGGTCTGCCAGGCTGCGCTGGTATTCATCGCTGTATTTCCGGCCGTGCTGGGACATGGGGACCTCCATCTGCGCTGATGTGATGTCTGTCATGCTAGCGGGCCTAGGCGGGGCGAGGCAAGCCCTTTTGTATACATAACTGGCCGAACTTGCTTCATTGCCGGAATTTGCTAGGCAATCAGGGCAACTATGTATACACTGATGGAAGTGGCGGCGTGTGCCGCGACGAACAGGCACAGCGGCCGGAATGATGGCCTGGGGCGGAAGGAGGGGCTCATGCGGGCAAGTGAGAAGGCCTACACCACCCTTCGTGGCGACATTGTTGATTGGCGCCTGCCCCCGGGGACGGTGCTGGCCGAGGTGGAGCTGTCCGCCCGCCTTGGCGTCTCCCGGACTCCCGTCAGGGAAGCGCTTGCACGCCTGACGGCCGAGGGGCTGGCCGAACCCCAAAGCGGCCGCGGCATGGTGGTCAGCGGGATTTCCCTTGACCACGTCGACGAGCTGTTTGAACTGCGCTCCGCCCTGGAATGCCGCGCCGCCGAATTGGCGGCCCGGAACCGCGACCCCGCCGTCTTCCTTGACCTGCACCGCCAGCTGGGGAATGCCGGGCGCCTCATCACCGAGCAGGACCCCGCCCGGCGGGACTACTACCGGCTGGCCGGCGAGCTGGACACGGCCATCGACGACGCCGCCGGAAACCACTACCTGGCCCAGGCCCTGAAAAGCCTGCGCGTCCACCTGGTCCGGGTGCGCCGTCTGTCCAAGGACAACCCCGCACGCCTGCGCGAGGCCGCCCGGGAGCACGCGGACATCGCCTTCGCGATCGCCAACGGCAATGCCGCCGTGGCCAGTGCCGCCACCACCGTCCACCTCGACAACAGCCTCCGCCACCTGCTTCAGGGCGGCGCGGCACCCTCCTGAGCTGCCCCAGCACCCGAAAACCACCACCACACCCAGCCCCCTGACTGAAAAGGAATTCCCATGGTTGTCCAGCACAACGTCCGCGTCTACAAGAGTGAAGAAAACCTCCCCCGCGAGGACCAGCTCGCCTACAAGATCGCCAAGGTGGCCGCTGACCCGGTGGCCGTCACCGGCGAGGTCACCGAGATGATCATCAACCGAATCATCGACAACGCCTCCGTGGCCATTGCGTCCCTGAACCGCGGGCCCATCGTCGCCGCCCGGGCCCAGGCCCTCAGCCACGCACCGTCCACCGGCGGCTCGGGGTCGAACGTCTTTGGCATCACCGAAAAGGTCTCACCCGAATGGGCCGCGTGGGCCAACGGCGTGGCCGTGCGCGAGCTTGACTACCATGACACCTTCCTTGCTGCCGAGTACTCGCACCCGGGCGACAACATCCCGCCCATCCTCGCCGTCGCCCAGCACACCGGCGCCTCCGGCGCGGATCTTATCCGCGGGATCGCCACCGGCTATGAGGTCCAGGTGGACCTGGTCAAGTCCATCTGCCTGCACGAACACAAGATTGACCATGTGGCGCACCTGGGCCCGTCGGCTGCGGCCGGCATCGGCACCCTGCTGGGCCTGGACGTGGAGACCATTTTCCAGGCAGTGGGACAGGGCCTGCACACCACCACGGCCACCCGCCAGTCCCGCAAGGGCGAAATCTCCACCTGGAAGGCGCACGCACCGGCATTCGCCGGAAAGATGGCCGTGGAAGCGGCAGACCGTGCCATGCGCGGCCAGACCTCCCCCGTGCCGATCTATGAAGGGGAGGACGGCGTCATCGCCTGGCTGCTGGACGGCCCGGACGCCCAGTACACGGTGCCGCTGCCGGCCGACGGCGAAGCAAAGCGCGCCATCCTGGACACGTACACGAAGGAACATTCGGCCGAATACCAGGCACAGGCCTGGATCGACCTGGCCCGCAAGCTCCACGGCGAGCACCCGGAGGCCACCGACCCGGCCAATGTGAAGTCGGTGCTGATCAAGACCAGCCACCATACCCACTATGTGATCGGCTCAGGGGCGAATGACCCCCAGAAGTACAGCCCCACCGCCTCGCGTGAAACCCTTGACCACTCCATTCCGTACATCTTCACCGTTGCCCTCCAGGACGGTTCCTGGCACCACGTGGATTCCTACTCCCCCGAGCGTGCCGGCCGCTCCGACACCGTGGAGCTGTGGCACAAGGTCACCACGGAAGAGGATGCTGAGTGGACGCGCCGCTACCACTCCCTGGACATCGCCGAGAAGGCTTTCGGCGGAACCGTTGAGATCACGCTGAATGACGGCACGGTCATCACCGAGTCGATCGCCGTGGCTGACGCGCACCCGCTCGGTGCCCGCCCGTTTGCCCGTGAGCAGTACATCAACAAGTTCCGCACCCTGGCCACAGGCCTGGTGGAGGAAGCCGAGATCAACCGCTTTATCGCGGCAGCGGAAAATCTTGCCAACCTGGCCGCCGGGGAACTGGACCAGCTCAACATCACCGCGGCGCCCGGCGTCGTCGATCCCGCCAACGCACCCAAGGGACTCTTCTAACATGCTGTACTCCAAGAAAACCCCCGAGCAGAAGCGCCGGGAGCTGCGCGAGATGCTGGTTCCCGGGGCGGCCCGCCAGTTCCCCGGCGCCTTCAACCCGCTGTCAGCGCGCCTCATCGAGGAAAAGAAGTTCGACGGCGTCTACATCTCCGGTGCGGTCCTCGCCAATGACCTCGGCCTGCCGGACATTGGCATGACCACCCTGACCGAGGTCGCGGCCCGGGGCGGGCAGATTGCCCGCATGACGGACCTCCCGTGCCTGATCGACGCCGACACCGGCTTCGGTGAGCCCATGAACGTGGCGCGCACCATCCAGGAGCTTGAGGGCGCGGGCCTGGCCGGCTGCCACATCGAGGACCAGTTCAACCCCAAGCGCTGCGGACACCTCGACGGCAAGAACATGGTGGACCTGGACACGGCCGTCAAGCGGATTGCCGCCGCCGCGGATGCCCGGCGCGACCCGAACTTTCTGGTCATGGCCCGCACCGACCTGCGCGCAGTGGAGGGCCTGGCGGCCGCGATTGACAGGGCCAAGGCCCTGGTCGACGCCGGCGCCGACGCCATCTTCCCGGAAGCCATGAAGGATGTTGCCGAATTTGAGGCCGTCTGCAAGGCAGTCAATGTGCCGGTGCTGGCGAACATGACGGAGTTCGGCAAGAGCGACTTGTTCACCCGGGATGACCTCGCGGCCGCCGGGGTGGCCATGGTCATCTACCCGGTGACCCTGCTGCGCAGCGCCATGGGGGCCGCCGAACGCGTGCTGGACGCCATTTCGGCGGACGGCACGCAGAAGGCGGCGGTGCCGGAGATGTTGACTCGGGCCCGGCTCTATGAATTGGTTGACTACGAAGCGTATAACCAATTTGATACGGGCATCTTTAATTTCCAGGTCCCGGGCCTGGACATCACCAGCAACAACGCGAACCTTTAGGCAGCAAGTCTTTTTATCAAGAAGGAGCACCCAATGTGAGTGACGAAGACGTACGCAAGGGCCTTGCCGGTGTCGTGGCAGACTACACGGCAATTTCCAAGGTCAACCCGGAATCCAATTCCCTGCTGTACCGCGGCTACCCTGTGCAGGAGCTGGCCGCCGCCAAGTCTTTCGAGGAGGTGGCGCTGCTCCTGTGGACCGGCGAACTGCCCTCCGAGGAGGAACTGACGGTCTTTGAGGCGTTTGAACGGGCCAACCGTGCACTGGACGCCAACGTCAAGGCAGCCATCGACCTGCTGCCGCTGGACTGCCACCCCATGGATGTGGGACGCACTGCCGTCTCCGTGCTGGGTGCCAACCATGCCCTGGCCGAGGACTCCTCACCCGAGGCGGAACTGGAAAAGGCCAAGTCGCTCTTCGCGCACTTCCCGGCAGTGGTTGCCTACGACCAGCGCCGCCGTCGTTCCCTGGCCCCGGTGGCACCCCGGGATGACCTGGACTACTCGCAAAACTTCCTGTGGATGGCCTTTGGCGAGGAAGCGGCACCCGAAGTGGTGGACGCCTTCCGCGTGTCCATGGTCCTTTACGCGGAACACTCCTTCAACGCCTCCACGTTTACGGCCCGGGTCATCACCTCCACGCTCTCCGACCTGCATTCAGCTGTCACCGGGGCCATTGGCGCGCTGAAGGGCCCGCTGCACGGGGGCGCCAACGAGGCCGTCATGCACACCTTTGACGAAATCGGCATCCGCAAGGAGGAGTCCCGGGAAGAGGCCTCCGCACGCGCCAAGGCGTGGATGGAGGACGCCCTGGCCAAGAAGAAGAAGGTCATGGGCTTTGGCCACCGGGTGTACAAGAACGGCGACTCCCGCGTCCCCACCATGAAGGGTGCGCTGGACAAAATGATCGCCTACTTTGACCGGCCGGAAATGCTGGGCCTGTACGACGGACTGGAGCAGGCCATGCAGGAGGCCAAGGCCATCAAGCCCAACCTCGACTACCCCGCAGGGCCCACCTACCACCTCATGGGATTCGACACCGACATGTTCACCCCCATCTTCATCGCCTCCCGCATTACGGGCTGGACGGCACACATCATGGAACAGCGCGCCGCCAACGCCCTCATTCGCCCGCTCAGCGCCTACAACGGAGTGGATGAAAGGCACCTGGGCTGACCGCGGCGGAGTAGGGTGGGAAGGGTCACCGTAGGCCCGCACCCGAAGGAGCATTGTGGAAAAATCATCACTGACGGCATTGGCCCGTGAGCTGCTGGCAACTGCCAAGGGCGGCACCAACGGACGCAGTGCCCGGACGGTTTACGGGGGCCACGAGCGCGTGCTGCGCCAGACCGTGGTGGCACTGGCCGCCGGCTCCATGCTGGACGACCACGACAACCCCGGCGAGGCCACCATCCAGGTGCTCAGCGGCCGCGTGTTGCTGGCCACCGGCGAGGTGTCGTGGGAAGGATCCGCGGGCGACCACCTGGTGGTGCCCAACACCCGCCACTCCGTGAAGGCGCTGGAAGACTCGACGTTTTTGCTGACGGTCGCCAAGCCCTGAGCACCGCCGTTTATCAAGGCCTGAGGGTGCGGGTGCTGGAGGCCACGGTCTCGTTGTCCGGATTCATGACAATGCGCCAGTCGGCCCGCTCCCCCGCCAGAAACGCCGGCAGCCAGTGGACGGCGTCGGCCCACATTTGCTCCTCCGGCAGGCGCTTTTCGGGGTACCAGTGCGGGGCAATTTCGTCGCTTTCCCGGGCGTCTCCGCTAAACGTCCGGCAGAGGTAGACCATGGTGGCCATGTCCCAGTCCGGCCGGGCGGGGAAGACAAAATCAACGGTCCCGGCCGGAATCAGGTCCCCCTGAAGCACCGTGATGCCGGATTCCTCCATCACCTCACGGCAGATGGCCTGGGCCGTGGTTTCACCGGCTTCCACATGGCCGCCGATCCCCACCACCTTGCCCGTGCCGAAGCCCGTCTTCTTCCATCCGAGCAGCACTTGGGCCTCGCCGTCGACCGTTCGGAGCAGGAAGCACAGGGTCACGGCGGCAGCAGTCATGACTCCAGCCTAAGCTCCGGGGGCGCTAATTTTTGGCCGCCGGGGCCAGGACAGCGATGGTTTTTCCACTGGAGTCCCGGATCTCGGCACGCGCCAACTGCTCAACTGACACAGGTGTCGCCCCGACAACCTCGGCCTGCCCCCGGGGCGTGGCACTCCAGCTTGCGGCCCGGTCAATGCTGCCAGACCTGTCCTCTACCCAAAGGGACAGGATCCCCTTCACGGGCAGGCCATTGCCGGACAGGGCAAGCTCCGTTCCCCAGGCTTTCTTGACCAGGCCCAGCCGTACCTGTGGGCCCGAGCCGGCGCCGGCAACGTAACTCACCTCAGGACTGTCCGGCGACGTGCCTGCCGTACCTGCCAGGAATCCGATGGCCAGGCAGGCGGCCGCGGCACCCGACGTCAGCGCCGTGGCGCGCCATCGGGATTTCCGGCGGCGGCTGGCCAGCTTTGCCATCAATGGGCCCACGCCGCCGCCGGCCCCATCCAACGCTCCCGCGACGTCGGGCTGTCGGGCCGCACCGATGGCGAGAACATCCTCCAGCGGCACGGCACCAAGGAGCCCTGACAGTCCATGGAGGGACGAAAGCTCATCCGCGCACAGCCGGCACATCACCAAGTGTTGTTCGAACTGCTCGCGTTCCCGGCTGTCCAGTCCGCCGAGCACATAGGCGCCGACCAGGTGATGAACGGCCGCGTGGTTGTCCGGGCCAAGTGTCATGGTGCCACTCCCATCTCATCAAGAATGCCCCTCAGCGACTTGAGCGCGTAGAACGCCCGCGACTTCACGGTGCCCACGGGGATCTGGAGCTGGCCGGCAGCCTCAAGGGCCGTGCAGCGCCGGTAATGCAGGGCGACAATGACATCGCGGTGTTCGGCACTGAGCCTGGCAAGGGCTTCTTCCATCAAAACCTTTGTCAGCAATCCGTCCACATGTCCCACCGTGGCCGCTAGCTGCTCGGGCTCCCCGGACCGCGCCTGCTGCGGACGGCGCTGCTGCCGGCGGAAATTGTCGATAATGATGTTGCGGGCCGTCCTAAAAAGGTAGCTGCGCATGCTTGTGGTGATCCTCGGATCCTGTTGCCAGATGCGCAGGATCGTTTCCTGCACAACGTCCTCGGCCTGGGCAGGAGTTGCCGACATCCCCATGGCGAATCGGCGCAGCGCCGGGGCATGGTCCCGGTAGATCTCTGCGACCGTCTGTTCATCCAATGGCATGAAGGCCCCTGACATCGTTGTCGAATACAAACACAGCTACCTGCCAAGACGCCCAATTGCCGGCAATGGTTCAATGCGGAGCAATACCCGCACTGGGTGAACCATTCTTCGGCCCCGTGTCGTCTTACCGCACGACGGCGCATCCCCGCCGCACAGACGAGAAACGAGATTTCATGAAGAAGCACTTAACCGCAGCACTGGCCTCGATTTCACTGGCCGCCCTGGCCCTGACAGCGTGCAGCACCCCAACCGCCGCCCCGCCGGCTGCCAGTTCCCCCGCCAACATTACCGCGCCGGCGGACCTGAAAACCGCTGCCAAGGCCCCGGGAGACATTGTGGTCAACGGCCAGGGAATGACGGTCTACGTCTTCGACCAGGACATCAAGGGTTCCGGCAAGAGCTCGTGCACTGGCCCCTGCCAGGACCTGTGGGCGCCGGTGGCAGCCGGCCAGGGCACACCCGTGCTCGACGGCGTCACAGGGACTGCCGGTGTCATCACGACGGCGTCAGGAAAGAAGCAGCTCACGCTTAACGGGATGCCGTTGTACCTGTTTTCCAAGGATGCGGGTCCTGGCGACGCGAAGGGCCAGGGCGTCAAGAATGTGTGGTGGGCAGTGAACCCGGCCGGGGAAAAGGTCCACGCCGCCGGGTAGTCAGGACAGCAGCGCCCGGGGGTGCGCGGCGGCATATACCTCGCGCAGCGTCTCGGCCGTGACCAAGGTGTAGACCTGAGTGGTGGTCACGGACGCGTGGCCCAGCAGTTCCTGGACCACGCGGACATCGGCACCGCCTTCCAGCAGGTGCGTGGCGAAGGAGTGGCGCAGGGTGTGGGGGGACACATCCGCCGTGACTCCGGCCTTTTCCGCCGCCGCCTTGAGAATGGTCCACACGCTTTGCCGGCTGATCCGCCCGCCGCGGGTGTTCAGGAACAGGGCCGGCGTTCCCTTGCCCTTCCCGGCAAGGGAGCTGCGCCCTCGCACCAGGTACGCCTCCAGGGCGCGCAGGGCGTAGGAGCCGATGGGCACCAGGCGCTCCTTGGAACCCTTGCCGAACAATCTGACCAGGGAGGGCCCGCCGTCGCCCGGCGGCGCCAGGACCAGGTCGTCCACGTCCAGCCCCACCGCCTCGCTGATGCGGGCGCCGGTGGAATACAGGAATTCCAGCATGGCCGAATCCCGCAGTCCCGCAGGCGTGTCGGAGCCCGCCGCTTCCAGGATGCTGGCCACATCAGCCACGCTGATGGCCTTGGGCAGCCTGCGCCCGGGCATGGGAGGATGCACGTCGGCGGCGGGATCCGCGTCGCTGAGTCCTTCCAGGGCCCAGAACTTGTGAAGCCCGCGAACGGCCACGATGGTGCGCGCCGCAGACCGCAGGCCCAGCGCGGATCCGCCGTCGGCGCCGTCGGACAAGGCCTGGGCGAAGGCGCTGACATGGTGCCGCGTCACGTCCCCCGGCGACGTGACGTGTTCGCCGTCAAGGAAACGCCTGTACCGCAGCAGGTCGCGGCGGTAGGCCTGAAGGGTGTTGGCAGCCAGGCCACGCTCCACGCCAACGTGCTGGAGATACTCGTCGACGGCGCGCCCCAGCCCGCCGGGGGAAGCCGGTGCGCCGGCGCCCCCGGCGGTCACTGCTTGCGCTGGCCCGGATGCGCCGGCCACGGCGCCGAGGCCGGGCGGAGGCTGGCGAAGCCGTCACGTGCGGCCGTGGCCGCCGCCAAAATGCCGACGACGGCGGACGGGTTGTGGATGCGCCCCTCCAGTACCGCGGCGGCGGCGTCGTCCAGGTCCACCCAGCGGAACTGAATTTCGGACTCCTCCTCCGTGCGCACGTGCCGTTCGGCTTCCGGAATCCAGGAAACGGAGCGGGCCAGGTAGATGCGGATGGCCTCGCTGGAGGAACCGGGAGAGTTGAAAAAGTCCGCCAGGACATGCCAGTCGGCAGCCACCAGGTCCGCTTCCTCGGCAAGTTCCCGGGCCGCCCCCACCACAAAGTCCTCGCCCTCAACGTCCAGCAGGCCGGCGGGAATTTCCCACAGGTCCATTTGCACGGGGTGCCGGTACTGGCGCAGCAGGAGCACCTGCTGCTGGTCATTGAGCACCACCACAGCCACTGCGCCCGGGTGGGCAATGTAGTCCCGGGTCAGCGGCTGGGAGTCCGGTGTCAGCGAAAAAGTATCCGAGACGACGTCCCAAATGCGCCCCTGGTATACCGTTGCCGATGACTGCAGTGTGCGGTGGCTGACGGAATCAGCCACCGGTCCGCCGGCCACTAGACCTCCAGCAGCCGGGTGGCGTTCTGGCGCTCCAGCGCTGCGGCCACCAGCCCGGCAAAGAGCGGGTGCGGCCGGGTGGGGCGCGAGCTCAGTTCGGGATGGGCCTGCGTGGATACATAGTACGGGTGCACGTCGCGCGGGAGCTCGACGTACTCCACGAGCTTGCCGTCGGGGGACGTGCCGGAGAACACCAGCCCGGCGGCGGCAATCTGCTCCCGGTACTTGTTGTTGACCTCATAGCGGTGGCGGTGGCGTTCGGCCACATCCGTCCGGCCATAGGTTTCGGCCACCACGGAGCCTTCCTGCAGCACGGCCGGGTAGAGGCCCAGGCGCATTGTCCCGCCGAGGTCGCCCTTGCCGTCCACAATGTCCAGCTGTTCCTCCATCGTGGCGATGACGGGGTACTTGGGGTTGTCGTCAAATTCCGACGACGACGCCCCCTC
>Ga0134128_10003096_pt1 | contig 20353 bp, 24 predicted proteins | sample KB31754_FD_96462 | JGI IMG/M metagenome (GOLD analysis project Ga0134128, IMG submission 96462) | Terrestrial soil microbial communities with excess Nitrogen fertilizer from Kellogg Biological Station, Michigan, USA - KB3-175-4 | ecosystem: Environmental > Terrestrial > Soil > Unclassified ...
CAGGGCAAACCACCGTCCAGCTAGCCGGGTCGGACGCGTACGTGCGCGTTCATTACAAGCTGGGTAACGGCGCCGGCTTCTCGTTTGCGGTGTACGGCGAAGCGGTGCTCACAATGCAGGCGAGCGCCGCGCAGGGCGCGAGCGGCACGAGCTCGGCGGTTGACCTGCTACAGTACCGCTCCGCGCTGCTTACTGCCGACGTTACTGCGCTATCCGGCTCGCTAGTGCTGTCCGTCGAGACGTGCAACAGCCCAGGCGCCCCCGCTGCGTCATGGTTGCAGGTGGCGCAGCTTGCGGCGCTAAGCGCACCCGCCTCCGTCGACTTCGTTGCGCCGAACCTCGCACGGTATGCGCGCATACGCTGGACGCTAACCGGAACGGCTACGTTCGCCGTGCTAGGCACCGCTGAGTTTACCTTCGCGACGCCTAGCGACCGCGCGCGATTGGGTGTGGGCGCCGGTGCGTTCCCTTCCGCATCCGTGGCGGACCAAGACCAGTGGTTGCGCGAGGCCTCGGCAGAGATGCTAGGCTATTGGGAGGGGCGGTACACGCGCCCCGTCAAGCAGTGGGCCGACGATGCGCGCCGAGCTTGCATCGCGGTCGCTGACTGGAACGCGCTAACCGGCAGGGGTACCGAGCCTGGCGTTGGTGCCGATGGCAAGGCGAACGTGTTCTATGAGCGGTATATGCACTGGATGGGTACCGAGAAAGAGCCTGGTTGGGTCCGCCTAGTGCCAGAGCGTAAGGCGCACCCGAGCGGACTGATTGACTCGGCCACGCAGGATGACCGCGGAGGCGTAGAACGCATCGCGGTTGAGAGCGCGCCGCTTCGTGGATGGGGGCGGCAGGTGACTATCGTTTGAGGGAGGGCGCCCTCCGGGGCGCGCGGCGCATGCCTCGTCTAACCGCAGCACAGTACGGCCAGGACCGTGACACCGAATGGGGCGCCTTCTGCTCTGACCTCGCGGATGCCATCCGCACACGTGCGCCCGATGTCGCCGAGGCCATCGGTAAAGACGAAAAGGCAATCCCGAACAGCGCGCCGCTAATCACGTTCACGCATGGCGGAGAGCGCACGGCGGACCTGCTCAAGGGTGGCGCTGGCGCCCCATCACGCGCCATTACCGATACAATCTACACAATCAACGTCGAGGTCTGGGGCATCGACGCCGCTAACGCTCGCACTATTCAACGCGCTCTATTCGTTAGCCTTGACGCGCTCGCCCACGGCCGCGCGTCAGACTTCGGAGCCTTCAAGGAACAGCAAGGCACGGCCACCAGCGGCAATGCCGGAGTCAAGCTAGTTGGATACTTCCGTGTTCGTATGATTACGCTAGACACAGTTGCGCGCCCGGCTAAGCCTGCATCGCACGGCATCGGCGTTACGACTGTCGCACCTGATGGCACCGGCGGAGAGTCGGTCACCCTAGTGCCATGATTACCGGCAACCTATCCGCCGTCGAAGCTTACCTCGGACAACTTGCGCAAGGCCTCGAGGATGCCGCTGGCGGCGCTGGGCAGTCCGCCGTTGCCGAGGCTATGGCAGAGCGTGGCAAGGACCTGCTCAAGGAAGAGTTTGCTAGCAAGACGGACCCAACCGGCAAGCCTTGGGTGCCGCCTGCTCATGACTACGGCCATCCACTACTAGACGAAACAGGAGCCCTCAAGGACAGCGGCTCATGCGACGTTGGCCCGCAAGACGATGCCTCCGGGTTTCAGCTTACTTTCGCATTCACAGACGAAAAGGCCATCTGGCACCAGCGGGGCACGAAGCGCGGCGGAGTTCATCCGTCGGGCACCCGCCGCAAATCTTCGGTTGACTTGCCGGCCGAACGCCAGCACATTCCCCCAAGGCCGATGCTGCCGGCGGAAGGCCAGGAAACCCGGTGGCGCGAGCAGCTGGAAGCGGCCGGCCAGGTGACCTTGGACCAATGGCTAAGCGAGCACGTTAGCGTGTGAGCATTAGCAGGTGAGGATAAGATGGGCAACGCTCAGATTAGCTTTGGTGAGGGGCCTCCGGCAAATCCGGTAGACGCGTCGCAAGTCATGGCGCTAATCGCTTACTGCTCAGGTCAAGTGCCTAGCAGTGACCCGACCAAGCCCAACGTTATCGCCATCGACTCACCGCCCGCGCCCACGTTCGCGTGCCCGCAGGGTGGTACGCTTGGATATGGCCCTGGCCCCGAAGTCTCGCACCTCGTGAGCCGTCGAGGCAAGCGACGGTGCCTACTCGTGCCGTGCTCAGCGAGCATTCCCGGCGCTATCTCCGCCGTTACGCAGACCGGAACGGGGCCCATCGTTACCGTGACGTCCATCGACAGTAACGGCCCACGCGATGACGCTAGCTGCATCGTGCTAGTCTCTGCGGCCGGGCAGCCTGGCGTTGCGCAGGTGCAACTATCGTGGTCCTATGCGCTCGTCAACGGCGTGCCGACGCCGCTCTATCAGCCGGCCATTGTCGTGCCCGCTCGTGCTCAGGCACAGGTGCTAGGCACTGTCGACTTGACGAGCATTACCTACGCAAAGCCGTCTATCGTAACCGGCACGGTTGACCTGACGACGCTCACGTGGGGCCCCGGTGGCACGCTGGACACGCTTACCGTTATCGACAACATCGACGGTGGCGGTGTGCATACCTGCACCTTCGCGGCGCCATCCTCCCCGCAGGTTGCGGTTGCGCAGCTGGTTACCACGTTCGGCGCCGGCTCCGCGAGCCTGAACCTGCAAAACCAGCTTGTGCTTAGCGGAGCGGTGCTAGGCACCGGCGGCTCGCAGGTGCTTAGCGGCACCGCCCTTGGCGAGCTTGGCATGACGGCTGCGACCACAGCAGGCACGCCAGGCGCGCTGGACGGTGAAACGATTCTATTCTCGGATGACAGCGCGGCCGGTCAAACGGTCACGTTCTCCTCCCCCAAGCCAGGCAGCCCTGCCGATGTGCTTGCGAAGATTGGCGGCGCCACCGGCATCGCGGCCGATATGTATACGGCAAAGAATGTGCTGCGGCTGCGGAGCACGACCAAGGGCGGCGCGAGCTCGTTGCAGGTCACCGGAGGCACCGCACTAACCGCACTCGGGCTCTCGGTCATGGTTGCGGCTGCGGTTGGTGCGGAGAGCTTCATTCAGGTGCCGCACCTAGGCATCAATATCAACTTCTCGCCTAACACACAGGGCACCTTCCAGGTTAACACGACGTACGCCTGGACCACCAAGGCGCCCAAGCCGAGCGATAGCGATATCCAGGCGAGAATCGCAGACCTAGATAATAGCGGCTACCCGTACGGCAAGGTCTACATCATCTCCGAGACGGACCTAGTTAGCTCGCTCGCTCGCGAGACGATGCTAGACACGCAGATGGTTGCGGAGCACGCACTAGACCGCATGAAGTCGGCCGCGTTCGGCTTCGATGTGAGCGAGACGGCCACGAACATCCGCAATACGTTTTTCAACGTGACTACGGCTTGGGTCGACCGCTTCGCAGACGGTGCCTATATCGTCGGCGGTAACATCCCCGGAGGCGGCTGGCTATTGCGCTCTACTTCGTGGCTCGGTGCCATGGTCGATACGTTTAACCCGCTCTACAAAGACCGAGGGGACCGTCAGGTTGTGATTGACGCTGGCGTCAACGGTCTGCCCGACGTCGGCGGCATCACGCGCGACGAGAGCATCGACGGCACTAAGCTAGTCGACGACGTGAACGGCAACGGCACTTCGTGCAACGTGCTAGAGCAGGATAGTAACCTCGGCTACTACTTCGCCGGAGGATACTCGAGCGCGCCTAGCACGTCGAAGTATTGCGACTCCAGCACCAGAAACACCATGCTGCGAATGGGTGAGATTGTCGCGTCTGTGCTCAACCGCTACCAGAACGATACCGAGCTCGACACGAACGCTGACGGTACGCTTGCGCCAGAGTCCGCCGAGGTGGTCGACAGCGCAATCGAGCAGGCTCTAGAAGAGCTTGTGCCGAAGGCGCTACAGGCCGACGTTGCATCGGTCGATACGACCGTTAACTTCTACAGCACGAAGAAGCTCGCGGCGTCGATTACCGGATTCAACCGCGTGCCCGTGCGTAGTACGAGCGCAACCGTTTCGCCTGGCCCCATCGCCACGGCGCAGTGAGTGAGGAGGCTAGGCCATGACGAAGTATGTTCTAAGCCCGTCGCAAGATAACCGCGAAGAGTATTCGCTACTCGACACGACGGTCACGGCGGTCAAGCCGAACGGCGCTCGTTTTGCGTTTCGCAAGGGTGATATTGGTCTCCTAGAAGAGGCCATGTACGACCCTAAGCCGGAGTCAAAGACCAGCGAAGGCTCCGGCCCGAATCCGCGAGCGCACAGTCGCACGAAGTGGAAACCAGTGTGCGAGCTAACGATGACGCTCGATACGCAGGAGTCTTTGCGCAAGTTCGTCGGAGTGGATGGCACTTGCACGTTGCTATTCACTCGCCGCACGCCCAATGGCCCTCCGGTTACTGACCGCGTGTTTTGCTGGAAGCCGCTACATGGCGGACCGACGTTGAAGCCTGGCGACGTCGCCACGGTAAAGAGCACAGGCAACGCACTCCGCATTGACCACGACGTGCGCGGAGTCGTAGCGTAAGCGGTCCGCACGGCCAACAGCGCAGCGCAGAGATTCACCTCGCGCGAGCCCTAGCCCGTTACCCCGGTGCCTCCTCACTGGCGGGTGCGGGCTCGCGCCCTTGGAAGGTGTCGCGGTACGCCGCGTAAGGAGGCACCATGCACAGGCAAGTTACACTCAAGTCAGACGACTTCCCCGAGTTCTCTATCAAGCTCGATGCGCCGACGGTTGCAGCGTGGAGCGATTGGCTTGACGACCATGGCGCGGGCAACAATGAAGAGGCAGAGCTAAACCTTCTTATTGCGTGCGGGAAGATTGCACTTGCCGATGGTGCCAAGCAAGCGCCTCCTACGTTCGGCGATATCTGCGACGAATGGCCTGGCCTACCACATCTAGCGTTCGGCTACTGCGCGGAGATGGCTGGCGCTTTCGTGGTAGGCGCGAATGCCGAGGCGTTGGACATGCCCGCCATCCTCGCCGCTGCGGAGAGGTTCGCAGGGCGAACGCAAGGTGGCACATGGTCGCCGCCAACCAGCGATGCCGACATGGCCCTAGCCAAGCTCGCAGAGCAGTGCGCCGCGTTTGGCCTCACCGCCGACATGATGCGCGCGGCTATCGCGTGCAACCCGCGCCCCGGCTCCTATGCCGCGTTCCTAGTGCCGGACGTCGGAGCCTTCGTCATCCGCCGGCCGAAGTTCCCGCAGTGGTCGGCTTACAATCGCGGTAAGCGCAACGGACACCTGCAAGAGGCGGCTACTACGCTCGCGCTGTCGTGCGCCGAGTTCCCGACGGCATCCGTGCTATCTACCATCATTGATAAGCACCCAGGCGTTTCCGTAACGCTTGCGGCAGAGTTCGGTAAGCTGGTGGACAACGTGAGGGCGGAGGCAAAAAAAGACTAGACGCGCTCCGCAGAGCTTGCGGCGATGCGCTCGACGCGGCGCATTACCTCGCCGCATGGGAGCGCGCAAAGGGCATGCTGCATCGCGGGGAGGCGTCGTCCGCCGATGTGTTTGACAACTTCGACGCGCACGTAGGTGCCATGCTTGAAGCTACGTCGATGGGCGTGCAGATCGCTTGGCCTGAGTAGCGCTGGGGGCAGGAGACGGCAATGGGTATCACCGCGACGCTTGGATGGCAGAGCGAGATTGCCGAGGGCGCACAGCGTGACGCCTCGGCCGTGCGCGCCCTCCAAGCGGCGCTAGCTGCCGTCTCCTCGGCGTCTGCCGCGAGTGGGTTGCAGGCCACCGGAGCGGCTGCGGCCGTGGCGGCCGTCCAGGTGCAGGCGCTCAAGAACGCTGCACAAGGCGAAGCGCTTGTGGCGCAGAGCATGGCGCAGCGAAACGCTGCACTTGCAAAGCTCATCCAGAGTCAGGCCTCGGCGGAGCAGCGCCGCGCAGCCATCGCAGCGCAAGGGGCTGCGCGCGTGGCGCTCGAGGATGAGCGGGGCGCGCAGCAACGTCTGAACATCGAAGCGAAGTCGGCGGCCGACCTAGAGAAGGTCGAAGCGCAGCATGCGGCGCGCATGGCCGAGCTCGCGGCGCGCGAACAGGCGGCGGCGGTTCGACGGGCGAGCGGAGCCGGCGCGGGCAAGGGACCGGACTATACCGGAGCGCTGGGCGCTTTGCTTGGCGGACGCAGCAACCGGCTCGGGTCGGCGCTGTCCAAGCTAGGCGTTGACAGCGGCGTCGCCAGTCTGATTGGTGGCGCCGCAACCTCTGCCCTCCGAGTCGCCGAAGAAGTCGGCCGAATCGTTGAACGCCTGGCCGCAAAGATTGTTGACCTGAGCATCAAGGGCTCGGAGCTAGCAATCTCTGCCACGTCTGCGCGCGAGCAGTTGGTAGCAGCCTTTGAGGGGATGGGCAAGAGCGAGGCGTCTAGCGAGGCGCTATACAAGAAAGCGATTGACCTGTCGATTAAGACGGGCCGCGATACCAACATCATCGCGGCCGAGTTCAAGCGCCTTGTATCGTCTGGCTTCAAGAATAACCAGCTATCTAACATCGCGAAGATGCTGGAAGACGTCTCCGACGTCAAGGGCGAAGGCAAGGCGAATCAGCTAGAGAAGCTGCTAGAAAAGATGAACGCCAAGGGCTCGCTAGACACGCGAGTCATTACGGCGCTAACGAACCAGGGCTTTAGCCAGGCCGACATCTACGCGAAGCTAGCGAAGGCGCTAAACAAGCCGGTTGCAGATATTCCAGCGCTCATCAAGTCAGGCAAGATTGACAGCAAGACGGCAATCGACGCGGTTACGAGCGTTGTAGAGAAACAAGTCGGCGGCGTCGCTGACAAGCTGGCCAATACCGTGCCGGCTCTGATTGCCAGGCTAAAGACGGCAGCAACCACGCTGTTCGATAGCGTCGACTTGGGACCTATCAAAGACTTTTTGAACAATATTCTATCCGTCATTACTGGCCCGACGGGGCAGGAGCTAAAGGACTCTGTTAGCGAACTCTTCTCTAGCATCTTTGAAACCATCTTCGGGCCATTCAAGGGCGACGGCAAAGACCGAGTGCAGGAGACGGTTAAGCGGATTGCGTCTGGCTTCCGCGAGCTCGCTGCCGAGGTGCGCAAGGCGCGTCCGGTTGTCGAGGCTATCGTAGCGAAGCTAGAGGAGATGGGAAAGAAGGGCGAGCTGGAGCATGCGGCGCGAGCGATTGGTCTAGGTCTCAGCATCGCCGGAGACGCCGCGCTCTACTTCCTGGAACAGCTAGACGAGCTGAACGACACAATCGACGCGTTTGGGTCTATCGCTGACGCTGTGCAGGATGCAATCAGCGGCGTTAGCGACGCGATTACTGGCTTCTTCTCCGGGATGTACGATTGGGTCGCAAACTTCTTCCAGCAAGGCCAGGATATCGGCAACGCTCTAATTGACGGAATGACCGATGGCCTCACGTCGAGCCTATCGCGCGCCGTCGATGCGGCCGGCGCGGTTGCCGATGCAGTAGTCGCTCACGTCAAGAGCATCCTTGGCATTCACAGCCCGTCCACCGTCTTCGGAGAGATTGGCTACTATAGCGTGGCTGGCTTCGCTGGTGCGGTCGACACGCATGCGCACATGGCAAGCGCGGCTGCGGCGCGCATGGCTTACGGCGCGGCGAACGCGGCGAACGATAACCACCTAGCGGGCGGCTTCGGACCCTCTGCGTTTGCAGGTGCGGGGAGGGCGCCCTCCGGCGGCGCGGGCGAGCGCGGGCCGATGTCGGTCGTTTTCCACCCCGGCTCTATCGTCATCGGTGCTGGCGCTAGCGCGCAAGCTGGCGGCGACAAGGCGCTAGCGCAGTTGGTTCGCGAGGAGATTGTGGCCTACTTCCGACGCGAATCGGAGGCTGCATAATGCCCGGAAATCCCAACCTAACGCAGTTCTTCGGCGAGACTCCGCAGCCTAGCGACGGTCCGCCGGACCCCACGCTTGCCTTCGACATTCCTAGCCCTTGGGCGAACCCTAACTTCCACGACTCTATCGTCTTCGTCAACCCGCGCGACTCTACGCAAGCCTTTACCATCCCGCCCGTTGGCATGGGCAAGGTCGAGGTCAAGACGCCGTGGAAGGTAAAGATTGATAGCAAGGGAGGGGCCGGCAAGGCCAAGCCTCGTACGACCAAGACCGGCGGCGATACCATCAAAGCCAGCATGAAGCTTAAGGACGTGATTGACCAAGCATGGCCGTACATCCGTGCAGCGTCGATTGCGCTTGTGCCCGGCTCCGGTCCTTGGCTAGTCGTGCATCCTAAGCTGATGATGTGCAACTTCGTGCAGTGCATGGTCGGCGAGTGGAAAGACGCGCCGGACGAGGATGCGCATGGCTTTATCCAGTGGGAGCTAGAGCTTTCGCAGGTTGACCCGAATGCGCAGCAAGGCGACGGCGGAAAGACCGCAACCGATACGCCAGACTCCGCCGACAATCAGCGCGACACCGGCGACACCGTTATTGAGAACTTCGGCGGTATTCCAGGTAACACAGTGCGCATTCCGAACAGCGCAACGGCGCCTGCTAAGTCGAATCCAAACACGCCCTTCAGCGGACAGCAAAACAACGCTGGGAAGGCATAGGGCACTACAGTGCTCGCACAAGACACAGGCTCAAGCGTCGCGCTAACGCCAGCTTCCGCGCCCGCGGGAACGCCGAGTCTGAACGTTCTGTCGATGGTCCTAAGCCGCACGCTCGTCGGTGTGTATGTACTCGAGTGCGAGGTAGACGTAGGCGACTTGCCGGCGCCTACCGGCGCACAGGTGCTCTCCTACGCCGTGGCCGACGGAGCGCCTATCACCTACCCGGTTGCGGTCATCGAGGCGCGCGTACACATCGGACGCGCTACGGTATACGCCGTCGGGGGCGCTGGCGGGCTACGCTCGCAGGTGCAGCCCATCGACTATGCACAGGTGAGCCCGCGCGTCGCCTTCGCGGACATCTGCCGCGACAGCGTGCTCCGAGACTCGGCCGGCGCCCCTGCGCTGGTCAACGGCTTGCCCGTGCCCGAGGTGCCGAACGCCGTGGCCCTGGCTGCCCTTGGCGCCCTCCCTCGCCTCGCCCGCTGGTCGCGCCCGGCCGGCACGGGCGCTGGGGCGCTGCGAGGCCTCTGCCGCGCACTCCGGCGATTGACCGGGCAGACCTACAGTTGGCGCGTGCTCCGCGACGGCACGGTGTGGCTGGGTACCGAGTCGTGGCCGGCGTACGTCGCGAGCTCGGGGCAGACGGAGCCGCCGTACTACACCGAGGAGCCACATGCCTCGGGCATCGGCACGGCCGCGCTCGATGCGCCCGACCTTGACCCGGGCGTCACGGTTCTGCCGCCTGACGACTGGACGCCGACAGGCGCATCGCCGGTACCGCTGCAGATCTCCGGCGTGCGGTATACGCTGGACGAGGATGGTACCTTCCGCGCGCTCGTCGAGGTGGCCTCGGCCGAGGCGCCCCAGGGGCGCGAGCGCTCCTACTTCGCCCGCGCCGTGGAGGGCGCCATCCCAAAGCAAGCCTTGCGCGTGCCATGGGCGGCGACCGTCATCGCTCAGGACAGCGACGGCGCTCTAGGGCTTCGCTTCGATGACGATGGCGCGCCCATGCTCACGCTATCGGCGGTGCCCTATTGGCCTGGCCTACCTGGGATGGCAGTGCAGGTGCCCATGGGCGCGCGCTGCCTTGTGCAGTGGGTGGGAGGGCGCGAAGAGTCGCCGGTGGTGACCGGGTGGGCACCTAACACTGCCGTCACATCGCTAACGGTTAGTGGAAACGGCGAAGCCGGAAGTGTGCCTGGTGTGCAGTTTGCGCGTGTGGATGACACTGTTGACGTTGGTACGCTTAGCGCGAAAGATGAAGCTGGGCATGATGTAATATTCACCTGGCAGCGTACGGGGCAGGCGGCAGTTACTAATACGGCCATTCAGATTGTTGGCGCTATCTCTAGCGGTTCAACACAGCTTCGAGGTTAGCATGAGCACCGCGACGCCTGGTGTAGATTGGGGTAACGACGAGAGCACGTTCGACACGCTAGGCAACGTGTCAATGGGCTTCGACCGCCCGCAGATTACTGGCATACGCGTTCCGCTAGAGCACTGCGCGCGCACAGTCATGACGCCAATAGGCGCTCTATTCTATGACACGTCGAAAGGCGTGCGCGTGCCTTTGCAGACTATCCTAAACACGACGCTTACGGATGCGGAGCTACTGCGAGTCACGGCGGAGTACGGCCAGGCATGCGCCGCGCAGGTGGCCGGCGTGACGCGCGCCGAATGGCGCTTCGCCCGTGACGGGACGGGCAAGATTGTGGCATTCTCTGCGTCAATCTGGCTGCTCTCGGTTGGCGTTCTACCGCTGTCGGGCTCGGCCGGTGACGTGCTGCCACAGTTCAAGTTTTCAGTGTGACCGGGGGCGAGGAGGCGAGCATGGTGCTGACGTATGAGGGGCTAGTTACGGAGGTACTAAAGGCACAAGCTGAGCGCATCGCCGTTGCGCCGCCGCTGGCTAACTTGCTTGCCGGTGTGACTACCCAGGCATACCAACGCAAGTGCTTGGCCGAGCGCACTGCTCGCGCGCTGCTAGCTCGGACCACTGAGCACTGCCTAGCGCAACGCGCCTGGCGCGCTCGAGTTGCACTGCGCGGCAAGCGTCATGCGCCGACGACCGATGGCCCCGCCGTCGCCTAGTGGAGGGCGCCCGCCATGACTGTACTATCCGACGTCCTAACGGTTGACACGCCGGCAGCCATTCTTGCGGACCTACTAACCGCGTTCCAAGCGAAGGCGCTTAACGCTCGCGGTTGGAATCAGCAGCGCATCGCAATGGTTCTGGCCGAGTGCCAGGCGGACACGTCAAGCACGTGGGAGCAGATTGTCTACAATATCACCGGCGGCGGCTACCTTCCTACCGCCGTCGGTGCATGGCTAGATCTTCTCGGTATCGGATGGTTTGATAACCCTCGCAACTCGCCGCTGCAAGCTATCATCCAGCTACGCTTGACGGACACCGCCGGCGCTGGGCCTTGGCAGCTAGCCAACCCAGTCGCCGTTGCTTATCCGACTTCGCCTAATCCGCTATATTACCGCTCGCAAGCAGGCACGGTAAACATTCCGCGCAACGGCTTCGTCGATGCCATCTTCTATGCAGAGGCGCCCGGCGCTGTCTACAACGTCGCTCCTGGCCAGATTACGGACCTGGCGACGCCCATTCCAGGGGTCACCGTCACCAGTCCGGCCATCGGCAACACAGGCGTCATCACGGCGCAGGCGGGGCAGGACGCGGAAAAGGACGGACCATACCGAACTCGCCTACAAGCTCAGTGGGGGCTGCTTGCGCAGGGATACGTTGTCGCGAAGATTCTCACGCTTACTCAGCAGGCGCTACCTGGCCGCACGCTGCGGCAGGTTGTGCTTGACCCGGGGCCCGTCCCAGGTGTTCCGTACTCATACTTGGCCGACATCAACGGACCCGTTTCGTTTGCCGATTGTCTTACGGTCTACAACTACCTCGCAGACCCGTCGCGCCGTCCGGTTGGCAATTGGCCTGTTCAGGTATACCCGGCCACTGTATTGCTACAGGACATCACCTGGACGCTATATCTAGACGGCACCAACCCGAATGCACAGAGCGATTGCGCAGAGCGCTTGCAAGCGTACGAAGAGACCACGTTGCCGGGGCAAGTGATTCACATGTCGAGGCTTATCGACGTCGCGGTCAATGGGGCGACAGATGGCGTCATCGGCGCAATCCCTGGACTAGGCCCCAACGTCACATTCCCAGAGGTCATCCGACTTGCGCCTCCGCAGATCCTTGAGATGGTGCCGACGTTCGTCACGGTCGGTTGATGGATGGCGCCCTCCCACGACTAGGAGGTCATGAGCATGAGCGACGCACTAGAGACCACGCAGTCCAACATGGTGCCCGTCCCCTGGATGCAGGACCGGGAGACGCGCGACTATCAATCGGTGCTTGGCGCTGAAAAGGACCGGCTACTCGACCGATGCAACGTCGGCGTCAAGATGCGCTGGCCTGGCGGCCCTAGCATGCAAGCAGCGCAGGCCGGACTAGGCCTGGTCAATGCGCCAGTGCCTAGCGCCGTAGGCGACGCCAAGCGGTTGCAACTGATGGGCGCGGGCTACAATCTCCCGCGCCTCGGAGGCATGAGCGACGAGCAATACGAGGCGTATCTAGAGATTGCCTGGAAGGTGTGGGGCCTTGGCGGTACGCCGCAGAGCATTACAGATGCGCTCAACCGGTACGGCATCGTGGACGTCGAGATTGTGGAGGAATGGCAGGACCCGTGGGGCCCATGGGCGAACCCTCGAGGCGGTCCGTACGGCCATCGGTGCAGCATCATTCTCGGGCCGGACTACGGCACGCTTGGATGGGCGCCGCAGACGCTGCCATTCACGCTGGATACGGACGGAGTGCTAGGCATCTCCGGCATGACGTTCGCGCAGCTACAGGACATTGCCAGGCTGATTCGCCTCTGGAAGGATGCGGGCGCCCTCCCCATCAAACTCGTCTTTCGCTTCACGGTCGACGGCGTTACAACGCCAGTGCTTGGGCTAGAGGGGCTCACCTTGCCGTTCTGGCTAGAGTCACCGGAGGGCGTGGAGGGAATGTTGACAGAGCACTTCTTCGGAGAGGTGCTCGATTCGTGTGGCAGGGATGAGGGCATCTATCTGCCGTTTAACGATGGGCCCACATACATCTATGGGCCGTGAGGATTGACTTGAACAACGCATCTCGCGCCATCATGACGGCCGAGGGAGGGTAACAACGTGTCGGGCAATGGCGCTTCCTTTCGTACGCCTCGCGCGTCTTGGTGGGGTCAGGTTATCACGTGGGCTCTAGGAGCGCAGGTTACTGCGCAGGACCTAGCGCAAAACGGCTTCAACCGCCTCGCCGATATGTGCATGTGGCTGTTGCAGTATATCACCAATTGGATGACCGCCCTTGCGCAAACGCAGGTCGGTACCAAGGCCAAGATTGTTGGCACGGTGAACCTGGCGGACCCGGCCATCGTATACGACCCGGTGACCGGCACGCTGAATGGGCTCACCATGCTCATTCATGGGGATCTGGGCAATGTAACGGTGACCTTCCCCACCGGGAGCAGCGCGCCTACCGGACCGGCCGATGTAGTAAGCGCCATCAACGCGGCGGCCACTGGCATCGCCACATCGCTACAGGATGCGGCCGGATACCTCGAGCTATTCTCGTTCACGATGGGTAGCTTGTCGCTTATCCAGGTTACCGGAGGCACGGCGCTAACCGCGCTGGGCTTCGTGGTCAATCAGCAGGGCATCGGGCAGACGACGGGTGCCGACGGGACGTCGCTTATTGGCGGCGGGACTATCACCACAAGCAATATGATGGTGCCTGCCGGCACGCTGCGGTCGCAGTTGGCGTATATTGCGAATTTTACGTATACAGCGGGACTTCTAGAGCTAGCCGGGTACGTCGGCGCATCGTTTAGCATCATTGCCAACGAAACGATTCAGGCGCTTGCGCAGTTCATCGCTGATAAGATGGCGCGATTGGACCAGGGGCAGACCTTTACTGGTAACCAGACAGTCAACGGAAACCTTGCCGTAAATGGCACGTTTGCGCCCAGTGTGCTGAATAACACTGGATACTATTCCGGTCTAACGCAGAGTATCAGCACGGGCACCACTGCGGTTCAGATTGGGGACGGAGCAATCCCCGGCACGCAGCTGGCAATCAGTCCGCGCTTCGAGGCGAACGGATGGGGCACCGGCACGCCAGGCACGTTGACGTTTACGCTTGTTGACCATGTAGGGTCAGACTTCCCGCAGATTGAATTCTGGTTCAATCCTACATCGTCAGAGTCGAAGATGCTGATTGTGCGTGCCACCGGCAGCACTAACCTCATCTATCTGAACGGGCTAAGCGAACTCGTCGGTCAGGGCATCGTCAAGGTGTTCTGGGATGGGACGCAGTGGCAACAGTCGCACGTGGAGAATGGTGCGGTACATCACTGCTTTGCGCAGATTTCTTGCGGCGCTTCGGGCGTTATCGTTACCAAAGGCATCGGCATCATCGCTTCGTATCAGACCATTGGCAGTGGCAAGTACGTCAAAATTCAACTGCCAAGCGTGTTTGCTAACAGCAATTACACAGTGACGCACGGCAACTACATCGCCACAAGCGGTGTAACTGTCCCGTATGTCATTTGGGGCGGGTCGGATAGTGTTCCGCAACCTACGGCCACAGTTTTTTACCTTGCGGCGTTTTATGCGAACCTATCTGGCATTACTCAGGTAGCGATTGGTACGGACGCGTTCGTTCTGCAAGTGGCCGTTGACTATACGCCCTGAGCACTGCCGCAGACAGTGGCCAGGTTCAGCAACAGGTCGACGCACTGCATGATGCCCTCGCATGCAGTCAGAGCGGCGGAGCACTGGCCGCCGCTCTTGACCGAGCACATCTGGCAGGTTCCACACGTGCTCATGCCCGGGGTCCCAGTGTCGCAGTTCGTATCCTCCGTCGGAGCACCGCCGTCGAGGGCCATCGCGCAGCCGCTGTTGGCTGCGACACCATCGCATGTCGTGTAACACGAGTTGCAAAAGACGCAGTTGAGGAGAGTGTTGTAAGCCTCCACGCCTGCCTGATCGACCATCGAAGCGCAGTCAGTGCATGCGGATTGGGTCGTGCATGCCTTGCAGTCCTGGATAGTTGAAGGCGCCGCGCAAGCGCTTACGCTTCCGCCGGTCCCCGAGTTCCCGCCCGTTCCAACCGTTGACGCGCCACCAGTGCCGGCTACAGTCGTCGTGGCGGAAGCCACGGTCTGACCTCCTACGCCGACTCCACCAGTGCTACCGACGCTAGACGATGATGCGCTGCACCCCATGCACGGTCCCCATCCGCTCCCATCGGCCTTGCAGACCTGTGCGCCAATGTTCCCCTGTGCCGGGCACGCGCACGCGTTTTGTTGACCAGGCGCGCAGAAGGGGGCGCCAGTCGACGATGATGCGGCGGCCGTTGACGAGGATGCGCCGGAAGATGCGGTGCTACTGGTAGTAAACGGGTTGCTGGTGTCCGCGCATGCGGCGAGGGTGAGAGCGAACAGAACGGAGCCGAGCGCAGTCACGTTTCGCATGCCGCCATGCTAGTGACGCATCTATCTTTTCGCTAGCGGCTGGCAACGCAGAGCACATTGCCGACGCTTACATGGCGCGGCGATACTGCTCGCGCGTCTAGCGCTCGGGGTAGGGAGGGCGCCTCAACCGGCAGCTACATCGTCAACGCGCTAGCACTCACGTCCAATCGCATGCGTCCTTGACCTGACGCTAAACGTCCGGGCGACCCTACGGTTGCGGTTGACGTCCGGCGCGGGCTCTGGCGTTTGTTGTAGCCGCTACGTGCCGCACGCTCCGGAGGGGAACACGGCACGGTTCTGCCGTACCACAACCCATAGGCAGAGCCCGGCGGGGTACGAGCCCGCCGAGCTCCTAGCCGCATGCGCACAGGAGACCGCGACATGATGCCTCAGTCGAACGCACGCGACGTAGCGACAGGTGTATCACACCCCGTTCAGCGTGCCGATAACAGCCGCTCGCTCCATGCCCCGCGTCACACGCCCGCCACGAAGCGGCAACTCCGACGCCTCCGCGCCATCCGCCACCTGCTCCTCGCGGCCAGCTACCTGCGCGGTGCAGACCGCGCTGCGGTAGAGGCCGAGGCGGCAACGCAGGTGCGCAAGCTCGCGCGTAGCCTCGGACGGTAGCGCGCCGCAGACAGAAGAGCCGGCAGGGATTGGAGTCCAAATGCAAGACGTTCGGCCCTGCCGGCTCGCGCCACCGTGGCGCTCGTGTGTCGTGGGAGGGCGCCATCCACAGCGCCACCCGCTAAGCGTGTCGGTGTAGACCGCGAAGATAGACGGCGGGGCGTAGTCCAAGACGCAAGTCCGCACGGTTGCAAGCGGCGTCCGCCCCGCCGAGGCCACCATGGCCTGCATCCTCCGATGCGGTCGACCGGCGAGGCGTCGCCGTTCGGAGCAATTTCGGAAGCGGCCGATAGTCTTTTTACTGCACGGACCGCGTGTTCAGGTTACCCTCGGGCATGGTCGCGAGCGCTCCTCCCCCGCCCCCGACGTTCTACCTCGTCATGGGCTACCTGCTCTTGACAGGCCTAGCGTTCTGGTGGTTGGCGCGCCTCGAAGCGCCCGCCGTACTCGCCGTCCTGGGAGCTCGCTAGCCGTGCCGCTCGCCCTCTTCCCCCTCAGCGCCCAACCCCAGGCGCCGTTGCGCGTCTCGGTTGGCGATGCCGGCAACGCGCTCGTCTGCGTCCTCGTCGGCGGAGATGGCGGGTACGTGTACCTCCCCGTCGGGTCCACCGTCGCCTTCGAGGCTACCGAGCTCGGCCCCGCGCCCGTCAAAGAGCGGCGCCCTCCTCGCACCATCTCGGGCGCCGCCGCCATCGACGGCACATACGCTTACCTAGTCAGCTACACGCTACAGGCTAGCGACACCGCGACCGCTGGACAGTATCAAGCGGCGTTAGTTGTGACCTCGAGCGGCGAGGTGGACACGTTTCCGGCCGGCTTGCTCAGCATCGAGTAGCCGGCGCTTAGCCTTTTTGGGGAGGGCGCCCTCCCGCATACGGAGAGAAAATGAGTAGCCCTTACACGCAAGCCATTGGCTCGGGCATGTTCGTGCGCTGTACTGACGGCGGAGCGAATGACAACAAGCTAACTGAGCTAACTTGCACGACCACTGGCGCGCTTAACTGCAACATCGTTAGCGGAACGTTTACGCCTGCCGCAGCTGGCGCGCCGACCTACGGAAGCGTAGCGGTTACCAATAGCGCCGCTGCGCTCGGTAGCAGCACTTCGTTTGCGACGTCGCTTACGCTATATCCCGACCCGTCTACTGACGTGTATGTCGGAAGCACTTCTGGCGTGACGGCTGCCACCGGCCCAGGCAATGCAATCCTGCGAGCGGCAGGCGCCCCCCTGGTCATTCAGGGGCCCATCAATCTAGATGCCGTCTTCGTCATCTGCACAGGCTCCGCTGTCGTTAGCTACGTGGGACAGTGATGCTAAGCATTGCACAGAGAACGGCGCGCATGTTTGCATCTGCGCGCTGGACCCCTGCTCGCGCGTCCGGCGGCTCGCTGTGGCTCCGCGCCGACCTCGGCGTCACGCTCGCGACGGGCGTCTCCTCGTGGGCGGACCAACTCGGGGTGCAGAGCCCCTTCGTGCAGGCCACGGGCTCGGGGCAGCCCACCATGAGCACGAGCGCCGTCAACGGGCACCCCGCCGTCGTCACCAACGGGTCGCAGCACCTCTTGCTCTCCTCGTTCTCTCCGCCCTCGACCGACGCCGAGATCTGGATCGTCTGCAAGGCGCCGACGAGCAGCGGAGCGATTACCGACGTGGGCGGAGATCCGAACATGTCGATCTATCCGTTTGCGGCTGACGGCAAGATCTACGAGCGCGCTGCTACGACAATCCGCAAGAGCTTCGCGCCGGTCGTGGATGTGACGCAGTGGCACGTCTACTCAATCCGCTCGTCGGCCGGGTCCTGGACGGCTTATCAGAGCGGCGTGCAGGCCTTCGCCACCGCGAGCAACACGGTCGGGTGGGGCGCGAGCGGCGGCGCGTTTGGCTTGCTCGGGAGGGCGGACGGCACGTTCATGGCCGCGGGCGATGGCATCGCCGAAGTGTGGATGGGCCGCATCATGTCCGGCGCGGACCGCGCGAAGGCTCGCGCGTACATCGCCGCTCGATACGGGTTTACGCTTGGCGGTGATTGGATCTAGCGGAGGGCGCCGCCGCGTCTGGACGGAGGGCTTTGACGGTGGGAGACATAATCAACGTCCTTAAACTAGTTGCACAGGCAGGTTCCGCAGGCCTGCTTGGGCTCATGGTGTGGGCTCTCTACAAGCTCGGGAAAGAGTTTCTTCCACAAGCTCTGACAGCTTGGAACAGGCAAACCAAGGTGATTGCCAGCCTTGCGGCTAAGGTGGACGAGAACACGCGCGCTTGGACTGATGCGCGTAGCCGGGCGTCGCAATCGTCTAACGAGGTTGCAGAGATATCTGGCAAGCTTGATGTAGTGCTAGCAACTGGACAGCACCAGGCCGTCCAGGCAGAGCGCCCTCCTATGCCAAGCCGGCCAGATACGGACAGGAGATAGCCATGGCAGTGATTACGCCAGAGATGGTTGGCCGCGTGTCGGATGTCGGTGACCGCAGCGCAATGCTGCCTCCGAGCAAGACACAAGCGCTGTGGCTCGGTCGTTTGCGCGGAGCCTATCGCGTAGCGTGCGCCGTGTTGGCGCTATCGCTCGCAATGCAGTTGTTTACTCTAGTGAGGAGCATTCTACGATGAAACGTTCATTCATTGCCGGCGTTCTAGTGGGCGGTGTCATGATGGCAGCCGCAACGGTTGTGGGAGGGTGCCTCAACGGCCAGCTACTACCGCAAGCGGAGCAAGGTATCCTGGCTGGTGAGGATGCGCTCTGCGATGCGGCTTCGACGGCGGCGCTTCCTGCGCTCGCGTCGGTCGACATCAGCGCGTGCGCTGGCAGTGAGCAGCTGCTCAAGATGGGGCTTGACAAGGTGACGGCGCAAAGCCCCGCGCTAGTGGCAGCGCATGCGGCGCGGCCGGCGGTCCCCGCGGCTCGGAGGGCGCGCTCCAGGCGCAAGCCGGTTATCGCGCACGACGCGGCCGGCAAGCCGTTCGTCTGCGGGTCGGCTCCGGCTCCGCTAGCCGATGCGCTTACGGCCGTGCTCACCGCGTCGAAGGGTGCGCCGGCCGCAACCGTCGCACCTGCCCCGAGCTCGACGGACGGCGGAGCACCTGCCGCCTCCTCAGCCACGCCTGCCCCCGCAGCGCCCTCCACCAGCAAGGACGGTGGAGCATGAGCGCGCCGACCGTCTACGGGCGCACGGCGCTCGTGCAAGCGGCACTCGGAGCGGTGAACCTGACGGCGCCTGACGCGCGGTTCCTGGCGCTTATTGCGCCTGGCGATGACGAGGCGCGGCGGAAGCAGGTGGCGCACGAGTCTTGCTGCTACCTCGTGGCGCTAGGCATCCAAGAGCTAGCGCTGAACGTCGACGCGCGGGGGCCATACCGCGACGGATATGCACCTGCGCTGCTATGGGGTCGCGCAGGTGGCACGCCGTGGCAGCCCGACGGAGCGGTCCGGCGGGTCACTGCGTTCGCTCCGCCGGGGGTCGGGGACCTGCTCGTATGGGGCACCTCTGGCACGTACCCCGCGCACGTTGAGCACGTCGTGGGCACGAGCGGCGTCGGCATCCCGCAGAGCGGCGGCGCGGAAGGCGCGCCGGTTACCTTCGAGGTGGTAGCCGGTGGTGAACGCACGGCCGCACCGTCCAAGCTCGAGACGGTGCGCACGCTGTCGCGGCAATGCGTATGGCGCTCGGGTAGCTTCGTGCATCTAGCGACGAGCCGGAAGCTGCTCGCGGTCGTTTGCGCTGAGCGGTTGACCGCGCGCTACGGCGTGCGTGGAACGGTCGCGGATGACACGAGCGGCGAGGCTGCGTCGTGAGGTGGGCGGCGCCTGACGGCCCCTACGGCGTCGACGTGTCGCGCTGGCAAGGCGACTGCATCGACTTCCGCGCCGCGCGCGGGGCTGGCGTATCGTTCGTCATCTTGCGCGCGACACATGGCACGCTCGATGATGCGCGCTTTCTTGCGAACGTCACAGCGGCGCGTGAAGCCGGCTTTGCTCCGGATGACCTGCACGCATACCATTTTCTGCGCGTTGGCGCTGGCGCATTGCAGGCAGCGGTGTACCTCGATGCCTGCCAGATGGCAGGCATCACAACCGCGCCCATCGTCGACTTCGAGGATGATGGCGCGAGTGTTCCGACGGCGGATGACCTGCTCACATGGCTGCGCGCCGTTGGCGCGGCCGGAGAGACAGCAGTCTACTGCAACGCCGACAAGGCGGCGCGCGCGGGCCTCGCCGCTCACCCCGAGCTCGCCTCCCTCGCGCACCTATGGCTGGCCGAGTGGAACGGCCGCGACGTGCCCGTCATCCCGCAGCCCTGGTCGCGCTCGCGCCTCATCTGGCGGCAGGTGGGCGCGGGGCACGTCGCCGGCTTCGTGGCACCTGTGGACATCGACGTGCTACCGCCTCCGACTCTCCCCACCGGCGCCGCGAAGTAACATTGTGTAACTGTACCGTCTATCACAAGGCGGACCGTGGTTGCGCAATGTTCTAACCGTTCGTAATCACTACTCAAACGCGTGCCACGCGACTTCCAGCCGCCATTCGCCGCGCTGCCATTTGCGCGTTGCCGTACTGTGCGCA
>Ga0134128_10003098_pt1 | contig 20347 bp, 14 predicted proteins | sample KB31754_FD_96462 | JGI IMG/M metagenome (GOLD analysis project Ga0134128, IMG submission 96462) | Terrestrial soil microbial communities with excess Nitrogen fertilizer from Kellogg Biological Station, Michigan, USA - KB3-175-4 | ecosystem: Environmental > Terrestrial > Soil > Unclassified ...
CCATAGATTGCAGCAAAGCCGCCGGCTCGAATACGCCCAGCTCGCCTGATACCATAGCTGCTTTCTTCGCTCCCTTGTACGTCTTCGGCACCTTATCTATAGAGCACACGCGGTTACGACCGAGCTCTTCCTTAACGTAATAAAGAGCAGTATCCGCTTTGTGCAGAAGGTCTTCCCCGTTTTGCGCGTCTGCCGGATAGCTGGCGACGCCAATAGAGATCGTCCAATTCGAAATGCCGCCCGGCCAGTTTGTCTTCTGTTCTACCGCCGCACGTATGCGCTCTGCCACCTCGTAGGCTTGCTCAATGCCGGTGCGCTCCATGACGACGAGAAACTCTTCGCCGCCGAAGCGGATCAAATGATCGCCCCTGCCTGTGGCTGAGGTGTCGCTCTGATTGGTGCGCACGCAGCGTCGCAGCGTGTTGGCAAGCTCCTGCAGCATCTGGTCGCCAACCTGGTGCCCGTATGTATCATTGATCGATTTAAATTTATCACCATCTATGATGGCAAACGAAATCGGGTTGGCCGCAGGATTGTTGGCCGCACGCTCGAACATCGCCGGCGTTATTTCATAGAAGTATTTTTTGTTGCGCAATCCCGTCATCGGATCGGTACGCGCAGCTTCAACTTCCTCTTCGTACAATGTTGTCTGGTAGAGCTGTCTAGATGCCAAATCCACGACGTTGCGCAAAACACGCAGGCGGTCGGGAACATCACGTTCGTTGCGCAGATAGACAGCCAGCATGCCCAGATCTCTGCCCTGGAACGATACCGGCATCATAATGGCGATTTTAATGCCGTGGTCCTCGGAAAGCCATCCCATTGCCTGCTCTTTCAAGCCATTGGCTTCAAATGTGCTGTACGTGCCAGTTGAGAAGAGGTTTTCCGCAATCGTCGTGTGGTCATGTCGCTTCAGTTGAGTGAGGCTGCGCTCGTTAAAGCCGAGTGATGCCACCAAAGACAACCGCTTGGTTCTATCCACGCGGAAGAAGGCACCAAATACGATGCTGGTCGGAAACTTGTCGTTGAGTTTGTCCAAAATCCGCTGGCACAATTGTCCGCTGGATTTCAGCATGTCGATTTCTTTGGCAAGTTGAAGAATGAATTCTTCTTCGATGTCCTTAGTATGCAGTTCGGAAATTTTGGCTTGATTTTGAGTGAGCTGATCGCTGTACTCTTTGGTAAGAAGCTGTTTTTCCGACTCGTGTGTTTGTTTTTGTCGGCGCAATTCATCTTCGCGAGACACACGCGCCGCAACCGATTCATCATATTGCATGCGCACCTGTTTCAGTCCCCAAGACATGCGTTTCACCTCGGTCACGGCGCCGGGCACATCCAGCGCCCCCCCTGTAACCCCCGAATAAGCATCGCGTGCCAAAAGAAGTGTGGTGCAGGCTCGGGTTAAGCGGCGCAAGTGTTTGGAGATGCAATTGTCCAGGCAAACCATGATGAATATGAACAACCCACCAATCGCCAAAAGCACTGCGGCAACCGGACAGGAGTTAGCCAGCGCCAGCTCTTTATCGGAAACGGACGCAACAAAAATCGGACTGGCATCAAAACCGACGTGCAAGAGTTCGTCTTGATTAACCGGCGCTACGGCCTCCCAGTAGTGCTTACCATTCCAATCGACATTGCGTCCGACATTTTGCGGGGTGGTGCCCAGCTTTGGTGCGAAATCGGCCGTCTTGGGATGAATTTTTCCATCGGCACTGGCAATGTAATACCAGGCTAGATTGTATTTATGGAATACCTGCAAAATCTGCTCGGATGTCGGCAGTTGTTTCTTCGCTCGCTCAGCAAGGTTAATGGTGATCTGGTTGTCGATTTCTTTAGTGACAAGAGGATAGGCATAATCAGCGGCGGCAAGGCATGCCGCAGTTCCAATCACGAACAGAATGGCCAGACGTACATTGAGGCTCATGAAGAAGCCGGTGATGGCGTCAACGATTTTGCCGAAAAACGAGCGCTCAGGCTCCATTTGCATTGGCGGGGGAGTTTCCTGCTCTGGCATAGCCGATATGGCGCCCGTTTGCCTGGTGAACATGGTTTTGTTCGGCGTCTGTGATTGGCGCTCCGCAACCGGCACCGCCGGCGGAGCGTTAGTGCCGACAACCGAATCTAGTGCTTTCTTAACTTCCGAAGCGCTTTGATAGCGCTCGTTGGGCTGTTTCGCAAGCAGCCTGTCCACCACGGCCTGCATGCCCTTCGGCACCGAGATGCCGTGGCTTGAAAGAGGGGCCGCCTGTTCGTGCACATGCTGGTGCATCATTTCATAAATGCTGCCCTGGCGAACGACGGGGGCTCCGGTCAGCGTTTCGTAGATTACGCAACCCAACGAGTATAAATCTGAGCGTTGATCGATAGAATCGCCTCGGCATTGCTCCGGGCTCATGAATGAGGGCGTGCCGACCGTTTGACCGGTGCGGGTCAATCGGTCGGGCGTTACTTCGAGATTATTTACGAGACGAGCCAGACCGAAGTCCATGATTTTAACCACGGTTTGACCGGCCGTCGAAATCAGGCGAATATTGCTCGGCTTAAGATCGCGGTGCACGATGTTCTTCTCATGCGCCGCCTGCAGTCCATCGCATGCTTGCCTGAAAATAGTCAGCGCTTGCTCTAACGGCAATCGTTTAACGTCTCTGAGCACTTCCTCCAGGTTGGTGCCGGGCAGGTATTCCATGATCAAATAAGGCTGCTGTTGATTGGGCAGAATGCCGAAATCGAACACCGTCGTGATGTTCGGATGCGTAAGTTTGCTTACCAGTGCGGCCTCTCGCTTGAATCGATCGGCAGTAGCGGGATCGGAAAGCAAATGCGTATGCAGCATCTTGATTGCCACATAGCGATCCAGCGAAATCTGCCGTGCTTTGAAAACCAGTCCATTGCCGCCGCGTCCGAGCAGCGAGACGATTTCATATTGGCGGGCAATCTCAGTATCCCCAAACGGATTCACATCAATAAAGGTGAGGATTGTCTCGCATTGCGGGCAGCGAGTAACATCGATTTTTTCATTGAATACCACACCGCATGTCATGCACATGGTGCCCCCGCGCCAGGCGGTTTCGCTGTCTTTAGCTCGGGATCCGGTTATCATAATTTCCCTTTGTCGTCGTCATGCTCAGTTATTTTGTAAACGCTCTACTTTGTCCATGCTCACTTTGAAAGACAACGTTTGTCCCTGGTACCAATCAGGCAGCGGGGCAAATGCGGTGGATGCGATCGCCGTCAGCGCTGCATCATCGGAGTCCTTGTGTCCAGCGCTTTGCACCACTTCGCTCGAGATCACCGAGCCATCATGGGCGAGTTTGACCAGTAGAATGAGACTTTCGCTGCGCCTTTGCGGATGCCAGTTTTGGCTAATGCGGAGAAGCATGTCTTTGCGATAAGGGGCGATGTTGCCCATTCCATTTTTTACGGCACCCTGAATATTGCCCGGCCCGCCTTCGCCGGCCGCGCCGCTGCCGGTGCCGGTGCCGGCATTGCCGGTGCCCACCCCGCCTGTCCCGTCGGTCGCTCCGTTTCCGGTGCCGCTACCGTTGGGATTGCCTCCGGCAACGGTCGCTCCCGAGGTTTGGGCAGTGTTTTCCGCTGCCCTGATTGGGCTGGGAGGGGAGTTGGGTGCCTGGCTCGGCAAAGCAGCGACAGCGAGCGGCTTTTGCTCAGCCGGTGTTTCCGGAGTGATGGCGTGGTTGACCTGCTCTTTGGCATTAACAGGCGAGGCCGAAACGTTTTGGCTATCCCGCACTTTCGGCGCCTGAATCGCCGGCGCAGCAATTCGCGCGGCTGGCGCAGAGGCCGGCTTCGCCCCACCATTAGATTTGTCGAGCGCCATTGTATCTTCCGGCTTAGGCGGCTCCGGCTTGGGCTCCACCTTGGGCGGCTCAAGCTCGAAAGCGACGTTTACGTCATGGATAATGTGCGGCTGTTTGCGCTCCAGCGAGGCAAAATGGATGAAGGCTATCGCCAGGGCCCCATACGCAATCAGCAGTAACACCGCGATTCGCGGTAGGTTGTTCTGATCCAGTCCCGAGTCGCGTGGACCATAGACAAATCGGTCACAGATGCGAACTACTTCCGCTGAAGCTACCATTAAGTTTTAATCTTCCTTCCGGTTTTCCCAATTTATATATGCCCCCTATGAAATTAGGAAAAACGGCCCAACGTCGATTAGAGCCGCAACAATTGTTGCTCGAGCGAGATGCCGGGAACAATACTTTCATCTGCAGAGGAAGGTTATGGCCAGTCCTTCGCTTGTTGGTGAAAAGGTAGCAGACAAATATCTCGTGCTTTCCGAGCTGGGTTCCGGCGGTTTCGGCAGCGTCTACATGGCCAAGCACGTCGAGCTGAATAATCCGGTGGCCATCAAGGTGCTCCACGGGCACTTCGTCTCGAGCGACGAAGTAGTAACGCGTTTTCGCCGCGAGGCTACTGCCACCAGCCGCCTGCGCCACAATTCCATTGCTTCGGTGTTCGATTTCGGCATGCTGGAGGACGGGCGTCCATACATGGTTATGGAATATTTGTCCGGCGAGAGCTTGGGTAATCTGATTGCTAACGAAGGCCCGCTGTCCACCGAACGCGCATTGTCTTTGTTCATTGAATGCTGCGACGCCCTGCGCTACGCTCACAGAAAAGGGCTGCTTCACCGCGACATTAAGCCGGACAATATTTTTATCGTTCGGGATATGGATAGTGACGAACACGCCAAACTGCTCGATTTCGGACTGGCGAAGATTTTATATGGCGATGACGGCGCGCGCATGAATAGCCTCACGGGCAGTGGCATGATGTTGGGCACGCCATGGTACATGAGTCCGGAGCAATGCCAGGCATTGCCGCTCGATGGACGCTCTGATATTTATTCGCTGGCGTACAGCTTGTATGAGACGTTATGCGGGCACCGTCCATTCGGCGGCGCCACCCAATACGAAACGATGCACAATCATATGCACGCTAAAGTTCCGCCTATCAATGAACCGGAAAAACCGCCGGTTGTACCGGCGGAGCTGGAAAAGTGCATCATACGTGCATTGGCGAAATCGCCAAATGATCGTTTCTCAACAGCCGATGAGTTCAAGGACGCGCTTATGTCATGCTTGCCTGCTGCTTCCGCAGCGGCGCTTAAATCGCGTCCGCTGCCGCCACGGCCGCCGGATCAGCTATCCACCCCAGTAATGCGTTGTGCGGGAGCCAAAGCGCGTGCTAGCAGTGCGAGCAGCGGCATGATTAGTAAATCGGTAGGAGCAGCTTCATCGACGGTAATCGTCGGCTCGCTCATCCTACTTTGCATTTGTCTTGCCATCGGCCTAGGTATGTCATGGCTTCGTCCGGCAGTTGTAATTAAGCCATCCACAGAAGAAACACATCCAACGATGCAAATTGACAGCTCGCAGGCAGCAAGCACCGGCAAACCGGAGCAACCTCCGTCTATCTCACGAGCAACGGTACAGTCACCGCAAGCGATCACACAGCGGGCGGCACCAGATGTGGTGGCACCAGCGGCGGAAGTTCGACCAGTTGCGCAGACGGTCGTTCAACCGCTGCCGCCTGCCCAATCAGCAGCCGGCGCCGCCGCGCAAAATGACGCCCACGTGCGCGAACTCGAGGACAGGCTTCGTCAATTAGAACAAAAAGAGGCAGCCGATAGAGTACTGCGCGACATGCAGTCCCAGGAGCAGACTCAGCCGGAACCATCTGCAAGCAACAGCGCCAATGGTTTTGGATCCGGCATTCAGCCGACAGTGCCGCCGGGATCTCCGGCGGAAAGCGCCCGGCCGACAGTCTACCCCCCGAATGGACTACCCGCGAACGGCGCCATTCCATCGAATTCGTCGTGGACACCTCCTACCTCTAATTGGAAGCCGGGCGATCCGCTGCCGCCAGGATATCCGGCACCGCCGTGGGGCCCGCCCAGACCGGAAGACGGCGGCAGCTTCCGCCCGCCCAGCGGCGGAGCACCGAGGTAGCCGGCACGCAGCTAATGATGCCTTCGGCGATGGCGTCTTCCGTGTCGCACCGGATGTGGTGCCGCAGCGGCCTTCGCCTGTTGCGCCTCAAGTGCCTTAATGCCTTCTGTGTCGCCGGTGACACCGGCATACACATCTTTCGAAATTGTTCTGATCATGGCGTTGGCGCGGCGGTCGTTGGTAGGGCGCTCGACACTGACCGTGACGATATAACGTTTTCCGCTTGGCGCCGTGATGATGCCGGCGTCGCCCACTAAAGAAGCTATGTCTCCTGTTTTGTCGGCGATTTTGCATCCCGGCGGAATGCCCATCGGCAAAAGCGTACGCACGCGGGCTCTCTCCATGGTGTGGAAAAGCCAGGCCCGCGAGGCGGGACTGATGAGCTGCCCGGCATCCACCTTGGCCAGGAGCAGCGACAGATCGTAAGGGCTGGTGGTGTTGGTTCCAGTCAAATCAGGCAAAGGATTATTTATGCGCGTCTGCGTCAATCCGAAACTGGCGAAAGCACGATTGCAAGTCTCGTTGCCGCCGAGCATATCGACGATCATATTCGTGGCAGTGTTATCCGAAATGATCATCATTAGTTGAGCACAGTCGTTAAGTGGTAGGCGTGATCCATCCGGCCGCCATTGCAAACAACCGGATCCGCCACCCTTCAAGTCGGGTCTGACGGTCATAATTTGACTAAACTTCACTTTGCCTGAATCAATTGCCTGCAACATAGCGACCAGTACCGGCAACTTGATCATCGAGGCCGCGGAATAAGCTCGTCGGGCGTCGAGCTCCATGTACTTGCCGGTGTCCGGCTCAGCAACAAACACTCCGGCATGCAAGCGCGGTTGGTTGGCATCTTCTTTCACCTTATCGAAGAGATCAGACATCGGCTCTTTTAAGGCAAACGGAAATTGCGTCGCCGGTGCAATGGCAGGTTGAGCGATCAGCGAAGCCGATCGAACCGGGACACTGGTCTGAGAAGGCTGCTGCGCCAAATTCGCCCGCGGACCCAAAAATAATGCGGCTAAACATAAGCCCAATGCCACCAGACCCAACAATGAGAAAATTCGCCGTCCGGCAGGCAGCCGGCGGCGTGTCTTTGGTCTTCGCGTGCGACCAGTTGATATCACAATCAGGACTCCACGGTCTCCATATTCTCATTGTAACCCGCGCAGACCAGAGACTCGAAGTCGAGTCTATATTCATGAGCCGTCCAAAGAAAATCAATCATATGCCAACCGTTTTCCCTGGATATGAGCTTTGACTGTCTGCTGGCATCCAGATCGAGAATGTTGCGGCAGTTGTTCCTGCTGTCGAGCAGGGCGATGCCGTGCGTCGCGCTTATGAATTGCTAGATCGCCCGAGCGGCTTGCGGGGAACAAAGAGATAGGCAAGCAAGCAAAGAAACGCGGCTAGCCCGACCAGGACTTTAGTTTGCCCGGAGAGATCTGTGCGGGGCGAAATAAAACCTTCGATGGTGCCTGCTATCAGCAAGAGAAGCACGCAGCCGCCGAACATGCCGAGGGCGGGTTTTGCCGCCAGTCGCAAGGCGTCGCCGCGACTATGTTGTCCGGGAAATAGAATCGCCTTGCCCATAAGCAATCCAGCTCCGCCGCTAATGAAAATAGCGGGCAGCTCGAGCGATCCGTGACCGACCATAAACAACAGCAGATTGGGCAAAAGCCCGTAATGTTGGCAGATACCACATACGGTGCCAACACTCATGCCGTTGAAAAACAGAATCAGCGTTGTTCCTAAACCCGCGGTTATACCGAGCGCGAATGCCATGATGCACACCCGAATGTTGTTGGCCGCGATCGTACTGGAAAATGTCGGACTGGCATCCTGCAGTTGATCGGTCCACATTTTCTTGTGCTCGATCATGTCCCACATCTCATCCGAGACCATCGGGTGTCCCTTCATGATCTCCATGTGGGCGAAGTTCACATCTTTGTGTTCGAAATCCCAACATGCAAAGCCGGGCAACAGGAAAATGGCAAAGGCAATAGCAACCACACCCATGTGTTGCCGCACGAGCGCGGGAAATGTGGCGTACAGATAATTGAAGAAGTCGAGCCAGCGATTTTTTCTGCTCTGGTAGACTTGGTTGTGACCCTTAACAGCCAGGTTGTTCAAATAACTGAGGATATCCGAGCCAAGATTGAGGGCTCGCGCTCGCGACAAATCGCTCGAAGTCGACCGATAAAGCCGTCCGAGCGCCTGCAATTGCTCCCTGTCAAGGCTGCCTAAACCAGAGCGGTCCACCTTCTTGAGAAGATCTTCCAGCTCCTGCCAAACCGGTCGCCGCTTTGCCACCCAACGCTCAACGTTCATAATGGTTCCATGAATAAACCGGACTATCTGATCTCTACCCCTGAGAACGTCGACCTACACCTCGAGCTGGCAGGCCTTGGCAATCGGATAATGGCCGCCCTGATTGACCATCTGCTTCTGTTCACCATGCTGCTGCTCGTGGTCGGCGTCGCCGTCGGCATTGGTTTCAGCGTCGAGAATTCACCGCTCTCATCCGACGTTAAAACCATTATTTACTGGTATCTAATCGGCATCTGCCTGTTTTTGATTTTTGTGATCAATTTTGGCTATTTCATTTTTTTCGAGGGGCTTTGGCAGGGACAAACTCCGGGCAAGCGCATCGCGGCTATTCGCGTCATCGAGCAGAACGGACAGCCGGTTGGCTGGAGTTCGGTGTGGATTCGCAATCTGCTGCGAGTCGTAGATGAGCTTCCTGGGCTGTTCATCGGACTGCTTCCGATGATGGCCGACAAAAACGAGCGCCGCTTTGGTGATTTTGCGGCCGGTACGCTGGTTATCCGCGAGCGCGTCGCCGCCTTGAGCGCCAGCGGCTTGAGAATCGCCGAAAACGCCAGCGTCGACATTGTGGTGGATACCGGGCAAATCAGTCCGGACGAATACAACCTATTGGTAGGGTTTTTGCGCCGCCGCGACATGATGACGCAGAGCGACCGCCAGCGATTGGCTGCCAACATCGCCAAGCATTTCAAAGACAAGCTTTTGCTGCAGGAAAATGCGGATGCGCCTGAGCTTTTCATGGAGAAACTGTTCATCGCATACAAGCAGCGCGCCGAACTGGAGAAGCAATAGCAGAATAGACGCAGGCGAGCCGCCTGCGCTCCATTCGGCACCGGATACGGTGCCGGTTGCTTATCTGTTGGAGCCGACGAGATCGGAACGCTTGTCGATCGGGGTGTACGTCGACTTGTTCGGTCCGATGTACTCGGCGCGCGGGCGAATCAAGCGATTGTTCGCATACTGCTCGAGAATGTGGGCCGTCCATCCGGAAACGCGGCTGATCGCGAAGATGGGCGTGAACAGGTCGATCGGCAAACCGAGCATGTAATAGACGGAAGCCGAGTAGAAATCGACGTTGCAATACAAGCCTTTTTCTTTTTTGACCAGCTCTTCGATTTGCTTGGACATCTGGAACCACTTGGGCTCGCCTGTGCGCTTGCCCAGCTCTTCCGACATAACGCGCAAGTGAGAAGCGCGCGGATCTTCGGTTTTGTAGACACGATGTCCGAAGCCCATAATTTTCTTGTGCTCTTCAAAGCCCTTCTTGATATAAGACTCGACTTTGGCAGGGTCGTTGATCTCGATCAGCATCTTGATCACTTCCTGGTTGGCGCCGCCGTGCAGGGGGCCCTTCAATGCGCCAATAGCCGCGACCACGGCGGAGTGCATATCGGTCAACGTCGCGGCAGCGACCCGGCCGGCGAAGGTAGAAGCGTTCAATTCGTGATCGGCATGCAGAATCAATGCCACATCCATGACGTGGGCATGGTATTCATCCGGGTCTTTACCGGTGAGCATATAGAGGAAATTGGCGGCGAGACTGCCTTCGGCTTTCGGCTGAATCGGCTCTTTGCCTTTACGGATGTTTTCCCAGTGAGCGACGATGGTGGGAAACTGGGCTTGCAGGCGGGTAGCTTTGCGAACGTTCGCTTCGCGATCACTCTTCTCGTTGTCTTGATCGCAGATACCGAGCATTGAGACTGAGGTCCTCAATACGTCCATCGGCAGGGCGGTCTTGGGCATCAGCTTCATTACTTTGACGACGTCTTCGGGAAGACGGCGATTTTGACGCAGCTCTTTGGTTAGCGCATCGAGCTCGGTTTTGGTAGGCAGCCGTCCATTCCAAAGTAAGAAGATAGTTTCTTCGAACGTGGAGAATTTGGCCAGGTCATGAATATCATAGCCCTGATAGACCAGCCGTCCTTCTTTGCCGTCTAGGAAGCAGATTGATGAATCTGTTGCGACGACATCTTCAAGCCCACCCTTACTCATAATTAGCTCCCGAAAAATGCTGCAATGCCCTATTGCTGGCTTTTATACACTAAATGACAACGGTTCATGTACATACTAAAGCCTTATTTCATACTATCCGGTATGTACGCGATTGTGGCTGAACGGTAGCTTAGCGAGCTTAGGCCCGCCGTTACAAGAAACATCGAAGACGTAGATAAGCTGCGGCCCGCCTCCATTGGTTGATATATTGATTAATTCAAATTGAGGAGCATTATTTGTCGAGTTTTCCTCACCGTCCCTCTTTAAAAGGCGCGTCCCTCGCCGTCGGGGCCGCCCTTCTGTTCGGACTGGGCGTGCCTCTGGCCAAGCAGCTTCTATCAGCCATCGCGGCGCCGATGGTGTCGGCGCTTTTCTATCTGGGCTCTGCCGCCGCGCTCTGCGTCGGTTGGATTACCGCGCGCACAATCAACCCGAAGTTGAGACTGAAACAAGCACCTCTGCGCCGACAACACATTCCGTGGTTGGCCGGGTCCATTATCTGCGGCGGCATCTTCGCGCAGTTTCTGGAAATCTATGGCATCAGTCTTATCCCGGCATCGGAAGCATCGCTGCTCCTCAATCTGGAAGCAGTCTTCACGGTGACAGTGGCGCTCGTGCTTTTTCGCGAGCACGCCGGGCGTAATTTCATAGCGGGCACGGTGCTGCTTATCGCCGGCGCGATCATCCTGACAGCGGGGCCGGGATGGCGGTTCAGCCTCTCGCTGGGCAGCCTCTGCCTTATCTTCGCCTGCCTCGGCTGGTCCATGGACAACAACTTGACTCGCCATATCTCGCACGCCAATCCCGTCTTCCCGGTCATGATCAAGGGGCTCGTATCGGGCCTGATTTTGCTGGGCATAGCGCTGTCGTTGCACTCCAAGCTGCCATCAACAATGTTGGCTCTTCAGGCGATGGCGGTCGGCGCCATGTCCTACGGGTTGAGCCTGGTGCTATACGTCCTGGCCATGAGATACCTGGGCGCCGCACGGACGGGGGCCTACTTCTGCACGGCGCCATTTGTCGGCGCCGGCGCGTCCATCTTCTTTTTACATGAGCCGGTGAGCATGTCGTTCGTTCTTTCGGCTGCCTTGATGGCAATCGGACTGTTCCTGCATTTCACCGAAAACCACGATCACTTGCATGTGCACGAGCCGATCACCCACGAACATGAGCACGTTCATGACGAGCATCACCGCCACCAGCATGAGTCCTCCGACCCGGACAACGAGCCCCATTCGCACATTCACACACACGAAGCGCTCGAGCATGCGCACCCGCACATGCCCGACATTCACCATCGCCACGATCATTAGTAAAATGGCGGCTTAGCCGCCCTGGATTTTAGACAACCGAAATCAATCGTTTACGGATGTGCTTGGTGGCAGATTGAATCGCTTCGGTGGCAAGGTGCCGCTTGCTGCCAAAACGAACTCTCCACTGCAGCCGCGCTCGCGTCTTGCCTTCAACATCATCGAATTCGGCAAACAGCAAAACCTGACGCTTAACGGCAGCCGGCGGACGATCCGCCGGCAGCTCCAAATCCAAAACATCAAGGCAGGCAATGATAGAGCCCAACTCCGGATCAAATTGCAGAAAGCGCCATTTGTAGCCCTCAAAATTTGTATTGAGCAGCGCAGTTTTGATGGTTTCCATCGCGGTGGCAAGATCCATGGACAAAGTCTGAGGAAGCGGGTTGTCGACGACAAGTGGTTGTCCAGGATTGTCCGTCATAACCAGATACAACCCGAATGCCAGCACACAAAGAGCACACCCAACACCACTGAAAAAATCGGCAGCTATGTACCACCGATAAACAAGCGAGACGACCGCCGGCAGTACGGCGAATTTGAACTCCTTTGTCATAGGGCTCCTCCTTTAACGCATGTACGTAATACGCCAGAGCCCGGCAAAAAGTTCAATAAACTGTCAGTGAAAGTACTGAGACTCAACTAGTTGGAACCCGGAACTTTGGCGCTAAAATAGTCAAATGAGAGAATTTTTGACAGCGCTGATCGTCGTGTTCGCCTCTGAGATGGGAGACAAAAGTCAAGTTGTCTCCTTCGGATTCGGTACCCAGCAAAAATTGATCGTCGTCTTACCGGCGATTTTTTTGTCCACGCTGCTCATGCTTTTGGTTGCCGCACTGATCGGACAAGCGGCAGGCGCATTCATCCCACACTTCTGGATGAATCTGATCGCCGGATTTCTGTTCTTCGTCTTTGCCTATTTGAGCTGGAGCGGACAACACGAGGAAGAACACACACCAGTCGGCACGAAGTTCGGCGCGTTTATTGCCATTTTTTTGACGTTCACGATTTCCGAGCTTGGCGACAAAACGGTGTTCGCGACCATGACTCTTGCCAGTCACTCCCACAACTTTCTCGCCGTTTGGCTCGGCAGCACCACCGGCATGTTCCTCGCCGACTTGCTGGCCATTTGCGCCGCAGCAATTCTCGGCAAAGCTTTGCCGCCGAAAGCGACGCGCATCGGCTCGACGATTGTTTTCATACTGGCTGGAGCCTGGACGCTTTTTGAAGCGTTTACGCAGTCCGGACACTTGTAGAACGAACGCAGGCTGGTAGCCTGCGCTCCTCTAGTGCCACCAGGCGTGGTGAACGTTCTACGCCAGAACGAATGCCGCCACTTTTACAATGGGACCAAAAACCGGATGCAGCCCAAACATTCTCTGCGCAGCCCAGAGCACCAGTTTTGTGATCAGTTTTCCAATAATACTTCTACGATTCTTCATGGCTGAGCCCTCCTAAACGTCAATGTAATGCACGTTGGAACGGGCGTAAGCTTCCCTACGCCCGGCTTCTACCTGCAGGGCGCGCCAGGAGTTTTGCAAGCAGATATGCATCGACTCTGTTAGCGATGAACATAGTGGCTTCTCCAGAATAGGGCGGCGCACGGCGTCGCCTCGACGTATTAATTCCATCAGCTCTCAAACCAGCATAACTCGGGCTCGCTGATAGCCGCAACCCAATTGTGAGTTTTCTTCAGAATGTGACAACAAGGTTGATTATGTTAGAATCCCGGGAATCTCATCTGGTGCACCGGTCTTGAAGAAAGTAGTGTGGGCAATCGTTGCCGTCGTAGTCGGCATCCTGGTCGGGGTGCTCATGTACTGCAACGGGCATCAATCAGGCCGCAACGGACCAGCTCTTGTGTCGGCTTCACCATTAGCCGGCTGGGTGCCGGGCGTGCCAATGCCCAGTTTACCTTCGGTAAGCCTGAGTCAGCCGATGACAATATTGTTTATGGGCACGGACGTAGTCTATGAGCGTGAGCACAAAAGAGAGATTGCTGAGCCAAATGCAGTCAACGGCAATTCCGACACGATGATGCTCGTGTTTCTAAATCCTGCACTCAATCAAGTTTCCGTTTTGCACATCCCGCGCGACACAGAGGCATTGGTCGGCAAATACGGAGTACGTAAAATCAATTCGGCTAACGTCCTCGGCGGCCCCGATTTAGCCAAAGAAACTGTCAGCGGTTTGCTCAATGTACCGATCGATCATTACATCGTGCTGAACGTTCAAGGATTAATGCAATTCGTCAATGAGCTCGGCGGCATTACCGTCGAAGTTCCCAAACGAATGAGTTATATGGATTGGACGGCCAAGCTAAAAATTGATCTGCAGCCCGGCATGCATACTCTCACCGGCAATCAATCAATGGGCTTTGTGCGATTCCGCCATGATGCACTGGGAGATATCGGGCGGGTGCAACGCCAACAAATGTTTCTGCAAGCGGTAATCAGAAAAATGGCAGATCCGCGTGCATGGCTGCATGTGCCGGCCCTGATAAATATTGCGCAGCAGAACATCCGTACGGATTTGGGACAGATGGAAATAATCGAAGCGCTCAACTTCGTTCACAACGTTCCGAAAACCAACTTCAAGTTTGTGATGTTGCCCGGACAATTTGCGGCCAACGGCGATTGGCTTGCCACCACGGATGCCCGCGACATCGCCGCACGCATGGCTAATCCTTATGCAGATACATTGTCGAGCCGAGCCGATCTGAGCATTTGCGTGATCAACGCCAGCTCAGACCATCTCGCCGGCAGCAAGGTGGCACGCGCCCTGCGAAAGCTGGGCTACATGACTTGCATCGACAAGGACCAAGCCGACAGCTCCACCGTCACCAAGATCATCGCCCAACAAGGCAATACAGCGGACGCTCAGATGTTGCAACGCGATCTCGGTAACATCGGCGAAGTCCTGAATTCTTCTGCAGGCAACCTGACGACGTCACTGACACTGATTGTCCATGATGATATCAACCTCGACAAAATACAACTTTCGTCGATGGACTTGCCGAGCCTGAAACATGGCGTCCCGGCGCAACCGATCGTCCTGCAGCCGCAACCTGTGCCGGCCGTTGATACCGGAAATACAACTCCTTACCCACCCGTGCAAGTGGACGCCAGACAGACTCAGAGCACACAAAACCCGTACTCGAGCGAATTCGCATCTCCAGATCCTTCACCGGCAACCACTGATTCGGTTCGATCGAGCGATTCATATAGCTCACAGGATTGGGCGGCGCCGCAGTCTGATTCCCGAGCATTCCAGCCTGACGCCAGGCAATCAGCGCCGCAATCAGCCCCAACTCCGGAAACTACCGGTGATACGGCGCAGTAAGAGCGCACCGCGAATGCTGTTCTTAGTGCTGGTCGATTGCCCGATCCGAATGCGTGCCTGTCATCGTGCCTGTCACATCCGGTAAGCGCTCGGCAATTTCGGACGAGCCATCATCTGAAGGCGCGCCGGCTGTTGGCGGTTTGCGGAAGCCGTATTGGAACCATTCATACAATGCCGGCAAGACAACCAGCGCCAACATGACGCCCGGAATCAAGCCGCCGACGATGACGATAGCCAGAGGACGTTGGCTCTGAGATCCGATGGCGGTGGACATGGCAGCCGGTATCAATCCCGCCACCGCCACCGTTGTAGTCATCAACGCAGGCTTCATCCTGATCAGGGCGCTGGAGGCGACAGCCTCTCGTAAAGCCACGCCCTTCACTCGCAAATGCTCGACCAGCGAAACCAGGATCACGCCGTTCTGCACAGCCACACCCGATAGAGCAACAAATCCCACGCCTGCCGAAATGCTGAAGTGGGTTTGCGTGAGCATCAATAACAGGATAGCTCCGGGCCAGGCAAGCGGAATCGTCACCATGATCAGCAAGGCGGTACGCGCACTGCCAAAGGCCATGTAGAGAAGAACGAATATCAACAAGAACGTCACGGGAATGATCAACGCCAGACGTGCCATCGCCCGTTGAGCGCTGGCAAACTGTCCTTCCCAGGTCATGTGATAGCCATCAGGGAAATGCACCTTTTGCCCAATTAACTTCTCGGCTTCAGTGACGGCCGATAGCAAGTCGCGTCCCCTGATGTTGGCCTTCACAGCGACGCGCCTGGAGTTCTTGTCGCGCAAGATGGCAGTAGCACCGTGGCTCTCACTGATTGTCGCCAAACTGGACAACGGAATGCGGTTGCCGTTGGGCGTGGAAAGCAGAATGTTCTGCAGATTATTTACTTCTTTGCGGTATTGCGGCTGGTATCGCACCCAAACTCCGAATCGGCGATCCGATTCCTGCAGCTCGGTGATTGAGTTGCCGCCAATCGATGTTTGCACGGTGTCGAGAATGTCGCTGGTATTGATGCCGTATCTGGATGCGTTTTCCCTGTCGATCGTGATCAGAAGCTGCGGCTGTCCGAGCAACTCATCTTTAGCGACGTCGACCATACCGGGTACTTTTTCGATAATATCTTTGACTTGAGTACCGAGTCTGTCCAGAACGTTGAGATCCCGTCCGTAAATTTTCAGTCCAAGTTCACCTTTAACGCCGGCGATGGCTTCGTCCATGTTGTCTTTGATGTATTGCGAGAAGTTGTACAAGCAGCCTGGATATTTATCCATCAGCTCTTTGTCCATTTTCGCCACCAGAAGCTGCTTGTCCCCATGCAACTCCGGACGCCAGTCCTCACGCGGTTTCAAGTCGACGAAGAACTCGATGTTGCTGTAGTTGTTAGGGTCGGTTCCATCATCGGGCGAACCGACCTGGCTAACCACATTGGTCACTTCCGGATAGCTGCGGAAGACCTGGCGAATGCCGTGAGCAAGCTTCACAGATTGATCGAGGGCCACGCTGGTGGGCAGCACTGTGGCGCGAACCCAGATGTTGCCTTCCTCGAGCGGCGGCAAAAATTCCGCACCGAGCATGGTGGCACCAATCACAGCAAAGGCGACGGCACCAAGACCAATCATTGCAGCCTTGCCCCGGTTGTTCATCGACCATTTGAGCACCGGCTCGTAAACGCGCAGGAAGAACAGCATGATTGGGCTTTCTTTCTCGGACGGGATGTTCCTGCGGAAGATGATCGCGCAGAGAACCGGCACCACTGTCATCGCCGAAACGACAGCTCCAAAAAGCTGCAAATTCATCATTACTGCCAGTGGGCGAAAGAGCTTGCCTTCAACTCGGTCGAAGGTAAAAATCGGCAGGAAGGTAACGATGATGATCGAGGTGGCGAACAAAATGGGCTTGGCCACTTCGATCGCGGCTTTATGAATAGTCAAAAGGATTTCGCGCGGCGTAGGCTCTCGCTTGGCATGGTTGAACTCGGCCAAATGTCGAATGATGTTTTCCACCATGATGATGGAGGCGTCGACGATGATTCCGAAGTCGATGGCGCCCAGAGACAACAGGTTAGCCGGCACATCAAGCAGGTTTAGCAAGATCATCGCCGTACACAGCGCCATAGGTATGGAAATGGCGGCGATCAGTGCACTGCGCACCTGAAAAAGATAGAGAATCAGAATGGTGACGACAAGGAAAATGCCCTCAGCAACGTTGTGACCGATGGTTTCAGAAGTCTTCCTGACCAGCGCCGTACGATCGTACAACGGCACCATCTTCATTCCTGGCGGCAAGCCGCCTTGAATATCACCCCAAGCAGCATTGATGCGATCGACTATGTGAGAAGGGTTCTCGCCGCGACGCATGAGGACGATGCCTTCAACGGCATCATCGTCATCGTTTTTGCCGACCTGTCCGAGCCGAACTTTGTCTCCGATGGAGACATCAGCTACGTTTCTGACCAGAATCGGCGGGCCATCTTTGTTGGATTGCAAAACTACGTTCTGGATATCGTCGACAGATCGCAGCAAGCCGATGCCGCGGACCATATAATTCTGTCCGTTGCGCACAATGTAGCTGCCGCCGGTGGATCCATTCGAGCTGGTGATGGCATTTTCCACCTGAGTGAGGGTGATGTTCATCGCCTTCATCTTATCGGGATCAAGCTCGACCCAATAAACTTTGGTGGGGCCGCCGAAACCGGTGGAATCAACCACACCTGGAATCGATTTGAATTTGCGTTCGAGATACCAGTCTTCCCATTCCTTGCGCGCTCTGGAAGACCAGGCATTGCCCTCGAGTGTATAGCGGAATACTTCACCGACGGGGCTGGCATCAACATCGAGCTGCGGCGTGACGCCGTTGGGAACATCGGCTGAACCAATCTTCTCCAACACCCAGTGCCGGGCCACGTTGGATGAAATATTGTCGTCGAAAACAATGGTGATAACTGAAAGACCGAAAATCGAAACCGACCGGGGCGGCTCGCCGTGCGGGATACCATTGAGCTCCTTTTCCAGCGGAATCGTAACCAGGCGTTCTACTTCTTCGGCTGCTTTGCCGGGAACCTGGGTAATGACGCGCACCTGCATGTTGGCCACGTCGGGATACGCTTCCAGCTGCAAGCTCTCATAGCACTTGTAACCGAAAAACAAGATAGCCAACGCCATGAAAACGACGACGTTGCGCTTTTCGAGCATCTTCAGCATGAAGCCACCTCATTTGCCCGAATGTCTAAACCCGCCGAAAACCAGGCAGGCGCGGTCGACAGGACCATTCTCCGGTTCTTGGGCGAATGCACGAACATTTAGATGGCGGTTCCCGCTGATTAGTACAAAAGGTCATTTTAATCCAAAACGGAGTATCTGTGGAGTTTGTGGGGAATCTGTGAGGAACAGATTTGTAATGGCTAAAGTTGGCTAATTAGGATGGCGATTGCTAAAATTGACCCAATATGTTCACGGCGGCTAAATCAATGATGTCGACCAAATGCCGCGCCACCGGCATTCTTTGTCTTGTTGCAATCGCGGGTCTGACTTTGCAGGGTTGCCACTCTGCCAAAAGCGATCAGACGGAAGCGAGCAACCACACAAGTCAAGTATCCGACATAACACCGCCAGCCGAAGCGCATTTGCTGGATAAGCGCCTCGTTCACATGCCTACGGATGCAGAGCAAGTTGTCGGACTCAACACTGCGGATGTTAACTACAGAGAATTGGACTCGGACGTCAACGTCACAGGCGAAGTGCTCGCCAACGCCAATACGCAAACGCACGTAACCACGCCCGTCACCGGACGAATCACCGAGATTCTGGTGAAAATCGGCGACCACATTCAGGAGGGGAAGCCCTTGATGTTGGTACGCAGCACTGATATTCAGCAAGCTGAATCAGATTTGCTGCAAGGCACCCAACAGGTTCGCTCCGATCTCAAACAAGCACTTATACAAATAGACTGCGACACAGCGACGGCAGAAGCGCAGCTAAAACTGGATGACAAGATATACCAACGCTTGAAGGGTCTGTACGAAGAACAAATCGCTTCTAAGGCGGATTTCCAGGCAGCGGAAACCAACTTCCTCAAGGATCAAATCGCCGTAAAAAACCAACATCAAAAACGCCAGGCGACGGTAGCTTTGTCCAATGAAAAAATGAAACTGGTTACCGGACCAGCAATGACGAGACTGAGATTGTTGGGCGTATCAGACGAGCAAATCGCCGAGGTTATGAAGACGGAAGCCGTCGATCCGATGGTACCGGTATTGGCTCCTGAAGATGGTATCGTCGTCGAGCGGACGGTCAACGTCGGCGAATTGGTCGACCCTTCCAAAGCGCTCTTTACCATCGGCGATTTCCACAGCGTTTGGCTAAAGGCCGATGTGTTCGAGAAGGACATTTCGAAGATTTGCAAGGGACAACCAATTCAACTGAAGGTTGATAGCTTCCCAGATCGCGTGTTTGCCGGGCGGCTCGATTATATGGCAAACCAAGTCGATAGCGACACGCGCACATTGGCAGTCAGGGCCGAAGTCGTCAATCAACAAGAACTTCTAAAACCGAAAATGTTTGCGCGCATGAAAATTTTAGTCGGACAACAGCGCGTGCTCGCCATACCGATTAGCGCTGTTCAGGATACACGCAACGGAAAAGTCGTGTACGTGCCTGTGGACAAGACAACATTTGAAGAACGCAAGGTAAAACTGGGCGCGCAAGCTGGTGATTACGTCGAGATCGTCGAGGGACTGCATCCTGGTGAACGCGTCGTCACCAGCGGCAGCTTTGATTTGCGCGCAGCGGCAGTTCGCACATATTCAAGTTAATCGTAGCGGCGGCACGTGTGCCGCTCGGCTCCTGGTTCATCAGGCATAATGAAAGTATGCCGATTTCGTTTATGAAGACCAAAATTATGCTCTTGCTCACGGCAATTCCGCTGTTGAGCTGCGTCCTTCCCGCGATGGCCGCTCCTGATTCTGCGGCGCCCAACCCCACTCAATCTCAACACCATACGTTCACCGGGCTCAGCACCGGCAGCTCCAGCTCGCCGGCCTTCATGTCCGCACCGCGCTTGTCCGCGCAAGAAGAACTGGATCTCGTGACCCCGAAAAATCCACAGGCGGCTGCCGAGCACAACAAACTGGTGACGATGCCGTCCTATCCGTGGTCAGGACCACCATTAATTAAGCCCTTCAAGTTTCCGCAGAGCATGTACGATCATCTGCACAAGCACGATCCCGACATCACGCAGCGAGTGCAGCCCGGTGACTTTATGCCGCCACAGCGGCGATTTATGCTTGTCGGTCGCGGAGCAAGCTTCGCGCCCCAGAGCTTCAATTTTCTGCAATACGCGGACTCGATAAAGCACCGGTAAAAAGCCCCGGAAGCCTAATAATGATTGAATCTACGGA
>Ga0134128_10003101_pt1 | contig 20338 bp, 13 predicted proteins | sample KB31754_FD_96462 | JGI IMG/M metagenome (GOLD analysis project Ga0134128, IMG submission 96462) | Terrestrial soil microbial communities with excess Nitrogen fertilizer from Kellogg Biological Station, Michigan, USA - KB3-175-4 | ecosystem: Environmental > Terrestrial > Soil > Unclassified ...
ACCTTGCCGGGAAGCGCCGGCGCGGCAGCCTTTGCCAAGGAGCTGCTTTCCGGCATCGACCTGCTCTTCGTCGGGGACGACGAACTCGCCATGGTGACCGAGGAGACGGATCCGCACCGCGCGGCCCGCGAACTGGCCGCGCGCGGGCCCGCCGAGGTGGTGGTCAAGCGGGGCGCCGCCGGCGCACTCGTAGCGACCGCGGCTGGCGACTTGGCAGAGCAACCGGCTCTTCCGGTGCGCGTCGTGGACGCCATCGGCGCCGGAGACAGCTTTACCGCCGGTTACCTCGCGGCGCGCTTTGACGGACGTTCCCTCATCGAACGGCTGCGCTGGGGCACAATCGCCGCCGCGTGTACCGTCGGCACGCACGGCGACTGGGAGGGCCTGCCGACGCGCGCCGATCTGCTGCGCCGGGCCGGCGGCGGACCCAACACGGTTCGCTGAATCAACACCGCGCGCTGATCAACACAACGCTCTGATTAAACACCGCGCGCTGGATCGCCGTGATCGGTCGGGCGAACTTCAAGGTACAAACGGGCAGAGATGCTCGCCAGGCAGCGTGGAAGCGGGTTCGGCGCGGACGGTTCTCCTAGGCTGCGAGTCCGAATCTGCTGGACGGCAAAACACTGAGGAGGACCACTCATGCGCAAGAGCCTGCTGCTTGTCGCGTGCGGGGCGGCGGCTGCCGGGTCGGTCGGCGTGCTGAGCGGAGCCGCCTTCGCCAGCCCGAAGCCCAGCGCACGACCGATCGCACCCGGGCGCAGCGTGACCGCGACCCTGCAGAACACGACCTCGTGCACCCTGAACCTGACCGGCGGCACCGTAGCCCTCGGGCACCTGACCCAGAGCGTGCCCCTGGTGATCGGCCCGCACAGCTCCGGAACCTGGAAGATCACCGGCTGGACCGCCTTCGGCGACGATTCCGCCGACCTGGCCGTGATCTTCGATGTGACCGGCTGCGCACAGGCCGGCTCCGAGGAGAGCTACGCGATGCAGAACACCGACGCACAGGGTCTTTGGTACAAGGCGGAGGCGTGCGGGGTCGAGCCGGCGCCTGGGCTGCAGAACACGTTCACTGCCGTCGCCGCGTACCACGCGACGCTGAACATCAAGCTGACGGCCACCGGGGCAAAGGCGAGCGCAGGAGGCCTCAGGCCACAGCTTGGCGCGTGCGGCGGCCTTCCGCTCCAGTGACAGAAGCCTGACCCGCTCGCGCGGGCGTCCCGGCCATGATCCGTGGCCGGGACGCCCAAAGCGTTGTCTACGCGGGGTTCTCGCTCGCGATCACCGCGAACGGCGCCCCGTGCGGGTCGAGCAGATGCGCCATGCGGCCGATGCCAGGCATCGTCTCCGGGCCCATGAGGACCATGCCGCCGCCTTCGCGCGCCTTGGCCACGATGGCGTCGGCGTCCGCCACCTCGAAGTAGAGGCCCCAGCGCGGGGTGGTGCCGCCGGCCGCCATCTCGGGACTGATCTGCATGATCCCGCCCTGATCGGCGTTCTCGCCGCCGCCCGCGGCCCGCACGGTCGTGTAAACCATGCCGCCGCCCATGTCGTTGTCGGTGACGCTCCAGCCGAAGACGTCCGCGTAGAACCGCTTCGCGGCGGCCGCGTCGGGCGTGTACAGCTCAGTCCACGCCAGCGTGTTGGGACTGCTGACGGCGTCGAAACCCTTGGTGTCGCCGGGCTGCCAGACGGCGAACTGCGCGCCGCCCGGATCCGTGAAGGCCGCGAACCGGCCCTCGGTGAAGACGTCGGTGGGCGGAACCCGGACGGTGCCGCCGGCGGCCTCGACCGCCTTCGCGGTGTCGTTCGCGTCGGGCGTGTTGAAGTAGACCGTCCAGGAGGGCGCCGCCCCCTCCTCGAGCTGGCCGGCCGCGCCGACCGTCTTGCCGCCGAAGGAGAAGAAACCGTAGCCGCCGGCCTCGGGGCCCGCGTCCTGGAATTCCCAGCCGAACAGCGCCGTGTAGAAGGCGGCCGACGCCGCGACGTCGGGGGAGCCGAGGTCGATCCAGTTCGGTGACCCGGCGATGAAATCCGTGGTGAGCATGCGCAAAACCTCCGCGTACCGGATACGGAGGCAGCCCGCGAGGATGGATGTTCGGGCGGGGCTGCCCAGACTCGCTCAGCATTGCACCGCGCGCTGACATCCGCCCGGGACACTCGTCCGGCCGTTCCCCCGGATGGCCGCTCGCCGACCCACGGCCGGCGGCTCAGCCGTGCGGCTGTCGCCCGACGAGCGCTAACAGCCGGTCGCCTGCGCTCGCTGTGTCCGGCACGCGCACGGCCGGCGCGAACATCGCCGTGCGCCCGGCCGCGCCAATGAGTGGCGGGCCGAGCGGCAGCAGATCGGCCGCGAGCGATTCGGGGATCGGCCGTGGAGCGCGGCGAGAGCGCGCGATATCCCAACCGTGGACCGCGATCTCCAAAGCGCCCACGCTCGCGACGACGGCAGGCGGCAGCGCGGCGTCGCCGAGTTTGATCGGCCGCTGCATCGCCGGATCGCTCCACGCGCCGAGTACCGCGGCCGCGCGGCCACGGAACTGAGCCAGCGGATCGGGACTGTTGGCCGGCACGCCAAGCTGGATGCTGCCGTAGGCACCTCCCTCAATCAGAGCGCTGAGAGAGTCGCTGACGTGCCATAACAGGGCACGCAGATCCCACTGCGCGCACGGCGTGGGATTCGCGAGATCCGCGGGCGTCACCTCGTTGACGCAGCCGAGCGCGTACGAGAGTGATCGTTCCAGCAGCGCCGCCGTGGCGAGGCCGGTCACGGTGAAGGCGTTCATCAGACTACTGTGGCCAGACGGTCGGCAGGCCGAACAGCGGGAACAAATCGGGGTCCACGAACGCGACGATCCGCGTGATGGACCCGTCCTCGATCGTCAGATGCTGAATCTGGGTAGCGGCGAAGCCGCCGGACCCATCGGTCCGGTAGGCGGCTATTCCAACCGACGCGTTCACGCCGATGACCCGAACCCGGTACCGGTTGGGCGGTACCCGGCTGGCCTGGAACGCCGAGACGATCGCCAGGCCGGCGTACCAGGTGTCGAACGGCGGCATTTCCAGCTCGACGTCCGAGCGCATCAACGCGGTGAGCGCCGCCACATCGCCGGCTACGAACGCCTGCGTGTATTTCTCGGCGATCGCCCGCTGCTCCACATCGGTCGGCGCGGTTGTCGTGGCCTGCGCGGGGGAGAGCCGCGCCAGCTGGGCGCGCGCCCGCTGGAGCGCGCTGGTTACCGAGGCGACGGAAGTGCCCAGCGTCTGCGCCACCTCCGCGGCAGGGATCGCGAGGACGTCGCGCAGGATGAGGACCGCTCGCTGCCGGGCGGGCAACTGCTGCAACGCGACGACGAACGCGAGCCGCACACTGTCGCGCGCCGCGATGACCGCCGCCGGATCCTGCGGCAGATCGGCGATCAGCGCGCCCGGAATCGGTTCGAGCCACGCAACCTCGTCTCGCCGGGGCAGCGGCCACTCGAGCTCGCTCGCCGGCTCGACGAGCTCCGAAGGCAGCACCCGCCGCTGCGTGCTGGTCAGGGCATTGAGGCAGGCGTTGGTCGCGATCCGGTACAACCACGTGCGCATCGACGCGCGCTCGCTGTCGTAACTGTCCCGGGCTCGCCAAGCCCGCAGCATGGTGTCCTGCACCAAATCTTCCGCGTCGTGCAGCGAACCGAGCATGCGATAGCAGTAGACCAGCAGCTCGCGGCGGTGTGCGTCGGTCTCTTCCGCGAAGCGGTCGGACACGCCCGGCTCCTCGCTCCTCGGCCGGAGCGCGGATCGGGCGCTCATCGCGCGCCCGCCCGTGCCTTCGCGGCTGCCTGCTGCGGCACCGTCGGGGCCGCCACTTCGGAGACTACCGGCCGCCCCGGTATCCACCCGCCGACCACCGCGCCGACGAGGCTCAGCAATGCCGCGACCAGTAGCGCCGGTCGGAAACCGGCGGCGAACGTCGTCGCGGACGCGTACCCGCCGCGCGCGGCGAATACCGCCGCGAGAACGGCCACACCGAGGACGCCGCCAAGCTGCCGCAGCGTATTGAACGTGCCGGAAGCGGTGCCGATCGATTCACGCGGTACCGAGCCGAGCGTTGCATTCTGCGCCGCTGGCATGGCCAGCGACGCGCCGCAGCCGGCCACGATCAACGGGAGGATCAGCTGCGGGTAGGGCCGGTCGGCGGTGACCAGCAGCGCCAGCGCCCCGAAGCCGATTGCCTGCGCGGTCAGCCCGGCGATCACCAGCGGCCGCTCGCCGACCCGGTTGATCAGCGCGCCGGCGACCGGCGCGACCAGGAACAACATCCCCGTCCACGGCAGCGTGCGCAGTCCCGCGCCCAGCGGCCCGGTGTGCTCGGAGACCTGGAAGAACTGCGCCATCAGGAAGATCACGCCGAAGATCGGGGTGTACAGCAGGAAGCCGCTGGCGTTGCCCGCCGCGAAGCCGCGCCGCGCGAACAGCCGCATCGGCAGCATCGGCCGGTCCACACGCAGCTCCCAGGCCACGAATACGGCCAGCCCGATCGCGCCGACGGCCAGCGAGCCGAGCACCTGCGGGCTGGTCCAGCCCAGCGCGTTGCCCTTGATCAGCCCCCACACCAGGCCCAGCGCACCGATCGTGACCAGGGCCAGGCCGCCGACGTCCAATCGGCCGGCCGGCGCCGTGCTCTCCGGGATACGCGTGCGCGCCAGCGGGATCAGCACGGCGCCGATCGGTATGTTCAGCCAGAAGATCCACTGCCAGGACCCGCCCTGTGCGATCGCTCCGCCGACGAGCGGGCCGCCGAGCGTCGCCAGACCGGACACGCTGGAGAAGAAGCCCAGGGCGCGGGCGCGCCGCTCGGGTGGGTACGCGGCGGCCAGCAGCGCCATGGCGTGCGGCAGCACCATGGCGGAACCGACGCCCTGAACGGTCCTGGCGGCGATCAGCGCGCCGATGCCGGGCGAAAGCGCGCAGGCGGCGGATGCCAGCGTGAAAACGCTCAGACCGATGACGAACAGGCGCCGCCTGCCGTATCTGTCGCCGAGCGCGGAAGCCGGCACCAGCAGGACCGCGAACGACAGCGTGTACGCGTTGATGGTCCATTCCAGCTGCTCGATCGTGGCGCCGAGATCGAGCCGGATGGTGTTGAGCGCGGTGGTCACCACCATCGCGTCGAGCAGCACCATGAATGAGGCGCATGAGGTCAGGGCGAGGACCCAACCGGGCTTTGTGTTCGTACGCATGCCGGTACATACCGGCGAGCAGGCGCGAACTCATCGCTGCGCCGGAAGAAATCTTCAGCCCTCGCGGGCCCTAGGCGACGACCGAACCAGCAAGCGCCGGGCGCGGCGAGGTGCTCATGATCGAGCGCTGATCGACTACTTGCCGGTGCCCTGGATGCCGTCGGGGCTGACCACACTGCCCGTGCCCTGAATACCGTTGACGTGGACGGCGTGGCCGGTGCCCTGGATGCCGTTCACGTGGGTGGCCGCGGAGGCCATCGCCGGGGCGGCGAGGGAGACCGCCGCCGCGATCAGCGTCACGGATGCCACGCGCCGGGCGCGGCCTCGGATCGGCGTTCTGTTCATGGTTCCCTCCCCGGTCGGTGGTACAGGTCTTCTCAGCATTCTGTAGTACCGCCTCCCGCGCAAGCGGCAACCCGGGCCTGGCCAAATACTCTACGAACTATTGACGCTTCGTGGTGTTCGTGTGGAGGACGCGAGCGCGGACGCCGTACCACCGCTGGACCGGGCACTTCGGCATCGACATCCTCGACGGCATCGGCGGGTGGTTTTCGTCGAGGCGCTGCCCACCACCGCGACCGGAAAGGTACGCCGCGTCGAACTGCGCGCCATGGCCGCCGGGCTGCTGTCCGAACCGATCCAGGGCGGCGCAGCGCAATGACGTGCGGCGTGGATACTGATCTACTGATCCAGTGAGCGCACCCGAGGTGGCTACCTGATGCTCGACGGCCGACCCCTGATCGACGTACACCTGCACGCGGCGCGGCTGCCCACGCTCAAGCCGGCGTGGAAGACATGGGCCCACGACTTCGGTGACCGAGAGCTCCTGGACCGGGTCTACGACGGGCAGGGCACGGTCGACCCGGCGCGGTTCGACGCCTACCTTGCCGAGGAGGGCGTCGACGTCGCGCTGCTGCTGTCCGAGTACAGCCCGAAAGTCACCGGTACTCAGCCGATCGAGGACCTGCTGCCGCTGACCGGCCACAACCCGGCGCGCATCAAGGCGATCGCGAACATCAACCCGCACCTGCACTACCCGATCGACGAGGAACTGCGCCGCCAGCTCGATCTCGGCGCCGTGGCATGCAAGCTGCATCCCGTACACGCCGGCGTCGCGGCCAATGACCGCAGCCTCTACCCCGCGTTCGAGGTGTGCCAGGCTGCTGGTATACCGCTCGTGGTGCACTGCGGTACCAGCACCTTCCCCGGCTCCATGAACAAGTTCGTCGACCCGATTCTGCTCGACGACGTGCTGCGCGACTTCCGCACCCTGAACATCGCGCTCGCGCACGGCGGCCGGGGCTGGTGGTACGACGCGGCCGCGTTCATGGCGCTGTCCAACGAGCGCGTCTGGATCGAGCTGTCCGGCCTGCCGCCCTCCCGGCTGCGCGAGTACTACGCCAAGCACAACTGGAACCGGCTGACCCGCCGCATGATCTTCGGGACGGACTGGCCAGGCGTGCCGGGCATCGCGAAGAACGCTCGCGCCATCGCAGCGCTCTGTCCCGACGAGGAGAGCGCGGCGCTGGTCCTGGCGGGAAATGCGGCCCGCGTGTACAACCTCAAGCCGGAGGGGTAGTCGCAGCACTCTGCGGCAGTGCGCAGCGGCTAGTGTCCTGACTCAGCACATTAGGAACGAGCCCTAGGCGTCGGCGGCGAGCTGCGTCCAGCGCGCCTGCGCCGCGGCGCGCCATTGCCGGTGTAAATCATCGAACACGTTCGCCGCGCGCAGGCCGATCCAGTGCGGGGGCAGCAGGTCGAGCGGCAGCTGCGGGTCGAGCCTGGGGAAGCGGCGCCATTCGTCGACCAGCCGGATCTGCGCGAACAGCACCTCGTCGGCGCGCTCTTCGTCGGCGCAGCCCTTGTTGGCGCAGTCCTCGTCGACAGAGCGCGGCCGCAGTCCGGCGAACCGGCCCAGAAACTGCACGTAAGCCTCGGCGAGTTCGCCGAGGTGCCAGGCCTGTTCGACCATGCTGCGCTCCGAGCCGACCCCGGCGAACGGGCCGGTGAAGGAGAATGCCGCCGCGTGTAGCCCGAGGCCTTCGACCACCTGCTTCGCTTCAGCTTCCCGCGAGGGGTGCGGGCTGATCCACACTCCGGGCACCGGACTGCCCAGTCCGGCCCAAGTCAGCCCGTTGCGCAGCCGGTGCCGCAGATCCCGCTGCGTTTCCGGGACGCTGACCAGCAGCACCAGCCAGCGCCCATCCCACGCGTCGCGTTCCCGGCCGAAAGAGTAGATGCGTTCGGCGCCCTCAGTCAGCAGGGTGCGCCCGTGCTCGGTCAATGCCCACTGTGCTCGGCGGCCGTCGCGCTGCGCGGCCATCCACCCGTCGGCGGCTAGGCGGCTCAGTGCCTGCCGCGCCGCCTTCTCCTCGATACCCAGGCCGGAGGCCACGTGCAACAGCGTCGAGGTCCACACCGGTACGCCGGCCGGCCGCACGTACTCGCCGAAGACAGTCAGCAACAGGGAACGCGCGCTGCGTACGCCGGTCTGCTGCCGGCGGCTGTAGGACGGCACGATCGCGCTCTCGTCGGACATGACCCGCGCGACACTCCTTGGCTCGACCTGCCTCGAACGGCGCGAACGACCACGCACGTCAAGTCTACATTTTTCCGGCGAGTCGGCGAAATTATGTAGAGAGCCGCGGTGGCGGCGCGAGGGCGGCCGTGTCGCCGCGCCTCGGCGTCGGGGACCATCCGGGCGGACCGAACACGAAGCCGAGCCGGTCGCGCAGGCCGGCGGCGGCCCGCACATCCCGCCCGATGGCGGCGAACTCGTGGAATGCGACGCGCAGCGGATTGAACGTGCCGATGTTCTTGGTCAGGCCGTAGGTCACCCGCTCGCCTTCCGGCTCGAAGGTGCGCAAGAGCCGATCCCACACGATCAGGATGCCGCCATAGTTGCGGTCGAGGTAGGCGCTGTTGGAGCCGTGATGAACCCGGTGGTGCGAGGGAGTATTCATGACCAACTCGACCGGCCGCCACAGCTTGTCCACCCGCTCGGTGTGCAGGAAGAACTGATACAGCAGGCTGATCGACTGCTGCAGCAGGATCATCCACGGCGCGATGCCGATCAGCGCGAGCGGAAGCCAGAACGGCAGCGTGGTCATCGGCGTCCAGGACTGGCGCAGCGCGGTCGAGAGGTTGTAGCGCAGGCTAGAATGGTGCACCACGTGACTGGCCCACAGCACCCTGATTCGATGATGGGCGCGGTGGAAGAGGTAGTAGGCGAGATCATCGGCGAAGAACAGCAGCAGCCAGGTCCACGGCGACGAAGTGGACAGCCGCAGCGGCGTGACCGTGTACGCCGCCGCGTAGACCACGACCGTGACGATCTTCCACGGGAACCCGACCACCTGACTGCCGGCGCCCATCGACAGGCTGGTGGCAGTGTCGCGCGCCTCGAAGCCGCGTTCCTCGTCGTCGGGGAGGAAACGGTAGGACAGCGCCTCGATCACGATCAGCAGCAGGAACAGCGGTATCGCCAGTTCGATGACCGGGATCACGGCCGCGCCTCCAATGCGCTCGCACCGGCCGCGTCGGCCGCGGTTTGCTTCGGCGCGTTCTCATTCGGCGCGTTCTTACTCAGCGCGTTGTTACTTAGTACAGGGTCGCCGGGCAGCGGCGGGATGCTGCGGGAAAGCAGATCGCGGGCAAGCCGCTGCGCCCCGGCCGCGTCGCGCTCGGCGATCAGCCGGGCGAGGCGGATGCGGCCGCGCACGTCGAGAAGTTCCTCGGTGCGCTGGTCCTTCGGCGTGTGGCTGAAGGCGAGCGCGCCGCCGACCAAGCTGTTGAAGGCCAGCAGGTAGGCGAGATTGCCGCAGCCCTCGATGACGAGTCGCCACCAGGCGATATCGGCCACCGCCAGCTCGTCGAGGTCCGGACCGCGCTCGCCGTATTGCGTTGCCGCGGCGACGATCGACTCGAGCATCTGCGGCGCGGCGCGCATGGCGCACAGCCGCGCCGCATCAGAGCCGATGCAGGCGCGCATCTCCAGCGTGTCGCGCTGCGCGCCGTCCACGCTGATGACCTCTCCGGCGCCGGGAAGGCTGATGACCAGGTCCAGCCCGGCCGTTTGCCGCCAGTTCAGCGCGACGGTACGGCCGCCGTGCGCGATCTCGATCAGCCGCGCTTGATGCAGCCGCTTGAGCGCCTCACGGATCGCGTGCCGGTTCACGTTGAACTGGGCCGCTAGGTCGCGCTCGCCGAGCAATGGCGCGCCCGGAGGGATCTCACCGCTGAGCAATCGGTCGCGCAGGCGCGCGAACACTTGATCGGAGACTGATTCGCGGCGGATCGGCGCCTCGGCCGCCTGATTGTCCGTCATGCGGCACAGCATGGCCCGCACTGGTGTGCTGGTCAACTGGTTGGACCAGAGAAATCCACGACGGCGGTGCGTCAGTACTGCGCCTCGATCTTCTTCATCGTCAGATCCGAAGTGGTACGCGGGGTCAGCGCGCTCCACCGATAGCTGTCTGGTAGCTGGCGCCCGCCCCGCAGCGCGGGGCGGGCAGTCGCGGTGAATGGCGTCGAACCGGCTGAATGACCCTTACTGCTTATAGCTCAATAGAGCGATTCTTCCGGCTATCTGAGCCGTCGGCCTAGGGCAAGAAGAATTGCCCTTTCGGGCACGAATGCGCCGCTCAGCCGACGAACCCGGCGAGGGCTGGGCAATGAGTGAGCGCTCCCATTCTTGAAGCGGGGGGATCCGGCTGAGTCAAACCATTGTTATTTCGCGCGGACCGTGCGCTGCCGTGTGGTCTGCTCATCCGCGGCGCGGCGGCTTCCCGCGCCCGGTCGCAGCGGTCTTTCGCGGCTTTCGCGCCGCCCCACCAAGGCGTTCCTGCGTGTGTCTAAAACGCCTGCTTCATCAGAAAGTTGACCCTGGACGATGTGCTCGGCGTGTCGTAATACTTACTGCGTGTCGCCGTCGAGCGGGCCGAGGAATCGGTCGGATGCCGCTGCTGCCGCGTGCTCTGACCCGGGTGTGCCCTATTGAGGAACAGGGCGCAGACTCGCGAGTTACGGCGCTTCAACGAGGGGGTAACGCGGTGGAGTTTCGCATTCTCGGGCCGCTGGAGGTTTGCATTGAAGGGGAGAACATCCAGCTCGGCGGCCCGCGCGAGCGCACCGTTCTCGCGATGCTTCTGCTAGAAGCGAACCGGGTGATTCCGGTCGAGCGCCTGATCGACGCCGTCTGGAACGACGACCCTCCGGCGACCGCTCGCGGACAGATCCAGATCTGCATCTCCAACCTGCGCCGCCGGATCTTCGCCGTGGCCGGACGCGACCCGGTCCAGACGCGCCTGCCCGGTTATCTGCTGCGGCTGGAGGACGGGGCGCTCGACCTGCACCGGTTCGAGGCGGGAGTGGCCGAGGGCACTAGCGCGCTGAAAGCCGGCGACCCCTCCAGGGCCACCACCGAGCTGCGCCGCGCACTGAGCTTATGGCGCGGCCTGGCGCTCGCCGACATCGAAAGCCGGGTGGTGCAGCTGGCGGTGACCCGGCTCAACGAGCGGCGGCTCGCCGTGCTGGCCGAGTGCCTGGACTGCGCGGTGAAGGCGGGACGGCACCACGACCTGATCGGTGAGCTCACGGCGCTGGTGGAAGAGCACCCGCTGCAGGAGCGGCTCAGGGCCCTGCTGATGACCTCGCTGTTTCGCTCGGGGCGGCAGGCCGAAGCACTGGAGGTCTACCGCCGCACCCGCGAAGTGCTCATCGATGAGCTCGGCATCGAGCCGGGGCCCGAACTGCGCCGGCTGCACCAGGAGATGCTGGCCGGGGCGGCCGGCGATCCACCCGCCGCCGCACCGCAGCCCGCGCTCGGGACCCGGCCCGCGGCTGCACCACCGACCCGGGCTCAGCCGGAGCCGCCGGCCCGCCGGGCCGCGCCCAGTCTGCTGCCGGCCGACATCCCCGACTTCACCGGACGCGGCCAGGTGGTCAGGCTGCTGATGAAGCAGGTGGGCGGCGAGGAGGCGCCGCACGACGCTGAGCGTGCCGTGCGCGTCGGGGTCATCGTCGGCCAGGGCGGCGCGGGCAAGACGACGCTCGCGGTGCACGTGGCCCACCTGCTGGCGCCCTCCTTCCCGGACGGCCAGCTGTTCGCCAGGCTGCGGGCCGGGGACCGCGCGGTCAGCCCCGCGGACATACTCGAACGCTTCCTGCGGGTGCTCGGGGTGAGCGGCCCGGTGCTGCCCGAAGGACTGGAAGAGCGCGCGGAGCTGTTTCGCGACCTGCTCAGCAGTCGCAGAATGCTGCTGGTCTTCGACGACGTCATGACGGAGCAACAGGTCGCCGCGCTGCTGCCGGGAACGGCCGGCTGCGCGGTGATCGTCACCAGCCGGCGGCGGCTGACCGGCCTGCCCTCAGTAGGGCGGCTCGAAATCGGGGCGCTCGGCCGGCGCAGCGCGATGGAGCTGCTGTCGCGGATCGTCGGCGCCGCGCGGATCGAGGCCGAGCCGCAGGCGGTCGCGCAGCTGTGCGAGCTGTGCGGAGACCTGCCGCTGGCGCTGCGCATCTGCGCCGCGCGTTTAGCGGCGCGGCCGCACTGGAGTGTCGCGGACCTGGTGGACCGGCTGGTCGACGAGTCGCACCGGCTCGACGAGCTGAACCACGGCGCGATGCAGGTGCGCGCCAGCATTTCGCTCACCTACGACGGGCTCAAACCGGACGCGCGCACCCTCTTTCGCCGGCTGGCCCTGCTGGAGGCGCCCAACTTCGCGTCCTGGGTCGGTGCTCCACTGCTGGGCGTGGACGTGCTGCGTGCGCAGGAAGCGTTGGAGTCGCTGACCGAGGCCTACCTCGTCGACACCGAACCGGGCGCCACGCCGGGGCATGTGCGCTACCGGTTTCACGACATCATGCGGCCCTTCGCGCGCGAGCGGCTGGCCGAGGAGAGCGCGCAGGAGCGGCGCGAGTCGCTGGAGCGCTGGTTCGGCGCGCTGCTGGAACTGGCCTCGCAGGCGCACCGGCGCGAGTACGCCGGCGATTACCTCCAGCGGCCGAGCGGGGCGAGCCGGTGGCAGTTGCCGCAGACCCTGGTCGATCGGCTGCTTGAGCATCCGCTGGCGTGGCTTGACCTTGAGCGCGCGTCCCTGGTCGCCGCGGTGCGGCAGGCCGCGGCCGGCGGCATGGCCGAACACGCCTGGGACCTCGCGCTGAACGCGGTGACGCTGTTCGAGGCGCACGGCTATTTCAGCGACTGGCGTGAGACCCACGAGCTCGCGCTCAAGGCCGCGCGCCGGGCCGGCGACGATTGGGGCGAGGCCGCGATGCGGTACTCGCTCGGTTCCCTGCACATGTTCGAGCAGCGCACCAAGGAATCCGCACTCGAATTCGAGCAGGCATACGCCGCCTATCAACGGCTCGCCGACCGGCACGGCGCGGCGCTGGTGCTGCGGAACATGGCGTTTCTCGACCACATGAACGGCGACCTGGAGTCGGCGCTCTCCCGCTGGCAGGAGGCGCTGGCCTCGTTCCGGGTCGTCGGGGACCGGGTGGCCGAAGCGCATGTGTTGCAGCACATCGCGCAGGTTCGGCTCGACTATGGCGAGCAGGACGAGGCGTACCGGCTGCTCGCGCGGGCCGCGACCATCTGCGACGAGGTGGGCAATCGCCGGGTCGGCGCCCAGGTGCAGCACCGGCTCGGCGAACTGCTGCTGAGCCGCGGCGAAATGGCGGGCGCCGCGCAGGCCTACCGTCGGGTACTTGAGGCTGTGCGCCAAGCCGGTGACCCGGTCGGCGAGTCTTATGCGCTCCTGGGTCTGGGCACGGTGCACATGCGCTGCGACGAGTACGAAGACGCAATACAGGTGCTCACCGAGGCCGAGGAATTGGCCGTACAGGCCGGGGAGCGAATGGTGGCCGGCCGCATCGCGCTGACGCTGGCTCAGGTCACTTTGGAGACGGCCGATCTGGACTCGGCGGCGCGGTACGCCGATCACGCGGTGTGTACGTTCGACGAGATCGGCGCGGCGCTCTACCGGGTCAAGGCGCTGGATGTCCGAGGCCGCATTCACCGGGCGGCGGCTGAGCCGGCCGATGCGCTGGACGTGTGGCACTGCGCGCACGATCTGCTTGCCCAATTGCGGCTCGAGGGCACGGTCGAGCTGTCGCAGGAGCTTGAGGAGAACATGGCCGCGGTCCGGGTGGGTGCCTGGCAGTCCACTCGGGCAGAGCGAGCGGACCGTTCCGCGTAGGCCGTGGGTAAGAATTAGCGCCGGTCTCGGTCTCGGCGTGCTGGGCGGCGCTTTCGGTCGTCAGGCGCAGGGCACCCTCAGACCGGGTTTCCAGCGCCTGGGCTCAGCCCCAGTTGGTGTTGTTCGCTCCGGGGCAGCAGGCCGGGTTGTTGTCAGCGTCCGGGCCCTGACACGGCAGCGCGCTGACCGGCGTGCCCTGCGAGCTGTCCCAGGACTGAGCCGCGCTGGTGGCTGAGGGCTGCTGATCGGCGCGCGCCACCGCGCCGCCGTGTTGCAGCGCCGGAGCGGCCGCGCCGAGGGTCACCGCGGTGAGCAGTGCGAGTCCGGCAAAGGTGCGTCGCGTTCCGCTGATCGTCATGACCCATCCCCTTAGCGGTTGCTGCCGCGATCCGGGCCGCGGCGGGCTGCTGTTCCTTCTGGTCATGACTTTTCGCCCGGTGGCTATCATCGCGCTTCCCGGACGGTCTCACGCCGCTATTGCTTGCGCTATCGGCGCGGCCGTTTCGGCGCGCTCAGCTGCGTTCGGCGATGGCGAGCCGATACCGCAGCGGCGCACGCTCGGCGCAGGGAATCGCACGGGCGGGAAGCGGTAGTCGGATGAAGCTCTCGGTGCATGTCGTGGACTGCGCGAACGGGGTGGCCGCGACGGACGTCGGGGTCCTGCTGCGCGCGCACGCGGACGGTGGGTGGCGGGACGTGTCCAGCGGCACCACCGGACCGGACGGGCTGCTCGCGCTGTGGAAGGGATCGCCGATCGAGCCCGGCGTCTATCAGCTGCTGTTCGACCTGGACCGGTACTACGCGATTCTCGGCACGATCTCGTTCTATCCGCGGGTGATCGTCGAGTTCAGGGTCAGCGACCCGGACGCCGACCTGCATCTGCCGCTGATCACCACGTCCAATTCGTACACCGCTTTCCGTTCCGATTCCTGAGGCTATTCCATAAACGCGGCCCCAGCGTCAACAAGTCCTGGCTGACAGTTTCCTGCCAGTGCCTATATGTCGCCGATACCGCAGCTCAGCCCCATTGACGCTGAGTATGGCAACGAACAGGATCAGCACAGAGAAATAGTTTCCGGACGCGATCTGGAAAATGCATTCGGCAGAATTCGCTGCAATCTGACGGTAGGTGGGTCGATGTCTTCGCCGGCGCAACAGCCCAGCGTTCAGGAGTGCGGCGTGCAGGAAAACAGCGCGCCGCAGTTCCGCGCGCAGGAGCCGATCGCCGTCATCGGCGCGGCCTGCCGGCTGCCGGGGGCTGCCGACCCGGACCAGTTCTGGGACCTGCTGCGTTCCGGCACGGAGGCGGTCGCGGACGCGCCGCCCGCCCGCCGCGCGCCCGATGCCCCGGCCGAGTTGCGCCGGGGCGGATTCATCGAGGACGTAGACCGTTTCGACGCGGCGTTCTTCGGCATCTCGCCGAACGAGGCGGCGGCGATGGACCCGCAGCAGCGGCTGATGCTGGAGCTGGCTTGGGAGGCGCTTGAGCGCGCACGGATCGCGCCGGCCTCGCTGCGTGGAACCCGCTGCGCAGTCTTCGTCGGCGCCATTGCCGCCGACTATGCCGTCCTGCACGACCGGCTGCGCTCGCAGGCGCCCGGCACACACACGCTCACCGGCGTGCACCGCAGCATCATCGCGAACCGGATCTCCTACGTGCTCGGGCTGCGCGGCCCCAGCCTGACGCTGGACTCCGGGCAGTCCTCCTCGCTGCTGGCCGTGAAATCAGCCTGCGAAGAACTGTGGCGCGGCGAAGCCACCCTGGCCCTGGCCGGCGGCGTGAATCTCAACCTGCTTCCGGAGACCGGCACGGTCATCGGCCAGTTCGGCGCGCTTTCCCCGGACGGACGCTGTTTCACCTTCGACGCACGCGCGAACGGCTATGTGCGCGGCGAGGGTGGCGCGCTGATCGTGCTCAAGCCGCTAACTGCCGCGCTCGCCGATGGAGACTCAGTGCGCTGCGTCATCCTCGGCGGCGCCGTGAACAACGACGGTGGCGGCGGCGGACTCGCCACGCCGGACGCCGGCGCGCAGGAGGAGGTCATCCGGCTGGCCTGCCGGAACGCGGGCGTCGATCCGGCCGAGGTGCAGTATGTGGAGCTGCACGGCACCGGCACTGCGGTCGGCGATCCGATCGAGGCGAGCGCGCTCGGCGCCGCGCTCGGCACTGCGCCGCGGCGCGCGCAGCCGCTGCTGGTCGGCTCGGCGAAGACCAACATCGGCCACCTGGAGGGGGCCGCGGGCATCGCCGGGCTGCTCAAGCTCGCGCTCTGCCTCGAGCACCGCGACCTCGCGCCCAGCCTCAACTTCGAGACCGTGAACCCGCGCATCCCGCTCACCGAACTCGGCCTCGACGTGGTGCGCCGCGCCCGGCCCTGGCCGCGCCCGCAGGCCCGGCTGGTCGCCGGCGTCAGCTCCTTCGGTATGGGCGGCACGAACTGCCACCTCATCCTGGCCGAGCCGCCTGCCGCGGCTCCCGCGCTGCCCGCCGCACCGGGAACGCGCGATGAGGTGGCTAAGACGGAAGTAGCCGAGGGCGCCGCGGGCGGTGTGCCGTGGATCCTGTCCGCGCGTTCCGCCGAAGCGCTGCGGTCTCAGGCCGGCGCCCTCGCTCGGCACGTCGCGCAGCGCGCCGGTGCGCGCCCAGCCGACGTCGCGTTCTCGCTGCTGCGCACCCGCGCCCGCTTCGAGCACCGGGCCGTGCTGCTCGGCGCGGACAAGCAGACGTTGGCCGCCGGCCTGGACTCGCTGGCGGCAGGCTGCCCGGACGGTTCAGTGGTGACCGGCGCGCTCGTCGCCGGACGGCGTGCCTTCGTCTTCCCGGGCCAGGGTTCGCAGTGGGCCGGCATGGGGCGCGAGCTGGCTGACGCCTCGCCGGTCTTCGCCGAGCGGCTGGCCGAGTGCGCGCAGGCGCTCGAACCGCATATCGACTACTCGCTTCTCGACGTGCTGCGCGAGGTTCCCGGCGCCCCCGGCTTGGATCGGGTCGACGTCGTGCAGCCGGCCCTGTGGGCGATGATGGTCTCCCTCGCCGAGCTCTGGAAGTCCGAAGGCGTCACGCCGGATCTGGTCATCGGCCACTCTCAGGGGGAGATCGCCGCCGCGACCTTTGCTGGCGCGCTTTCGCTGGCCGACGGCGGCCGGGTCGTGGCCCTGCGCAGCCGCGCCATCGCCGGGCTGCCCGGCGGTGGGATGCTCTCGATCGCGCTGCCCGCCGAAGCCGTATCGCAGCGCATTGACAGCTGCGTAAACCTGACCCTCGCCGCGGTGAACGGTCCGCGATCCGTCGTCGTCTCGGGTCCGGTCGTGGACCTTGAGCGGCTGAGCGCCGAGCTGAAGGCCGAGGACGTTCGCACCAAGTTGATCCCGGTCAGCTACGCCTCGCACTCGCCCGCGGTCGACGAGCTGCGCGAGCGGCTGCTCGAGGATCTGGCGCCCATCCGCCCGGCCGCGGTGTCCACTACGTTCATCTCGACACTGACCGGCGCACCGCTGGACACTGCCGAACTCGGCGCACGGTACTGGTTCGACAGCCTGCGTCAGCCGGTGCGTTTCGCCGAGGCCGTACATAGATCGCTGGTCGAGGACTGCGGCCTGTTCATCGAGTGCAGCCCGCATCCGGTGCTGGCGACCGCCATCGAAGAGAGCATCGAGGACTGCGACGCACCGGCAGTGGTCGTCAGTACCCTGGCCCGCACGGACGGCGGCCTCGAACGCGTGCGGCGAAGCTTCGCAGAAGCATACGTACACGGAGCCGAGGTCGACTGGGAACGCCATTGCGCGGTGCCAGGGGCCGAACTCATCGACCTTCCCACATACGCGTTCCAGCGCGAGCGCTATTGGCTCGCAGATGCAGACCAGATGGAAACCGCCGCGTCGACCACGGGTGCGCGGAGCACCTCCAGCGCGACCGCCGCGCCCGAGCTCACCGGGACGACGACGAGCGTGCGCACGAGCCTGCCGGGCCTGCGCGACCTTGTGCTCGCGGCCACCGCGAACATCCTCGGGCACAACGACCGGCGCGCCATCGATCCGCAGCGCAGCTTCAAGGAACTCGGCTTCGACTCGGCCGCGACCGTGGAACTGCGCAACCGGCTCAAGGCCGCGACCGGGCTGCGACTGCCGACCACCGTGCTCTACGGCTTCCCGACTCCGCTGCGGCTCGCCGGTCACCTGCACGCCGCCCTCGCCGGCACGCCGACCGGACCGCAGGCAGCCGACGCCGCGCCCACGCCTGCGCCGCACGCCGCCGCATCCGCCGGCGAATCGATCGCCATCGTCGCGATGGGCTGCCGCTACCCCGGCGGGGTCGAATCGCCCGAGGACCTGTGGCAGCTCGTGGCCTCCGGCACCGACGCCACCTGCGAACTGCCCACCAACCGAGGCTGGGACCTGGACGCGCTGCTCGGCTCCGGCCCGGATCACCCCGGCACCTGCGCGACCAGCCGCGGTGGCTTCCTGCTCGACGCCGACCGGTTCGACGCGGCGTTCTTCGGCCTGAGCCCGCGCGAAGCGCTGGCCATGGACCCGCAGCAGCGGCTACTGCTGGAGACCTCGTGGGAGTGCCTTGAACGGGCCGGCCTCGATCCCGCCACCCTGGCCGGCTCGGCGACCGGGGTCTACGTCGGCGCGATGTCCACGGACTATGGTCCGCGCCTGCACCGGCCCACCGGTCTCGCCGACGGCCATCTGCTCACCGGCACCGCGCTGAGCGTCGCCTCCGGCCGCATCGCCTATACCTTCGGGTTACAGGGGCCCGCGATTACGGTGGACACCGCCTGCTCCTCGTCGCTCGTGGCGATCCAGCTCGCGACGCAGGCGCTGCGCCGCGGCGAATGCACCCTCGCGCTGGCCGGCGGCGTCACCCTCATGGCGAACCCGGGCAATCTGGTCGAGTTCAGCCGGCAGAACGGCCTGGCCGCGGACGGCCGGGCGAAGGCGTTCGCCGCGTCGGCTGACGGCACCGCTTTCGCTGAGGGCGCGGGCATCCTGCTGCTCGAACGCCTCGCTGACGCCCGCCGCAACGGACACCCCGTGCTCGCGGTGATCCGTGGTGGCGCGGTGAATCAGGACGGCGCGAGCAACGGACTGACCGCACCCAACGGGCAGGCGCAGGAGCAGGTCATCCGCAAGGCGCTCGTGGATGCGGGGCTTTCGCCGCTGGACATCGACGCGGTCGAGGCGCACGGCACCGGCACCGAGCTGGGTGATCCGATCGAAGCCAACGCCCTGATAGCGACCTACGGCGGCGGGCCGGCCGACCAGCCGGTGTGGCTCGGCTCGGTGAAGTCGAACCTCGGCCACACCCAGGCCGCGGCCGGAGTCGCCGGGGTCATCAAAACGGTGATGGCAATGCGGAACAACACCCTGCCACGCACCCTGCACGCAGACCAGCCGACGCCGAAAGCGGACTGGGAGACCGGCCGCGTGCGGCTGCTGGCCGAAAACCAGCCGTGGCCCGCGACGGACCGGCCGCGCCGTGCCGCGATATCCAGCTTCGGCATCAGCGGCACCAACGCGCACGTCATCCTTGAGGCCGCACCCGCGCCCGCACCGGCACCCGCCATTGCCACTGTCACTGCTGCCGAGTCGTCGGCCGCGGTTCCGGCACGCCTGTCGCAAGACACTGCGTCTACGTCACAGAACACTGACCAACCCCTGATCTGGGTCATCTCGGCCCGCAGCGAAAAATCCCTGCGCGCACAAGCCGGCCGACTGCGCGACTTCGCCGGGATCGCCCCGGAAGACGAACTGGCCGCCGCGGGCCCGGCGCTCGCGCGCCGTCCGTCCTTCGCTCACCGCGCGGTCGTCGTCGCCGCGGACCGCGCCGAGCTGTGCGCCGCGCTGGCCGAACTGGCCGCCGCACGCCCGCACGCCGCCCTGGCAACCGGCGTCGCGCACGGCACCGCTCAGCCGGTCTTCGTCTTCCCCGGCCAGGGTTCGCAGTGGTCTGGCATGGCCGCCGGTCTACTCGAGCGCAGCGAGGTGTTCGCGGCAAGCATGCGCCGCTGTGACGAGGCGCTGGCCCCGTACACCGGATGGACCGCGAGCGCTGTGTTGCGCGGCGAGCCGGGGGCGCCGGAACTGCGCGGCTCCGACGTGATCCAGCCGGTGCTCTTCGCGGTGGCCGTCTCGCTGGCCGCGCTGTGGCGCTCGGTCGGTCTCGAGCCGGCCGCGGTGGTCGGCCACTCCCAGGGTGAGATCCCCGCCGCGCTGCTGGCCGGCGCGCTCGATCTGGACGACGCGGCGAAGCTGGTCGCCGCGCGCAGCCAGGTGATCGGGTCGATCGACGGCACCGGCGCGATGCTCTCCGCGGTGCTGCCGGTCGAGCGTGTCCGAGAGCTGATCGAGCCGTGGGAAGGGCGGCTGTGGGTGGCCCTGCACAACGGCCCCCACAGCACCGTGATCGGCGGCGATCCGGACGCGGTCGAGGAGTTCGAGAAGGCCTGGGCAGCGAAGGTGCAGCTGCGCCGCGCCGCCCTCGACTACGCGGCACACACCCCGCACATCGCCGCGATACGCGACGAACTCATGAGCCGCATCGACGGGGTGCTCCCGCGCGTCGCTGAGAACGGCGGGGACGCGTTGCCGTTCTGCTCCTCATACGCCGGAGGCTTCCTGCCCGGCGAACAGCTGACCGCTTCGCACTGGTACGAGAGCCTGGCCGGGCAGGTGCGCTTCGACGCCGCTATCCGCGCCTTCGCCGAGCACGAGCGCCCGCTGTTCGTTGAGGTGAGCTCGCACCCGATCCTGGTCGGCGACATCCGGGACGTGCTCGCGGACGCCGGTTTCGAGGGCGCGGCGGTCGGTTCGCTGCGCCGCAACCGCGGCGATGCGCGCCAGTTCGCCGCCGCGGCCGCGCAGGCGTATGTCCATGGCGCCCCGATCTCGTGGCCGGCGCTGCTTGGA
>Ga0134128_10003103_pt1 | contig 20336 bp, 24 predicted proteins | sample KB31754_FD_96462 | JGI IMG/M metagenome (GOLD analysis project Ga0134128, IMG submission 96462) | Terrestrial soil microbial communities with excess Nitrogen fertilizer from Kellogg Biological Station, Michigan, USA - KB3-175-4 | ecosystem: Environmental > Terrestrial > Soil > Unclassified ...
CATTTCGGATATAACATTTGCTGCACATTTGATATCTGCTGCCACCCAAATTTCAAAAAACCGGGAGTGGACATATCGCCACCAAAACCTATGATAAAGAGCTTGTTTATACTTTTCAGGTAATCATAACAATGATTAGCAAGCAACTGAAACAACCCCTTTCGCCTATGGCCCGAATGGGTCATAGTGTCGCATGACTGGTAGATAATCTTTTCCTCACCATCTACAATATACCTTTCCGGGATCACTCCATAATACGCACCAATTTCTCCGTTACCTGCAACTGCCAGGAAACCTATCACTTCTCCCGCAGGGTTTTGCTCATACTTCCACCTGAAAAATTCAATGTCCACATCCACCCCAAAGCAATCCTTCATAAGCGGTATCAGCAAGTGAAATTCCTGCACGCCTAATCTGACTATTTTATATTCACTGCCGGATTGCATTTATATTATTTCAGGGTCTTTAAAAAACTATATGCGTTTTTTATATTCTGTTTATAATAGTAATAGTTATTGTGTTTCAGCTTGCTGTAAAAAATATTCAAATCATCTGAAGAAATAATATCCACCCTGTTGAGCTTGTACAGATCACTTTTATGATTGATATTATTGAAGTTTGTAGAGAATGCCGCTAAATATGCTGCTTCGTTTGCAGCCTTCATAGCCGTTTTATTTACATTGAGATAAAGCTGGCCGTATGGATATGCAAAGTAGTTAACGGCTTTACCTGTTAACCTTTCAAGGCTCTTTTTTGATTCGATCAATTCATATTTTATATCATCGTCTTTCAAAGAGCTTAGAGACCTGTGTGATACCGTATGAGCACCAATTGTTACCAGGCTGCTTTCCGATAATTTTAGCATTGACAGCTCATCCATTATCGGTATTCTATTCTCCTCATTATCCCATTCGTTCGACCGACCTAAATAACCTGTGCAGACAAAAACCGTAGAAGGCAGGTTATTCAGGGACATTAAAGGAAAAACCAATTCTTTAAATGATGTGTAAGCATCGTCAAATGTGAGAAGCACGCTACCTTCTTTGCTTCTGCCATTTGTTTTTATATAGTTGATATAGCTATCTGCCGACACAATATCAAAATGCTGTTTCAGGTGAGCGATCTGTTGCTCAAAAGCCTTGTACTTAACTGTATTAAAACCTGCCTCAACCCCAATATTATGATATGTCAGAACCATAAGAATTTAAGGTTGGATCTTTTGCTATATAGGCTGGTTTGCTAATTCAGTTAATAATGCGTCTACTTTGTCTTTCGTCAAAAATTCTTTATAGTTTTTACCCAATTGCATCATTGGTGCATAGCCACATGCCCCGAGGCATTCAACAGGTTTTAAAGTAAACAAACCATCAGGTGTTGTTTCTTTTTCATTGATGCCAAGACGATTTTTTATATGTTCTATTATTTCATCACTGCCATTCAGCATACATGGACCTGTCTGGCATACTTCAAGCACATATTTCCCTACCGGCTTCAGATGATACATAGAGTAGAACGTGGCTACTTCATATACTTCTATCGGTTCTATCTTCAGCAATGTCGCCACATAATCCATCACAGGCACATCCAACCATCCGCCAAACTCATCCTGTGCGAGGTGCAGAATAGGCAGCAATGCGCTTTTCTGCTTCCCTTCCGGGTAACGGGCAATTATTTCGTTTGCTTTATTCAGTTTTTCTTCACTAAACTTCACCATTTGTGAGCTAATTTGATATTTGCTGATAACTTACGATCGCTTCTCAGCTCATTTGTTTAAACTCAAATATTTTCAATCGCGCTCTATGCTTTTTAAGCGTCTAATTCTCCTGCTATTACATTCAAGCTACTCAATGCAATAATTGCATCGCTGAGCAAACCATCCTTTATCATTTCAGGGTATGCCTGGTAATAAATGAAACATGGCCTGCGGAAATGCAAGCGGTATGGCGTTCTGCCACCATCGCTGATTAAGTAAAAACCCAGTTCACCGTTACCTCCTTCCACTGCATGATACACTTCACCAGGCAGTGCATCTATCTCACCCATTATTATTTTAAAATGGTAGATAAGCGCTTCCATTTTAGTATAAACATCTTCTTTAGGCGGCAGATGAAAATGATCGGCCTCAGGAGCATAGAAAATATTTTTCTGCTCAGGAAAATCGCGTTCTATCTTTTCTATTTTTTCCAGCGCCTGGTGGATGATGCTTACACTTTCCCACATTTCTACATCGCGCACCATGTAGCGGTCATATACATCACCTACTGTGCCAATGGGTATTTTAAATTCAAAATCTTCGTAAGAGCTGTAAGGCTGGGCAACACGCACATCATAATCCACACCCGCAGCACGTAGGTTGGGGCCTGTAAATCCATAGTTCAATGCCCTGTCTGCACTGATAGGTCCTGCACCAATACATCTATCCATGAATATCCTGTTCCTGTTCAGGAGATTTTCAAATTCTTTCAGAGCATGAGGGAATGTATCTAAGAACTTGCGCAGCTTGGCAAATGATGTTTCATTGAAGTTGCGTTCAAAACCACCTACACGTCCTATATTGGTTGTAAGGCGAGAGCCACATATCTCTTCCCATATTTCATATATCAGTTCCCTGTACTGGAAAACATAAGTGAACCCTGTAAGCGCTCCTGTATCCACACCGATCACTGAATTACAAACAAGATGATCAGCTATACGCGCCAACTCCATGATTATTATACGCAGGTATTCTACACGCTTGGGTATCTTAATGCCTAATAGCTTTTCTATCGTCATGTGCCATCCCATATTGTTGATGGGAGATGAGCAATAGTTCAACCTGTCCGTAAGCGGAGTGATCTGGTAATAAGGGCGGCGTTCCGCGATCTTTTCAAAAGCCCTGTGTATATAGCCAATAGTGGGTGTTGCTTCCAGCACACGCTCACCATCAATCTCAAGTATGTTTTGAAACACACCATGTGTTGCCGGGTGTGTCGGCCCTAAGTTCAGAGTTGTCGTTTGCTTCTGCAACGACTCTTCCGAAAGTTTTACATGATGCTGTTGATGATGCTGAAGTTCAGACATATTATTCCTCAACTATTTTTGCTGTTCAAATTTTTAATAATCATTCCCTCAAAGCCGTTATACTATCGTCCCGCCTCTGCCAAACATTTCATCATCTTTATCCGTACGCGTCGGGTCTTCCATCGGGTATTCCTTGCGCATAGGGAAGTAATCCATTTCATCCACGTTAAGAATGCGTATCAGGTTAGGATGGCCTAAGAAATTAACTCCGAAAAAATCATAGGTTTCCCGTTCCATCCAGTTGGCTCCTGAATATAATTGTGTTGCGGTAAATACATCCGGCTGTTCTACCGGCACATATATTTTCAATCGCAGGCGCACATTATCTACCAGGTTATGTAAATGATATACTACACTCAATTCCTCATTCTTTCTATCAGGATAATGAACCCCGGTAAGATCGGTGAGAAAACGGAAACGCAATTCCTCATCATCGAATAAGAATTGCAACACTTTCAGATTCATTGCTGCAGGAGCCCGGAAAGTAAGCAGTCCAAATGGCTCTTCCCATTCAGTAAGCTGCTCGCCGAACTTTTCCGTCAGTCGCTTTTTTATTATTTCGTTTGTCAATCCCATAAAGGGCGTTAAGCAGTTTGTTATATAAGACCGTTCCTTGTTACAGGTCGGGAGTATTTATTGTATTCCGTAGCTTTCCAGCAACGCTTTGTATTTAGGATGATTCCTTCTGCGCAGGCTTTCGTTCTGTACAAGATCCTGTAGTTTCAGAATGCCGTCTAATATTCCTTCCGGCCTTGGGGGACAGCCCGGTACATAAACGTCAACAGGTATTACCTGGTCTATACCCTGCAGCACAGAGTAAGAATCGAAAATACCACCACTACTTGCACATGCACCTATAGCTATCACCCAACGTGGCTCTGCCATTTGCAGATATACCTGGCGCAAAATTGGTCCCATCTTTTTAGCAATAGTACCAGCCACAAGCAGCATATCGCACTGGCGTGGCGTAAAGCCCATACGCTCAGCGCCAAATCTTCCTAAGTCGTAGTGAGAGCCCATTGTTGCCATAAATTCAATACCACAGCATGAGGTAGCAAATGGCAATGGCCATAAAGAATTTTTACGCGCCAGGCCTACCACCTTGTCAAATGATGTAGCATGAAACCCTTCACCGGAATACCCTTCTGGTATATCCACGATCTTCACTTTTGTATTATATTGAACCGGACGAGGCATATATTCCTCCTTTCTCCTACTACAGGAGCAAAATTTTAAATAGTTAAAAAAAGAACTTTTCAATCACACTTCATTCAGCACTAATCTTCCCATTCCAGGGCACCTTTCTTTACTATGTAGATAAATCCGCATAAAAAGAAAGCCACGAACAACAACACTGCAAAAAAGCCGTCTGTTCCCAGCGCCTTAAAGTTTACTGCGTATGGATAAAAGAATATTACTTCAACATCGAACAACACGAACAATATCGCTACAAGAAAATATTTGATACCCATCGGCTGGCGTGCATTACCTACAGAGGGTATACCACTTTCGAAGTTGATGAGTTTGTCCTTTGTTCTTCTTTTCGGGCCGAGTAAGTGAGTTACGACCATCATGACTGCCACAAAACCGACAGCGATAACCAACTGCAACGCTACCGGAAAATAGTTAAATGGCGTGTTTTGTTCCACAGCCAGCAATAAAAAATTCATATGTGCTTTGTATTAAACGAAGGTTTATTTAGACCGCACAAATTTACGTGTAAGTAACGAATTTGCAAGTCTATATAAATGCCTTTCAAATAACTTTAATATAGCTTTAAATATGAGAGGATACGTTATGTTTAATTTTTATTTACCATAATAATGTTAATGTATTAAATATTGATTACGTTACTATTGTTATTTATTTTGCCATTAACCGTAAATAATAATACATACCTATTTTTTATTAAAGATGTAGCTACACGCATGTGGCAGTTTAACAATATGCCTTCATTCTTTACTTTTACACCATGTCTGAACGCATATCTACTGACAAAGCTCCCAAACCTGTAGGTTTATATCCTCATGCCCGCAAAGTGGGTAACTTATTATTTCTTTCCGGCATTGGCCCACGCAAGCCCGGTACGGATGAAATCCCGGGACTAAAACTGGACAAGAACGGTAATTTCCTCGAATTTGATTTTGCAGCACAATGCCGCAGCGTATTCGAAAATGTAAGGATTGTCCTTGAAGAAAGCGGCAGCAGTTGGGATAAGCTGATAGATGTTACCGTGTTCCTCGTGGATATGAAGCGCGATTTCCAGACCTATAATAAGATATACGCCGAATATTTTAAAGACAACCAGCCATGCCGGACAACGGTAGCTATTAATTCGCTACCTACTCCAATAGCTATCGAGCTGAAATGTATTGCTGAGGTTACTAATTCTTAAATTAAGGTGTCGGTATATCAATACGTAGCTGCTTCTGGAAAGCCCTGCCTTGCGCATTTTTACCTTCTATTTTCCATACCACGCTTTTCAACACCACATAAAGCGGGCGCTGATTAGTAGCACGTACGTTCCTTACGCTTTGCATCCATTCCTGGGCATATCTTCTGCTCATGCGATGCGCGCGGGTGGCTCTCTGTACAGCGTTACGTATAGCCGAGGTAGATGCTTTGGTATATTCCAGCTTCGATGGGTCGAGGCCTGATATATAATAGGTATTGCTACCACCCCTTAGTGGCTTCCAGTCTGTAGTGTTGCTCAATGCATCCAATTGCAATGTGCCGACCTGGTTCTTTATCATTATTATGGTCTGGTAGCGCTGTGATATTTTCGTAACATTTCCCCCGCTTACTTTTATCTGCTTGCCATTGATAGTTCCTCCGGCTAACTGATAGGTTGCCCCATTAGCCCTTTCAGGATGTTGGTTCCTATAAGATTTGGTTACGATGTTGGGAATAAATACCGTTACCTCTTTGAATGCGACTGATAATCCCTGCCCGGCAGGTTGTGTAGCTGCCGCAATAGCTTCGGGCTTTTTCGTTTGTTGTTCCGCGGGTTGCTTCACCGCTTTTATCTGCGTGCTGTCCTGTGCAGGCTGTTGGCTGGTTACTGTGTCTTGCGGCTGTTGCTGTTCCTCTTGCGCAGGGGGAGTAATTTCTGTTACAAGATCCTTTAGCGACTCGCTGTCTGTTTCCGTAACAATAGTAGAAGAGTCCCCTAATACTATAGGGCCATGGTTCCCGGTTTTACCTGCATAGTTACATGAGGATATTAACAGGATACATGCAAACGGCAATAAACATAAACGTACAGTCATTCAGGCGGTGTTTCGTTCACGAAAGTAAAAAATGATTGATGATTTTTTAATTAGCACTAATAGCTCATTAGTTTTTGCACACTTTCATGCAGCCTGCTTTTTGCCAGGAAGTTTTGCTCCAGCTCTATGGCAAATGGCACAGGCGTATCCAGGCTCGCACAGCGCACTATGGGCGCATCCAAATTTTCAAAACAGTTTTCAGATATCCATGCTCCCAGTTCCCCGCCTATACCGCCTGTCAGCGTGTCCTCATGCAGCAGCAATACTTTTCCCGTACGCTCTACAGATGCGCGGATGGCATCATAGTCCAGCGGCAGTAAAGTGCGCAGGTCCAAAATGTCGAATGATATATCCTGGTGCTTTGAGGCATAATCTGTAGCCCAGTGCACGCCGCTTCCATAGGTGATAATGCTGCTATCTTCCCCATGCTGCACTTGTCTTGCTTTTCCTATTTCTATACTGTAATAATCATCAGGCACAGGGCCGGTAATACCACGATACAAAGCTTTATGCTCAAAGAACATTACAGGGTTTGGATCTTCGATAGCTGCTATCATCAGCCCTTTTGCGTCCTCGGGTGTAGATGGGTACACTACCTTGAGTCCCGGCGTATGCACAAACCATGCTTCATTACTTTGTGAGTGGAATGGGCCCGCGCCCACCCCCGCACCGGTTGGCATACGTATCACCACATCTGCATTCTGTCCCCAGCGGTAATATATTTTAGCAAGGTTATTTATGATCTGGTTAAAGCCCACGGTCACAAAATCGGCAAACTGCATTTCCATCATCGACTTGAACCCTTTTATAGATAAGCCAAGTGCTGTACCCACAATAGCGCTCTCACACAATGGTGTGTTGCGTACCCGTTCTTTGCCAAACAACTGCACAAATCCTTCCGTTACTTTAAAGGCCCCGCCATATTCTGCTATATCCTGCCCCATCAGCACCAGGTTAGGGTATTTTTCCATACACTGTTTCAATCCGTCGCTTATGGCATTGATAAATTTTTTCTCTGTTCTTTCTCCTGAAGGCGCTTGTGGTGCGTGATGTACGGGTGCATACACATCGGCAAGCTCTTCTTTTGTATCCGGGCTTACAGGTTCTGCAGCAAATCCTTTTGCCAGGCCATCTTCTATTTCCTTTTGTATTTTATGGCGCATCTCGCTCACCATGCTTTCAGAAAGTATGTTCTGCTCCAGCAGGTAGCGCTCAAAATTGATAACAGGGTCTTTCTTGCCCCATTCTTCAAACAGCTCTTTGGGCACATATTTCGTTCCGCTTGCTTCTTCATGTCCCCTCATGCGGAAGGTCATGCACTCTATTAATATAGGCTTCTGCTCGCTGATGCAGTAGTGCCGGGCCTCGGCCACTGCCTTATATACCTCCAGTATGTTATTGCCGTCTATAGTAATTCCCGCCATGCCATAGCCTACAGCTTTGTCGGCCAGGTGCTTGCAAACAAACTGTTCATTAACAGGCGTACTCAGGCCATATCCATTATTTTCTATCAGGAATATCACGGGCAGCTTCCATACAGCGGCCACATTCAGCGCCTCATGAAAATCTCCCTCACTTGTACCGCCATCGCCACTAAAGGCAAGGGCTGCTTTACTTTCTTTTTTCAGCTTATGCGCCAGCGCCACCCCATCGGCTATTGCCAGTTGCGGCCCCAGGTGCGATATCATACCGCATATATGGTATTCATTCGCACCAAAGTGAAAAGAGCGTTCGCGCCCTTTGCTGAATCCCTCTTTCCGTCCCTGCCATTGCATGAACAGCTTGTCGAAGGGCATTTTGCGCGCAGTAAATACGCCAAGGTTGCGGTGCAGTGGCATTATATATTCATCCTTATCCATAGCGAGGGTAGCCCCTACGGATATTGCTTCTTGTCCTATGCCGCTGAACCATTTGCTGATCCGCCCCTGTCGGAGCAGCACCAGCATCTTTTCTTCTATCATCCGGGGGCGCAGCAGCTCGCTATATAATTGTATGAGCCGCTCGTTATAGAAACCACTCCGATCGAATTGCATACTTGAAATTTGATGACAAATGTATTTTAATTACTTTATTGCTCAATGCCATTATACTATACTGCTTTTTTTATAGTAATTTTTTTACTCATTATCGCTTCTTCACATTATACTCACATTTTTACATTTCCCGGGTACATTAACATAGATACCCTTGAAGTGATTGAGCAATTATTACTATCTTTGTACGACCGCAACAGCTTCCCCCCACAAATTTTTGTAATATCTATAACCCGAGCTGCGCACCGGTCTTAAAAACAGGAGCGTTATGACTAAATATATTTTTGTAACCGGTGGCGTTACTTCATCCCTTGGTAAAGGAATTATCGCAGCATCGCTGGCCAAATTGCTACAGGCACGCGGCTTCAGCACTACCATCCAGAAATTCGACCCGTATATCAATGTAGATCCGGGAACATTGAATCCATATGAACATGGTGAATGTTATGTAACGGAAGACGGGGCAGAAACCGACCTGGATCTGGGACATTACGAACGTTTTTTAAATACATATACCTCTCAGGCTAACAATGTAACAACAGGACGCATCTACCAGCACGTTATTAATAAGGAACGTGAAGGGGCATACCTCGGTAAAACAGTGCAGGTGATCCCTCATATTACCGATGAAATAAAGCGCCGCATCACTCTGCTTGGCCATGAGAATAAGTACGATATCATTATTACTGAATTAGGTGGTACCGTAGGTGATATAGAATCTCTCCCATATATAGAAGCTGTACGCCAGCTAAAATGGGAAATGGGTCACGAATGCCTGGTGATCCATCTTACTTTGATACCCTATCTGAAAGCAGCCAAAGAACTAAAGACCAAACCTACCCAACACTCTGTAAAGATGATGAGTGAAAATGGTTTGAATCCTGATGTATTGGTTTGCCGTACAGAGGAACCTCTTTATAAAGAGCTGAAAACGAAGATCGCACTGTTCTGTAATGTTACACAGGATGCAGTTATCGAAGCGCTCGATGCGGATACCATATATGGTGTGCCGCTCGAAATGATGAGTGAAAAGCTCGACGTGATCTGCCTGCAAAAGCTTGGATTGCCTTTGGGGAAAGAACCGGACCTTACACGCTGGAAAGAATTTCTCAATAAGCTGCGCTATCCAAAATCAAAAGTAATAGTAGGTCTTATAGGTAAATATGTGGAATTGCAGGATGCTTACAAGTCCATCCTCGAGGCGCTGATACATGCAGGGGCTATGAACGAATGCAAAGTAGAAGTCCGCAATATCCACTCCGAATATCTTACTTCTGAAAACGCTATTGACAAGCTGAAAAATCTTGATGCCATTTTGGTAGCTCCCGGTTTTGGTAGCCGTGGCATACAGGGCAAGATAGATGCTATACGCTATGCACGTGAAAATAAAATTCCATTCTTTGGTATATGCCTCGGTATGCAGATGGCCTGCGTGGAATTTGCACGTGATATATTAGGTATGGAAAAAGCACATTCTACAGAGATGAACCCTGATACCGACCAGGGCGTGATCTGTATGATGGAAGAGCAAAAGGCAGTAACGCAGAAAGGAGGCACTATGCGCCTCGGCTCGTATGATTGTGACCTGCGCCCCGACTCAAAAACGGCATCTATATATGGCACTACACATATCACAGAGCGCCATCGCCACCGTTACGAATTTAACAATGAATACTTGAGCGCATTCGAGAACGGAGGAATGAAACCTGTAGGGAAAAATCCCAAAACAGGACTAATAGAAATAGTAGAAGTTGAGGACCATCCGTTCTTTATAGGTGTACAGTTCCATCCTGAATATAAGAGCACAGTAGAAAATCCGCATCCCTTATTTGTAGCATTTATCAAGGCTGCCAAAGAAGCGCAGGATCATCGCAATGGTAGTGCGCATCATGTTTTTGAAAAGACTGTTGCGGAGGGGTAGAATATGAGTTAGGTTATTTAAAAATACCTTGTTTAACTATTTGACACTTTCGTTTTAAAATAATAGCGACGTTCCCGTATTCTGCTTTACCTGGAAACAATCCGGATAGACCACCTAATGTATGTTTAATTAAGTGCTTGCCTGATAATTTACTTCTCCAACACCCGTTGTCAGTAATACATTGTTTCGCCACATGTGTGGGTATTGCATTATCGTCAACATAAATTGCTACTTTTTCGTAACCGTTTTCAAATTTTTCATTCAGCCCACATACGATATAGTTATTTTTTTGAAATAATGCAATAAAAGAATGTAAATCTTCATTATTAGGAATTCCTGGAGGCCAGTAATGACCAAAGCCTGGGTTACTACAAGGCCAATAGTACCTTAATAAATCATCACAGGCAAAAGCAACGCAATTATATGCAACATTATTATGTCCTAATACTTCATAGTTATGACAGATATTGGGAAATAAATCATTAATATATTTCTCTATTCTATTATTTGTTGGTATAGCCATTGTCAATAGCCCATTTCTTCCAATCGTTAACCATATTGGAAACAATACCTTGATTTTCTTCCTTTATTGGATTAGTCTTTGTTATTAAATTCAGAGCCGGTATCCAACACATCGGTGTAAAATCCAGTTGCTCAATTAATAAGGGAATTACATTTTCTCCCATTCCAACAATAGTATTGAATGATGTATTGGAAATCATTTTCGTTGGAGATGCAGTAAGGTAACATTCATCAATTACACGACTTACCAGCGACTTAAAATAATGAGCAATATGCGCCGTCGTATATGTAACAGTAATAGCACTGTTAAGTATCATATCCACATTGTCAAATATTGTTACTGGAAATGACTGGGAATAACATGCTGAGGGATGTGAAAAGTTATATCCTGCCTTTTGTATATTGATAGCCATTATTACTTAAATTTATCTAAAGTATCTTCAGTAACGCTTTCAAAAAAGATTTCATTTTTAAATTGTCGTAAATTGTCGAATTCCGACCATAGTTTGTCTTCATCAATCTCTCCGTTATAAAGCGAAAAAACATCAATGTCAAAAATAAAATTACTCTTATCTTTCCCCAGTACCTCTATCCCTTGCGTAATGTTACTAAAGGCATTAATATCCTTGTTGTTAATAGTTATTTGACAAAACAAGTTATTCATATCATATTTTTCTAATGAAGGACTTAGACGTGGGACAGTTAAAAAATAATCCGAAGGCTCGAATCGTTCACCAAATGGTATTTTGTTAATGAATCTTAATGCAACCCTTGTGATTTTATCTGGCTTAAAATATTCTTTATACTTATTCCATTTTTCCTGAGCTTGCTGTTTAAAATCATCCCACCGTGTATATGGTTTTAACATATTGAAATTAAAACCATCACGTCTGAATTGGAATGAAGTATTTTGGCTCTTTCTTTTATATCTATACCCCATTATTATCGGGTCAGAAGCATTAGATATTATCTTTTGCTCATCTGATTTATATTCAAACATGCCGCTCCCTCTAAAATGGTGGCCATCCAAAATATAGTCATCAAATTCTTTTATTGAATCGAGTACATTAATATCTGTATTTTCGGGGAGAAGAACCCCAATATCCAAAATTGCTTCTACAATTGGAGCATGTACTAAAGTGTAATGTTCTTTATCAGGCACTTTGTTAGTTAGTATAAAATCTTTAATTTAATAATTACCATACCACTAAATCTAGCCTTAGCCCCCTTACCCTGTCACAAATGTAGGGTGTTTTATCTCAAAGTTTCAAATTTATTTAACAACAATTGTTTATAATCAATACGTAATCATAGACTTAAATTTCATACATTTTAATTAACCATTTAAGTGGATGAAATAGCCTTCTTGATAAAAATATTTCTTTAGCCACATTACATTCTCGCTCCCTCTATACTACTATCCAACAATAGCGATTTCTCAGGCATTTTGCTTTTACATTAAATCAACTCTAACCATAGTCTGTGTATAGTGAGGTTGTTCCCCATCTTGATTTTGTAACATTAGCTGTGCATTTAATTTTACATTGGCAGTGCTAACCCCGCCCAACTGTTGCCAGCCATTAACTAAATAGTACGTGACCTTTTCCTGCAACCTGGTAATATTTACGTCTTGTAAAATGGTGTATTCTGTTATCATAATATAGATGGTTAAACTGATTTAATGGCCTGCAATGCAGGCCATATTTGTTGGTCTTGTAAATAAAAAAGGATTATGAATAAGATCTTTCTTTGTTGAAAATTTCCATAGCAACATCATTACATTCTCGCTCTCTCTATGCTCCTGCCCAGCGATTGTGATATATCTGTTGGGTGCTTTGCCCTTATATCTATCCATTCATCATCCACCTTCATGATGTCTGTCTTTTCACCAAACCGTAGTTTGCATTTATAAATTGTACCGCCGCGGTGGGCTACTTTCTTTACATCAGCAATATCGCTCATGCCATACATCCTGTACACTATTCTGTGTATCATCGCTTTTTTGCTTATTGCTAAAGTCTCCTTTACATTTTGAAAGCGGATATTCATTGTTTGTGTTTTTTATTACCTCAAAATTGTCTATCCCTTTCATCCTATAGAAATTATTACTCTCCATTAACGGCGATTTTAAAATTGAGTAACGGATGATTAACAATTGAAAGCGTAAACAGCTAAATAAATTATACGCTCTTCTTTAATTAGTTAGCCTTATACTATGCCCATAAAAATCAATAGCCGAACCTATGGTTGCGCCACACTTAATACAATTGTCATCCTGAACAAAGCCTTCAGCCTTGCGCGATAGCCGCGGAGTGAAGGATCTCACTAATTGAGGTTAAACTAAATACCACCGCTCTCCGCTCTCTTTCTCCGCACTCCTATCGGGGGTTCATTGTCGTTAACTTTATTTGCAAACACCCTCATCACAAACATAACTTTGCCATAAGCCCAAACCCTGGGTACACAGCTCTTTGAAAAAACAATTCAGATCAGGCTGGCAAGCTTTCGGATTATATAATAGACCGCCGATAGGATACCAAAAAGCAACGTTGTAATAATGCTGCCCATGATGAGAAATTCTGTTACGATTTGAAAGATGGAATATGGCATGGACGGCTTATCATATATCCATTCATGAATAAATAAGAGGATAGTAAACAGCGTGGAAATTATCAGCAATATTTTATATGGCCTGCTCACTAACATAAAACTATGGGAAATTTTTGGGAAATCATTGCGGTACAATGGGGCATGAATGGGGAATAATTCATTCAATGAAAAATAGCTATAAGTATTGCAAATAAAGCATTTCAGCCTATCAAAGCATACCCCAATCCCCCAAACCAAATTTTTTCACCCAATGGGAAAAAATAGAATAAAGCATTGTCAAATTGCCGAATTGGCAAATTGCCAAATTACTTCTTGTTTATCCGTGGTTGAACCTTCACCCGTTGCTGCTGTGCTTTTTGCACCTCCTCAAGCTTCTTAGCCCATTTCGATGGCGTTGCAGGTTTGTTCTTATTTTCCTGCATCTGTGCATGTATCGCCTGTTCGTTGATAAAATATTTCTGTATCACAAACTGCTGCGTAATGCTCATGATATTAGATAAGGTATAGTAAAATGTAAGGGCTGCAGCCATCTTGTTGAACACGCCTATCAGTACAAACGGGAAGATATAAGGCATGTATTTCATTGCCTTCATGTTTGGATCCTGCGTGGTCATATTACGGTTCGACAATGCAAGGAACAAGCTGGTTGCAGTCATCAGGAGCGTAAACAAGCTCACGTGATCGCCATAAAAAGGAATATTAAAAGGCAGCTTTGCAATGCTATCGTAAGTAGATAAGTCGCTCGCCCATAAAAAGTGTTGCTGACGAAACTCTATGAACGACGGGAACATATAGTACATCGCAAACAGTATCGGCATCTGGAAGAGAGTCGGCAAACAACCACCCAACGGACTCACACCCACGCTGCGGTACAACTTCATTTGCTCCATGCCAAATTTCTGCTGATCGTCCTTATACTTTGCGCGCAGCTCATCAAGCTCAGGTTTCAGCACACGCATCTTGGCAGCAGAGAGATAGCTTTTATAAGTAAAGAAAGAAAGTATCAGGCGTATCAATAGCGTCATCAGTACGATGATAACAACATAACTACCGATGAAGCTGCCGAAGAAGTAAAACAATGGTATCAATGCCCACCTGTTGATGTACTTAACGAACGACATAACGCCATAACCCATCGGCACCATATCGTCAAAGTTCATTTTGTACGACTTCAGCACTTTATAATCGTTAGGGCCTATGTACCAGCTAAAAGCCACCGTTTCATCATTATTTGCCTTAAGCGCTACATCCATTGTGGTGCGGCTGCTTACGGCTACTGCAGTATCTTTCTCATCAAATTTGGTATTGGCATTAACGTTGACATCAGTGAAACCACCCGCATCTTTTGATACCAGGATATTGCTGAAATATTGCTTGCGCAAGCCTAACCATTGTACCGACTCGCTCAGCTTTTTAGGCTGGTCACGCACGGTAAAATAGTCGTGATCCTGGTTTTCGTATTTGTAGTACACCTGGGTGCTCATGCGCTCGAGGGTTACATCTTTTTCAGTATGCAGCCCCTGCATTTCCCAGCTTAGCGGCAAGCTATTGGTAGGCAGTCCTGTAAGATGTATGCTGCATTGCATCATGTAGTCATCTGCAGGTAGGGTGTACATTATTTCTATCTTTTTGCCACTACCCAGGTCGGCTGTAAAATCTGCTATTTTGTCGCCATTGGGCATGTCTTTTATCACTGGCGCAAAGTATAGATCAGCAGTAGCTACAGCTCCGTTATTGATAGGCAAAATAGCATTCAGCATATTGCCCTTGCCGTTAAAAATATAAAGGGGCTTCTGGTAATATGTTTTAAAGCCTTTTATCTGTGCGCTAACGGGAAAGGCTCCTTTGCTTGTAAACTGTAGAGCCAGCTTTTTATTTTCAAGTGTTACATTTTGTGCTTTACCTGAATAGGCAGGAGGCATGCTTCTTCTGAGAGAATCATTGAGTGAGTCGGCCACTGCTACCTGTTTTGCAGCTTTAGAGCTGTCAACCAATGGTTTAGGGTGCACCTTGGCATAAGCAACAGAATCAGACATTTTCTGAGCCTGGTAAACTTTTTGTTCGTGCTGGTTGTACATCACGTAACCGATCAATAACACTATTAATAAGCCAAATCCAATGACTGAATTACGATCCATGAAAGGAAAAATAAGGGTGCAAAGGTAGCTTATTTATAATTTCCTAATTGTGAATTATCCTTTAAGATAATTTAACCCTGCTATTTGGGCGGTTGTATTGAATACCAATAACTTGCCATTGAAAAGGCATAAGAGAGGTTATACGATAATAAAGTTCGGATTTTTTATTATTTTGGCTCTCCCCTGCACTATTTATATTAAAATTCCACTATATGTTTAAATCCAGAGAAAAATCAAATGCAGGCGGTTCTGCTGCAGATTCTATCAGCATGATAGCTGCTGGTATGAAGATCATCGGGGATGTGGAGTCTGAAAACGATATGCGGATAGATGGTCATATAGAAGGAAATATATATTGTAAATCTAAAGTGGTACTCGGCCAGTCGGGCAAAGTAAACGGCGACCTCCAGGCCGATAATGCCGATATCTTCGGCACGGTGAATGGCCATATCATAACCCGCGACCTGCTTTGCCTGAAATCAAAGTGTACCATCAATGGGGATATAAAGGTGGGCCGCCTGGACATACAGCAGGATGCAGAATTCAACGGAAGTTGCACCATGTTGCATGAACAGACAGCCCCAAAGCTGCTTACTGAAAAGAATCCCGTTTTACAGGATCAGGTTAATTAGTTGCTACCGAGGTCATTTTTGGCAGTATATCTTTTACTGCATCTTTATTTACGGTAGCGGTCATCATCTTAAGTTTTACATAATCCTCATGCATAAACCAGTAGCCGGGAGCATGTTCATTATTATGTCCACCGGAACCCGAATCTTTCACCAGGAACCACATACCATTTGATTTCTTTGTGTATCCTATAATGTGCATAGCGTGATCGTCGGTAGTGGAACCATTCAAAAAGCGCATCAGCCGCGCATCGTCATTGATATAAGAAGATGGAATGTCAAATGAAGGTATCATCATCACCCCTTCTTTCAGGTTGATGCCGGGTTCGCTTACATCACCACCTATAGCAACGCTGTACCCGTTTTCCAATGCCTTCTTAATTAATGACATAAAGTCATTTAGCGGAACGTTATAATAATCTTTAGAATGCCACCAGTTGTCGCCCACTTTGTACTCAGCTTTGCTCCACATCGGTTCGCTCTTCAGAGACATGAAGGTTACATAGTTTTCAGGATTGATACCTGCTACTTCTTTTGCATATTCAAGCGGGGTATATTCCTTCTTTCCAACTGTTACATATACAGGTGGTTTGCCAAGGTAGTGGTTCAGTATGTCTTTAATGGTTGCTACCACATCTTCTTCGTTCCAGGCATTTTGCTCTTTGACACTTTTTAGATAGTCTCTCATTTCTTCCACCATCTTGCTATGATCCTGGTATGGCTGGCCTAATTTTAATCCTGTATAGTCCTGCAGGGGAACGATGCCATATTTCGTCATCATGTTCTGCACAGCATTGGTTTCGGAACCTTCGTCGAACACGGATTCGCCGCGGGTACGTACATATTCTTTGGCCTTTTCTACATACTGCCAATACACAGTGTACATCTCAGACAAGGGAATGTCTTTGTGATGCAGGCGGTATATCTCAGATTCGTAAAATGAAGTGGTGCTGTAACACCAGCAGGTACCCGTATTACCCTGAGATACAGGATTGTCAGCAGTTACTATGGTGAATTCTTTTGTGGACTTAGGCACATCAATACCCGTAAGATCCATCATCAGTTTCTTTTTTTCTTCCGGTTTTGATGCAAAGAAATTAGAGTTGGCCTTACTAAGATTCTCATAATATTGATTCTTAGGAGCTACATCATATTTAGCGACATCCTTGCGGTCTTGTGCAAATACGGTAGATGCTGATAACAACAGCAATAATGAAAGTGACTGTTTCATTTTATAAATGTATAAATGGATGTAACAAACGTATTGAATTTACTGGATTTAATTAATGTCTGAGGTAAAATATCTTAATTCATCATCCAAATGTAAGGAAGGATATTTTTTCATTAAAGCTGTTATTTTAGCCGCATAAGAAACTTTAAACTTTTGATGCGCCTCCGTCTGTGGAAAACGTGAACGATGTGAGCGCGCTGTCATTATTTCCTGTACCTCCTGCATTATTGTTTGGGTTTCGGCCTCTATACAAGACTTTACAAAATGCTCCCATACAAATGTGGTAGCCAGATAATTAGGATGCACAAAATCTATATCATAAAAGCGATAGTCGCGCAAGATGTCAATCACCAATTCATAAGCAGGAAAATAATAAGCCTGCTCGAATTGATCACATAGCATATGCACTGCTTCTATGAGCCGGGCTTTGCTGCGGTTATTGTCTATAACTCCATCGCGTATATGCCGTACAGGACTGATCGTAAAAATGACTTTTGTCCAGGGATTTGTTGCAAATAGTTTTTTTAATGTATTGCTGAGAGATAGTATGATATCCTCTACCGGCAGCAGCCTTTTTTCAAACCATTGAGCAGGCGCCCTGTGATTGTTGGCTACAGGCTTGCCGTTCTCTTTTAGATAATACTGAAAAGCAGAACCAAGTGTAACAATGATCCAATCAGCCTGATTAATAAACGTGGCAGCCTTAGTTTGAGAATTATTAATGCTTTCGAGTGCTTTGCCTTTGTCAATGTTCGAAAAGCGGGTATGATGATCCCAGCTATTCCATATCTCATTTAAATAGAAAAGGTCTTCAGCAGTGTATTGTTTATTTTCTAAATAACTATCCAAGCTGTACGCAACACTTAAGGGGTTGAATAAAATACCGTGCGGATTAGACAAAACCTGAAATTTATGATGTGCCAGCCTTTCGTAAATATGCTCTGTAAAACATGACCCAATCAATAAAACAGAATTACGATAAGTAATTGGCTGTGGAAGAGGTGGTATGTCGAGCGATAGATTTAGTTGCATGCTTATTATTTGACCCAACCATTTTTCTTGTATTGTTCGTAGCCCAATTTCATTGCCTGATTCACTTCACTTATAACATCCTTATTTATTTCCTTGATATGAAAACAAGCCTTCCCTTTTAATTTACTCATCAAACCAGCTGATAATTTATCTTTCAGATCATTGCAATTGGAGTAAATAGGCATATAGTAAAACCCGACATAATTACTTTGGATAATGAGAGTGGCAAAGTTTACTTCATTTCTCATCTTATCATGTATAAGCATTTTATTCTTATGCTCAGACCACAGGTCGTATTTGCCTTCTATATCCATACGGGCTACTATGCTTCCTTTCTCGTATGGCTTAAGCTCCTTTTTCAGTGTATTAAATATTTCCACCAATTGATCCTGAGTAAGTTTTGCCATAAAAAACAGATATCCCTTTTACAATAAAGTAATTAATGTCATTTTTATATGCCGTAATGGCACTATATTTATTATGGATTGAAAATTGTTTTACCAAACTACAAAACCGTTTTTCAAAAATACAATTATGAATTCAAACGAATTTCGCAAATATGCCATCAAACATCACGGCATTAGTAGTGTAACTTTCGACAGTTATACTTCTTCTCTAAACAAATTCCAGGTACCACAGGGACTTACACCATATATCATCGAAGAACGTCCGCTGAACGTTGCTTCCATGGACGTGTTCTCTCGTTTGATGATGGACCGTATCATCTTTTTAGGTGAAGCTATCAACGATTATGTAGCTAATATCGTTACCGCACAATTGTTATTCCTGGAAAGCACTGACCGTAACCGCGATGTGCAGATGTATATCAACAGCCCGGGCGGTAGTGTATATGCTGGCCTTGGTATTTATGATACTATGCAGATCATCAACCCTGATGTATCTACCATCTGTACAGGTATTGCCGCTTCAATGGCTGCTGTATTGATGGGTGCAGGCACAAAAGGAAAACGTACCGCTCTAAAACATAGTCGTGTGATGATACACCAGCCTTTAGGAGGTGCAGAAGGACAGGCAAGCGATATAGAAATTACTGCACGTGAAATTGTAAAGCTGAAAAAAGAGCTTTACGAAATAATAGCTTACCATAGTGGTCAGAAATTTAATAAGGTGGAAAAGGATAGTGATCGTGATTACTGGATGACCGCACAGGAAGCAAAAGAATATGGCATGGTAGACGAAGTGCTGGAACGCAATCCACGCAAATCTTCTGATGCTCCAGAAACTAAATAATTAAACCCAAATCGATAAAAGACCGGATAAATTCCGGTCTTTTTTTCTTCACAGATCTATTACGCTCCGAACTGCTGCAAGTGATGGTCCAGATGCTTACAAGCACTTCTTGCCCATTCTTCGGTGGTCATTTTGCCAAAGAAGGGATGGGCGTGGCTTGGTATACCTTGCCTGCCTGCCGCAGTAAATCTCTTTATATTGTCCATCAGCCGCTGCTTCTCCTGTGCAAAATCTTTAGGGCCTACCATAAGCATGTCTTTATCCGTGGGCAGATTCTTGTCTAATGGATTTTCATCCAATACTTTGTGCTTGAGCATCGGGCCAACTAACCTGCCAATCAATGACCGCTGCACCTTTTTGTTTCCCATCGCCATTTCCATACATTCCGCACAATGAGCCATCATTTGAGCAACATTCATTTTACCCCATCTGCGTGGAGTAACAGGAGTAAGCATTTCAATTCTTCTTAAGATTTTGTTTACTGAAGGAGTTTCAAACAGCGTTTCCATATTATTTGATTTTAGTTGAATGATTGTATCACAAACCTAAAACCGGGTAGTGTCAGCCCTATGTCAGCAGTGTTTGAAAAAATTATTTGTAGTGTTCGTGGAGCCTGATTGCCAGGGTTTTCATTTTGTCA
>Ga0134128_10003105_pt1 | contig 20331 bp, 20 predicted proteins | sample KB31754_FD_96462 | JGI IMG/M metagenome (GOLD analysis project Ga0134128, IMG submission 96462) | Terrestrial soil microbial communities with excess Nitrogen fertilizer from Kellogg Biological Station, Michigan, USA - KB3-175-4 | ecosystem: Environmental > Terrestrial > Soil > Unclassified ...
ACAGCAGCATTACCGAAAGCGGCTGCAAGATCTTCCACCAGATGGAAATTCTCCGGTCCCTTGAGTCCGCGGCCGCCGCTGACAATTACCGGCGCCTCGCCAAGGTCCAGTTTCGTGCCACCCCCGAGCTTCACTTCCTTCACCACCACACGCGATGCGTCAGGATCACCGACCGGAGCGGCGCGCTGGATCGTGCCCGCGCGCGGATTCTCCACCGGCGTAAACATGTTCGCCCGTATCGCCACCAGCGCGGGATTGGATGCGATCTTCACCGTCGCGAGCACCTTGCCGATGTTCACCGGATGCTTCACGATTACCGCGTCACCATCCAGCTTGATGTCCGTAACATCGGTGACCAGTCCCACGCCGAGCTTTGCCGCCACGCGCGGTGCGAGATCGCTTCCGAGCGCGGATGTTGGGAAGATTGCGACGCGATATCCGCCAGTGCGCACTCGGTCGGCGACGATCGCTGCGACGGCTTCCGGATTGTACTTCGCGAATGCAGCATGCTCGGCGACAACCACCTCGTCCGCTCCGTACTTGGCGAGTTGCGCCGCACAGTGCTCGATACCCGTCGCACCGGCGACGAACGCATGTACCTCGCCACCAGTGGCGTCGGCTACCGAGCGAGCTGCTGTCACGGCCTCGAGCGCTATCTTGCGAAGCTCGCCGTTTCGGGTCTCCGCGAATGCAAATACGTTTGCCATGATTATAGAACCTTCGCTTCAGTCTGGAGCAGTCTCACGAGCTCCGGTACAGCCGCGACGCCTTCACCGATGATGCGTCCTGGCGCGCGCTCCGGTGGTAGCTCCATCTGCGTCACGGTGACGGTCTGCGCACCCAGCTGTGCCGGCTTTACTTCAAGCGGCTTTTTCTTTGCGGCCATGATCCCCTTGAGCGCGGGATAGCGCGCAATGTTCAATCCCTGATCGATCGTCAGAACTGCCGGCAATGGAAAGTCGACGAACTCCTGCCCGCCCTCGATCTCGCGCTTGGCAGATCCCGTCCGTCCGGATATTTCCAGTTTGGAGATCGCCGTGACCAGAGGCAGTCCCAACAGCTCGCCAACCATGGCACCCACGACTCCATTGGACGAGTCAGCCGATTGCTTGCCGAACAGAATCAGATCATAACCGCCGTCCTTGAGCTCCGCCGCCAGCGCACGCGCAATTGCCAGCCCATCGAAAGGAATGTGGTCGGCCTTGAGCTCGACGCCGCGGTCGGCACCCATCGCGAGCGCCTTGCGGATCGTCTCCTGAACCGCGTCGGTCCCCAGCGAAACAATGACCACTTCGGTGGCGGCGTCCCGGTCCTTGATCTGTAGAGCCGCCTCGACTGCCCATGAATCGAAGTCGTTCATGTCGAACTTGAGGCCGGCCTCGTCAACCGCGTTGCCGATCGCGGCGATCTTGAAGCGAACGTCCATGTCCGGGACGCGCTTTATGCACACGGCGATTTTCACCGCGGATATTCTCCTGGATGAATCGAAAATGAAAAAACTGCAACTGTCCGGCCCTGTACGGACCTGACGTAATGTAACGGGCGTGGACCGCGGTCGGGGAGCCTTTCCAGAGGCCCGCGCCCAGTCGCCGGCCGACACGCCCGGAATGCAACAGAGCCCCGCCGGTCAACCGACCGGCGGGGCTCTGGCGATCCCTGCAGACCAACCTTCGGGTCAGGCTCCCGTTGCGTTGATGTTCGGGTTGTTGTTCCTCTCCACATCAGGCAACGGGAGACACATCTCCGTGCCATATGTACCGCCATGCAGGTATGCCGTGCCGGCAGCCGGAACCTGCGGAAGTCCGAGCCGGCGGATGTCGTATGCACGCGTTCCTTGCAGGAAAAGCTCGCGAGAGCGCTCGGCGATCACCTGATTCTTGATCACAGTCGCATCGCTACTCTGGAACGCGCCAGGTAGGCCAGCCGCAACGCGCAGGTTATTGATGATGTTCACCGCAACCTGGCCGCCCTCCGCCTCGGCGATGATCAGCTGCGCTTCCTGATAGCTGCCGATTGGAATCGGCGTATCACCGGTGCGGTATTTGTTGCTCACAATCAACGGCGTGTGGTTATCAGCCCCGTTCTTTCCCGTAGCTGAATCCGCTATGCGAGTATCCGGTACCGCCCCACCGCTGGCAGTCGGAACTGTCAACCCGATGAACTGTGGTGTCACCGAAGCGGCTTTCGCGTTGAACTGAGCGTACACGCGATTCGTTCGTACGCTGCTGGTGATATCGGCAGTTGCGTTGTAAACGAATCCCGGGGGCACCTGTTTGGCGTCGGCGTCGGCGCCGGTCAGATTTCCCTGATCCAGTCGCGCTCGCGCACGACCCATGTATGCCAGCGCAGTCAGCTTCGGATCGTTCGCTGTCTGCGCCGCCGCCAGACCGTCTGTGAACTTCTGCTCCGCCTGCGCGAATATCGCCGCCGACGTCAGCTCTGGCCCGCGGTCGATGGCCGCGCTGCAGAACAGCTCGCCCAGCATTATGCGATCGTAGCCGGCGTAGATAAGTGCCTTCGCCAGTAATTCCTGGCGGCCAGGCACCTGTTGATCTGTCCACGCCTTCAGCATCGCAGACACCGTGTCGGCCGTGAACCGCGCAGTGGAAATGGGTGTGTAGACCCCGGGCGTGAAGTTGTCGCAGGTGTTCGTCGAGTACGCGCCGTCACTCGTCTGCACGTCTCGCCGATCGTACGGCCAGCGAGAAGCCGTGATGGAGACATCGACAAGCTCGTCGCTCAGCAGCCCGCCTACAGCGACGAACGCGCCGTAGCCGCACTCGAAATCTCCAACCGTGCTGTTCACGAGCAGGGTCGCGAAAGCCGGGTCCTGCAACGATTTCGCGTCGATCTTGTCTGGCGCCGTTACGTGGAGCGCGTCGTTGATCGAGTTGCAGGCAACGAACGTCGCTGATACCACAGCGACTGCCAACAACCCCGCGATCGATCGCGCATCCCGCCGCAAGCGGCGAATATTTATCGTCGTCATTGTCAGAAGGTAAGGTTGAGGGTGGTCGTGTACTGACGGAGCTGTGGCAGAACAGCCTGATCCCACTGTCCTGCTCCACGTGACCCGCCCTGGAACGAGGCTTCAGGATCGAGCCCCGGATACTTGGTCCACGTATGGAGGTTGCGCCCCGCCACTGTCAACGAGGCACCTCCGACGCGCACGTCCTTGAGCAATGCCTGCGGAATCGTCCACGTGAGCGACAGCTCACGCAGCTTCGCGAAGCTCGCGTCCTGGATCACGCCACTCGGCGCATTCGTTCCAAGCGCATAAGCACCCACGAGGGCAGGCGAGTACTCCGCCGGATAGAAGTTCGCGCGGCACAGACCAAAGATCTGACAGCGAACGCGATCGTCGCCGTTCAGCTTCTTGAAACCGGTCTTGTAGTCGATGAGCGCCGATACCCGGAAATTCGTCAGGAATCGAACGGCAGTGTTGACTGATCCCTCCACCTTCGGAATCGTGCGCCCGAGAAACACATTCGGAGCGCTCGCGCACGCCACCGTACCACCCTTGCCGTCGTCGCAGATAATGTTCGACACGGCGCCGGTGGTCGGGTCGACGGTCGAGCTCAGCACCTTGCGAGCGAACCACGAAAACAGCGGATAGCCGAGGCGGTTCTGGATGTACGTCGACGACTGCAGGAACTGATTGCCGCCAAGGTTATCGACCTTCGACTCATTCGTCGCCATGTTCCACGTGATGTCCCACGACGCCGTCTTGGTCTGGATCGGAGTACCGCGCACGGACAGCTCGAGACCGTGACGCAGGATCCGCCCGGCGTTGATGTACTCGGAGTTCAACCCGAAGCCCGTCGATGGCGCGACCGGCACCTGCAGGATCTCGTTCTTGGTGCCGCCCGTGTAATACGTGAGCTCGACACCTGCACGATCGTGCAGGAAGCCCGCGTCGAAGCCGAGTTCGGTCTCGTACCCGCGCTCAGGCTGCAGATCCGGGTTTCCGATCGTGCTCGGCGACACGCCGGTCGGCGTGGTCGTGTACGACTGAATACTCACGAACAATGGAGGCGCCTCGCCCGACTGTCCGTATGCGGTGCGCAATTTGAGTGCGGACACGAAAGGAACCTTGAAGAACGGCTCGTCGCTCAGCACCCACGATGCGCTGAAGTGCGGATACACGACGTTCTTGAAGTTCTTTCCGAACGAGCTGTTCTGATCCGACCGGACACCCGCTGAGAGGTAGAACCGATCCTTCCACGCGAGCTCCTCCTGGCCAAGCACACCCAGCGAGTTGTTGTCGCGCGTGTATCCATATGCGAACTTCGAGGTCGTGGTAGAGCTGAGCGCGGAGAGACCCGGAGCCGGAAAGTCGTTGCCCGATCCACCCGCATACCTCTCATTGCGAAGGTACATGTCACCACCGACCGTCGTATTCGACATCAACGATGATGTGATCGGAGCCTTCACCGTGGCGTGATAGCTCGTCGTCGTGATCGTGTTGTCGCGGAAATCGACTGCCTTGTAGCCCGAGTCCGCGTCGGTGCCGAAGAAGTATGACAGATCGTGGTGGACCGTCGCGAGATTGTCGTTCTGCTCGTGTGCGTAGTCCGTGCCGATCGTGAGCTGCTGCGTGAACCACTTGGCCGGAGTGTGCGATACCTGAACGCTTCCGGTGAATCGGTTGTACAGCTGGTCGAAGTAGTACTCCTCGTAATACGCTTCAGGAAGACCGCTGTCGAATCCGGCGTTCGGCAATCCCAGCGTTGCCGGAGTCGAATAGAAGCCCGAGAACATCAAGCCGCCGCACCCGGCTTCGCAGTTCAGCTTGGTAGTCCCGCGAACGTAGCCACCACTCGCAGAGATGTCGAGCGTGCTCGACGGAGTCATCCGAACGTTTCCGCGGCCGCCATACTGAATCTGCGAATTCGTCGGCTCGACGCCCTGATCGCTGTGTACCTGGCCACTGACGTAGTACTGCACCGTCTGCGACCCGCCACTCACGGCCAGTGAATTCTCATTGATGCGGCCATCGCGGAACAGTGGCTTCCCGGAATCCGCGCGGAACTGCGCGATGTTCTGGCTCACGATCGTGCCGACGGGCTGCCCCTCACACAGCGGGTTCCCGCTGCCTGCCGCGACCATTGCAGCCTTGCACGCGGCATAGTTCGTTGGAAAGCGGCCGATCACGTCAGCAAAGAACGCCTTCCCTTGCTTCGTGGTGAAATCCCAGCGCGGCTTGCCCTGCGCACCCTGCTTGGTGATGATCTGGATGACACCATTCACCGCGTCGGTTCCATACAACGCTGTCGCCGCTGCACCGCGAACAATCTCTATGCTCTGTATGTCGTCTGGGTTGATGTCATTCCACCGCGATGTTGTGCTCGCGCCGAACGACTGGTTGGCAGGACCGGTGCCCTGCGAATTGTCGACGCGCACGCCATCGACATATATGAGTGGGTCGTTGGAAAGAGACAGGCTCGATCCCCCGCGAATTCGAACTGTAGCACCCGATCCCACGGCACCGGAATTCTCGAGCACCGTAACGCCAGGTGCGCGTCCGTTGATCAGTCCCTGCACATCCTGAACAGGCGCAGTCTTGACGATGTCGGCAGCCTGAATCTGCGCAACCGACACACCGACAGATCGCTTGGAAACCGCGCCCGGCGTTCCCGTCACCACCATGCTGTTCAGCTCGACCGCGCGCTCGCGCATGCGCAGCTGGAGGTTCGTCGCGCCTACGGGAACCCGCTGCGTCAGCGGAGCAAAGCCTATCCGCCGAAGAGTCAGTGTCACGCTGTCGCCGGTGAGTTGCAAAATCCGGAACCGCCCCGACACATCCGTCGATGCGCCGTGCGTTCCCGCAACGATCTGCACCCCTGATATCGGAGTCCCACTCCCTTCGGTGATAACCGTTCCCGCGACGGTACCTGACTGTCCGGAAACAAGTTGCGGGGTCAGTACCGCGCAAAACACGATACAGCCCCGCATCATCCACCCTCTGGCGATTCGACATGACCGTGACGTCACGGCGCTCGCATCGACACGCAACTCCATTTACCCTCCCGCATCGGTAAGTTGGTGACGCGACGCGCAACACCAACGCGTGCGCGCACACACTCTTGAAGTTCGCTAAGATGCACTGCGCGCCCGTTCGGCGCCAGTCCGATTATCTGCGGCGAAAGGCTCTTTCATGGGGGTGAAAGAGCCTTTCTGCAGGGTTAATGGATTCTTAGTGCGAGGCGATTTACGCCCATTCCGGCGCTACTCGAACGCAGAAAGCCCCGTGACGGCCTGTCCGATGATCAACGTGTGTATGTCGTGCGTTCCCTCATACGTGTACACACTCTCCAGATTCTCCATGTGACGCATCGCGCCGTACTCCGCGAGGATTCCATTCCCTCCCAGTAGTCGCCGAGCCTCGCGCGCGATGTCGCATGCAACATTCACGTTGTTGCGCTTGGCGAGTGACACCTGCTGCGGTGTCAGACGGCCTGCATCCTTCAGTCGGCCCAGATGAAGCGCGAGCAATCTGCCCTTCGCGATCTCCGTAACCATTTCCGCGAGTCGCGCCTGCTGCAACTGAAAGCCGCCAATCGGACGACCGAACATCACTCGGTTGCCTGCGTACGACAGCGCCTCCTCGAAGCAGTACATCGCCGCTCCGATCGCGCCCCACGCAATTCCGTACCGCGCCTGCGTCAGACACATGAGCGGGCTTTTCAGTCCGCCGGATTTCGGAAGCAGCGCGCTGTCCGGTACGTGCACATCCTGCAGTGACAATTCCGACGTGTCGGATGCGCGCAGCGACAGCTTGCCCTTCTGATTCTTCGCGCTGAATCCCGGCGTCGACGTCGGCACTACGAATCCACGAATCGAATGGCCATCGTCGTCGCCATCTTCGGTCTTGGCCCAGATTATCGCAACATGCGCCGTGGATCCGTTCGTGATCCACATCTTCGCGCCGTTGATGATCCAGCTCCCATCCGCCTGCTTCCGTGCGCGCGTTATCATGCCGGCTGGATTGGATCCGTAATCCGGCTCCGTCAATCCAAAGCAGCCGATCGTCTCTGCCTTCGCCATCGAGGGCAGCAGCCGCGCCTTCTGCTCGTCGGACCCGAAGGCGAACACCGGATACATCACCAGTGCACCCTGCACCGACGCGAACGACCGCACCCCGGAGTCACCACGCTCCAGTTCCTGCATGATGAGGCCGTACGCGACGTTGTTCAGTCCGGCGCAGCCGTACTCTTCCGGCAGATTCGCACCAAGCACTCCAAGCTCCGCCATTCCTGCAATGAGCTCCTTCGGAAAGCGCCCTTCCACGTACGCATCGCCAATGACGGGAAGGACCTTGTCGTTGACGAACGCGCGGACCGAGTCGCGTACCGCGCGTTCGTCTTCGGATAGAAAGGAGTCGATGTCGCAGAGATCGAGAGGGTTCGTAGGCATCCCGAAAGATACCGCGACAGCACCCTTTCTCGTACCCGGGTTGCTCGAGACACAGGTCGTCATCCCCGCGTTCGCGGGAATGACGTGTCCGGTACTCCCTGCCGCTCTAGTGCTTGGGCCGCTTTCCGGTTCGCGCCGCCAGCCGTGGCTGCGATCCGCCGCCCGCAGGACGCGTCGCCCTCGCACTGATTCCGACTTCGATTGCCTTTTCGCGAAACGCCTGGCCGTGATCCAGCGCCATCCCATTCTGATCCTGCCATTGATGCACCATCTCATGCACCAGCGTGTGCAGAACGTCGTCCCACGAATCCCGCTCGATGTGCCTCAACGACATCGCGATCTCCGCCGGCTGGCCGCCGCCCGCAACCATATAGTGGCCCAGCCGGTTCTTCATTCGTCGCGACAGCCGGATCTTCACGCCGCCAAGCTCGCCGTCGAACAGCGTCGCATTGTATGCCGCATGCCTCGTCTGCAGCGCGCTGATGATCGCAGCGTCGTCGGCGCGCGACCGGGCCGACCGCCGCTTCCGATGGATCCGGACGACATCCGGGCGTGGCGGCGCCGGTCGCGCGATCTCTCTGCGCGGCTCCTCCGGCACGGCCGTGCTGAACAGCTCGCACTGCATCCACAACTGTCGCAACCGCTCCAGCCGCAGCCTCCCGCTCAACGTTCGAAGCAGCGCTGCGGTCCCGGAATGAACTCGCCTTCTCCGTCCCATATGAATGTCACAACCGTGATGCTTTGAGGTTCGATAGTGATGACGTTATACGACGATGGGCGCCCGCCACGCGACCGGTTCGATACCGTCCCCGCAGTCGATACGACCACGCCCTTACGTGGATGCTCGATGAAATTCACTGCTTCCTGATGATCGTGGCCACACAGAACGAGCTCCACGCCCATCTCCGCAAACGTATTGAGAATACGCGACGTATGCTTGAGTCCGTACCGCTGCGATAACTCGCCCGCGACCGGGTTGTGATGCATGACTACGACCTTCGCGTCGCCAGGCCGCGCCTGCTCGAACCTCGCCCGCGCCTTATCGATCTGGCCGGGCGTAAGGTCCCCGATTATCGATATGTCGCGCGGGTTGAGCGTCAGCGTCCGCGCCGTCACCCCGTGCGCTGTGTTCAACCCAACGAAGTACGCCCCATCGATCTCGAGGGTGGGCTCGAGATCTCCCGAGATGTACCGACGGTAATTTGCATAAACCTTTGTTTCGTCGCCGATGCCGACCGGCGCGTACCACCACGCAACGTCGTGGTTCCCGGGAACCGTAATCACCGGGCAAAACTTCCGCGCGTCTCTCAGAAATACCGCCGCACGCTGGAATTCCCCAGCCCTGGCCCGTTGCGAGAAATCACCCGATGCTGCAACCGCGTCGAACGATCGTTCGGAAATTGCCCGCTCTATCGCGTCGATCTGCTCCAGCACCGCCGGCTGCCCGAAATGTAGATCGGACACGTGCAGGATCTTCGTCATTCCGGGCCGCGCGACCTAGTTGACAGGCGACGCGATCAGATCGGCCAGCCGCGATGCTATGTCGGCGGCAATCGCTGGCGAAAACTTCGTCGCTTCCATTCCGGCAAGATCGCCAGACCACTGCACCTGCGACCGGCGCGCATCGATGATGACGAGATGCAGCATCGCGTGCCCCTTGCCCTTCGACCCGCCAACAAATCGTAGCTCGACAGGGAACAGCACGTAGCGCGCGTCTGTCAGCGCGATCAGCGACCTCAGCTGTGACGCCAGTGGCTCCCGCAACTGCCACTCTGCTGCCTTCTGCCCCGATCGCACTTCCTCGGCAGCCAGCGACGTGGGATCAGGAGCATATCCCTGGTTTCGCGCAACCGATCGGATCAGGTCGGGGGCCATCGTCCAGTGACGCTTGAGACCGCGCTGCGTCAGCGCGAACGCAATCTCATCATCCACCGTGTGCAGATACGCTCGTGAGGACGGCGCCTGCTGAGACCACCCCAGCGAGTCGGCAAACGTCAGATACTGTACTGGAAGTACCAGCATCTGCTCGCCAGCCAGCCGCTCCAACGGATGTTGCTGAGGCGGGGGTGGCGCCGCGTCCCGCGTCGCCTGAGCGGTCAACGGCGACGACACACACAGCACCGCCGCAAGCGTGGTAAGAGCAAGCTTCATTGCAGAAAAGTTAACCTGAGATCATTTTCACCGCGCCTCCAATTCACGCTGGACCAGCCCAATAAATGCGCAACAGCATCCAACTCCTCGCCGCCCTCGCGATCGCGACTCCCGCCGCTCCCGCCACGCTCGTAAGCCAGTCGGCCCCGACGACGCCTGCGACGCCTGCGACGCCTGCGACGCAGTTCGACTTCTCGATCAAGAACATCATGCGCGGCCCGGAGCTGTATGGCACTCCCCCCACGGACGTCAGTTGGTCCGCCGACAGTCGCTGGATCTACTTCAACTGGATCGCACCCGGCAGCAGTTGGCGCACCCAACCCGCCGCATATCGCGTTCGCGCTGTCAGCGGCGCCCAGCCGGAGAAGCTCACGCTCGCGCAGCGCGATTCCGCCGGGCCCTACGCCGCGCACGCGGTCGTGTCGGCTGACAGGCACTACGGCGCCATCGAATTCGCGGGAGACGTCTATCTCATGGACTATCACACGCACAGCCTGCGACGACTGACCGCAACACCCGTCCGTGAGTCCAATCCAGTTCTCAGCAGTGACGCCAGGCGCATGTACTTCGTTCGCGATGACAATGCCTTCTCCATCGACCTCGCCTCGGGTCTCACGACGCAGCTCACGGACCTCAGAACCGGCAGCGCCCCCAGGGACACCACCGCTCCCAGAACCCCACAGCGGGTACGGCTCGCGCAGCAGCAGCGCGATCTCTTCAGCGTGATACGTGATCAGATCGCGGATGACAGCATCGTAAAGGCCGAGCGCCACAGCGTCGACTCGCTCCGCAATCCGCCAACCGTGTACGTGGGAAGCGACCGCTCGATCCAGTCGCTGAGTGTAGCACCCGACGGACGCGGCGTGCTGGTGATGTTGCGCACGCCCGCAAAGAGCAGACCTGTCGAAATCCCGTATTGGGTTACCGAGAGCGGTTACACCGAGCCGCACAAGGGACGCACAGTCGTTGGCGACGCTCAGGCGCGTGTCGAGCTGATGTATCTATCGCTGCCCGGCGCAAAGCTCCGCAAGCTGCATCTGTTCGCGAATGATTCGCTGACGAGCTTCGTTGTTGTCAACGGATGGAACGCGACCGGAACCGAGGTTCTCTTCTCCGCGTTCAGACCTGACAACAAGCAACGCGTTCGTTACACCCTCTCCTCTTCCGATACAACCCTGCACTCCATCGAAACATTGGACGACACGGCCTGGGTCGGCGGCCCGTGCAGCGCCTGCGCCGGCTGGTACGACGGCGGCCGACGCGTATGGTACATCTCAGAAGCAACCGGATATGCGCATCTGTACACCGCGGCCGCGCATGGCGGCGATGTGCACCAGCTCACCAACGGCAAATGGGAGGTCCGCGACGTCGCACTGTCACCCGACGGCAGGACCTTCGACCTCATCACCAACGATCCGTCGCCGTTCGACGAGCATCTGTTCTCGCTCGCGGCAACAGGCGGTCCACTCACGCGCGTAACGACGACACCAGGACGTCACGCCGCCGTGGTGTCACCGGATCGCAAGCTGGTTGCCGACGTTTATTCGTACGTGAACCGCCCGCCGGACCTGTATCTCATGTCCAACAGGCCGGGCGCGGCGGAGCAGCAACTGACAGTATCGCCCAACAGCGAGTTTCGCTCGCAGAAATGGTTCGCTCCACCCATCGTGATGGTTCCCGCATCCGATGGAGTCAGGGTTCCGGCGCACCTCTACCGGCCTGAAGATTTCGGCGTGCAGCCAAACGGCGCGGCCGTGATCTTCGTGCATGGCGCCGGCTACCTCCACAACGTCGGAAATTTCTGGTCGGAATACCCGCGCGAGTATCTATTCAACCTGTTTCTGGCGCGTCATGGCTATGTCGTGATGGACGCCGACTATCGCGCATCCGATGGATACGGACGCGACTGGCGCACTGCTATCTACCGCCACATGGGCGGACGGGATTTGCAGGATGAGGTCGACGTTTCGCGGTACATCACCGCGACCTACGGTATTCCCGCGACGCGAATCGGTATTTATGGCGGCAGCTACGGCGGCTTCATGACCCTCATGGCGCTCTTCACCGCACCGGATTACTTCGGCGCCGGCGCGGGGCTCCGAAGCGTCACCGACTGGGCGCACTACAACAACGGCTATACGTCCGCGATTCTGAACCTTCCGCAGAACGACACGCTGGCCTACCGTCAGTCCTCACCGATCTATTTCGCCGAGGGGCTGCGCGCGCCGCTGCTCATGGCGCACGGAATGGTCGACACGAACGTCAACTACGAGGACATCGTCCGGCTCACGCAGCGCCTCATCGAGCTTGGCAAGACCGACTGGGAGCTCGCGTCCTATCCTGTCGAGAGTCACGGATTCCTGCGGCCCGATTCATGGACGGATGAATACACACGCATCTTCAACCTGTTCGAGCGCACCATCGCACATCCATCTACTTCGACGGCGCACTGACGATCGGCCGCACAAACATGATTCCCACTGACGCGATGAACGCAAGCGCCGCACCCAACGCGAACGCCGCGGGTGCGCCTGCGCGGTCCCACACCGCGCCGAACATCAGCGACGCCGGTAGCGCACCGATCCCGATCGCAAGATTGTACCAACCGAGCGCGGTGCCTTTCCGCTGCGAGGGTACCATGTCGACGACCATTGCCTTCTCGGTGCCCTCCGTCATTCCGTAGAACACGCCGTACACCGCGAACAGAACCCACGCCTGCCACGCGGAATGCGCCAGCCCGAAGGCCAGGTACACAGCCGAGTACAGCAGCCATCCTCCGATGATCAACGGCCTGCGTCCGATCTTGTCCGACAGCCCGCCGCCGTGTGTTCCGGTCGTCGACTTGACGAAGTTGAGCAGAGCCCAGAGCACCGGTGCCAGCGCGACTGGCACACCCAGCTGACTCGCGCGCAGGAGCAGGAACGCATCGGTCGAGTTGCCAAGTGTGAAGGTGAATACGACTGCGAGATAGCCCCAGAATCGCGACGGAAGGTCGGCGCCGAACATGTGCGGCCGCTCGGTGTGCGTTACAGCATGCGGCACGTCACGCACAAAGATCCACAGCACCAGTACGGCCAGCGCGCCCGGAATTGCGGTGAGCCAGAAGACCGTTCGCAGCGGCGTGTGCCATGCATACAGTACGCCGAACGCGATGAGCGGACCAACGACAGCGCCGGCATTGTCGGCGGCGGCGTGAAACCCGAACGCGCGACCGCGAATCGATGGATCGACGGACTCGGCGATCAGCGCATCGCGCGGTGTCGACCGTATTCCCTTGCCAATCCGATCGGTAACGCGAATGCCAAGCACCTGCGCGGCGGTGTGCGTCGCAGCAGTGAACGGCCGTATGACCGATGCGATGACATAACCCGCAAGCACCAGGCCCTTGCGTGACTGCACGCGGTCGGACCACCACCCGCTCGCCAGCTTCAAGAGCGCCGCAACCGATTCGGCCGCACCCTCGATCACCCCGATGAAGCTCGCGCTTGCCCCAAGCACCGACGCGAGAAATACGGGCAGAAGCGGATACATCATCTCCGACGCGACGTCGGTGAAGAAGCTCACCGTGCCAAGCGCCAGAACGTTGCGCCCAAGCTTCTGCCGTTCAGCCATCAGCGCGTGTCAGGTATGGCGCGAACGACAAGGGAGAGCAACTGCTCTCCCAATGATCGGTGTAGCCAGGCAAATCATGATCACGAACCATCATTACGCGTGCGCACCCCGCGAGCTCACTCTCACTTCCGAGTGATCACCAATCGTGATCTCGCCCGATACGCCATCGACCACCGTGTGATGCCCCACCAGTGAGTTTGTGAGCGTCGATCCTTTGATGTTCGAGTACGTCTCTATGATCGTATCGGAAAGCGTCGATCCATCGACCACCGTTCCCTCGCCGATCGACACATTCGGCCCGACGATCGAGTTGCGGATCGTCACCCCGGACTCCACGTACACCGGATCCACAATCGTCGAGTTCTCGACCGAGTGCGGCGAGCGGGAGTGACCCCGCTCCAGCATCGCGCGATTGGTTTCCAGCAGCGTGTCGATCTTTCCAGCATCGTACCAGCCCGCTACATCGACAACACGTATCTTGGCCCCGTGATCGATCATGTACTGGAATGCGTCGGTGAGATACCACTCACCCTTGTTCGGCGTCTGCTTCAGCACACTCGCGATTCCTTCGTACAACAACTGCCAGTTCCTGATGTAGTACAGCCCGATGTTCGCGCGCTTGGAGATGGGTGTCGTCGGCTTCTCGACGATCCTCGTCATGAAGCCCGAATCGTCCGTGACCACGACGCCAAACCGCTGATAGTCCTCCACTTCCTTGGTCCAGATTATCCCGTCGGCTTCGGACGACTCGATGATCGACAGATCCGCATCGAAGATGGTGTCGACGAAGATGATCAGCACCGGCTGGTCCACGTGGTCCCGCGCGAGCGCCACAGCGCCCGCCGTGCCATCCTGCACCTTCTGCTCGATGAATAGCGACGGAATGTCGGTCGATCCGCGCGCGAACTCCTCAACCTTTTCCTTGAGATGCCCCGTGATGTAGATGATCTGCTCGATGTTCGGCAGCCTCTTCACGTCGTCCAGCACGTACTCCATCACCGGCTTGCCGGCGACACGCAGCATCGGCTTCGGAGTGACATGCGTATGCGGACGCAGCCGCGTTCCCTTCCCCGCGAGCGGGATGATGACTTTCACTCAGCTACCTCAGTCAGTAAGGGCAGGCCCCCGTGCCTGCCCTCGGCACGACGACGTGTCTCGCGTAATCGCAGGCTCCCGTGCCGGCCCGATGATCATATCCCACATCCGCCCTACGGCGCCTTCGTCCCCTCTCGCCCGTAGCGGTCCTTCAATCTCACCACATCGTCGAGATGCGGTGTCGACGCCTCCAGCACGTCGCAATCGGTCACCGCTTCCATCTGGTGCACCGTACCGGGCTCGTTCCTGAACGACTCTCCGGCCTTGAGCGAGATCTCCTTCAATTCCGCATCGGCACTGTCTCCGACACGATAGATCATCTCACCGCTCAGCAGAAAGATCGTTTCATCCTTCTGCTCATGATACTGCACCGATAGCGCCTGGCCAGCCTTGATGTGCAGGATCTTGCCAACGTACAACGGCGTGTGTGCCCAGATCACCTCGTGACCCCAGGGCTTCTCGACGTACCGGACCTCGCGCTTGCCGCTCATCGCAAACTATGCCGAAATACGCATGCGCGTCGCCAGCTTGCTCAGGCGCCGGCTGACCGACCCATCCATCACCGTGTTGCCAACCTTGACGATGATACCGCCCATGATCGACGGATCGACCGATACCTGCGGCATCACCTTGCTGCCCAGCACGCGCGAAAGCTGCGCGCCGATGTTTGCCGTCTCTTCGTCGCTGACAGCTCGCGCAAGCGTCACCTCGGCGTGTACCCGCCCCTCCTGCTCGTCCAGCAGCTTCGCGTACTCCGTCGCGATCTCGGGAATCATCATCTGACGACGATTGTGCACCATCGTCTGAAGGAAGCGCAGGAATACACGCGGCACGCGATCGCCAAACGCCCGCGATAGAATCTCGTTCTTGCGCTCGTACGATACGCGCGGCGATTCGAGAAACAGCTTCACCGTTGCGTCCTGCGCGATCGCATTGGCGACGTCGCGAATCATGACGCCAAACCCTTCCCGGTTCTCAGCCTTCGTCGCCAGCGCCAACAGCGCCTCTGCGTAATTGCGCGATACCGGGTTGGAGCGCTCCTGCATCAGACGCCCGCCCCGGACTTGGAAACGATCTTCGAGTTCGGGATCGAAGCGAGAAAGCTCTCGACCAGCTGCCGGTTGGACTGGTCATCCATGTTCTTGCCGATGACGCGAGAGGCACCAGCAATCGCGAGATCGATCGCTTCTAGACGCAGATCCGCGATCGCGCGGTCGCGCTCCGCTACGATCTCACGCCGCGCACGATCCAGCAGTTCGCCCGTCTCACCATGCGCGTGCTCGATGATCGTGCCGCGCACCTGCTCGGCAGACGCGCGCGCATCGGCGATGATCTTCTGCGCTTCGTCTCGCGCGGCGGCAATCTGCTCGCGCTGATCCTGCAACAGACGATTTGCGTCGTCACGGTCGCGCTGCGCCGCTTCGATGGCGTCGGACAGCGCCTTCTCGCGCTCCTCGACAGCCTTGGTGATCGGCTTGAATGCGTACTTCGAGAGTACCAGCAGCAGGACGATGAAGATCACGAGCGTCCACACCATCACTCCGCCGTTGGGCGAGAGCAGGCCGCCGGACGGAGCCTCGGCCGCGTGTTGAACCGATTCCTGCAGAAGGAAAAAATGCATGAGTGAGACTATTCAATGAAATGTAGGGTCAGGCCCGCATGGCTGACCCGCGATGCCCAACCGCATCGAGCCCCATAGGGCCAGGCCTGCGTGCCTGACCCTATTTGAAACGAACGCCTGAGACCGCTTTAGAAACTGAACTTCTGCTGAATCACGAACGAGACGACGATCGCGAACAGGGCAACACCTTCGACGAGTGCCGCAAAGATAAGGGCAGCCGTCTGGATCTGGCTCGCACGCTCCGGCTGACGCGCCATTCCGTCCATCGCCTGTCCGCCAACCTTGCCGATACCGATACCCGCGCCGATGACGGCCAGACCTGCGCCGATACCGGCACCCATCATGCCCCACGCGCCCGCGTATTCCTTGGTCGCGCCAACCGCTGCCTGAAGCAGAGGAAACATCATTTGAACCAGCTCCGAATAAGTCGTATGACCGGATTCTCAACGCGCTCCGGCACGGCGCAACCCGTCAGCGGGACAAAGTCCCAACGGGATTCCCGGGTCGAACCCGGTACAACTATCTCGTCATTCCCGCAAAAGAACGTCACCCCCGCGAAAGTGGGGGCCGGAATCCATCCCGGTTCGTCATTCCCGCGAAAGCGGGAATCCATCCCAGTTCGTCATTCCCGCGAAAGCGGGAATCCATCCCAGTTCGTCATTCCCGCGAAAGCGGGAATCCATCTTGTATCAGTTGCTGTACATCGTCTGACAGGCGCGGATTCATCCGCGCCTTTAATGCGCCGCCGTCCTGATCTGCCCGATGAACACCGCCGACAACAGCGCAAAGATGAACGCCTGCAACAGCTAGACGAATATCTCCAGCAGCGAAATCGCCACCGCCATAGCGATCGGAGCCGGTGCGACGATGTAACTCTTAAAGGTGAAGATCAGTCCGATCAACGCGAGCAAAACAACGTGTCCCGCAGTCATGTTCGCGAAAAGTCGGATCGCCAGTGCGAACGGCTTGGTGATCTTTCCAACGATCTCGACCGGCGTCATGATGAGCGTCATGAACGACTTGACCGGCACCGGCACGTCGTGCGGCCAGTACACGATCGTGTTGATGTAACCAGCGCCCTGCTCCCGCATCCCCGCAATCTCGACCACTACGAAGGTGATGACCGCGAGCGTCGCCGTCACGGCTATGTTACCAGTCGCCGTCGACCCGTAAGGGATCAGACCGCACAGATTCGCGAAGAGAATGAAGAAGAACAGCGTGAGGATGAACGGTGTGAACTTGTCACCCTTGGGACCCACGTTCGGGATCACCACCTCGTTCCGGAGGAAGAGGACGAACGCCTCCATTCCATTCCCGAAACCCGAGGGAGCCCGTGAGCCGCCAAATGTCGTGCGCGCGTGTGCCCGTGCAGCCATCAGCATCGTGACGAGACAGAGCACCGCCGCGATCCCGAGCCAAACGACGTGCTTCGTGGGCGACATGTCGATGCTGATCGGCCCCAGATGGATCGGCGCCCAGCGCGGCAGCGCCAGCTCGCACACGAAGCCCGGATGCAGGCACGGATAGTCGATCGCATGCGCGTCCGTGATGTGCGGCGTGATGATGTCGATTGCAGGACCGGCTTGCAGCATCTATTTGGTAAGCAAGAAGGGTTCGAAGAGCGTCGTGACGCACAGAATTACCACCAGAGACAACAGCGCCGGCGCCATTTGAAGACCCAGGGCCGGGATTATCGCGAAGCCGTATACCAGTACCGCAAGCAGCCGGAGCAGAGCACCCATCCCCCAACCCACCAACAGTCTGTCCTTCCCGAACGACCGCCCGATCAGCACCGCGAGCACCTGCACCACTACTGCGACTCCAACAGAAGTCCAGATCGCCCGACTCATGTCCGCGCTCATGATGCGGCCGTCATGACTTGTTCCCGTCTGGACCGCTGCCCTGGTCCTTCTGCGCCGCCATGAGCTTGCGATACATGCTGTAGAATGCCCCGCCAGCTCCCAGGAAAACACCGATGATCAGGAACCACGGGCCCGTCCCCAGCCGCCTGTCCAGCCACTGCCCGGCGTAGACGAAGAGAAGTATCGAAGCCGCGAACTGAAGCCCGATTCCGGCGAAATCCGACGCCGATGGCGCACTCCCCTTGTCCCGCACGTGCCTGAAATTTAACGAGCTTGTGAAAAAAAGTTCAAGCTGCCACCCCTATATATGCCCTCACCAGATGTTTAAGGGTCGGACCCCCAAATTCCGGATTTGTGATCCAAGCCTAAATGCCGATACTCCAATCAGTTATCTGTTACCGAGCGCTTGCTCCATCGTCTATCCGTTGATAACTTTGGCACTCGCGACGACCGTCCGATCAACCGCCTTCCAGCGTCGCTTCAAGCATGGAAAACCGCTTCATCATCACATCCCTTTGCGCTGCCGCGCTCGTTTACGCGTGCGGACCATGGGTGCACTCGCAAACCGCAAGCTCGAGTCCCGTAACACCCTCGAACAGGTCGTTTCGCGCATCGACAGGTCATAAAGCGCCCGCAGATGTCGCAACCGAGCTCGACCTCGCACGCAACGGATCGCGCATCGATTTCGCGCTGCGCGTGACCAACAACACCAAGAAAACCGTCGAGCTCCGCTTCGCCAACGCGCGTACGCACGACATCGCCGTGCTTGATTCCACCGGCAAGACCATCTGGCGCGCGAACGCCGGACGTCTCTTCACTCAGACGATGCAGGCACTCACCGTCAAGTCGAGTGACACGCTTACGATGGAAGACAGTTGGGACAGCAACGGCGCGCATGGCGCGTACACCGCCGTCGCGCTCCTCGCAACCGACACGCATCCGGTCGAACGACGCGTAGCGTTCACGCTCCCGTAACCTGAAGAAGTGCGATGCCGAGATGTTGAGATGTTGAGCGCTCGCACCGCACTTCTTCCAGCAGTTCTCTTCCCCGCGGCGTTCGCCCTGCTCATTACCCAGGCGTGCACGCGCAACACGGTCAACAACGATCCGCCCGGCGTTACATCGCAGCAGAAGATGTACGTTGCCGGAGAGCTGCGCACCTACCTGCTGCACATACCGGCGCACTACGACACCATACGTCAGGCACCGCTCGTTATAGTGTTGCACGGACACGGTGAAAGCGCGGGGAATTTCGAGAAGTACACCGGCATGAGCGACAAGGCCGACGCCGAAGGTTTCATCGCCGTCTATCCGCAAGCACTCGGCGATCCCAGCGACTGGCACACCGCCATCGACGGCCCTGCCAAACGCGATGACATACGGTTCGTGCGCGGCATAATCGATCTGCTCGAGCACAAGTACCGGATCGACCGCCGCCGCATCTACGCAGCCGGACATTCCAATGGCGGCATCATGACGTATCGTCTGGCGTCAATGCTGTCCGACAAGCTCGCAGCAGTCGGCGTGACCGCAGGCTCGATCGGAATGGTCGATGAAAAAGGCGACACACTGCGCATTGCACGACCCGCACATCCAGTGTCGGTGATTCACTTTCATGGAATGCAGGACCAGGACGTACCGTACCGCGGCGGCCAGGAGTCCGATGGCCCCGACAATATCGTCTCGGTGAAGAACACGATCGGATTCTGGCTCAATGTGGATCATTGCAAGCCGTCACCCGCGTCCCGCAGCGTTTCCGCCGATCGGAACGTCATCATCGACTCATATAGCCCGTGCGCCGACGGGACTGCCGTCGTGCTCTACACCATTCTGGACGGCGCCCATCGCTGGCCCGGCGACGACGTCCCGTGGTACACCTTTCCCGGCCGCGACGACTCCGACATCGTCGCCACCGACGTGATGTGGAATTTCTTCGCCGCCCATCCACGGGCAGATTGATCGCGCGGTAGGGCCATGCACGGTTCGTCGTTCCCCGCGAAAGAACGTCACCGCCGCCGAAGAACGTCCCCGCCCTGTCCTCCTCGCCCGACCTTTGCATCATGTCGCAGCATGACCCAAGCCCAACGCAAGCATCTAGAGAGCCGCCTCATCCAGGAGCGCGACCGTATCACCCAGCTCCTTACGCGCTACGCCGACCAGAACGAGAACGAGGATGACCAGGATCAGGCCGGCGACATCACCAAGATGCCCCTGCACATGGCCGATCAGGGCACCGACACCATGCAGCAGGAGCTGGACGCCGTCATGGTCGACCGCGAGTCGAAGACCCTCGCCGAGATCGATGCAGCGCTCGAGCGGCTGTACCAGCATCCGGACAGCTTCGGGATCTGTGAGAACAGCGGCAAGGAAATCCCTTTCGAACGCCTCGACATCGTCCCCTGGGCGCGTACCTGCTGAACGCGACGGCCCGGGCGCGTCGTCATTCGCGGCTCGCTAACCGTTAGAAAATCATCGGTTTGTTTTCGAACGATGATTCGAGTCATTACTTTTCGCGCTCCTCCTCCACGAAGGGGCATTCTTGGTCGTCCTGCACGCTCTTGGGCAGTGCTTGAT